>Ga0335083_10012035_pt1 | contig 10375 bp, 7 predicted proteins | sample Lox_Sample_42_FD_206716 | JGI IMG/M metagenome (GOLD analysis project Ga0335083, IMG submission 206716) | Soil microbial communities from Loxahatchee National Wildlife Refuge, Florida, United States - Lox_Sample_4.2 | ecosystem: Environmental > Terrestrial > Soil > Wetlands | place: USA: Florida... | reverse complement strand
TCAGCGAGTGAGTCGCCGGGCCGAATTTCGTGCGGCTGCGCCGCCGGCATGTCCGATTTTGTGACCCGGCCATCCACGAGCTGCACCTTGCCGTTGTCGTAGAATAACACCAGCTTATCACCGAGCTGTTCCCGGCTTTTGGGTGCGCCGAGGGCAGAAATGACATCATTGAGTGAATCCCCGGGATGAACATCAGCCGCACATGCCATTACTGGTGCGGCGAACAGCATAAGAATAGCGAGAGTTTTCATGAAGGATAAGCTGGGCCGGCCTTGGATCGCCTGACGGTGAATTCAGCAATTAGTTTCTCCCCACCTGCCATTTCAACCGGCAAGTGGGAAGCTGCCCATCCACAGCATCCAGGTGAGGGAAACAGGGCCGATAACCCCAAATCCATTGACGGCGCGGGCGAAGCGATAGAAATTTTTGCCGAATGGATGAATCGTTGCTCCGCCAAAACCAGGATCCCTCCGCGCTGCGGCAGGACCCCAAAAGGCCTTCCCTCGGGCAGCGGATCAAAAAAGCGCTGGCCCCGGTGGGCGTGGTCATCGCCACGCTCTTTGCCAAATTCAAGCTCCTGCTCCTGCCGGTCCTGAAGTTTCTTCCGCTCATCCTGAAGACGGGCGGGACGATGCTGCTCTCGGTCTGGGTTTACGCGCTGGCCTGGGGCTGGTGGTTTGCGCTGGGCTTCGTGGTGCTGATTTTCGTGCACGAGTGCGGACACCTCATCGTCGCACGCCGCTTCGGGCTGAAGGTCGGCGCGCCTGTCTTCATTCCCTTCATGGGCGCGTTCATCGCGCTCAAGGACGCGCCGCGCAACGCCTGGATGGAAGCCTGTGTCGGCATCGGCGGCCCGCTTTTCGGCGCGCTCGGCGCGGCGGCCTGTTATGCGCTTTATCCGCTCACCGGCCGGCCGTTCTTCGTGGCCCTGGCCTATACCGGATGCTTTCTGAACCTGTTCAACCTGGCTCCGCTCGGTTTTCTCGACGGAGGCCGGATCGTGACGGCGCTCTCGCCGTGGCTTTGGATCGTGGGGCTTGCCATCATCGGAGCAATGGCGTTCGTGCATCCGACGTTTCTGCTGATTTTGATCCTGATCATCTCGCTGCCGCGCCTGTTCAGCCTGTTCCGCGCCAGAACCGACGCGGAAAAGCGCTACTTCGAAGTCACGCCGGCGCAGCGCTGGACGATGGCGGTGCTTTATTTCGGCCTGGTGGCTGCGCTGGTGGCCGGCATGCACGCCGCACAGATCACGCTGGCGCCGGCGGCCCAGCCGTCGTGATGTTCTCCTCCACGGCGGAACGCGGCCGGTTCAGCGTTTGATTTCCCCCGCCGAGACGGAGTGGGCGACGGGCAGTTCGAGGACAAAGGCGGCGCCCATGCCGGCACCGTCGCTGTGGACGGTGAGCGAGCCGTGCATTTCGCGCGCAGCCAGCGCGCTGGAGTGCAGGCCGAAGCCGTGGCCCCTGACACGGGTGGTGAACCCGTGCTCGAAAATGCGGTTGAGGTTCTCCGGCGGAATGCCGACGCCGTTGTCCTCCACCGTGATCCGGACGGTGTCCCCCGGACCCGGCCCGATGCGCAGCGTCATGACCTTGTCGGCATGGCCTTTTTCATCGAGCGCGTATTTGCTGTTGCGGATGAGATTGATCAGAATCTGCAGGACCTTGCCTTTCTCGGCGAGGACGGGCGGCACGGCTTGGAAATCGCGGACGATTTTCACGTCATGGCGGAGGAGGGCGCCGGCGTTCATGAGGATGGAGTCTTCCATCAGGGCAACGGGGTCGTGCGGTTCGACGACGCCGATGGTGGTGGCGTAAGCCTGCTGCATGGAGACGATCTCCTTGATGTGATCGATGTTTTTCTGGAGGGATTCCACTTCCTGCAGGAGGCGGCCGCGTTCTTCGGAAAAATGGCGGGCGAGCGATTCGAGAAATTCCGGCACGAGTTTGCCCTTGGGATCACGGATGAGGAAATCGCCGAGATCGGCGGCGTGCTCGCGCAGGAGCGCGCCCAGTTTCTCGAGGCTCGCGGTCTTGGACTGGCGCAGGCCGTCGGCCACGACGGAGGCGGAGACGTTCAGGCTGTTGAGGACGTTGCCGACGTTGTGCAGCACGCCGGTCGCGACCTCGGCCATGCCGGCGAGGCGGGAGGCGTCCATCAGGTCGCGGCGGGCCTTCTCAAGGGCGAGTTCCATTTCCTTGGAGGCGGTGACATCCTTGCTGATGCCGAAGGTGCCGATGATGTTGCCTTCGCGGTCGTGGAGCGGAACCTTGCTCGTCAGCACCCAGGTGACATGGCCGTCGGGCCAGGTTTCCTTCTCGAGTTTTCCGACAATGCCTTCGCCGGTGCGGATGATGCGCTGTTCATCCTCAAAGGCGGGCCGGGCATGGGCGTCGGCGAAGAAGTCAAAGTCGGTCTTGCCGATGACTTCGTCGGAGCGGCTGCAGCCGAAATAGCGCGCATGCGAGGCGCTGAGGGCGAGGAAGCGCGAGTCGCGGTCCTTGAAATAAACGAAGTCGGGGACGTTCTCGAGGAAGACGGCGAGGAGGGTATGGTCGAGTTGCGTGCGGTCGGGCGAGACGGTTTTCATGGCGGAAATCAGGCGGCATCTGAGGACACGACGGAGAGATGGACGGCGAGCATCTTGCGCAGGGCATCGAGCTTGAGGGGCTTGGCCAGATAATCGTCCATGCCGGCGGCGAGGCAGGCTTCGCGGTCGCCGGCCATGGCGTTGGCCGTCATGGCCACGATGCGAAGATTGGCGGGAAAATGCGGGTCGCCGGCGGCCTGGGCCCGGCGGATGGAGCGGGTGGCTTCGATGCCGTCCATTTCCGGCATTTGCTCGTCCATCAGCACGAGCGCATAGCGGTGGCGCCGAAGCGCGGAAAGAACTTCGTGGCCGTTGGCGGCGACATCGGCGGCATAGCCGAGATTGCGCAGCTGAAGGAGCGCCACCTTTTGATTCACGGGATTGTCCTCCGCCACCAGGATAGAGGCGTTTTCATGCGGCAAGCGGCCGGGCGTGGCGCCGTTCGGAGTCTCGGGAGGCGCGGCGGTGGGGCGATGGGTGAGGACGCGGCCGAGCTTCAGGCGCAGCTTTTCGGGATGAATGGGCTTCAACTCGCAGGCAGAAAAGCCGTGTTTTTGCATGTCGTCGGCCGACAGGCGTTCTCCGCGCGAGGTGAGCAGCACGAGCAGGGTCGGGGCGATGGCCCTCTCGGTGCGAATCGCGGCGGCCAGTTGCAGGCCGTCCATTTCCGGCATGTGAAAATCAAGGACCGCCAGCTCGTAGGGCGCGCCGGCGGCGGCAGCCCGCCGCAACTCCTCGAGAGCGGCTGCGCCGGAGTCGACGGCGCCGTGGACCGCCTTCCAGGCGGTGAGCAGATGGGCCATGAGCTTCCGGTTGGTGGCATTGTCATCCACGACCAGGACGCGCCGGCCGTCGAGCGGAGAGGGCGCGGCGGCCATCTCTGACTCGGCCGGTGCATCGGCGGCTTTTTCCAGCCCGACCGTAAACCAGAAGGTTGAACCGTGGTTCGGCGCACTGGACACGCCGATCTCTCCGGACATCAGCTCGACCAGGCGCTTGCAGATGGCGAGACCGAGGCCGGTGCCGCCGTATTTGCGCGTGGTGGAACTGTCCGCCTGGACGAACGGCTTGAACAAGGCGGCCTGCACTTCCGGTGTGATGCCGATGCCGGAGTCCGAGACCTCAAAGCGAAGGCCGACGCCAGCGGCGGCCAGGTTCAGGGGCGCGACGCGCACCACCACTTCGCCCTTGGGCGTGAATTTGACCGCGTTGCCGACGAGATTGAGCATGATCTGGCGGAGGCGGACCGGATCGCCGCGCACGTAACGCGGCACGGCCGGATCGATTTCCATGACCAGCTCGACATTTTTTCGGTCGGCGGCATCGGCGTGAAGGTCGAGGGCGATCTCCAGGTGCTCCGCCAGGTCGAAATCGATGGATTCAAGCACGAGGCGGCCGGCCTCGATCTTTGAAAAATCGAGGACATCGTTGATGATGGTGAGGAGGGCTTCGCCGCTCTGGCAGAGCGTCTCGGCCAGGTCGCGCTGCTCGGCGGTGAGGGGGCTTTTGAGCAGAAGGTTGGCCATGCCGATCACGCCGTTCATCGGCGTGCGAACCTCATGGCTCATGTTGGCGAGGAAGGCGCTTTTGGCGCGGTCGGCGCTTTCCGCGGCGTTTTTGGCCCGATGCAGGTCTTCCTCGATCTGGAGGCGGTGCGTGATTTCCTGCTGCAGCGCGGCGTTGGTGGCCTGCAGGTCGGCGGTGCGCTCGCGCACGCGCCGCTCGAGTTCCTCGGCGTTGGCCCGGATCTGCTGGAGCTGGTTCCATTTTTCCGTGAGGGCGTTGGCCAGCTGCAGGACTTCGACGGTGTCGAATGGTTTCTTAAGAATGAGGAGCCGGTCGGAACTGCCGAGTTTGGCCAGCATCTGCTCCCATGAATAATCGGAGTAGGCGGTGCAGATCACGATCTGGAGATCCGGCGCGACCTTCCACAGCTCATGGGTGGTCTCGATCCCGTCCCAGCCTGGAGGCATGCGCACATCGACAAAGGCCATGGCATAAGGCTGCTCCATCATCAGGGCCTGCTGGACCATGGCGAGTCCGTCGCGGCCTTGATAAGCGGAGTCGACGGTGAAATCAGCCAGTGGCGCGACGGCCGGCGCGGCGGACGCGCCCAGCAGTTCCGCTTCGAGGGCGGCGAGCGAAGCGGCCTTTTTCGGCAGGGAGGGACACAGAATCTTGCGCACGTCTTCGTGAATCGCCCGATTGTCGTCGATCACGAGAATACGGTTGTTGCGCTTTTTTGCGTCCATTGAAGCCGGATGGAAAAGGTAAAGATTCTGTCAAATCTTCCCACGAATTAGCCGTAGAGGGGTAAAATCCGAACGTTCAGCCGTTTTAATTTTTGAAAATTAGGATCTTCTCTTCAGGAAACGATTATGTTAAATATGAAAAAAACGGCCCGGGCAAGCCGGGCCGTCTCAGGAATAATCCCTAGGTATTGTGAAAACGAGTGGAGATAATGCCGGGATTAACGCACGACCCGGGCGCTGCCGCCGCCCATGGTTTTTTCGACTTCCTTCCGCGTGGCCATGGAGGTGTCGCCGGGCGTGGTCGAGGCGAGCGCGCCGTGCGCCGCGCCATAGTCGACGGCTTTCTGCGGGTCATTGAATTGGAGGAAGCCGAATTGCAGGCCGCTGGCGAAGCTGTCGCCGCCGCCGACGCGGTCGAGAATCTCGAGCTCGGGATACTTGCGGCTCTCGTGGAACTTGCCGTCGTGCCAGAGGATCGCGCTCCAGTCGTTTTTCGTCGCGGTGATGACGCGGCGAAGGGTGGTGGCGGCGACTTTGAAGTTTTTGTACTCCTTCACCGCGGTCTCGATCATGGCCTTGAAGGCGTCGGTTTCGATGGCGCTGATGTTATGGTCGACGCCCTTGACCTCGAAGCCGAGCGAGGCGGTGAAATCCTCCTCGTTGCCGATCATGACGTCGACGTACTTGGCGATCTCACGGTTGACCTCGCGGGCTTTTTTCTGTCCGCCGATGGTCTTCCAGAGCGACGGGCGGTAGTTGAGATCGTAGGAGACGATGGTGCCGTGCTTGTTGGCGGCCTTGACCGCCTCGATGGTGAGGGCGGCGGTGGTCTCGGAGAGTGCGGCAAAGATGCCGCCGGTGTGGAACCAGCGCACGCCGAGCTTGCCGAAGATGTGTTCCCAGTCGAAATCGCCGGGCTTGAGCTGGCTGGCGGCGGTGTTGCCGCGGTCGGGCACGCCGACGGCGCCGCGGATGCCGAAGCCGCGCTCGGTGAAGTTGAGGCCGTTGCGCACGGTGCGGCCGATGCCGTCGTCCTCGCGCCATTTGATGAAGTCGGTGGCGACGCCACCCTGCATGATGAAATCCTCGACCAGGTGGCCGACCTCGTTGTCGACGAAGGCGGTGGCCACGGCGGTTTTCAGGCCGAAGCATTTGCGCAGGCCGCGGGAGGTGTTGTACTCGCCGCCGCCTTCCCAGACCTTGAATTCGCGCGCGACGCGCACGCGGGTCTCGCCGGGATCGAGGCGGAGCATGACCTCGCCGAGCGAGAGCTGATCAAAGGCACACTGACTGGCAGGTTTGATGTTAAGGCTCATGAGTGAAAAAGTTGAGTGTCCGGGTTGAGAGCTGAGAGTTGAAAACTTTGGAAGGTGGATAGCGGGAAAGTCAGGAAGAGAAACGATCCCAAATCATTTTCATGTTTCCTGGGTTCCACATTTATTTTCAGGCGGCGACCTTGAGGTCGCTCAGTTTCCATTGCGGCTGGCCGCATTCGGCGGCGATTTCGTTGAGCGCCTTGATTTCGGCCTCGGAGAAGAGCAGCCCGCCGTTTTTGGCCGAGCGGGCGGCAGCCTCGGCCTCAATCTGGCCGGGCAGCATGCAGCCCTCGTTGCCGTGGCCGAGGATGTCGTCGATCACGGCCTTGACGTTTTGCGACTGGCTGCGGCCGAAGGCGAAGGCGCCGGCGTTCATCGCGTCGGGATGCCAGACCTGGAAGAAGAAATTGCAGCCGTATTTGTCGTCGGGTTTGCCGGTGTGGCGGCTGCGGATGGTCGGGAGCGAGCCGCCGATGAGCGCGGCGATAAGTTCATTGAGCAGCGAGAGGCCGTAGCCCTTGTGCGCGCCGAAGGGCAGGAGGTATTTCGCCCTGGCCGGATCGGTCGTGGGCGTGCCGTTTTCATCGACGGCGGACTGCGGCGGGAGCTGCTTGCCTTCGCGGGCGAGCTGCTGGACGCGGCCCATCGCAACCACGCTGGTCGCCCAGTCGATGACGATGGGATAGCCGATCGCGGCGGTGGTGGGCAGGCCCCAGGAATGGGGATTGGTGCCGAGGGTGGGGAACTTGCCGCCGAAAGGAACGACCTCGGCGAGCGTGGCCGTGCAGTTGGTATAGGCGACATAGCCTTTTTTCGCGGCGTCCATGACGTAGCCGCCGCCCCAGAGATAGTGGAAGGTGTTGTCGACGGAAACCATGCCGACGCCGTACTGGTCGGCGAGCTTCATCGCCGTGTCCATCGCCGCGTAGGCCGTGGCTTGGCCGAGCTTTTTGTTCGCGTTCCAGACCTGCGCGGCGGGGAAGCGGCCGGCCTTCACTTCGATCCGGGCGCCGGGAATGCAACCCTTGCCGGGCGAGCCGCTGCCGAAGAGATGGTCGAGGTGGAGGGCCTTGATCGCATTGTGCGTGCGGATGCCGTGGCGGGTGGCCTCGGCACAAAAGCGCGAGGCCTGGACGGCCTCGTCGGCGGTGTAGCCGCGGTGCTTGTAGGCGGCCTCGACGACGGCGTTGTGGGATTTTTCGGGAACGACGTAAAAAATTTCGCTCATAGGAAAAAAGAAGTCAGGAAACAGGGGAAAGGCGGTGGCGCGAACGTGCTGGCGTCACACCACTTTTTTGACCGGCACCTCGGGATTGACCTGGGCGATGGGCTTTTCGCCCTTCATGGCCAGCAGCAGGTTTTTCACGGAGGTCGTGGCCTGGCGGACGACGCTTTCGTAGGTGCGCGAAGCGATGTGCGGGGTGACAATGCAATTCGGCAGTTTGAGCAGCGGATGATCGGCGGGCGGCGGCTCCTGGTCGAGCACGTCGGTGCCGTAGCCGCCGACCTGGCCGGACTGGAGTGCGGCAACCATGTCGGAAGTGTGAACGATCTCGCCGCGGGCGCAGTTGAGAATGAGCACGCCCTTCTTCATCTTGGCGATGCTCCCGGCGTTGATCATGTCCTTGGTCTCAGGCGTGAGGTTGGTGTGCAGGGAAATGTAATCGGAGACGGCGAAAATCTCGTCGAGCGAGGCCGCACGCTTCACGTTGTGCTCGGTGGCGAATTTCTCGTCCCAGTAGACGTCGAAGCCGACGGGATGCATGCCGAAGGCATTGGCGCGGATCGCGACCTCCTTGCCGATGCGGCCGAGGCCGATGATGCCGATGGTCTTGTCGAGCACCTCGTGGCCGGTCTTGCGCTTCCATTCGCCCCGGCGTGAGGCGTCGACGCCGTAGAGGAAGTTCTGTTCGAGCGCGAGCAGGAGGAGGAAGGTGTGCTCGGCCACGGTGGTGTGGTTGACGCCCGGCGTGAAGAGCACGGGAATCTTGGATTCGGTGGCGAACTTGACGTCGATCTTGTCCACGCCGATGCCATATTTGCTGATGACCTTCAGCCGGGGCAGCGATTTCGTGATGACCGCGCGGGTGATGGCGTCGTCGCCGCAAAGAAAGGCGTCGAACTGCCCGGCCAGCTCGAGCATGCGCGCCTCCGGCAGCGGTCCGCGCTCGCGGACGATTTCGAAGCCGGCGCTTTCCAACAGCTGATGGTGCGCGCCCGGCGTATCTTGGAACGACGTGGTGGTGAGAAGGACTCGTGTCATGGGAAAAGAAAACCTCCACTTTTACCGAGCAGCTCGGTGATGGAAAGCAAAAATCCCGCCCCGGGCTGGCGCGCGGCGACCAGAAGTTTATTTGATGGCCGCTATTCGGAGGCATGGCCTTTTCACCTGGCCACGGCTTTTGCTTGCGCGGGCGCGCCATCCGGCGGTGTATGTTATGCTTGCCGATGAAATCCAGATTTGCCGCCGCCACCGCCCGGCTCCGCCGCCGCCTCGGGGCGCACACTGTGCGCACGGATGAAGCGGTGCGCTACGAGACGTCGTTTGACAGCAGCAAGCTTTCCTTCCTGCCCGACGCGGTGATCGCTCCGCGCCGCAACGCCGATCTCGCCGCCGCGCTCGCGCTGGCCAACGAACACCGCGTCCCGGTGACGGTGCGCGGCCGCGGCACCTCGCTGACGGGATCGGCCTCGCCGCTGCGTGGCGGCTGGGTCATCGACCTGCTCGGTTGGAATCGCCTTTCGATCGACGCCGAGGCCGGCCTGGCGCAGGCGCAGGCCGGGGTGAAGATCGCCGATCTCCAGCGTGCCGCCGAGGCCAGGGGATGGTTCTATCCGCCCGATCCGTCCTCGCGGGAATACTGCACGGTCGGCGGCAACATCGCCTGCAACGCCGGCGGCATGCACGGCGGCAAGTACGGCGTGACGCGTGATTTTGTCCTGGCGCTGAAGGGCTTTCTTCCGACCGGCGAATTTGTCGAGTGGGGCACGCCGACGAAAAAATTTTCCGCAGGCTTCAATCTGCGCGACCTCTGGATCGGCAGCGAAGGCATGCTCGGCATCATCACCGAGGCCACGCTCAAGCTCATTCCGCGGCCGCTGGAGCGCTGGACGCTGCTCACGGCCTTCGCCGACGAGCCGGCGGCGTTCCGCGCGGCGCGCGCGCTGTTCGCGCGGCATGTCCAGCCGGCGATCTGCGAGTTTCTCGATCGTTACTCGGTGCAATGCGCCGAGAGCGCGACCAAGACCGCGGTCTTTCCCGGCCAGGCCGGCCGGCCGGTCATCCTGCTCGAGCTGGCCGGATCCGCCAGCGAAGTGCGCGAGGGGAAGGCTGTGCTGGAGGCGTGGGCGGCCGGCCATGCCGTGGCGCATCGGGCCGCGCGCGACCGGGCCGAGGCCGAGACGCTCTGGGCGGTGCGGCGCAAGTGCTCCGGCGCGATGTTCGAGCTCGGCGACGCCAAGCTCAACGAAGACGTGGTCGTGCCGCTGAAAAACTATGAAAAATTCGTGCGCTTCCTCGAGCGCCTGCGGCGCGAGTCAAGGCTGGCCATTCCCACCTTCGGCCATCTCGGCGACGGCAACCTGCACGTGAACATCATGTATCACGCGGCGGTCGCGGCCGAATGCCGCGCGGCCGAGCGCGCCGTCAAGAAGCTGATGCGCGAGGTTGTCGCGCTCGGCGGGGCGATTTCCGGCGAGCACGGCATCGGGCTGGCCAAGACGCCGTTCCTGCGGCTGCAGCATTCGCCCGCGCAGGTGCGCGCGATGCAGGCGGTGAAGCGCGCGCTCGATCCGCGCGGCATCCTCAACCCGGGGAAAATGTTCGACATCTTCGAGGTCTGGAAGCATCCGCGCGTGGCGGTGAAGCTGCCGTGGGATCACAAGTAACTCGACGATCCAACTTGCCGGCGCATGATGTGTAATTTAGAAAATCCTGCGTGGCATTTCCAGTAATCGACGATTTTCCATGAAATCAATTGCGTGGAAAATATCGTTTTCAGCCGTATTATTTTCAATTGGCGTTTGCGTTGGCTGGTTTGCACATTCCTTTCAGGCGGAAAAATATGGCGGCACAGAGAAAATAGCGCCTCCTTCCGGCCCTGCATTAGTAGAGACATCGCGGCCTGTTGAATCAAATGCTGCGACAGCAAAAGTTACAGCGTCACAACCAGCGGTCGCGACTGAGCCGACCAACGATGCTACCCTTGAAAGGC
>Ga0335083_10012034_pt1 | contig 10375 bp, 8 predicted proteins | sample Lox_Sample_42_FD_206716 | JGI IMG/M metagenome (GOLD analysis project Ga0335083, IMG submission 206716) | Soil microbial communities from Loxahatchee National Wildlife Refuge, Florida, United States - Lox_Sample_4.2 | ecosystem: Environmental > Terrestrial > Soil > Wetlands | place: USA: Florida... | reverse complement strand
CACGAGCGCGTCGGCGGCATGCAGGCTCGGCATCGCGGCGTAGGGATTCGCGAATGCCCGGATGAGGCCGGAATGGAACGTCACCGAGCTGGTCGCGAGTGTGTCCGCGTAGCCGGCGCCGGGCAGAAGCCTCGGCGGTGCGGTCGGAAGTGCGATATAGCCGATGAGACCGACGACGTTGACGGCGAAGATCGTGTTGCGCAGGAACGGGTAGGCCCCGTGGTGCCGCACGTAGACCCAGGCCACGGCGACGGCGAGGAACGCGAACTGGGAGAGCCAGTACGTCCAGTCGGCGAGCTGGACGAGGGGACCGCCGATGCCCAGGGCGAGCCGCTGGAGATCGAGGTCGTAGAGCCCGCCCAGGTGGTGCTCGATCGCGACGACTCGCTCCGCGTTCGTCAGCGCGACGGCCGAGCCGCGGTCGGCGAGCCCGCGGGCCAGCTCGTAGGCAAGCGCAAAGCTGGCCCAGAGCGCGAGCTGCTCTAGCAGATCTCGACGGCCTCGTGGGAGGGACATCGTGATTGCAGCGTTGCGGCGCCGGCCGCCTCGTGCATCCGGCTCTTCACGGAGCCGCGGCGCGCGAACGACGCGGCGGGGTGTGGGTTTCCCACACGCCGCGGACACGTTTCCCCGATGCCCGTTCGGACGGGGTGGGTGATGGTGATCCCAGCAGCCGCAGCACGCGGCTGGTGACGCTCGAAGGAAGGAGGGTCATGGCAACCATCGAGAAGCACGCAACCTTCGCGGCTCCCGGCGAGGCCGACAGCCTCGTCGAGTTGAAGCCGCGCTACGACAACTTCATCGGCGGCCACTGGGTGGCGCCGGTCCAGGGCGAGTACTCGGAGAACGTCACACCCGCGACGGGCAAGCCGTTCACGCGGGTGCCGCGCTCGACGCCCGAGGACATCGAGCTGGCACTCGATGCAGCTCACGCGGCCAAGGACGAGTGGGGCGAGGCCTCGACGACCGAACGCTCGAGAGTGCTGAATCGTGTCGCCGACGCGATCGAGGAGCACCGCGAGCTCCTGGCGGTGGCGGAGAGCTTCGACAACGGCAAGCCGGTGCGCGAGACGCTCGCGGCCGACATCCCGCTCGCGGCCGACCACTTCCGCTACTTCGCCTCGGTCATCCGCGGCGAGGAGGGGTCGATCTCCGAGATCGACAAGGGCACGGTCGCGTACCACTTCAAGGAGCCGCTCGGGGTGGTCGGCCAGATCATCCCGTTCAACTTCCCGCTGCTCATGGCGGCGTGGAAGCTGGCGCCTGCGCTCGCGGCCGGGAACTGCTCGGTGATCAAGCCGGCGAGCCCGACACCGTGGTCGATCCTCAAGCTGATGGAGCTGCTCGAGGAGATCGTTCCGCCCGGCGTGATCAACGTCGTCAACGGGCCCGGCGGTGAGATCGGCAAGGCCCTCGCGACCAGCAAGCGGATCGCGAAGGTCGCTTTCACCGGCGAGACAGCGACGGGACGGTTGATCATGCAGTACGCCGCGCAGAACATCATCCCGTCGACGACGGAGCTCGGCGGCAAGTCGCCGAACATCTTCTTCGCCGACGTGCTGGAGGCCGACGACGAGTTCCTCGACAAGGCGGTCGAAGGGCTCGTGCTCTACGCCTTCAACAAGGGCGAGGTCTGCACGTGCCCCTCGCGGGCGCTGATCGAGGAGTCGATCTACGACGAGCTGATGAGTCGTGCGCTCATGCGGATCGCCGGGATCAGGCAGGGCGACCCGCTCGATCCCGACACGCAGATCGGGGCACAGGTCTCGACGGCCCAGCTCGAGAAGATCGAGAGCTACGTCGAGATCGGCAAGCAGGAAGGCGCCGAGCTGCTGATCGGGGGGAAGCGCTCGCATCTGGGCGGCGAGCTGGAGGACGGGTTCTACTTCCAGCCGACCGTGTTCAAGGGCCACAACGGGATGCGGATCTTCCAGGAGGAGATCTTCGGCCCGGTGCTCGCGGTCACGACGTTCAAGACCGAGGCGCAGGCGCTCGACATCGCGAACGACACGATGTACGGGCTCGGCGCGGGGGTCTGGACGCGCGACACGAGCAGGGCCTACCGGATGGGCCGCGGCATCAAGGCGGGGAGGGTGTGGACGAACTGCTACCACCTCTACCCGGCGCACGCTGCGTTCGGCGGCTACAAGGTCTCGGGCGTCGGCCGCGAGAACCACAAGATGATGCTCGACCACTACTCGCAGACCAAGTGCCTTCTGGTCAGCTACGACCCGAAGCCGCTCGGTCTCTTCTAGGAGGTCGGGGATGCCGGACGAGAGAGTGCTCGACGCCACACCGGCCGCGCTCGCCGAGCTCGCTCGGCTGCGCGACCGGCACGGGCCGCTGATGCTCTTCCAGTCCGGCGGATGTTGCGACGGCAGCTCGCCCCTGTGCCTGCACGAGGGCGAGCTGCTCGTCGGCCCGAACGACCTGCGGCTCGGCGAGATCGACGGCGTGTCGTTCTTCATCGACGCGGAGCAGTACGAGCGGTGGAACCGGCCGCATTTCGTGCTCGACGTTGCAGTGGGGACACCCGATGCGTTCACGCTCGAGGCGGGCGACGGGGTCCACTTCGTGACGCATAGCAGCGCGTGCCCGGCCCGCTGAGCTCGCGCCGCGAGCCATACTCGACCCGATGAGCGCGGCCCTCCAGCTCGTGCCGTACGCGCTCATCGCCGCGCTGAGCCCGCTCGGCGTCGCGGCGACGCTCACCGTGATGCGAACGGGCCGGTTGCAGGCGCTCGGGTTCGGGATCGGCGTCGTCGCCGGCCAGCTGCTCGCGTGCGGCCTGCTCGTGCTCCTGGGGTCGGTGACGATCCCGCACCGGACGAAGGCGCATCCGACGCTCGAGGGCGTGCTCGCCCTGGGCCTCGGGCTGGCGCTGCTGGTGCTGGCGGCCGTGGTCCGGCGGCGTCCAGAGGTCGTCAGGCCGGCCTCGACCAGCGGCCGGTCGCAGGCGGCGCTCGAGCGCCTCGGGCACGTCCACGTTCTCACCGCGTCCGGTGTCGGGCTGCTGCTCGGGATCGGCGGTCCGAAGCGCCTCGTCCTCTCTGCGCTCGCGGCGGCGTCGATCGCAGCATCGGGAGACGTGGGCTCCGACGAGGCCGCCCTCGTCGTGTGGTACGGCCTGTCTGCGACGGTCCTCGTGTGGCTGCCGGTCGCGGCGTACCTCGTGCTCGGCGACCTGGTGGTGGCGCGGCTCGACGCCGCACTGGCGTGGCTCGCGCGGCAGCGCCGGCCCGTGACCGTCTACGCGCTCGTCCTGATCGGGATCGTGCTGACCGTGAACGGGGTGCTGCTCTTGTAGACACTCCTCGTCCGCCTGACGCCGCGCCCGGCGGCCGCCTGAGCTACGCCTGGACGATCGCGTCGATGTCGGACGCGGCGCCGGCCAGTGCCTCGGCGACATCGATCTGCCCCGCGTACGCGTCGAGCAGCGCCTGCACCCACCTGCCCGCGATTTGCAGGTAGCCCGGCGTCGGCGTGACGAGCACGAACGCCTCGTGCTCGACGAGCTGCCGGGCGACGTCGTAGAAGTCGCCCCAGGCACCGGCGTGGTCGCGGAACCGGGGATCGTCCCAGACGCTCGTCCGGGTCGGGTTCATGTTGCCCTCGAATGCCGAGCGCAGGAGGAACTCGCTGGAGCTCGCCCACTCCACGAACCGCCACGCCGACGCCGCATCCTTCGTCTGCGCGTTCACGACGAGCGACCACGTCCACAGGTTGGGTCGACGTGCGCCGTCGGGGCCCGCGGGCGGCAACGCGTACGCGATCTCCCCTGCGAGGGCCGACGTCTCCCGATCCTCGAAGTAGGCGACGTAGTGGTCGGAGTCGACGATCAGCCCGTACCGGCCATGTGCGAAATCCAGCGCGAGCTCGTACCAGCGCTGGTCGAGCCAGCCGATCGGACCGGCGGTGTGCAATGCATCGAGGAACTCGCGCGTCACGCGGACGGCGCGGTCGGATGCAATCGCGCACGCCCCGTTCTCGAAGTCGCGACCGCCGCACGACCAGAGCTGGGTCGCGTAGCCCGTGTACATCGTGTGCCACGCACCGGTGCCGCGCTGTGCGAAGCCGCGTGCCGCGCCCGCATCGGCGATGCGCGCTGCGGCGTCGAGGTACTCCGTCCAGGTCGTCGGCACGCCGACGCCGGCGGCGTCGAGGATGCGCGGAACGTAGGCGAGATTGTACGACTCGCAGTTCACCGGGATCTCGAGCAGCGGGCCCTCGCCCAGAGGATCGCCGAACCGGCCGGTCCACCTGTTGCACGCGACGAGACGCTCCAGGAAGTCGCCCGCGTCCCAGGCGTCGCTCGAGCCGTCGACCAGGTCGTCGAGCGGCCGCACGAAGCCGGCCGCGAGGTGGTCCCACATCAGTCCCGGGCCGGACATGTAGACATCGGCGGCCCCGTCGCCTTCGAGCAGGTGGCGGATGTCGTTCGAGAAGTAGACGTCGCTCGGGACGATCCGGATGTCGAGTTCGAGCCCGGTCTGCTCGGTGAACTCGGCCGCGTGCCGCTCGACGCTCGCCACGTAGGCGTCGGTGTCCGGCCCGAGGAACCTCACCCGCATCAGGAGCGAGCCTAGCTTTGGGGCATTCCCGTCGGGGAGGATGCGGCATGGCCGACGTCTTCGTCTCGTACTCGCGGCGCGACGCCGAGTTCGTGCAGCACCTCGCACGCGCGCTCGGCGAGCGGGGGAAGGACCCCTGGGTGGACGTCGAGGGGATCCGCGACGCCGAGGTGTTCCCCGCCGTGCTCCGCTCGGCGATCGAGCAGAGCGACGGCTTCGTCTTCGTCATCAGCCCAGACTCGGTCGCCTCGTCCTACTGCGAGCAGGAGGTCGAGCACGCGCTCGAGCTGAACAAGCGCATCGTTCCGCTCCTGCTGCGACCGGTCGCCGACGACGCGGTCCCCGAGGGCGTCCGGGTCCGCAACTGGATCCAGTTCACGGAGCCCGAGGGGTTCGATTCCGGCGTCGGGCGGGTCGTCGACGCGCTCGACACCGATCTCGACTGGACGAAGGCGCACACGCGCTGGCTCGTGAAGGCGCTCGAGTGGGAAGGGGGAGGGCGCGACCGGAGCCTCCTGCTGCGAGGCTCGGAGCTCGGGGCCGCCGAGGGATGGCTCGCCTCGGCGACCGGCAAAGAGCCGGAGCCGACGGCGCTCCAGCGTGAGTACGTGGCCGCGAGCAGGCTCGCGGCCTCGCGCCGCCAGCGCCTGCTCGTCGGCGTGAGCGTGACCGTCGCTGCGGTCTCGCTGGGCCTGCTGGTCTTCGCGCTGAGCTCGCGGAGCGCTGCGATCGGAGCCAGGAACACGGCGCGGCAGCAGGCATTGACCGCGAAGTCGCAGGCGCTCGCCGCGGACAGCCAGACGCAGCTGGCGGTCGATCCGGAGCGCTCGATCCTCCTCGCCGAGGCTGCCCTACGGAAATCGGCGACGCCGGAGGCGCTGTTCGCGTTGCGCGCGGCGCTGGACGCCTCACCGCTGCGCGCGCGCCTCCCGGATGCGGGCCTGCAATCGTGTAGCGGGTTCGGGCGCGGAGCTCCCGACCTCGCGTATCGCCCCGACGGCCGCCGGCTCGCGGAGGCGCTCTGCAGCGGAGTGATCGTCGTCACGGACGAGCGCGGCCGCGTCGTGCGCCGGATTCGCCTCGGAAGGGTGGTCGACTCGATTGCCTACAGCCGCGACGGGTCGCTGTTGGCTGCTGTGACTCCCGCGGCCGTCCTGCTGATCGACCCCGTGCGCGGGACGGTGAAGCGGACCCTCCCGCACAGCAGCGGTATCGCGCGCGCCGCGTTCAGCCCGGCCGCATCGGTGCTCGCGCTGGGCGGCGACGGCAAGCTCGTCTTCGTCGATCCGGTCACGGGGGCGGCGCGCGTCCTGCCGTTCCCGGAGGTGGCCCGCGAGACGACGGCGACGTCCATCTCCTTCAGCCGCGACGGCAGGCGGCTCGCGATCGGCGTCGCGGCGCCGCAGGCGGGGACGGTCTCCGGGATCGGGATCGTGGACGTTGCGACCGCGCGTCTGCTCGCGGTCACCGCTGCGGACAACATCGACGACATCGACTTCTCGCCGGACGGGCACCGCCTCGTCACCGCCGAGACCGGGACGTCGGGCGGGGTGATCGTCGTCCGCGACGTCGACGCGCTCGCGAAGAAGCACGTGCTCGTCACGCTGCCGAACGTCGAGGCGACGGCCGTCGCGTTCAGCCCTGACGGCTCGCAGGTCGCCTACGGCGCCGCCGACGGGACGGCAGGTCTCGTCTCGGCGCGCGACGGACAGGAGATCGCGTCGTACCTCGGTCAGACGGCCGCGGTCAGCAGCATTCGCTTCAGCCCGGACGGACGGCTGGCCGCCGCGGCGTCGGCCGACGGGACGACGCGGATCTGGCGTGCCGGAGGCGCGGAGCTCGAGTCGTTCCAGTGGCCGCGCGTCTACGGGATCACCGCCGTCCACGGCGGGCTGCAGGCCGTGCTCGACCGTGGGTCGAAGGGTGGATTCGCAGTGCAGAAGCGCGCTCACGACGGCACGATGTCGCCTCCGCTCCGCCTCTCGCGCTCGGACACGATCACCGCCGTGTTCGTGGGCAGCAACGGGCGCCTCGCCGGCCTCATCCCGCTGCCGGGCAAGAACGGGACGGCGCCGATCAGGATCTTCGACCTGTCGCGAGGGCGCCTCGTGCGGACCCTTCCGCCGGCCACTGCGCCGTTCGGCGGCCAGCCGGTCTTCAGCCCCGGCGGCCGGCTGATCGAGATGGGCCGGCCCGTCTCCACCGCGTCCGGGCCGAGGCAGGCGCTGGTTCTGGTCGATGCGAAGATGGGCCGCTCGAGGACGCTCGCCACTACCGACTGCAGTGCGGGCTGGCGGCCGCAGCCGTTCAGCCGGGACGGAAGGCTCGTCGTGGCAGGAACGTTCTGCGGGGACGTCTCGGTCTGGAACGTCGCGAGCGGGAAGCGCGTCGGCCGGCCGTTCTCGATCGGCGGCGAGCTCGCGCGGATCGCGTTCGAGCCGAACGGCCGCCGGATCGCGGTCGCCGGCTGGAACAGCGCGATCACCGTCGCCGACGCGCGCAGCGGCCGGGTCGCGGCGGTTCTGACGGATCACACGCGGGGCGTCGGCGACATCGCGTGGAGCCCGAACGGCCGCTACTTCGCGAGTGCCAGCCTGGACGGGACGGCGCGCATCTGGGACGCGCGCACTCTCCGCGTCCTTCGCATCCTCCAGCATCCCGCGGCTGTGTTCGGGATCTCGTTCACACCCGACAGCCGCAACGTCGTCACCGTCGATGCGGCTGACGTCGTGCGCGTCTGGGACGCCTGCACCGCGTGCGGCGATGCCGGCGCGCTCGAGGCGCTGGCGAAGTCGCGAGTCACGCGCGGGCTGACCGCGCAGGAGCGCCGCACGTTCCAGACCGACTGAGCCGCCTGCCTCAGGGCCGCCGCTATCGTCGAAGGCGGAGCGGGCGCCGTCGAAGCACAAGGGGGAACGATGAAGATCACGACCGTCGGCAAGGGATCGATCGGCGGCGGGCTCGCCGACCGGTGGGAGGCTGCGGGCCACGACGTCACGCGCATCGGTCGCGAGGGCGGCGATGCATCCGATGCCGATGTCGTCCTCGTTGCGGTTCCGTCCGGATCGATCTCCGATGCGCTCGAGAAGGTCACCGGGCTCGAAGGCAAGGTGGCGATCGACGCTGCAAACGCGTTCGACGGACGCGACGAGCACTACGAGTCGCTCGCGCACGAGGTAAAGGCGCACACGAACGGGCCTGTCGCGAAGGCGTTCAATGCGAACTTCGCCGCGCTCTACGACCAGATCGACGAACAGCGCACCCGGCCGGGCTGCCTCTATGCAGCCGAGGACGACGCGCGCGAGGTGACCGAGCAGCTGATCCGCGACGCCGGCTACGAGCCGGTCGGCGTGGGTGGGATCGAGAACGCCCGCGCGCTCGAAGACTTCGTCCCCGGCCTCCTCGGGAAGGTCGGCCGCGTCTTCTACCGCTTCGCGCCGCCCGGCGAGCTCTAGCGTCGACGGGGTCGCGGGCGCCCGGACGGGGCGGCCCCGCGACCCCGTCACGCTTACGACAGCGGCTCGACGACGATCAGCGAGTTCCCGTCCGGATCGCGCAGCCAGAACATCGGCGGCACCGGGTCGCCGTAGCGGGTGACCTCGTCGTCGACGTCGACCCCCGCAGCCTTCAACGCGGCGTGATCGGCATCGACGTCGGACGTGTCGAGGCAGATCCCCGTTTGCGAGCCACCCGCCTGCTGGTCGGAGGGCGGTGGTGCGAGGGCGATCGTCGTCTTCGTCCCCGGCAGCGCGACCTCCACCCAGCGCATGTCCGGGCCCATCGGTACGTCGACCACCTTCTCGAAGCCGAGCGTGTCGACGTAGAAGTCGATCGCGCGGTCCGTGTCGCCCACGGTCACACAGACGCGGCCGACCGTGTCGATCTTCAGCTTGGTCTTCAGGTTGGACATCGAACGCCTCCTACTCGTCGGGTCACACCTTCAGACGGTGCGCTACGGCGAGACTCATCGGCGCGATGAGTTTCGACCGCCACGACGGTCCCTACCACGATGGCCGACCTCCAGAACCTCCTCGATGCCGAGGTGGCCGGCGGCGAGCTGCCGGGCGCCGCGGCCCTCGTCGCGCGGGGCGACGAGGTCGAGATCGCCGCCGCCGGGGACGTCGAGCCCAGCTCGATCGCACGGATCGCCTCGATCACGAAGCCGATCACCGCCGCGGCGCTGATGCTGCTCGTCGACGAGGGCGCGGTGTCGCTGGGCGATCCGATCTCGCGCTGGCTGCCCGAGCTCGCGGCGCCCCGGGTCGTGCGCACTCCCGAAAGCCCCGTCGACGACGTCGTGCCTGCTGCGCGTCCGATCACAGTCGAGGACATCCTCACCTTCCGTGCCGGCTGGGGCTTCCCTTCCGACTGGTCGCGGCCGGCTGTCGACGAGCTCTTCCGGAAGATGCCGGTGTTCGGGATCCGCGAGACCCCCGACGAGTGGCTCGCAACCCTGGCCGGTGTGCCGATGCTCCACCAGCCCGGCGAGGCGTGGCTCTACAACACCTGCTCCGACATCCAGGGCGTGCTGATCGCGCGCGCCTCCGGCCGGCCCCTGCCGGAGTTCCTCGCAGAGCGCCTCTTCGGGCCACTCGGAATGAGCGACACCGGGTTCTCTGTTCCGCCGGGGGAACTCGACCGACTGCCGCCGCGCCACGGCCACATGCCGGTGCCGATCGACGGGAAACTGTGGACGGAGCCGCCGGTCTTCCCGTCGGGCGCCGGCGGGCTCGTCTCGACGCTGGCCGACTTGCATCGCTTCGCGCGGATGCTGCTTGCGGGTGGCGGCGGCATCCTTACTTCCGAGTCGGTCCGGTCGATGACGACCGATCACCTGACGCAGGAGCAGCGAGCCGCCTCGACGCTCTTCCTCGAGGGCGACGGCTGGGGCTTCGGCGGCTCCGTCGCGCCGGACGGCCGCTACGGCTGGGTCGGCGGAACGGGGACGGCCGCGCACCTCGTCCCTGCGACGCTCACGATCGGCGTCCTCCTGACTCAGGTGCAGATGACCGGCCCGACGCCGCCGCCGGTGATGCGCCGCTTCTGGCAGTACGCGTTCGGCGATCGCTGAGCAGCCGGAAGCGAGCGCGCCCGCGTGCTCGACGAGCGTGTTCCCGTCTTGCCGGCGAGCCGTCCCGCCTATTGTGGTCGAGGTCAGGACGCGCCGATCAAGGAGGCCACCATGAGCACCACCGAGGCGGGCAGCAAGAGCGCGACCGCCAGTCCGAGCGTCGCGAAGACGGACCTTCCGACGTGAGCGACTACGACGTCATCGTGGTCGGTGCAGGCTCGCCGGGCGAGCACTGCGCGGGCGAGCTTGCCGAGGGCGGGCTCCGCGTCGCGGTCGTCGAGCGCGAGCTCGTCGGCGGAGAGTGCTCGTACTACGCATGCATACCTTCGAAGACGCTGCTTCGACCCGGCGAGGCTGTGCACGCTGCGCGCGAGGCGACGGCCGGCGCCGAGGTCGACGTCGCCGCGGCCCTGGCGTGGCGCGACTTCCAGGTGTCGAACTACTCCGACGCCGGGCAGGAGCGCTGGCTCGCCGACAGCGGCATCGACCTGCTGCGTGGGAGCGGCCGCCTGGCCGGTGTCGGTGTGGTCGAGGTCGACGGGGCCCGTCACACGGCGGAGCACGTCGTGCTCGCCAACGGCGCCGATCCCGTGATTCCGCCGATCCCGGGCCTGCGCGAGCTCGACGGCGTCTGGACGAACCGCGAGGCGACCGGGATGAAGGAGGTGCCGCGCCGCCTGCTCGTTCTGGGCGGCGGTCCGGTCGGCGTCGAGATGGCGCAGGCTGTTCGCCG
>Ga0335083_10012033_pt1 | contig 10375 bp, 10 predicted proteins | sample Lox_Sample_42_FD_206716 | JGI IMG/M metagenome (GOLD analysis project Ga0335083, IMG submission 206716) | Soil microbial communities from Loxahatchee National Wildlife Refuge, Florida, United States - Lox_Sample_4.2 | ecosystem: Environmental > Terrestrial > Soil > Wetlands | place: USA... | reverse complement strand
GTCGCGCGTCGGGAATCGCGGCCGGCACACGGGCCCCGCTTCGCATACGGAGAGTTCGAGACAACCGGTGGTCGCGGATGAAATAGCTTCGCGCCCGTGCCCGGGTCCCGCATGCAGCCGCCCGCCGACGGCCTCCGGGCGTTCGTCGCGGAGCACGCGCCGGGCGGCCGGTACCCCGTGGATTGGAACCGCCGGCTGGCCCGAGCCGGTTTCGTGGCCCCGCACTGGCCCGAGCCTTGGGGGCTCGGAGCCGGTCCGACCGAGCAGCTCGAGCTGGACGAAGCGATGCGCGCGCTGGAGGTGCCCCGCCCGATGAATCCCATCGGCATCGGGTGGGCCGGTCCCACGCTGCTCGTCGCGGGGACCGAGGCTCAGCGGCAACGATGGCTCCCCGGTCTGCTCGACGGCTCCGAGCTCTGGTGCCAACTCTTCAGCGAGCCCGGAGCGGGAAGTGATCTCTCGTCCCTCACGACGGGCGCGGTTCGCGACGGCGACGAGTACGTCGTGAACGGGCAGAAGGTCTGGACAACGCTCGCCCACGTCGCGCGGTGGGGCATCCTGCTCGCGCGCACCAACCTCGCCGCCGAAGCGCATCAAGGCATCACCTATTTCGTCGTGGACATGCGCGGCCCCGGTATCGAAGTGCGGCCGATCGTACAGATGACCGGCACGCACGAGTTCAACGAGGTCTTCCTGACCGACGTGCGCGTGCCGGTCGAGAACGTCGTCGGCATCGAGAACGACGGCTGGCGACTCGCCAAGGTCACACTCGGAAACGAGCGCGTCTCGCTCTCCGGCGAAGGCGCGCTGTGGGGACGCGGTCCGACCGCCGGCGACGTACTTCAGTTGGTGCGCGACCGGGGCGGCACCCGCGACCCGCTGCTGCGGCAGCGGCTCGCGCGCCTCTACGTCGAATCCGAGGTGTTGCGACTCATCCGGCTGCGCACCGTCTCGGCTCGCCTCCGTGGCCTCGAACCGGGTCCCGAGGCGTCGGTGCGCAAGGCGATCTCCGACGAGCATGGTCAGCACGTCATGGAGACGGCACTCGCGCTCGCGGGAACCCACGCGCTGTGCGCCGACCGCGGACCGTTCGGCGAAGCCGACGGGGGTACCTGGCAGTACGGCTACATGTATGCGCGCGCGCTCACCATCGGCGGCGGTACGAGCGAAGTGCAGCGCAACATTCTCGGCGAGAAGGTCCTCGGTCTCCCGCGTGAGCCGTAGGCACCACCGCGACCCACTGGCGCGCCCGGCCGGAGTCGGCGCGTGAGCCTCGGTTGGATGCCGTGGAACGTCGCGGTCGAGGCGGGCGCGGTCGTCGGTGCCACGGGCGCCGTCGCGCGCGCGTCCGGCCAACGCCGCCTCGCGAAGATCGCGCCGTTCACGATCGAGTTGTCGATCGTGCTCGTGTTGTACGCGCTGTGGCGCGTCGTAGGGACGATCTCGCTACTGAAGGTCGACGGCGCGAAGGATGCGGGCGTCCACATCTGGGACCTCGAGCGCGCGCTGCACCTGCCGAACGAGCAGGGCCTCCAGCACCTGTTCCTGAAGAGCTCACCGCTGATCCAAGCGTGCAACGTCTTCTACGCGACGGTCCACATCCCCTCGATGGGCATTTTCTTGGTCTGGCTGTGGTTCCGCCACCGCGACCGCTATCCGTCGATCCGGAACACCGTCGCGCTCACCACGCTGTGGTGCCTCGCGATCCAGCTCATCCCCGTTGCACCGCCGCGCCTGATCCCGCAGCTGCACGTCGCCGACACTCCGGCGCTCTTCGGTCAGGCGGTCTACCCGGCGTTCGGGAAGTCGGGACCCGCGCAATTGTCGGCGATGCCCTCCGTGCACGTCGCCTGGGCCGCGATCATCGGCACGACAATCTTCGTCGCCGCGTCCCGACCGTGGCGCTGGTTCGGCATCGCACATCCGGTCGTGACGATGGTCGTCGTCGTGGTGACGGGCAACCACTACTGGCTGGACGGGGTGGTCGGCGTGGCGATCGCGGCGCTCGCGTTCGCGTCCGACCGGCAGATGCGGCTCTTCTTCAGTCGCCGCCGGCGGGCGCCGCGCCCAGAAGCTTCTCGTGTACTTGTCGAGTGAGCTCGTGGATCGCCTTGGTCAGGTCGGTGTTCTCCTTGAGCATCGCCTCCTCCTCTGAGTAGTCGTGATCGGCCTTGGCCTGCTGGAACGAGGCCTGGCGGTTCTGACCGATCATGACGAACGTCGAGAGGAAGATCGCCTCAAGGGAAACGACGAGCGTGAGGGTCGGCCAGGGGCTCTTCTCGAACACGATCATCCAGACCGCGAACAGGACCGCGTGGATGTAGACGAATCTCATCGAGCCTGCGAACGCGGTGATGGAGTCGGCCACTCTTAGCTGGACGTTCGCCGCCCGCTTCTCGAACTGCTTGACGACGACGGGACTGTGCTCGGCGTTGAGGTCGAGCTTCGGCATCTTGGCGCCTCCGGATCGCGGGACTGGTTCTCCGGGCCACAGTCTGGCTGCCCAGTGCACGCAGCTCGCGGTTCATGAGGGACCGCCTAGTTACGCTTCCGCGGTGACGCGACCACCCGGATTCAGCGCGGTTCTGTTCGACTGGCGCGGGACGCTCGTCGAAGACCCACCCGACGAATGGTGGGTGAAGACTGCACTCACGCGTACAGGACGGACCGCCGACGACGACCTCGTCACTCGTCTGTGTCTCGCACTCCGCACCGCGGCCGAGGTCCCCGAGATCGCAGCGGGCGAGCTGAGCTGCGACTGCTCTCCCGACCTGCATCACTCGTGGTCGTTCGCGTACTTCGCGGCGGCGGGTCTCGACGACGAGCTGGCCGCGGCCTTGTACGAGCTCGACTTCGATGCGGCGAGCCACCCCTTCTACCCGGACGCTCCCGGAGTGTTGCGAGCGTTGCACGAGCGAGGCATCCGCGTCGCACTCGTCTCCGACATCCATCTCGATCTCCGGCCCGAATTCGATGCGGCCGGGGTCGGCGATTGCATCGACTCATTCGTGCTGTCGTTCGAGCACGGCATACAGAAGCCCGACCGCCGGATGTTCGAACTTGCGCTCGACGAGCTCGGGGTTGCGGCGGAGGACGCGCTCATGGTGGGCGATCGCGCGTCGCACGACGGTGCCGCGGTCGGTGCCGGCATCACGACCTGGCTCGTTCCGCCCGGGCTCCCGGCCGGCCAGGCCCGCGGACTCGACCGGCTCCTCGCCGTCGTTCGCTGAGCGACCCGGTCTACCGCGTCATTCGTCGAGGCGGAGCGCAGCGACGAAAGCCTCTTGCGGAACTTCGACCCGGCCGATCTGCTTCATCTTCTTCTTGCCCTCCTTCTGTCGCTCGAGCAGCTTGCGCTTGCGCGTGATGTCGCCGCCGTAGCACTTCGCGAGCACGTCTTTGCGCTTCGCCTTAACCGTCTCCCGGGCGATGATGCGACCACCGATCGCAGCCTGGATGGGAACGTCGAAGAGCTGCCGCGGGATGAGCTCGCGCAGCTTCGACGTCATCTTGCGCCCGTAGTCGTAGGCCTTGTCGCGGTGCACGATCGCGGAGAACGCGTCGACGGGTGTCGCGTTGAGCAGCACGTCGACTTTGGCGAGGTTCGAACGGCGGTAGCCGACGGGCTCATAGTCGAGACTCGCGTAACCGCGCGTGCGCGACTTCATCTGGTCGAAGAAATCGAGCACGATCTCGGCCAGCGGAAGGACGTACACGAGCTCGACGCGGTCCTCGGAGAGGTACTCGAGCTTTTCCATCTCGCCCCGCCGTTGCTGGGAGAGCTCCATCAACGTTCCGACATACTCGCTCGGCGTGAGAATCGTGGTACGGACGTATGGCTCCTCGATCGCTTCGATCTCCTGGGGCGGCGGCATCGCCGACGGGTTGTCGACGACCTCGATCGTCCCGTCGGTCCGCTCCAGGCGATACTCGACGTTGGGCGAGCTGGCCACCAGTGTGAGGTCGTATTCGCGCTCGAGGCGCTCGCGCACGATCTCCATGTGCAGCAGGCCGAGGAAGCCGCAGCGGAACCCGAAGCCGAGCGCGCCCGACGTCTCCGGCTCGTACGTGAACGAGGAGTCGTTCAGCCGCAAGCGCTCGAGGGCCTCGCGCAGGTCGGCGTACTCGTCGCCTTCGACGGGATACAGCCCGCAGAACACCATCGGCTTCGGTTCGCGGTATCCCGCGAGCGCGCCGGCGCGCCGCGCGGCGTCGGTGACGGTCTCACCGACTTTGGCCTCCCCGACGTCCTTGATACCGGCGATGAGGTAACCCACCTCGCCCGGGCCGAGCGTTGCGACCGGCGCCATCGCCGGGAGGCGGACGCCGATCTCCTCGGCGTCGTGGTCCTGTTGCGCATTCACGTAGCGCAGCCGCGCGCCACTGCGCAGCACGCCGTTGAACACACGCACCGACGACACGACGCCCCGGTACGGGTCGTAGACCGAGTCGAACATCAGGGCCTGCAGGGGCGCGTCGGGATCGCCGCGCGGGGCGGGAATGCGGTCGACCACCGCGTCGAGCAACGCGGCGACTCCTTCGCCCGTCTTTGCCGAGATGCGTAGAACGTCGGCGGCAGGGATCCCGAGAACGCGCTCGATCTCCTCGGCCCGCTTGTCGGGCTCCGCGGCGGGTAGGTCGATCTTGTTCAGGGCGGCCACGATCGTCAGGTCGCTCTCCATGGCGAGGTAGCAATTCGCGAGTGTCTGGGCCTCGATGCCCTGCGAAGCGTCGACGAGGAGGATCACTCCTTCGCACGCGGCCAACGAGCGACTGACCTCATAGCCGAAATCGACGTGACCGGGCGTGTCGATGAGGTTGATGACATAGCCGTTCCACTCGAGGCGCACGTTCTGGGCCTTGATCGTGATCCCGCGTTCGCGCTCGAGATCCATCGTGTCGAGGTATTGGGCGCGCATGTCGCGCGCGTCGACGGCGCCCGTCATCTCGAGCAGCCGGTCGGCAAGCGTCGACTTCCCGTGATCGATGTGGGCGATGATGCTGAGGCAACGAATGCGGTCGAGTGCGGTCACGATCCGCCTATTGTCGCCTATCCGCGCGACCGACCAGGCACTGGATACGGTCTGTTCGTGACCGGTCGGGTGATCGTGGTCGGGTCCGCGAACGTGGACCTCGTCTGGCACGGCGAGCGCCTCCCCGCGCCCGGCGAGACCGTCACCGACGGGACGTACGTTGCCGCGCTGGGCGGCAAGGGCGCCAACCAGGCCGCGGCCGCGGCCGCGCTCGGCGCCGACGTGCATTTCGTCGGATGCGTCGGCGACGACGAGCACGGGCGCATGACGCGCGCCGACCTCGAGTCGCGCGGCGTCGACTGTTCGGCACTCGCTGTCACCACCGAGGCGGCGACCGGCGTCGCCCTCATCACCGTCGACGCGCGAGGCGAGAACGCGATCGCAGTCGCGCCCGGCGCCAACCGCCTCGTCGACGCGATCGGGGTCTCGAGCCTGATCACCGCAGACGACGTCGTCCTCTGCTCACTGGAGATACCGGTCCCCACCGTCGAATCCGCCGTTGCCCGCGCCCGCGAGCAACGGCGCCGTCGCGATCGTGAACCCCGCCCCGCCGCGCGCCGCGGTCGCCGGGGCGCTGCTCACGCCCAACGAGCACGAATGCGAACGGCTGGGAGGCGTGGAGTACCTGATGGCTATCGCGCCCGCGGTCGTGGTCACGCGCGGGCGCGCCGGCGCCGAGCTGCACCGCAGCGGGCTGCCCGTGCTGAGACAACCGGCGTTTCCAACGACTCCGGTCGACACGACCGGGGCCGGCGACGCCTTCAACGGTGCACTTGCCTGGGCGCTCGCCGCTCGACACCCGATCGAGGACGCGTTACCGCTCGCCTGCGCCGCGGGCGCGCTCGCGACGCGAGCCGTCGGCGCCCGCGCCGCGTTGCCGTCCGCCGACGACGTGCGGGCGCTCGTGACCGCGCCGGCCCGCCCGTCCGCGTGAGGGGTACGCGCGGGCCCAAGGCCGGGCTTCCGGCGTCGTCCGCCGGCTCTGATACCCTCACCCGGTTCACGAACAGGCCCGGAGCACGTCCGCATGGCGAACATCCAGTCGCAGAAGAAGCGCAATCGGCAGAACGAGAAGCGGCGCGTCCGTAACAAGGGCGTCCGGTCCGAGATGAAGACACGCGTCAAGGTCGCGGTGAACGCGGTTTCGAACGGCGACGCCGGTGCGGCCGACAGCGTCAAAGCCGCCCAGAGGCGGATCGACAAGGCTGCCGCCAAGGGCGTGATTCACAAGAACGCGGCCGCCCGCCGAACCTCGCGCCTCATGAAGCGCGCGGCACAGTCCGCCTAGAGCACACCCGCCGCAGGTTCAGCGGCGCGTCGACCTCCGGCTCGCAGCCGCGAGTCGCGCCACCAGCACCTCGATCACGACGCGGTCGTCGAGGCCGCTCGCGCCGCGCAGGTCGAGCTCGGCCTGCGCGAGCAGACGCACCGCGTCGCGCAACCCGTCGGTACCCAGGCGCTTGGCCGATTCGAGCGGGAACCGCGCGCCGCCGGCGCTCTTCATGCCGAGTGCGGCCGCCGCGTGCTCCTTCGTGACGACGGAAGGATCGTCGAGCCGCAACAGGCGCATGTAATGGAACACGAGCGACGCCATCACCTGCATCGGATGCAGCGGCTTCGGCTGCGCGGCGCTGCTCGAGGTGAGCATGCGATGGAGCGTCCCGAGCGCGGCGCCGACGTCGCCCCGGTCGATCGCGTTGGTCAGGTCGAAGCGGCCGGCCGTTCCCTGCTCGCCGAGGTACGCCTCGACGTCGTCGAGGGTCAGCGTCGACTCGTCGCCGTAAGTGGCGCGCAGGAGCTCGACCAGTTCCGGGACACGACCCGCGTCCTCGCCGAAGTGCGCCGCGATCTGCTTGGACGCGGCGGGCGCGAGCTTCAGGTGCGCGCCGGCCAACTCGTGCTCGAGCACATCGGCGGTCTGCTCGGCCCCGGGACCCACAATGCGCGCGTTCGCCTTGACGGCCTTGTCGAGCGCAGCCGGCACCCGGCCGCCGCCCGCGACCAGTACCAGGTGGACTCCGTCGAGCGGCTCCGCCAGCCACGCCGCGAGCCATTGCGCCTGCTCCGCGGTGACATTGCCGATATCGCGAACAACGACGACGCGCGTCGATGTCATGAACGGCGGGCTCTGGAGCGCCGTGATCAACGCGGCGAACGCGGGCAGCTCGACGGAACCTTCCGCGGCCCGATCATCCTCGTCGTCGGCTTCGACCGCGGCCTCGCCCGCGCGGCGACGACTCGCAAGTGTGTGGTCGTCGAGTGCGAACGAACGCTCCTCACCTCCGAGCAATTCGTCGACGAGCCGCTGCACCTCGCGATCGCGCAGTACCGGATCGGCGCCCTGTACCAGCGTGACGCTCACAGCAGAGCCTCGATCGTGCGACAGACCCGCGCCGTACCGGCGACGTCGTGCACCCGCACGATGCGGCACCCCTGCATTACGCCGTACGCGACGGCCGCGAGGGACTCGGGTCGGCGGTCGTCGATCTCGCGTCCGAGCAGCTCGCCGATGAACCGCTTGTTCGACGCCGACAGCAGCAGCGGGTAGCCGAGCGTGGCGTGACTCGCGCTCTCGCGCAGCAGCACCGCGCTCTGCGCGGGCGACTTGCCGAGGTCGAGACCGGCGTCGAGCACGATCTGCTCGGGCGCGAGGCCCACTGACTCGGCCCGAGCGGCACGCTCTCGCAAGAAGCTCGCGACGTCGCCCACGAGGTCGTCGTAGTGCGGCTCGGGATCGGGGACGCGCGGCCGCAGCCGGATGTGCGTAGCCACGACCGTCGCGTCGTGTTTGGCGGCGACGCGCAGGTAGTCGGGATCGCCAAAGCCGGAAATGTCGTTGCCCACGACCGCGCCGGCCGCGCACGCCGCGTCGAGGACCGAGGCACGCCAGGTGTCGACCGAGAGCGGCACGTCGAAGCGCGCGTGCAGGGCATCGACCGCGGGAACGACCCGATCGAGCTCCTCGCTCTCGTCGACCTCGGGCCCCGGGCCGGCCTTCACGCCGCCGACGTCGAGGAGGTCGGCGCCCTCGGCAACCAGTTGCTCGGCTCGCCGAACGAACGCGTCGAAGTCCCAGGTCGCGCCGCGGTCGTAGAAGGAGTCGGGGGTGCGGTTCAGGATGCCCATCACGACAACTCGCCCGCGCACGTCGATGACTCGGTCACCGAGCCGGAGTGTCGGAAACGGCTCGACGGGCACGCAGGCAGGCTACCGACGCACCCGCGGCCGCGACGGCGACGAGACCGACGGCGCCGCGGCCGTCGATCGCGAAGGGAACCGCCGCACCCAGATGCGCGATGGTGGTAATCCAGCCGACCAGGAGAGCCGTCGGTTGTTGAGCCAGCGGGCCGAGCGCCGGCACGACGCCGGCGACCGCCGACGCGAAGAAGCCGTACACGCCGAGCGCCTCGGCCGCGGGTGCGGCAACGAGATTCGTCGCCGGGGTGATCAGCGGAAACGTGCCGAAGACGCACAGCAGTACCGGGATGACACCGATCTGCGCGGCGATCGAGACTGCGAGCGGCTCGCGAACGAAGCGCGGGCCTCGCAGGCGCGCCGCGATCGGCTGCGAGAGACACGCGATGCCCGCGCTCGCGCCGCAGGACAACACGAACGCGACCGAATGCAACAGGAACGGATCGGCGAGGAGCAGGATGACCACCGCGTAAGCGAGCACCCGCACGCCGGACGCGGGCCGGCCGCTCAGCGTCGCGAGCAATGCGATCGCGGCCATCGCCGACGCGCGTAGCACCGACGGCTCGAACCTGGTCATCGCCGCGAATACCAGGACGATCTCGAGCGCCAGCACGGTGCGGGCGCCGAGGCGCATCCTGCGCAACAGGGGCGCAGCCAGCGCGAGCACGAATGCGACGTTCTCGCCGGAGACGGCGAGCAGGTGCGAGAGCCCCGAATCGCGGAAGTCGTCGATCACTTGCGGTGGGACACCTCTGGTGTCGCCGAGCAGGAAGCCGGCGACGAGCGCCCGGGGAACCGGATCGAGCGGACGCGTTCCGCGGACGATCACGGCGCGAATGGAGTCCGCGATGCCGACGAGCCCCCGAGGAGCCGAGAGCCCCACGATCTCCGCCTCGTCGAGGCGGCCCACCGCGTGCCGCCAACGGGCGCGATCGTCGGCCGCGCCGGGACCGAGCGGCGCGAGGCGTCCGCGCAACACGACGCGATCGCCAGCCTCCACGACTCGCAGTGCGACACCGTCGTCGCCGCTCGCCCGGGCCAGCAATGTGCGATGCGAACCTCGTCCGGTGTCGACTCGCACGAGCAGATCGGTCGCGTACGCCGGTCCGCTCGGATCTCCCGTCGCGACGCCGTGCAGGGTCGCCGGGGCGCGTTGATCGATCGCCGCAGTGAGTGCGGAGCTCGACTGGCCGTGCATCGCGCGCCCGATCGACGCGAACGCGAGCAGGGCGCACGCGAGTGCAGTGATCATGCTGCGCGCCGGCGGGTGGGTGAACCATGCCGCGCCGAGGGCGGCTGCGCCGACGACGAGCGCGGTGCTCGCGCCGGCTGCTCCGGCGCGCTCCCCCGCGAGGATTCCGATCACGACCGCGACGACCGCTACAACCGGCCCGAGTTCCACGTCACACCGCCACGAGGTCGTGTAACTGCGCGAGCTTCGCGTCACCGATGCCGCGCACACGACCGAGGTCGTTCACGGACCGGAACGGCCCGTGTGCCTCGCGGTCCTGAATGATCGCGGCCGCGGTGGCGGGTCCGATTCCGGGCAGTGCGTCGAGTTGCTCGACCGTCGCGGTATTGAGGTTTACCGGCGCGCTCGGCGATGGCGCGTCGTCGGTCCCGTCGCCGGACGCGCCACTGACCGCGGTGGGGTCGACGCTTGGTGCCGGGGCACCGATACGGGGTACGGCGATCCGGGCGCCGTCGGTGAGCGGCGCCGCGAGATTCAGCCGCACGAGATCCGCATCGGCCAGCGGCCCGCCGGCCGCCGCGATCGCATCGACGACCCGAGCGCCGGCGCGTAGGCGCGCGATGCCGCCGCGCCGAACGGCCCCGACGACGTCGACGACGATCTCCGGCGCGCGAATCGTGGTGGTCGTGGCGGTTTCCAACGTCGGGGCCGGGCCGGCCGGCGCCGCGCTCGGCGGCGACGCCGGCGCCGAGGCGCTCCGGCTGTGGAACCATGCGAATGCCGCCGCAACCGAAACGCACGCGAGCAACGCGGCCGCGATGCGGCGGTCGCCGCGCCACTCGTTCCAACGCGTGGCGAACTCGGCGTGCGGCGACGGCGGCCGCGGCGGTAGCTCATCTTCTGCCAAGCCGACGACCTCCGGGCGCGCGCGGGCCTGCGGAGGAAGCTCGGGGAG
>Ga0335083_10012032_pt1 | contig 10376 bp, 11 predicted proteins | sample Lox_Sample_42_FD_206716 | JGI IMG/M metagenome (GOLD analysis project Ga0335083, IMG submission 206716) | Soil microbial communities from Loxahatchee National Wildlife Refuge, Florida, United States - Lox_Sample_4.2 | ecosystem: Environmental > Terrestrial > Soil > Wetlands | place: USA... | reverse complement strand
CCTGGTGCGCCTGTGGCTCGCGGGGGAGCCGGCCAACGCGGCGACCCCGCCCGCACGCCGGCAGGCCCGGCGCTCGACGGTGTCCGCCCGCAGCACCTGCGTCACCCACGTCGAGGAGCGGGCAGGCGCGGAAGCGCGCGCCTGAGCCTCGCGCAGAAGACGGCCTGAGAGGTCTGCCGCCAGCGGCAGGCCCGGCCGGGCTTTGGTGATCGCTGTCTTGAATCGGACCGGGTGGGCTCGTCGACTCGACGAGCCCACCCGCGCATCGACGGGGCAGCGAGCCGCACGACGGCCATCGCGAAATAGCTTCGCCATCAGGCGATTTCGCGCGTTCAGTCGCGCCCACTACGGCGGCCGCGCCGGCAGCTGCGAGGCCACCAGAATTCTTTGAGAATCCTTCAAGGCGGCTGGGTCAATCTAATTGGGAACGCCGACCACGTCGGCACCACGGACTAAGCGACCCGCAACCGACAAGGACCCGAAATGACCCTCGAGTCAGTTCAGATCAACACGGTGAACCCGCACTCCGACGCGCGCTACGAGTGCGTGGAGGCGACCGCCCGCTTCGCGGTCGACCCGGAGCAGCTGGCGAACGAGCGCATCGCTGACCTCAAGCTCGCGCCCCGCGACGACGACGGACTGGTCCGCTTCGAGGCTGACCTCCGCATGATTCGCCCGATCGATGGCGGCAACCGCAAGATGCTGTTCGTGGTGCCCAACCGCGGCGTGCCCACCAACGCCCCGTGGCTCAAGGGCGGTTTCCTGCTCGACCGCGGCTGGACGATCGTGTCGTGCGGCTGGCAGTGGGACGTGCAGCGCGGGCCGGCGATCTTGGGCCTGACGGCACCTCAGGCCGACGTGCCGGCCGGCCGGATGCGCCTGGAATGGCGCGCCGACGTCGCCAGCGACGACCACGAGCTCAGCTTCTCGGCGCCGGAAATCGACGCGGTGCCCGGTGCGAAGCAGCTGTTCACGTTCACCGCGTACCCGACGATTGATGTCAACGACCCCGACGCTGCCCTGACGGTGCGCACGTCGCCGGACGCAGAGCCCACCACGATTCCCCGGGAGTCCTGGCGCTTCACCGACGAGACGCACATCGCGCTGGACGGTGGATTCAAGGCTTTCCACTGGTACGAGTTGGTGTACCGGACTGCAAAGGCACCGGTTGCCGGCGCCGGATTGCTGGCGATCCGCGACGTGGTGTCGCACCTGCGGGCTGACGGCATCGACCACACCTTCGCCTACGGTGTTTCGCAGGCGGGTCGGTTGCTGCGCCAGTTCGTGTCCGACGGGCTCAACATCGACGAGTCCGGGATGCGGGTTTTCGACGGCGTGTACAGCGACGTCGCCAGCGCTGCCCGCGGCGAGTTCAACCACCGCTTCGCGCAGCCGTCGGTCACGCAGACCAGCGGCTTCGGCACCCTGGCCCCGTTCGGCCACGGCGATCTGCTGGCGCGGCAGCGCGAGCTCGGCGGTGTGCCGAAAACCATCTTCACCAACAGCGCGGCCGAGTACTGGCACGGTGACGGAGCTCTGCTGCACGTGGACCCGTACACCGGCAAAGACCTGCCCGAGGACTCCGACGTCCGCACGTACCTGATTGCCGGTACCGACCACTTCGGCAGCAGCCCGGTCAAGGAAGCGCTGCCGGCCGCCAACCCGGTGCACCGCCTGGACGTCACGCCGGTGAACCGGGCACTGCTGATCGCGTTGGAGAACTGGGTCATCGACGGCGTCGAGCCGCCGGCCAGCCGGGTTCCCCGGACCAGCGACGGCACGGCCGTCTCCCGCAAGGACGTGCTGTCCGCTTTCGGACACACCGCCGCGCCGAGCCCCGCATCGCTGCCCTACGCGCGCCGTGTCGACATGGGACCCGACGCCGACCGCGGCATCGGTGTCTGGCCCGCCCGCCTGGGCGAGACGTTCGTCGACCTGGTCTCGGCGATCGACGCCGACGGCAACGAGGTGGCCGGCATCCGCCTGCCTGCGGTCGCTGCACCGCTCGCCGCTTACACCGGCTGGAACCCCCGCCGGCAGATCGACGAGCTGCCCGACGTGCTTTATGAGCGGCTCGGCAGCAAGCTGCCGTTCCCGCCGGGGCAGCCGTCGGTCGCCGAAAGGTACGCGACGAGCGACGACTACGCAGCCGCTGTTCGCGCGGCCGCCGAAGCTCTGGTCGCCGAGCGGTTCCTGCTCGCCGAAGAGGTCGACTCGATCGTGCGTAAGGCGGTCGCCGACTACTGATCGCCGACGAGGGCGAGGCGCTGGCTGAACACCGTCGCGAAGGAGAACCCCGCAACCTGCCAGAACCACACGCTCGTCACGAAGAACCCGACGCCGAAGGCAAGGAGCCCGACGAAGGAGAGCGTCAGCGCGACGAGCACGATCGACCACGCGTGCCAGTAGGCCCGACCCCCGTCCCGCACGCGCCGCAGGGCGACCAGCGGGTTCAGAATTTCCCGGGCGTTCCGGTGCGCGCAGTAATGCGTCATATACCCGGGGACGAGCGCGGTCGCGGCGAGCCAGACGGTGGCACCTGCGGCGAGCAGTGGTGCGGACCGGAGGAGCGCGCCGGCGCCGAGGAGGACCGCCCCCGGTGCGTGGTAGTAGGCCATCCCGAGGAAGGTCACGAACCCATCCCACAGCAGCTCGCGGTAGACGGCGTGCCAGGACCGCGTCGGATCGGAGAACGCAGGGAAGGGGGGCAGCCCGCGCTGCATCCGGCGCACGAACGCGATGCGGTGACCCATGTTGAGAAGCCAGCCGACGCCGGGCAGCGCGACGAGGAGGACCGCACCCCACAGGACCTCGCGCCTGCCGTCCGCCGTCTGCAGCGGAAACGCGAAGCTGTTGCGGAGGCGAAGCGGCGTCTGCAGGTCCACGGGATCGCCCATCGGGCGAGGATACGGGCAGCAAGGCGGGATAGTGGGGGAGTGAACGGTCCGTCCTGGCTGAGCAAGGCGCTCGCCGTCGCGGTGGCCGTGGGCTGTCTGTCCGGATGCGGGGCTCCCGATCGCCGCGCCGACGCGCAGCACCTGCAGGACACGATGTCAGCGATGCCGGGAGTGTCGTCGGCCAACGTTGGCTACCACAACGACGAAGACCGCGGCGCCCGGATCAACATCTATGCGTTCGTCCCGGATGCGACCCGTGACCAGATACGCGACCTGGTCGTTCGGATCAACACCGTGCGGGACGACCGGTTCGCCGGCTACACGCAGGATGCGATGTTCGCAGTGAGCCCCGACCGACGGGTTCTGCTGAGCCGGATGTCCGAGCTGGACCCGGATCAGATCGCCGACGACGCGATCCGGCTGCGCCAGGTCGGATCGACGGTCAACGCCGAGCAAGTGGCGTGGTTCCGCAATCGTTCGACCAGCGTGCTCAACCTGCGTGGCGCAGCCTCGCCGACGGCGTTGGTCCTACCGGCGTTGGTCGCGGCGGTCGGGTCCACGAGCGTCAAGGTCGGTGTCGAGCAATCGGCACCACCGTGGGGAGCCGATTTCCCGTTCACCGCCGACGACCAGCGCCGGCTCGAGAATCGGGTCGGCTGGCTGCCGGTCGCGGTGCGTGCGGTGGGCACGACGGGCGCCCAGGTGATCGTCGGCGTCGACGTTCGGGTATTCGGCCCGGAGCGTGCCGAGGCCGACCTGGACAACACCGTCAGTGCGCTGGGTAAGCAGGCCGACATCCCGATGGTGGTGACGTGGACCGTCGACCGCACTGCGGGGTGGCGGGGTTCGGTGTCCGTGAACGGGTGCAGCTCCGACGACCACGCGGCCGGCACCCCCGAGGCCGCCGACCTGCAATCCGCGGTGCGGGTGCGGTTCGAAAGGTGCAAGCCGCGGCCTTAACGTTGTTCACCTTCGGCACACTTTCCATTTATCGCGAATTTGCACATCTTCTCCGGCGCTGCGTTGCATCATCATTTTTGCGACGCGATAAACACCGAGGGTAGGAGATGAGTTTCATGCTTGTGGCCCCTGACTCGTTGGAGATGGCAGCGACCGATGTAGCGCAGATAGGTTCAGCGGTGAGAGCCGGCAACCTGGCCGCGGCATTTTCGACGACGACGGTCCCGGCGGCCGCCGCCGATGAGATATCTGAGGCAATTGCGGCAGTCTTCGGTGCGCATGCCCAGGAGTATCAGGCGGCGGCGGCGCAAGCGGCCGTGTTTCACGAGCAGTTCGTCAGCAACTTGACTGCTGCGGTGGCGTCCTATTCGGGCACCGAGGCAGCCGTCGCCACCTCGCTGGGGGGTGCCGCGGGCACGATCAATACGATCGTCGCCAACGGGTTTCAGGCGATCGTCTACAGCCCGGTGCACACGGTGGGCCAAGCCTGGATCGCCAGCTCGCTCGGTCAGGCGCTGGACCCGATCATCAATGGGCCCACCGACACGCTGTTCGGGCGTGACCTGATCGGCAACGGTGCTCCCGGAAACTCGACAACCGTCAACGGTGCCCCCGGTGGTTTCCTGTTCGGCGACGGCGGAGCCGGCTATACCCAGACCACCGGGGTGAACGCCGTTGGTGGAATCGGCGGGAACGCCGGGTTGATCGGCACCGGCGGTCCGGGCGGTGGCGGGTTCGGCGGCGGCGCGGGCGGGGCCGGCGGCGTCGGCGGCTGGGCGATGGGCAACGGCGGTATGGGCGGGCAGGGCAGCACCGGCGCGAACGGCGGCGCCGGCGGCCAGGCGTTGTTGTTCGGCAACGGTGCCCCTGGTGGCCTCGCCGGCACCGGCGGGGAGAACGGGGTCACCGGATATCGCGGGCTCATCATCGGCACCGGTGCGACGGCCACGATCGACCACGGCGGCACCCAGACGATCCAGATCGACTTCGTGCGGCACGGGGAGACTGACAGCAACGCAGGGGGCATCATCGACACGGCGATCCCCGGAGCGCCGCTCAATCCGACGGGAACGACCCAGGCGGGCACCGTCGCCGGTGTCCTGGCTCCGAATGCTCCCTTCGCGGGGATCTTCGAGTCGCAGCTGACCAGGACGCAGCAGACCGCCGACGCGCTGGTCACGGCCATAGGGCCGACCGCGCCGACTCCGGTGGCATTGCCCGGCCTCAACGAAATCAATGCCGGCATCTTGGAGGGCCAACAACAGATCCCGCTGGGGCTGCTGTATATCGTCGCCCCGTTCTATTGGACCCTCGGATTACCGGCCTTCCCCATGCTGACCCTGGGTTCTACCGACCCCAACGGGGTGGTTTTCTACAACAGCTTCAACAACGCGATGCAAACCATGTACGACACCGCAATCGCGAACCCGGTCCACTCAATGGGCGGGACCGGCCCGATCACCGACGTCGCATACTCGAGCGCACTGACGATCGAGACCGGGACGTTGATGACGGTCAACAACCCCAATCCGCTACTCATGTTCACCCACTCGCTGCCCAATACCGGCGTTGTGGTGATCGAGGGCAGCCCTGGCGATGGCTGGACGATGGTGAGTTGGGACGGGGTACCCGTACCGCCGGCTAACTTGCCGACTTCGCTGTTCGTCGACGTGCGCAACCTGGTTACCGCGCCGCAATTCGCCGCCGTCGATTTCGGGCAAGCTCTCCGCACTGGTGATCCCGCGACAGTCGTGAACTCGGTTCGCTTCGGCGCCCTGGAAGTAGGCAGCGCCACGCTCAACTTCCCCGGTGCCGTCGTGCAGAGCTTCGTCGACGCTCTGACCTGATCTGTAACTGCTCAGCGTCAGCCGCAGTGCACGCGGCCGTTGAAGTAGAACAGTTGGCGCCGGCAGCCCGGGTCGATCATCGGGGCCCAGGGGGCGGCGGGCGCCGGTGCAATGGCTGGGTTGGGGGCCGGCGCGCCGGGGTCTGCGTGGCTCGCCGCCGCGAAACCGACGGCGATCGCCGTGGCCAGCAGAGCGCCGGCCGTGAATCGGCGCAGGCCTTCGAATCCTGTGGCGCGCGCGGTCTTGTTGGTGCTTGCTGAAGTGTTCATGGCATTGATCTTTCGTGCAGCGATCGCGTCGCAGTAGCGGTCGCGATGTTGCAGGGATACAAGCGTGTCTTGTAACTCGTGCCCCCGTGATCGCCGGCGAGATGTCCCAGCGGTGAAGCGCAGACAAAGAAACAGGAAACGCCCAGCTAGAACACAGTCCCACCAAAGTTTGCACGGCCATCCTGAAATCACGCTGAGTTAAATGGGCGTGACACCACGATCACCACATCGATTGCGGCAGCGATGCGTTGTGGGCTCGTCCAGAGTTTGGTCAAAGTACCAGCTCACACGCGGCGCAGATGACCTCTGGCAGCGCATAGCCGATCGGGGTGAATATGTCAACTCTATACACCGCAGTTGTCACTAGTTCGGTCGATGCTGCGGACCAGGTCGGGCGCGTTCGCTCGGTAAATGCCGCATTTGCCAGGTGCACCAGCGTATCGATCGGGTCCGCGTCGAGGCGGGCCAACCGGGGCGCGCGCAGGATGGCGGTGGTCGGCATGGCCGTCCTGGCGGCCGTCGCTTTCGGTGCCGACCCGGATGCGAACGCCAGTCCGCCACCCGGCTGCCCGCAAGGGCGTGCACCGGGCTCGGGTCCGGGCTGCGGTGGGCGTGCGTTCCTGGCAGATATCGCTGCGGCCGGCTTGGGAAACCGCAACGGCAACACGGTGGCGCTGGATCAGGGCCTGGATATCTGCGGCCTGATGGACGCCGGCCTAAGCCGCCAGAACATGGTGAGCCAGTTTCTGGCGGACAACCCGACACTGGGTCCAGATGGAGCGGTGCAGGTTGTCCGAATCGCTATCCGCGACCTGTGCCCGTGGCACCGCTAGGACCGAAAGGGAAAAACGAATCCTGTTGGGCGACTTCGGTCGCCAAGCTTGTGGCATCCAAAAGTGTTGTACAGCACGATATTTAGCCGCTGATAACCGATCTGATTTGCAAAAGACAGGAAGCGCCCAACCAGAACACAGCCTGCAGTAAGCCTTCGCGACGATGATCAAAATCAAACAGCGACAGTGAAATCCGAGGGAAGGAGGCCTGAACGCACGCCGTCATGCCGGCGCCGGCCTGGCGACAGACCCGGCATCCACGCACCGCACCTGTCAAAAGTCGACAGTTCCAAGATCTTCGACGGATGAAAGGGCTTGTGGAGTAATGAAATTGCCAATCGCGATAGGTATCGCTTGCGCTATGGTCAGCCTCGCCGCACCGGCAAACGCTGATCCGGGTCCTCCTGTCGACGGTGACGACCCGGGTTTCCTTGCCGTACTGCGACAAGACGGCATCGGTTATGACAGCCCGGGTCAAGCCATCACGGCTGGCAAGGCGGTGTGCACTTGTTTGAACAACGGTGAATCTGGGCTGAGGCTAATCCATGACGTGAAAACCCACAATCCCGGGTTGGACATGGAAAACGCATCCCAGTTCGCCCTAGTAGCGGCGAAATACTATTGCCCCCAACAACTCTCCAAGAGCTGACACGGAAGACGCCGCTTCCGCCAGTGCTGGACCGGGGGCCCTGCTCCACGAAGCCGAAATGATTCAGAAAGTCCTGGTCAGTGCCGCTATGGCACTCATTGCTGTAGGGCTGGCAGCGCCGGCCAGCGCCAACCCCGCGCGGAAACACGACCCCGTCCAGGACTTCTTGGCCGCCGTGCAGGCGGCAGGCGTCGTCGGTGTGCAACCGGCGATATTGGAGAACGGTTACAACGTGTGCTGGCAGCTTTGGAACGGCGGGTACACCGGCGATCAGGCGGCTGCGGCTATGCAGAAGACCTATCCGTCACTGACCACCGAACAAGCGGATCATTTTGTGATCGCCGCGTATAAGAACCTGTGTCCGGTGCCCGGTGCGTATGACTGGTGGGCTTACAGCACCAGCTGATCGGGCCGGGCATCGGCGAAAGGTGATGCGTCAGTTGCGCTCTGCCGCCCGCACGTAACGGGCCCACGTCAGGATCCCGGCGCCGACGTAGCACGCCAGGAAGATCCAGAATGCCGGCGTCTGGGAGCCGGTGCTCAAAAAGGACTGGCGCAGGGCCAAATTGATCCCCATGGCGCCGAGTGCGCCGAGCGTGCCGGCGAAGCCGATCAATGCTCCCGACATAACGCGCTCCCAGCGGCGGCGCTCGGCGTCGCTGACGTTGAGCGACCGACTACGTTCCTCGAAGATCGATGGGATCAGCTTGAACACGGACCCCTTGCCCATTCCGCAGAATATGAACAGCGCTATGAAACCGACGATGTAACCGGTCATCGTGTAGCCCGTCGGACCGCCCGGGCGGTGGGTGAGATCGTCATGCGTGCTGACGATGATCAAGAAGCCGCCGGCCACGATCATGGCGACTAGCGCGCCGAGAGTGACCTTGCCGCCACCAAACGAGTCGGCCAACTTACCGCCGATTACCCGCGTCAACGATCCCAGCAGCGGTCCCACGAAGGCGATCTCGGCGGCGTGCAACGACGCCTGCGCGTGGCTCTGTCCGCCGGCCAGGAAGTTGTGTTGTAACACCTGACCGAAAGCGAACGCGAATCCGAGGAACGATCCCGAGCAGCACAGGTAGAGCGATGCGATTCCCCACGAGTCGGGCACCGTCAGCACGGACCGCACATGGCCGGCCTCGATGACATGGGTCAGGTTGTTCATGAACAGCGCCGCGCCGAGACCGGCGATAGCAAGAAGCCCCAGATAGACCGCGCACACCCAGTACGGCGCTTCATGGCCGGCGGTGGCCAGCACGACCAATCCGACTGCCTGGATGGCCGCCGACCCGAGGTTGGAAATCCCACCGGTCAGACCCAGCGCGGAGCCTTTTCGCCGCTGCGGATAGAAAGCTTCCACGTTGGCCAGCGACGCGGCATAGTTGCCTCCGCCTAGGCCGGTCAACGCGGCGCACACCAGATACGGCCACAACGGCAGGCCGGGTTTGGCCAGTAGAAAGATGGCGCCCGCGGTTGGGATCAGCAACACGAGCGACGAGAAAACTGCCCAGTTGCGGCCACCGAACCTGGTAGTGGCCATCGTGTAGGGGATGCGCACGACCGCGCCGACCAGGGTGGCGGTGGCGGCCAGCAGCAGCTTGTCGCTGGTCGAAAAACCGTAGACGGACTGCGGCATGAACAGCACCATCACCGACCAGAGATACCAGATGGAGAAGGCGACGTGCGCGGTCACATTCGACCAGATCAGATTGCGACGGGCGACGAGGTTGTTTCCGGCGCGCCACGCCACGGCGTCTTCTGAATCCCAATCAGCGATGCGATGCGTATGCGCCACAAGGTAATTGCCTCTGACGGACGATCTCGTCGTCACCATCAGGCCGTCCCTGCCCGAACCGGCTCGAATCGGATTGGTTTCATTGACATTCGGTGTCCCGCTACGCCCGCTGATGGCCACAGGCTCATCGAGGGGATGGACGAAAGTTCAACGGCCACTCATAATCCTCCGCGTCACACATGGCTGCACGATTAGCCCAGCCCACTATGGATGTTCCGCAGGGACCGTTGGCCGTCGACAATGACGCGCGGTTATGGCGAGCCCCACCGCCATGCACAGTCAAACCGGATTCTGGTCGTTCCGACAACTTAAACTCCTGACGCACAGCAGATTTCCAGCTGACTTCACCGATACGTCCAGTTAGCGATGTGGCTTCAACGTCGGGGCGCGCGAACTCATCGACGGCGCGCGAAGCCCGGATTCGCCTCGCGCGGCTCGCCCAAGGCGTCTGTCGCCGCATCGGATCTCAGCAGCGGCAGGCCTTTACGCATGACGTAGTCGAGCCACGCGCCGGCGAACTGCGAGGTGAGCACGGCGGCGATCACCAGCGTGGTGTAGAACTTCGAGCTGATGATGCCGGCGTCGAACGCGACACTGGCCAGAACTCCCGAGCACGGAGCGCCGGTTCCGACGATGATGAGCCAACCCACGGTGCGCCGCTCGCCGCGGCCGAACAGCTGCTGCATCTCGGCGCCGGAAACCAACATCAGCAGTAGTAGGCCAAGCCAATAAATGAACGTCAGGATGTGGCCCGGCTGCCGCGCGCCGTCAAAATGTGCGCCACAGCGGGCAGTCGGCCGAGCAGCGCAGGACCCAGCACGACGCCGGCCAGGATTTCGCCCACCACTTTGGGTTGGCGCAGCTTCGTGAATAGATGACCCAGCAATTGGGCCAGGCCGATGAGCAGAAGCAGGACTAAAAGGACATCAGCTAATTGGGCATTCGTCACCATACGCTCCTCATGTTGCTGGGGCCCTGTTGTCAGCTCGGCCCCCGCCGGTGACCCACCATCGGTAAAGGAGAAAGACGAGCGTCAGTGCTCCTGTTCCGATGGACACGGAGAGGGGATATTCGACATTCGGACAATCGATGATGAGCGGAAGGAGTCCGACCGCCAAGGCGG
>Ga0335083_10012031_pt1 | contig 10376 bp, 7 predicted proteins | sample Lox_Sample_42_FD_206716 | JGI IMG/M metagenome (GOLD analysis project Ga0335083, IMG submission 206716) | Soil microbial communities from Loxahatchee National Wildlife Refuge, Florida, United States - Lox_Sample_4.2 | ecosystem: Environmental > Terrestrial > Soil > Wetlands | place: USA: Florida... | reverse complement strand
ACCCATCGCGCTCCGCACTGCGTATTCCTGTTGTCGCTGCAATCCTCGCACCAGGAGCAGCGCAGCCGCGTTTCCGCAGGCAATCAACAGCACCAGCGCCGCAGCGCCAAGGAGCGGCAACAGAATTCTTCTACCGTCACGGTTCATTTCGTCGGTCAGCGGCTCAACTTGCGGTGCGAACCCCTCAAACGCCTTGTCTGCCTGCGCCTCTCTTGCCGCCATGAGCGCCAATTCCTGCCGCGCCTGCTGCGGAGTCGCTCCATCACGCAGTCGAGCGACGACGTTCCAGAACGGATCTTTCAAGCGCTTCGTGTTCGGTTCTCCCGGCACCCAAAAGTCCACAGTGGCGTTGACGTCGTAATTCGGCTCCTTCGCAGCACCTGGCGACGGCAGGAATCGCACTCCCGGTTCCATCACGCCAATCACCGTTGGCGGCACATCGAATCGGCTGATGCGCACTGTCTTGCCTATGATCTGTTTGTCGCCGCCAAACGCCCGCTGCCAAAACTCATAACCCAGTAGAATCGCCTTCGTGGGTCCTTGCTCGAAATCTGTAGCCTGGAAACCGCGCCCGATTGCCGGCCTCAGCCCCATTACCTGCAGATAGTTTTTCGTCACCACCATCCCCTGCATGGACTGGCTGCCGTCATTGCGAATCAGAAAATTAAATATCCAGTCGTACGCGGCGATTCCGTCGAGGGATTTCGCTTGTTGCTCCCACTCCATCCACTGTTGCGCCGGCCAGCCGCGGGGGCTGTCCATCTTCCGTCCATCTGCGCGTGCTGCCGGAAGCAGCATGAGTTGTTCCGGCTTGAAATAGGGCGGCGGCGTAAGGAGAACACCCTGAATCAAACTGAAAACCGCAGACGTCGCGCCAATCCCGAGCGCCAGCGTAAGCGCAGCAATGAGGCTAAAACCTGGTTGCTTCAGCAGCATCCGAAACGCAAACCGCAACTCTCGCAACATGCAGGCCTCCTATTTCGGATCTGGGCTTCAGGAACTCCAGTCCGGCGGTGCTCATGAGAGAAAACGTTGGGCAGACCGACTTTGTTCAATCTTCTTCCCGTCGGTTCAGAAATGGAAGCTGACCTAATGCAACCGAGAGATAAAAATAAAAATGCTCCAGGTCACCTTGGAGCATACTCTAGGCCCGGAGAACGGTGTTTTTGTTCGGGTGGGTTCCACGAATCGGCGGGCAGACCGTGTCCTGATCGAAGAGATGCGGCGCTATACCCAGATTTCCTCGTTTGACGAACAGCCTGAACCTGAGTTGAACTCGGAAGCCATTGACTTCCGAGTTGCTTCCGAGTTCTCTAAGCCCACGCGCGAGCTCACGCGGCGCGATCTGCAAACACTGAAGGTTGTTACCAGCTATCAAGGGAGCATTGTGCCGACCGTCGGCGGATTGCTCCTTTTCGGCGTGAACCGACTGGATCACTACCCGGATGCATGGATTCAGGTGGGCAGATTCGCAGGCAACGACAGACGCCGGATACTCGATTCTCTCGAAGTGCGGTCGTATCTTCCCGGTACCGCGGAAGAGGTGATTGCATTCTTGCAAAAACACATGACCCGTGAAGCGGTAATAGGTGCCGTGAAACGAACCGACCTCTGGACGCTTCCCATTGTTGCCGTCCGCGAAGCGCTCATGAATGCCATCGTTCATGCGGATTACGCTCAGCGCGGCGCTCCCATCCGTGTCGCTCTGTTTGACGATCGCCTGGAGATAGAAAATCCCGGTTTGCTCCCGTTCGGACTCACCATCGAACACATCCAGAGAGGCATCTCTAAACTTTGTAATCGCGTCCTTGGCCGGGTATTTCAGGAACTGGGCCTCATCGAACAGTGGGGCAGGGGTATTCAGCGCATGACGGCTGCATGTCGTGATGGCGGATTGGATGCGCCAAACCTAGAGGAGATAGGAACCCATTTTCGCGTGACGCTTTCGACCATTCCTCGGCGCACGTCAACGAAGGATAAGCGAGATGAAGCGATTCTGAGAGCGCTAGCCGCGAATCTGGTCGACATCCCGATCCTAAATGTCGGGCGATTTTGAAATCCCAAAGTGTTCTGTAACTGCAACAGGTCGGATTATCCATAACAAAACATGAATCTGGAGCATCAGCTTTTTTTATACGAGTAAACAACGAAGAATCGTCGGATAGGCTATTAGCTAAACACCCTAGCATAGGGTTTTTTACCCTTGGTTCATTGTGAACCCATCCAGAGGAGACGCATGTCTAACGAACTTCGTAATTTCTTGTCGCTCTCATATGGGGAGCTGGAAGATCTGAACCTGAATGCAAAAGAGCAGCGCAAGAATCGCGTCGCTGCGCACACGATTCAGGAAGAACGCCTGAAGTATCTGACCGATACAAAGGAAATCAAGGCGGTCACAGTGCTATTCAGCGATCTCGAAGGCCGCCTGCACATGCTCGACTATGACAAAAAGTTCCTTATCAAGAGCTACGACAACCTAACCTTTGACGGCTCGTCTATCCGCGGTTTTACCGCGCAGCGTGAGAGCGACCTCCGCTTGGGAATTGACTGGAGTGCCTTCTATTGGGCTCCGGCAGATTTCTTCGGAACGGGCAAAGTGATGGTTTTCGGTGAGGTGATCGACAAACAGGGCACGCCTTACTCGGCGGACATGCGGGGCGTTCTGAAGGGCTTTGCGCAGGAGAAACATGCCAAAGACGGCTACACGCTCAATGCCGCGAATGAAATTGAAGGCTTCATTTTCGCCGGCACCGATGCGGAAAAGCTCTTTCCCACCACAGGCAAGTTTGAATACGTGAATACCGGCGGCTATTACCACTCGCTGCCCGGCGACCCGCTGCGCACGTTTATTGACACGACTGCTGAAGTACAGCGGGCGATGGGCTTTGAGAATGAGAAGGACCATCCTGAGGTGGCCCCTTCGCAATTCGAGATCAACTACAACTATGGGGAAGTTGTTGCCGCCGCGGATCAGATCCAGATCTACAAGCTCATCTGCCGCCAGGTGGCTACAAACATGGGAATGACCGCATCATTTCTTCCCAAGCCAGTGGTTGGTGTCAACGGCAGCGGAATGCACACCAACGTGTCGATCAGCAAGGACGGCAAGAATCTCTTCTGGGATCCGAAGGGAGAAGAGAAGCTCTCTCCGCTCGGCTGGGAATTTGTCGATCGCATCCTCACCCACGGCAACGACATTTGCCTGCTTCTAAATTCCAGTGTGAACTCCTACAGGCGTCTCGATCCGCATTTTGAGGCCCCGAACCAGATAAAAGCCTCGGCGGTTGATCGCGGTTCGATGATTCGCATCCCGATCGGTAATGACCGGAGCATGCGCGTTGAAGTGCGATCAGTCGCTCCCGATGCGAATCCCTACCTTGTCATGTACTCAATCTTCAAGTCGGGACTGGATGGCGATACAGCATCGATTGATAACCTTCGCCAGGCGGAACGTTATCTGCCTGACAATATCTATACGGCGATCGAGAATTTCCGTGATTCCACCTGGACGACGGCGTTGCTCGGCGATGATGTCAAATCACGATTCGCCGATCTGAAGCAGGCTTCGGCAGACCGCTGTCCCCGCCTGCTCGGAACCTTCGTGAAAGGGCAGGAGGTGCAGTTCCACCACGAGGTCTATAACCAGTTTCTCTGGAACCAGTTCTAAGCTGACAGTCGGCGCTAGCCAGCTGATCGAACTGAAACCAAGTTCTGAATCCAGGCGGCAACGCCCCTTGCCGGGTCGCCTTGCCGCCTGCGAGCAGGCTGATGTTTCACTGTCGCCCGTTTCCGGCTAAGCGCGAGTCGGAGATGCAAAAAAGCTGCACGCCATAGAGTGTCTTGCGCGTATGCTGGGATGCATCTGTGAGGGTGTTCTCAGCCTCAGTTGCGCAAGCAGTGAGCAGGGCTTGAGTACACTGGCTCCGGCTTGCTCATTGATGGGCGAGGAGTGACGAGAATGAAGTTTGCGGGTCTGCTTTTGTTGCCGGCAGGGTGGGTGATCATAATTTCCGCGCTCGTGCTATTTTCGCAGCCCGCATTGCGCTGGACCTTTGTACTCGCTGGTCTCTGTATAGAGGTTGGAGGCTTAGCAACTATCTTTCATGGGACCCGGCCCTTGAAGGAGCTGGTTGAGTGATATCAGGGACACCTCCTTTGGGTGCAGACGCTTCCACATTCCCCATCTGCGGCATCCTGATTGCTCTGGTTCCACTGACGCCCGCCGGTCTTGCGTTGATGAATTGCGGCTTTGGACGCGCCCGCAGTGCCGCACACAGCATGCTGTCTTCTTTATCCGTCATGGCCATCGCCGCCATAGTCTACTGCCTTCTCGGATTCTCGTTGCAAGGCTTCGCTGGAGGACCGGCACGGGTATTTCTCTTGGGCGGAAAGCCGTGGGATTGGATCGCGTGTCAGGCACTAGGCATGCGAGGGCTCGTGTTTAATGGAGCGCCGGCAACTCAGGGGATGTTGCTACAGGTCTTTACCGTCGGGATCGCCGCGCTGATCCCCGTCAGCACCGGCGCCGGTCGCTGGCGCCAGCGATCCATCTGGATCTCCACGGCGCTTCTCGCGGGATGGAGCTATCCATTGTTCGCGCACTGGGCGTGGGGTGGCGGATGGCTGGCCCAGCTTGGCACCAATTTCAATCTCGGGCATGGATTCCTGGATGCGGGGGGCGCAGGAACTGTTCACGTGATGGGCGGCCTCTCCGCTTTGGCGATTGCCTGGACTCTCGGACCGCGCCGCGGGAAATATCTATCCGAAGAGGGCTCCGCTGCGATTCCCGGACATAACGTGGTGTATGTCCTGTTCGGGTGCGCCGTCATTATCCCGGGTTGGATTGCGCTCAACTCAGCGGGCGCAATTCTCTTTGCCGGCGCGGAGTCTTGGCAAATCCCACTGATCGCGGTCAACACTATGCTGTCGTCTTCCGCATCCTGCCTCGTCGCAGTCATAGGTACTCGAATCCGTTTCGGAAAGCCGGATGCTTCTCTATGCGCCAACGGATGGATGGCAGGACTGATCTCCAGCAGCGCCGTCTGTTGTTTTGTGACTCCGCTGGTCGCGATTTTGATAGGACTGGTTGCGGGAATGCTGGTGGGCATCTCCGTTGAAGTGCTCGAAGTATTTCTTACCGTGGACGATTCCGGCGGCGCGATTTCTGTCCACACGGTCGCGGGTATCTGGGGTTTGCTGGCCTTAGGCATTTTGCCGCGCATCTCGAATGTGGGTGGTCTGATCCATCCCGGCGCTCAAAACAATTCAGGACAATTGCTCGCACAAGTTGTGGGAATCGCGACTCTGCTCGGACTCATGCTGCCTATGATCTATGGCCTGAACTTGCTTCTCAATCGGATCGATCCGCAGCGCGTGGACCTGCGCGGAGAGCGGCTTGGAATGGATCTGGAAGAGCTTGGAGGAGGCGCCTATCCAGAGTTTGTTATTCACAATGATGAGTAACTGCGATCCCTTAGATTAGCGCGCTTCGGCAACTCATACTTGTTTAGACTTTCACAAAAAAGTCCAATTTGGAGGAATGCGGCTATACTCCGGTCATGTTTTATAGCGGTTAATCCGACTTGAGCGCCCTCCAGGATTGGAACGAAGAACGGAGAATATAGCTCGATGAAGCCTCTTGCAGAGATCGAAGCCGGTCAGGAACTGGACCACTACAGGATCGACGCCGCGATCGCCGAAAGCGGAATGGCTTCAATTTTCCGCGCCACCGATGTGCGGAGCGGCCGAAAAGTAGCAATCAAGATCCCTAATGCTTCCTTGGAACTAGACCCAGTCCGCTTCGATCGGTTTAAGCGTGAAGAGGAGATCGGCAGCACGCTCGATCACCCTAACGTCATGCGGGTTTTTCCCGAAGCTCAACAGTCGCGCCTCTACATGGTGATGGAGTGGTGCGAAGGCCGGCTTCTGCGTCAAATCATGTCGGAGAAAGGAACGCTGCCACCTGAGCGCGCCATCAAGATCACATTAGGGATACTGAAGGCGCTGGACTATATCCACAATCACGGCGTCGTCCACCGCGATCTCAAGCCGGAAAATATCATGGTTGACGATCAAGACAATATCAAGCTGATTGATTTCGGCATTGCTTTAAGAGAAGGTGCAAAGCGATTGACCTTCATAGGTTTTACGCAGGCACTGGGCACGCCCGAGTACATATCTCCGGAGCAGGTAAAAGGCAAGCGCGGCGATGCGCGCTCGGACCTCTATTCGCTGGGGATTATGCTTTATGAAATGCTGTCCGGCAAGACGCCGTTTTCCGGTCCGTCGCCGTTAGTCGTTATGAATGATCGCCTGGTCAGTCATCCTGTTCCCCCCCGTGTTGCTGCGCCGAATATCAGTCTTGAGCTCCAGGAAGTCCTGTACCGCGCTCTTGAGCGAGATCCGAGAAACCGCTATTCCTCTGCCCGCGACTTTGCCCGGGATCTGGAGCATCTGGACCAGGTGGGCATTGCGGACCGTACCGAGCTTAGGCATTGGCGGAAGCGGAGTGAGGTAGGGCCACGCAAGATTCTCCTCTATTCAGCCCTGGCTTTGATCCCAATTCTCGTGTTTCTAGCGATGCTGATGCTGGCCCGTTATCACCACTAGTCCAGACCTGGATACGATCAGGAGCACATAAGCTGTCCCGGAAACCATCATGGTTGCTCTTGGCTGCGGAGTCCTGTGTCAAAAATCTCCTCTGAATCCGTCGTGGACGGCTGATTGCAAAGACCTCCGGATACAGGATCTTCTGCAAATCGATAACCTACATAGGGATCAGTCAACAAATATTTCGGGTTGGATGGATTGTCTTCGATCTTCTTGCGCAGTTGCCGAATGAATGTCCGCAGATAGTCGACTTCGGTCCGATACTCCATGCCCCAGACCGAGCCGAGGAGTTTGCCATAGGTGACGGCACGGCCGGCATGGATCATCAGATAGTAAAGAATGTCGTACTCCTTCCTCGTGAGATGGATGGATCTCCCCGATTTATTGACGAGCCGCCGCATCGGCAGGATCTGAATATCCCCAATCTGAACAGGTGCATCCTCCGGGCGCTCCGGGGTCTGCGCCCGGCGCACGGCGGAGCGGATACGGGCAATGCATTCGCGGATGCTGAACGGCTTGGTGATATAGTCGTCTGCTCCGCACTCCAAAGCCTCGACTTTTTGCTCTTCGGAATCCTGGACAGTAAGGATCAAAATGGGCAAGCGCGGTGCGAGGGCACGCAGGCGAGCCAGTGTTTTCATCCCGCCGATGCCCGGCATCTGGAGATCCAGGAGAACAACATCGAAAGATTCGGTTCGAAACAGATGCAAAGCTTCTTCGCCGCGCGATGCTTCCACCGTCTGAAAACCGAGCTCGTTCAACGGCGTCCGCAATGCTCGTCGGATTGCGACCTCGTCGTCAACCAGCAGTACCCGAATGGAAGAATTCATGAATCAAGTCCTCCATCAGGGGGAACAAGCAGTGAGGCAAAAAAGGTAGTGCCACATTCGTTGTCGCTCGTTAACCAGACATTTCCTCCATGAGCCTGCGCGGCACGCTTGGCCACAGAAAGGCCAATCCCGGTTCCCGGTATCTTGCCGGCAGAAACCGCGGAGCGGAAATAGCGATCAAATATCCGCTCGTGATCCGCCAATGGAATCATAGGTCCAAGGTTGTGGACCGAAAAGATAATTTCTCCCGGATGCTCCATCGCCTGAACGGTAACGGTTGATCCCGGAGTGGAGTACTTTCCCGCGTTGTCGACATATTGAGTCAGCAGAGCGACCAATAGATCGCGGTCACATCGGATAGTGAGGTCTTCCCGAGATACAGTGATCTTAACGGAAATGTTATCGAGCCGTTCGCGAAAACTGGCTACTACGTCGTCGATTAGGGGCGCTACAGCGACATTTTCAGGACGTATGGTCAGATCCTGGGCCTCAAGCCGGGCAGTTTTGAGAAGCCGAGTTGTCAGGTCCGTTAGAGCACCTGCTTGCTCGTCGATGAGAGCGACCAGTTCGAACTGGGCTGGGGCCAGGCAGCCCATTTCACTTAGTCCCGTGCTAGCGGCGCGTATCGCTGTCAGGGGTGTCTTGTAGGCGTGAGCCAGGCTGTCGAGAACTGCCGTTCGCAACTGCTCAGCTTGCCGCGCGCTTTCGGTGCGGCTGACATTTGCGTGCGAGTGGTAACGGTCAAACGTAATTGCGACCAGATTTGCGATTGCTTGGCTTGTGAAAGCACTGATCTCACCGCGCAGGAGGAGCGCTCCGATGGGCAGGTTGCCTATTCGCAGGACTTGGCGGGTGAGACCATGTTCGTGGTCCTGAGTCACACTTTCGAAGAGATAGATGTTCTGAATCAGGTTCTCAAGGTCGGACAACCATTCTCCGGCCTGATAAACCCGATGTAGATCGGCGTCAAAAATCGCAACTGCTTCAACCGCAAAGATCTGCTGGACCATCCAGGCCAATTGCGGGCCTGGCTCACGCCGCAAATCCAGATGTGTGGTAACCCGAATAAATTCCCCGAGATCTTCAGCCCAATTGCGCTCTTGTCGTATGCGCTGAGCCTGGAGCGCATGAAAGGAAATGCGTTTGATCGTCACGGTAGCCAGGGCGAGGGTCAGCAGAATCATCAGGCATGTCGGGATGATTATCAACCAGCTATTGTTGGCAAGGGCTGCTCCAGCATTTACCGTGAGGAACATCACCCCTCCCTGCAATCGTCCCATGCGGCCCAGGACAGCCGGCCCGGCATCGCAAGCGAATCGCCGGCCATCGAAATAAAGCCGAAGTCGCAGAGATGCTGAGGCGAACTTCTCTTCCGATTTCCAGATTCCGACTTCGGCGCGCTGGATGACAGGTACGGGTTCTCAATGAGAACCCGCGGCGGGATGGGCGCTAGGTTCAGTGCCAGTGCATCCTTGCGTTGCACATGGCCGTTTTTCTCAATCATTCAGACTGTTTTTTCCGCTGTTCTCGAAGAAATTTCAACCGATCTTAGGCGGGAACCGCCGACCTGGAATCTTGCCGAGGGAAGGAACTACCAACACAAAGTCGCGACGACTCGAACTCGCTCGTGAAAATTCGGCACTATACCAGACTTTGACTAAAGATCGCATAACGTCGTCGTTAATTTCAAGCTTTTTCCGGCACAGCCAGCTAAACCCACCGCCGACAGCGAAGAAATTTTAACTGCGCGAAATATCTTCATGAATTCCTCATGCGGAATTTGCGTTCCTAAAAGCTCACACCCGGAACACAAGAGGTTCACCTAAAGAGTTCAAGGCGTACCCGGGAGCGGGAATTAACACGAGCTCTGGGGGTGGTCATTTCTTATTTGGCACGACATTTCACGGAGGATCGCACTTTGAAACCCACGAATGTGCTGCACCGTACAACGGGAGCTCTTCTCTTCTGCGCTTTGTCCGTGGGAGCTCAAACGCAAAGCACGCCGCCCCCGGCCCCGACATCGACTCCGTCGACATCCCCAGCTTCGGCGCCCGCCGATCAAGCCCCCGCGCCAGCCGCGGCTGCGTCGCCCACCTGGAGCGTCGGAGGAATCGACCTCAGTGGGTATCTCGATGCGTATTACAGCTACAACGTCAACCGTCCGAGCGTCACTGCCAATGGGCAGATAAATGACCTGTACAACTTCAATGACAAGACCGATCAATTCAACCTCAGCGCTGCCAAGATCACTCTCAATCACGACCCCGATCCGGTCGGTGTCCATGTCGATATCATTTTTGGTCGCACGAACGCTATCATTCACGCCGCCTCGGAAACATCGACGGTCAACTATCTCGAACAAGCATTCATCAGCTTTAAGCCTCCAAAGGCCCACGGCGCCGAGCTCGATTTCGGGCAATTCGTAACTTCGGCTGGCGCTGAAGTGATAGAGGCCAAAGACGACTGGAACTATTCGCGATCTCTGCTCTTCTCGTGGGCGATTCCGTATTATCACTTCGGCCTGCGTACCTCATTGCCGGTTACCAAGTCATGGACTGCCGGCCTGCAGGTGGTAAATGGCTGGAACAACGTGAACGCCTCGAACGGAGGTGTAACCATCGGCTTAACAAGTGCACTGGTCAAGCCCAAATTTACCTGGAACCTCAACTACTATACGGGACCGCAGAACTTCAACACACAGAGCGGTTACAGGAACCTGATCGACAGCACCATCCTGTTGACCCCGACCTCCAAGTTCAGCGCGTATATCAACTACGACTACGGACAAAACCATACCGATGCGATGAATGAAGCCCCTGCAATGTCTGACCACTGGCAGGGCGTAGCTGTAGCCGCAGTTGGAAATATTTTCGGCAAGTCTTCAGTGGCAGGCCGTTATGAATACTTCAGCGATCCGGAAGGCTTTTCGACTGGAAC
>Ga0335083_10012028_pt1 | contig 10377 bp, 8 predicted proteins | sample Lox_Sample_42_FD_206716 | JGI IMG/M metagenome (GOLD analysis project Ga0335083, IMG submission 206716) | Soil microbial communities from Loxahatchee National Wildlife Refuge, Florida, United States - Lox_Sample_4.2 | ecosystem: Environmental > Terrestrial > Soil > Wetlands | place: USA: Florida... | reverse complement strand
CACGGGAGCGGGCGATACATTTGCCGGCGGTTTTATTGGTCACCTTGCCAAGACAAAGGACATTTCTTTTGAAAATATGAAAACGGGCATCATTGTCGGTTCCGCAATGGCTTCTTTTTGCGTTGAAAAGTTCGGAACTGAACGCCTGAAGGAAATTTCAAAATCTGATATTGACGAAAGGATCGGGCAGTTTGTACAACTGGTGAATTTTGACATTGCATTGATATGATCCGTTCATCAGTTTAATTTTTTCTTCCTCACAAAAAGCCGATTGCCGTCAAAAGGTTTTATATACATTTCCGGATAATAAAGCTTTTGATATGAAACACTTCCTGTTTTTTTTCGGGGGAAGCCTGGTTTCCCTGTTTTCCTGTAACAGCTCTAACAATGTTTCAGCTCCCCACCGGGTATTTATTGACCGCACCGCAATGGATTCATCGGTAAAACCCGGAGATAATTTTTATCTCTATGTAAACGGAGGATGGCTTCGAAAAACAGAAATACCACCCACTGAGTCGGAACTTGGATCTTTTCTCGATTTATATAACAAAACAAAGGGGCGTCTTCATTTTATCCTGGATAGTCTTACTAAATCCAGCCAGCCTGCGGGCAGTATTGAACAGAAGGTAGCTGACTTTTTTGGTTCAGGAATGGATTCTGCGCTTATAGATAAACGTGGGCCCGAACCACTGAAGCCCTATTTAATGCAGATTGACGCAATGAAGAATCCATCCGATATCATGCGATTTGTGGCAAGTCACCGGAAAATGAACGCATAAAAATCTGGTAATTGCAGTACGTATTCTTAGGACCGGGACCAGCGCCAATTTTTTGGTCCCGGTATTTTTATTTCAGTCTCTTTGCCAGCGTAACAGTGTTTTTAAACTTTTTTGTATATCCCTCGAGGTTAAAAATTTCTGTCATAACAATATAAATTCCTATCGATAATTTTTTTTGATTGTCATCCAGGCCATCCCAGCGGAAATTCCCGTTAAGGCCGAGTATTGCATTTTTAGCAAGATAACGGACAGGCCTGCCCGAAGCATCAAATATGGTGATGTTGGCAACATATCCGGGATCAGAGACCTGGTAATAGATCAGACAATTGTCTTCGTATCCATCATCGTCAGGAGAAAATATTCCTGGCATGATACTGATAGTCCCTTTTGCAAGCTGATGCTCCATGAATTCTGAATTCTGATACGTGGGCGTTCCATATCCGGAAGTGGAGGAAGCTGAAGTCCAGTTTTCAGGATTTTGGGTTGGTTTATCATAAGATATCCTTTCCAGTGCAATCCCCTGTTCATTATCGATCAGCCCAAAATGCCATTTATGATCATATTCCAGTTGGTCAATCTTTTTTTTCATTTGATCTGCCAGCACAATATTACCATGGTCATCTGGTAATGAGGGCATAGAGGAGAGCTCAATTACTTTATCAGGATTTCTGACCTCGTAATTTTGATTCAGCCATAGTCCATTTTCCGTAAAGACATAATATTCACCCGGGAAAAATAAATATGGCGAACTGCTTAGCTGTTCAATATTGATGAGAGAACCCGATATATTTTGATTGGCGAGATATAACTGCTTCATATCTGCTATCTTATCACTACGGTTATATAATTCCACATAGTCATAACCGTTAGTTGCCGGATTAAAAAGAATTTCGTTAATGACAATATCCATGGTATCGGGAGACGAAGGCAGGCCAGCTTTCACTTTGTCAAGAGAAGAGATGAGATTGCCGGAACAATCACTCAGGTTGCTGACACTTAGCTGATACACCATATTTGATTTTAAAATGAAGGGGAGCGTTAATTGAACTTCATTGAACAAAGGAGGCAATGATAAAGCGGATGATGGAGCGCCCAAATCACCATCTATTTGATAATTCAATGCAGATGATGCGCTGGAACTGTCGAGTGGTTCATTGAAAATGGCAATAATGGTTGTGCTGTCGGCAGTATATGTTCTAAATAATGAGGGAGCCTGAATATCCTGATTGACTCCATCCACAGAATTTTTTTTACCGGGAGTTCCACCGAGCTTATCTATGCTGGCTTTCCAGTTTCCATATCCTGTGCAGGGATTTTTAGCATCCATCATTTCAAGACTCCAGCCACCATTGCTTTTGATTTCGTTCTGATACCAGGACTTATCATAACTGATAGCATGAATGGTGAGGGCTTCAGGCGACAGAAGAATGATCGTAGCGCCATCATTATTTAAAGAGGGAAATCCGGATAATCCGATTACTGAACCAAATGCGGAATAAGCACCCGTATCAGATACAGGACAAATCACAACAAAGCTGTCTGGTTTCAAGATAAAATCCTTTTTGATGATTGCTGTGCTCGTCTGATTGCTGATCTTCCAATCCCGAAGATCATATGCTGTTGCAGAAATATTTTTTAATTCAATGAATTCAGCATTTGGTAAACCTACAACCGGAGTAGGATCGGGAAGCAATTCATCAATAATGATATCATATCTGTGTGAAGACTGGGCCGATGAGGCGAGACATATGCACATCCACAAACAGGATATTAAAAACAGGCGTGGAGCCATGTCGATAAGATAAGGTTTAAACAAAAATAAAAAATTTGGACTGGAATTTTTTCATGATTATTTTTGCGTCTCTTATGAAATTGAAGAAAAATACAAAACAAACAAAGAAGCTGTTCCTCACAATGGAAGGTAAGTGATTGTTTTGTATCTCAAGATAATAAAAGCCTTCTCAAACCGGGAAGGCTTTTGATTTTTTAACCTAAAAGAAGAACGTAAAAAATGAAAGTTGCTGTCGTCGGATCTACAGGATTAGTAGGGTCCAAAATGTTGCAGGTATTAGCCGAAAGAAATTTTCCCGTTACGGAATTAATTCCGGTTGCTTCAGAAAGATCAATCGGCAAGGAAGTAGTATTCAAAGGGAAAAAATACAAGGTAGTAAGCGCGGATGATGCCATCGCTGCAAAACCTGCTGTGGCCCTGTTTTCCGCCGGTGGAAGCACTTCATTGGAATGGGCCCCGAAATTTGCTGCAGCAGGCATCACAGTTATTGATAATTCATCTGCATGGAGGATGGATCCAACAAAAAAATTAGTGGTTCCGGAGATCAATGCAGATGTGTTAACAAATGAGGACAAGATTATTGCCAACCCCAATTGCTCAACCATTCAGATGGTGGTTGCTTTAAATCCTTTGCATAAAAAATATACAATCAAAAGAATTGTTGTGAGTACTTACCAGAGTGTAACCGGAACCGGAGTGAAGGCAGTGAATCAGTTAATGAATGAACGTGCAGGAACGCCGGGGGAGAGGGCATATAAATATCCCATCGACCTGAATGTAATTCCGCAGATTGATGTATTTCTCGATAATGGATATACGAAGGAAGAAATGAAAATGGTAAATGAGACAAGGAAAATCATGCGCGACGATTCGATCAGGGTTACATCTACTACAGTTAGAATACCTGTGGTCGGAGGTCATAGCGAATCAGTAAATGTGGAATTCAAAAATGATTTTGAACTCAACGAAATAAAATGCCTCTTGGAAAAAGCTCCTGGCGTAGTGGTAGTGGATGATCCGGCTACGCAGCAATATCCGATGCCAAGGGATGCACATGAGCATGATGAAGTATTTGTGGGAAGACTAAGAAGAGATGAAACGCAGCCAAACACTTTGAACATGTGGATCGTGAGTGACAACTTGCGCAAAGGGGCAGCTACCAATGCAGTGCAGATTGCGGAATACCTGATGCAAAAGAAATTGATTTGAGATGTTTTACGATAAATTCAGCTACTTAATCTTCCAGTGCGCGGTTGATAAATTGTATTAAGGGATACAGCGTTTCGAATGCCGTCAGAGTTTGTTTGATGAGGTCTTTCGATAAAACATCCTTTTCATTAAAAGATTTGATGGCGATAAAACTTTTCAGTTTGAGATAGTCAGCCGCAGGACTATCTTTTTCAAATCCCTGGGGAACTTTACTCAGGCACATATCTTCTTCCCTGGATAAGTCTCCATATACCGTTTTAAATTTTTTTGAGCCGACGATTTTTTTGAATTCATCAAAGCAATAATCTATTTCCTGTCTGACTTTTTTTAATTCTGAAGCCATTGGCATCCAGATGCCTCCTCCCACAAAACTTTCTCCGGGTTCACAATGAAAATAATATCCTCCGAAAATAGATTTTTTCCCTCCCCTGTTGATACTCGCTCCAAAATTGGTTTTATAAGGAGATTTGTCTTTTGAAAAACGGATATCCCGGTTAATCCTGAAAATACATTCCTTAGCTTTTAAAGATCCAATGCTCGGATCTGTTTTTGCATGCTTATCAATCACCAATTGAATAAAATGAGAAAAATCCTGCCTGGCATTCTCATATTCTTTACGATGATTATCGAACCAGGGCTTATTGTTATTCCTTTTTAAATCCTTTAAAAATTTTATGGTGGATTGCTGTAGCATAGTGAAAGCCATTTATCCTTTGGAGGATATCTAAAGTACATAAATAAAAAGGAATTGAGAGTATCTCAATTCCTGTATGATCACTGATTTTGATTTTTATTTAATCAGACACGGCTCCAATTTTCACCACTCTTGATCCGGTACATCGTCATTTCACTCACACCATACTTATCAGCTAATTTTTTAATGGTAAGCTGACGGTTCCTACTCGACAATGTTTTTTTGATTGATTTTACCTGGGCTGCAGTAAGTTTCAGGCCGGTTGTTCTGTTTGCCTGAACTTTTTTATAAGCTACTTTGGCCGGACTCCGTTGCTGATGATGGATCATCTCTTCCAATGTAGCCCATTTTAGATTTTTGGATGAATTGTTCGTCTTATCGTGGTTAACGTGGATAACGTATTTATGCTTGGGAGAGGACTTTTTCAGGAATAAACGTGCGATCTCACGATGAATATACAAAGTGCCGTTGTTACCTGGCCGGTGAAGGTTGAGTGTTTTATATCCAGTCGTCAAAGAACCATTCAGCAATTTGCCATCACTGATAATATCTTTGGAATAACTGGCAACACGACCTGTTGAGGATAAAGCATATTTTTTTCGAAGTTGTTTCCAGCCGGGAAACTCTAAAGGTTTCCATGTTTCGCCGGGAATTTTTTTAATCATTGCATTGCAATTTTCTTAAAGTTACAAAAAAGAAATTCGAATTAACCAAACAAAAAGAAATATTCTTAACCGTTAATAAATTGCATGAACTCATCTTCGGACAGAATCTTAATAGAGGGTATCTTTTTGGCCTTTTCCAGTTTAGACCCTGCATCTTCACCCACTACTAGATAGTTCAGTTTGCTGCTAACCCCACCCAGTATCTTTCCTCCGTTCTTTTCAACTTTTTCTTCTGCTTCGCTTCGTTTAAGTTGCATTAAGGTGCCTGTAAACAGAAACGTTTGTCCATTGAGGTTGCCCGTTACATTCATTTCTGATTTATTACTCTTGAAATTGATCCCCTTTGCTTCAAGTTTTTCCAGCATATGGATATTATCTTTATTGTGAAAGAACTGGTAAATACTCCCCCCAACTTTTGGACCAATATCTTCCAGGTTTTGCAATTCCTCGAGAGAATAATTTTTAAAATCGAACAGATGATCGACAGATTTTGCAAGTGTTTTAGCTGTTGTTTCACCGACATATCGGATACCAAGTGCATAAATAAGTCTATGAAGAGGTTGCTTACGGGATGCCTCAATCGCAGATTGTAAATTGGATATACTTTTTTCACCAAAACCTTCCAACTCAGCTATTTTTTTGAAAGGCAATTCATAAATACCGGGCACATCTTTTAAAAACCCAAGATCAAAGAATTTGCGGACATTGGCTGCGCCAAAACTTCGTATATCCATGGCATCTTTACTAACAAAATGAATGATTCTTTCTATGACCTGGGCGGGACAATTAATATTTACACAGCGCCAGGCCGCTTCATCCGGCGACCTGACAAGTTTATCGCCACATACAGGACAATGCGACGGGAAATGAATGGGTTTTTCTTTACCCTTTCTCAACTCTGCAAGCGGTTTTACAATATAAGGAATCACATCACCGGCTCGTTCTACCAACACGGTATCGCCAATTTTTAAATCTTTTTCCCTGACCACGTCTTCATTGAATAAAGAGATAGACGTTACCGTTACCCCGCCGATTGGAACGGGATCGATTTTTGCAACCGGGGTTATGATTCCCGTTCTTCCAACCTGGAATTCTACTTTTTGTAATTTGCTCGTGGCTTGTCTTGCCTTAAACTTAAATGCAATTGCCCAACGGGGATGATGGGTCGTCATTCCCATTTTATCCTGTAAAGAAAAATCATTGACTTTAATAACCATGCCATCGATTTCATAAGGGAGCTGATCGCGGGATGCTTCGAATTCAATACAATAATCAATCACTTTTTGAATTCCTTTTAAAACTTTTTTTTCTTTTTTCGGACTTCTGAAGCCAAGGTCCCAGAGCATCTCCAATGAATCTGAATGCCTGCTCAACGGAGAATTTTTGGATAGATGATGATATGTTTCGGTATTGGCAGATTTTTTATTTCCTGATTCTGTATAATAACTTATATGATACAGGAACGCTTCCAGATTTCTTCGGCTCACTTCCTTTGGGTCTTTTATTCTCAAGGATCCGGAAGCCGCATTTCTAGGATTGGCAAGTGGAGCAAGTCCCTGTTCCGTTAATTGTTCATTATATTTTTTAAAATTGTCTTTATTCATTAAGATTTCTCCGCGCAATTCAATTTGCTGGATGCCATAGGATGAAAATGCTGCAGAGAGAGGAACGGAACGAATTTGCTTGATATTGGTTGTTACATCGTCTCCTTCTATTCCATCTCCCCGGGTTGCGCCGCGAACCAGAAGATCGTTTTCATAAATAAGAGAAATGCTGGCGCCATCGAATTTGGGTTCAACACAATACTCTAATTCATTGAGACCTGTTAATTCCCTTGCTTTACGATCCCAGTCCAGCAGGTCATCTGCATTGTAAGAGTTTTCAAGCGACAACATTGGAACAAGATGTTGAACAGTGGGGAAATCCTTGGTAAGTCCCTTGGCTACTCTTTGAGTCGGGGAATCGGGAGTGATTAAACCGGGATGTTCAGATTCTATTTTTTCCAGCTCCTTATATAAAGTATCATATTCAAAATCGGATACCAAAGGATCATTCAATATATAATACCTGTATTCATGAAAACGAAGAATTCTTTTTAAATCTTCATTGTCCGAAGTTTTTATATTACCCTTGTCGAGTTTTGTCAGTAAAGTACGTGTAAGGTTTTCAAGATTGCGTGTCTGATCAGTAGAATACATAACTATAATTTGGTCTATAAATTTAAGCCAACTCCAGTATAAACTTATCCTGCGAAATCTCTATTCAGGCATAATCAGAATTATCATTAAAAATATTTATGTAAATTTCTACCCTCGGATCATCAGACCGGCAGGGGTGCCTGACTTTGCTATCCCTTTATTGAATTGATGATATACAATTAATGATATTATACAATTTACTGTAACAATGCCTTCAGATACAACGATGATTTCACAGAAAAAGGATATAAAGACAATTTTAAAACAATTAGAGAACGATGGCATAATCGGTATTTCTGTCGACTGTGTAATATTTGGATTTGATGAGAATGAGCTGAAAGTTTTGCTGATTAAATCAGATATGAAAAAATTTGAAAGCAAATGGACCTTATTGGGCGACCTGGTCAATAATCATGAAGACCTTGATGAAGCGGCTTACAGAGTTTTGAAAAGAAGAACCGGGATGGATGATGTGTACCTTGAACAGGTGAGAGCTTTTGGGCAGGTGAACCGTCATCCCGCTGCAAGGGTTGTTACCATCGCTTATTGTTCGCTCATTAATATCCAGCATCATAAGCTGAAGATCCTGGATAATGAATTACACTGGCATAAATTAGGTTCATTATCGGAAATGGCTTTTGATCATAAGGAAATCCTCGAAGTATGTCATCAATGGTTACAGAAGAGAATACAGGAACATCCACTGGGTTTTAGTCTTCTGCCACAAAAATTCTCATTACGTGAATTACAGAATTTATATGAAGCTATTCTTGATGTAAAGCTGGACAGGAGAAATTTCAGGAAGAAATTTTTTTCGATGGATCTTCTCGAAGACACCAATGAATTGGAAACGGATGTTCCTCACAGGCCCGGAAAACTTTACAGGTTCAACTATGAAAAATATCAAAAGAAGGAAAGAAAAAAATGGTTTGGGATAGATTTTTAATCCGGAGAGTCAATCAAGAGGTACTTTTTTCCTTATCAATATTGATTATATGAAATAACGCCTATTCCAAGTGTTCTTTCATTGGTTCCTGATACAAACCCCTTTGTAAAAATACTGTTGATGCTTTGTTTCCGGATGATCAACCCTCCTTCAAGCAAAACCTGGGTGGTCCCTGCAACCGCAGCAATAAAATAATATGGGCCTGCGGGAAGATATGAAAAGGATTGGGATTTTAGAACCGAATTAAAATCATCACCGAGATAAGAACAGTTCGAAAAAACTTTGAATCCATCCTGACCGGCATTGGGAAAAGCCCAGACATCCAGAGGCGGAACATCTGAAGAAAGATTCAGGAATCTTATCTGCCCCTTCGTGGAATCAGCCTTTCCGATATTGTCCTGCAGCAAAATGCATTGCAGCTGACCATGCTCGATAGTATCAGTAACAAAAATTGAATAACTTCCTCCGGGTTGAAAATAATTGCTGAATGAAGTAGAAATGTTTTCAGAAGAAATCCCAAAGCTCAATTGCTGGTAACCCGAAGGAATATTTATATAAGGTGTTTCAATGGTAACCGGTGCGATCTCGTTTCCATAATTAATATAGGAGCTGTATGTGGTTTCCCCATAAGAAAAAGGCGAATCCAGTAAAAAAGTTTTTTGATTATTGATATACAACATCAGGTTGGAAACATCAGGTGACGCATTTGTAATAGATATATGCGTCGAATCATACCTTGTATTTTGAACCGGAGTTGATGAGGCAGTTTCTTTATTACACGAAAGCAGAAATAGGAAGGAAATAAATAAAACAGAGATTATTATAAACTTCAGATTTCTCATAAACTGAATGGTACTTAAAGTTAAAAAAGTTTAGATAAAGCTTGAAAGGAACTTAGCCTGGTGATTTTTTTAGAGTGACGGGTTAAAACTGAATCGGCAGCTAATCGGATAATACAATCCTTCGATAAAAATGGTTGCCTGAAATTAATTTGGAACAGATTGCAGCTTTCTATCCGGTTAGCCTGTCTTCATGAGTTACTCTGACCTTAAAAAAAATTGTTAAATTGAAATTAATTTTCTAATTTCGGTTGATAATTGCTTAAACCATTGATTATGACCATTTACCGACTGCTTGCAAAAATAGCCTGTGTGGCTATTTGTGTATTATTTACACAGGTTCTATTCTCCCAGAAAGTTGTTACCGGAAAAGTGAATGATGATAAAGGCAACCCAGTCCAGGGCGCGACTGTTACCCCCAAGGGTTCAAAAACGGGGACAAGTACGGATGCTCAGGGTGCTTTCTCATTGAGAGTTCCTTCTTCGGCTACTGCTCTTGTTATCTCCAGTGTTGGATTTACGACAACCCAGGTTGATATCACCAACCTCACTTCAGTTAGTGTTTCCCTTACAACGACATCAACATCATTGAACGATGTGGTTGTAACAGGATATGGAACTGCCCGAAGGAAAGATGTAACCGGTGCAGTCGCCAGCATTTCCTCTAAAGATTTTACGCAGGGTGTTGTTACAGATCCACTGCAACAAATCCAGGGCAAAGTGGCCGGACTGGTTATTACACAGCCTGGTGGAGACCCCAATCAAAATGTAATTATTCGCTTAAGAGGTCAGGCATCATTGACCGGAGGTCAATCTCCTCTCATAGTTTTAGACGGAGTTCCCCTGGATGATCCTACACAATTGTCGAATATACCTCCCGGAGATATCGCATCTTATGACGTTCTGAAAGACGCTTCTGCTGCAGCTATCTACGGTTCCCGTGCTGCCAATGGTGTAATTATTGTCAACACAAAAAAAGGTAGTTCGGGCACAATGAAAGTTGAATATAATGGTTTTGTTGGGGCTGAACAACTAGCCAAAGAATATCCTTTGTTGAATGTTCCCGAATGGAAGCAGGCATCAGTTAATTTATTGACAGAAGGTGGATTGACCACTGACTCTGCAAATAAAATTGTCGCCAGTTATGACCATGGTGGAAATACGGATTGGTTAAAAGCAATCACACGTACCGGTTTCGTCCAAAGCCATAGCATTGGAATTTCAGGTGGAACTGGTCATTTCAATTACAGAGGTT
>Ga0335083_10012027_pt1 | contig 10377 bp, 6 predicted proteins | sample Lox_Sample_42_FD_206716 | JGI IMG/M metagenome (GOLD analysis project Ga0335083, IMG submission 206716) | Soil microbial communities from Loxahatchee National Wildlife Refuge, Florida, United States - Lox_Sample_4.2 | ecosystem: Environmental > Terrestrial > Soil > Wetlands | place: USA: Florida... | reverse complement strand
CAGCCGCGGATCTGCGGCAGTGGTGGCCCGCCTTTGACATCCCGCGACCGGTCGAGCCGCACCAGCTCGGAGGAGCCGCCGCCGATATCGAACAGCACGACGCCGCCGGCCTGCGGATCCATCAGCGGCGTGCAGCCGGTGGCGGCGAGCGTCGCCTCGGTTTCGCGGTCGATCACATCGAGCTCAAGTCCCAGCGCTTCGGCGACGCGGTCGCGGAACGCCTCGCCGTTGGCGGCTGCGCGGCAAGCCTCGGTCGCGATCAGACGGGCACGGGTCACCCCTCTGTTCTTCATCTTGTCGCGGCAAATGGTGAGTGCGGCGAGAGCGCGGCCGATCGCCGGCTCGCTCAAGCGGCCGGAGGCCGAGATGCCTTCACCGAGCCGGATGATGCGGGAAAAGGCGTCGACAACGCGGAAACTGTCATCGGTCGGACGCGCGACCAGCAACCGGCAATTGTTGGTCCCGAGATCGAGCGCGGCATAAGTCGGCCCGCCGCGATCACGGCCCGGATTGCCGTCAAACCGTCCTGGCGACCGCCGACCCCACCGGCCCCGCTCACGCGCAGCCTGGTCATATGCGGGGCCGAGGCCCGGGGCATCCCCGGCCTCGCCGCTCATCTGTCACAAACCTTCCTGCCACGGCGGACGGCTGCCAAAGCCCCACAAACGCGGCATTGTTCCCTTTGTGCCTAAAAGTGTAACAGCGCCGAGACATCACGCAACCCTGCCCGGCCGTGGCCGTTCTTGTCGAAGCCGCCTTACTGCCCTATTTCAGGGGTCCGGCCCTCCAGGAATCTGCCCCGACATGGACGATCGAACCCTAGAAACGGCGCTGTCGCTGACCAAATTCGGCATCGGGCAGCCGGTTTTGCGCAGCGAAGACCCGAAGCTGGTTCAAGGCCGAGGCAGCTATACCGACGACCTCAATGTCGCGGGCCAGGCCTACGCGGTCATGGTGCGCAGTCGCGACGCCCACGGCATCATCCGCAGCATCGACACCGCCGCCGCCAAGGCCCTGCCCGGCGTGCTCGCGGCCCTTACCGGTGAGGACCTCAAGAGCTACGGCGGCCTCAAATGCCTGCTGCCGCTGAAGAACCGTGACGGCTCGCCGATCAAATATAAGCCGCGTCCGGCGCTCGCGACCGACAAGGTGCGCTTTGTCGGCGATCCGGTCGCCTGCGTGGTGGCGGAAACGGTGGCGCAAGCCAAGGACGCGGCGGAAGCGGTTGCGCTCGATGTCGAGCCGTTGCCGGCCGTGACCAGCGCGCGCGAAGCCGTCCAACCCGGCGCGCCAGCCGTCTGGGATGAGGTGCCCGGCAATATCGCGCTCGATTTCCATCACGGCGACGCCGAAAAGGTTGCCGAGGCCTTCGTCAAGGCGGCTCACGTCGTGAAACTGCCGCTCATCAACCAGCGATTGGTCGTTGCCGCGATCGAGCCGCGCTCGGCGATCGGCGAATACGAGCGGACGAGCGAAAGGTGGACGCTGCACTCGTCGAGTCAGGGTGTCTTCGGCTTGAAGAATCTGCTGCGCGACATCCTCAACGCGCCTCCCGAGAAAGTGCGGGTGCTCACCGGCAATGTCGGCGGCTCGTTCGGCATGAAGGCGGTTGTCTATCCGGAATATGTCTGCATCCTGCACGCCGCGCGCGTGCTTGGTCGCCCGGTGAAATGGACCGACGAGCGCTCCGGCAGTTTCATGTCGGACCATCACGGCCGCGACTTCGACATGACGGTGGAAGTCGCCTTCGACAAGGACGGCCTGATCCAGGCGGTCCGCCTCACCGGTTACGGCAATCTCGGCGGTTTCTGCTCGAATTTCGGACCGCTGCTGCCGACGCTCAACGTCACCAAGAACATCATCAGCATGTACCGCACGCCGCTGCTCGAGGTGGCGACGCAGTGCGTGTACACCAACACGACCCACGTCTCCGCCTATCGCGGCGCCGGGCGTCCAGAGGGTGCGCTGAGCATGGAGCGCACCTTGGACTACGCCGCCGCCGAGCTCGGCATCGACCGTTTCGAGCTGCGCAAGCGCAATTTCATCAAGGCGAAGGACATGCCGTTTGCGACGCCGGCCGGCACTACCTACGACTGCGGCGATTTTCCCGCGCTGTTCAAGGACGCGCTCGAACGCGCCGACGTCAAGGGTTTCAAGCAGCGCAAGCGCGAGAGCAAGCGCAACGGAAAATTGCGCGGCCTTGGCGTCGGCTGCTTCGTCGAGACCACCGCGGCGATGACCACCGAAATGGGCGGCATCCGCTTCGACGCCGACGGCACCGTCACCATCATCACCGGCACGCTCGATTATGGTCAGGGCCACGCTTCGGCCTTCGCGCAGGTGCTCGTTGAAAAGCTCGGCGTGCCGTTCGACCGCATCCGCCTCCTGCAGGGCGACAGCGATCAACTGGTCACCGGCGGCGGCACCGGCGGCTCGCGCTCGGCCATGCTCAGCGGCACCGCCATCATGCAGGCCTCCGACAAGGTGATCGAGCAGGGCAAACAACTGGCGGCGCACGTGCTGGAGGCCTCCGCCGGCGACATCGAATTCAACGGCGGGCGCTTCACCATCGCCGGCACCGACCGCTCGATCGGCATCATGGAGCTGGCCCAACGCGTCCGCGGCCTCAAGCTGCCGGAAGGCGTCCCTTCGACGCTCGATGTGACGCACGTGACCGACCCCGTGCCGGGAACCTATCCAAATGGCGTCCACGTCGTCGAAGTGGAGATCGAACCCGATACCGGCCTCACCCGCACCGTAAGATATACCGTGGTCGATGATTTCGGCACGGTGCTCAACCCGATGCTGGTCGAAGGCCAGGTTCAGGGCGGCGCCGTTCAGGGCCTCGGACAAGTTCTGCTCGAGGGCGTCGTTTACGACGCCGACGGGCAGCTGGTCACCGGTTCCTTCATGGACTACGGCATGCCTCACGCCCACGACGTGCCGATGATCGACGTGGCCAACCGTCCGGTTCCGACCAAGAGCAACCCGGTCGGCGCCAAGGGCTGCGGCGAGGCGGGAACTTCCGGCGGCCTGCCTGCGGTCGCCAACGCGGTGATCGACGCGCTATCCGATTACGGCATCCGCCATCTGGAAATGCCGATGACGCCCGCGCGCATCTGGCAGGCGATCGAGGACGCCAGGGCCAGGCAACCGGCCTGACCGCCCACCCGCCCGGCATAGCCATGGCAAAGGAAAGGGACTGGATCGACGGCGGTCGCCGGGCCATAGTCCGCGCCTTGCCGGAACAGGGTGATGACTGAGGCGACTGAACGACTAGCCGCAAGCAGGCCTGGGTATGCCCGCGTCGTCGGCGTGGTCAGCGCGGCACATTTCGTCTCCCACTATTACATCCTGCTGCTGCCGCCGCTGCTTCCCTTCGTGCGTGCCGATTACGGCGTGAGCTATACGCAGCTCGGCCTGGCGCTCGCCGCCTTCAATGTTGTCTCCGCGGTCTTGCAGACCCCGGCGGGATTTCTCGCCGATTGGCTCGGCGCCCGCATCCTGCTCATTGCCGGGCTGCTGTTCGGCGCCGCCGCTTTCATGATTGCTGGACTTGTCGATTCGTTCTGGCTGCTGGTAGCGATGTTTGCGCTCGCCGGCGTCGGCAATACCGCCTATCACCCCGCCGATTATGCGCTGCTCTCGCATCACGTTCCCTCTGCGCGCATCGGCCGGGCCTTCTCGATCCATACTTTCGCCGGCATGCTCGGCTCAGCGATCGCGCCAGGCAGCCTGTTGTTGATGCAGAATATCTGGGGCTGGCGCGGCGCCTTCATCGGTGCCGGCACACTGGGCTTTGCGGTCGCGGCACTGCTTCTCGTCATGAGCGACGACCGCGATAAACCGGCGGCACCCGCCCCCAAGGCGGAGATCGTCGGCTGGCGGCTTTTGCTGTCGCCGCCGATCCTGCTCAATCTCGGATTTTTCGTGCTGCTGGCGATCATGAGCGGCGGCATGTACAATTATTCGGTGGTGGCGCTGGGCGCGCTCGAGGGCACGCCGTTGGCCGTCGCCAATGGCGCTCTCTCCGCCCACCTCCTGCTGTCGGCGATCGGGGTTCTGATCGGCGGCGTGGTAGCCATGCGCGTTGCGCGCCATGACTTGGTCGCGACATTCGGCCTTGCAGCCATTGCCGCGCTGGTCGTGCTCATCGCTTATGGCGATCTCGGCTCTTGGCCACTGGTGCTGGTCATGGCTGTTGCCGGCTTTTTCTTCGGCGTCATCATGCCGTCCCGCGACATGATCGTGCGCGAGATCACCCCGCCCGGCTCGTTCGGCAAGGTATTCGGCTTCGTGACGACAGGCTTCAATCTGGGCGGCATTGTCGCGCCTTTGGTCTTCGGCGCCATCATGGATGAAGGCAACCCGCGCCTAGTGTTCCTGAGTGTTGCCGCCTGCAGCCTTGCCGCCATCGCCACGGTGGCGACGCTGCCGCGCCGGCCAAATTAGCGAAAATTCAGACCGCTGGAGCCCATTTGCCCGCGGTCTTGTCAAATTTGCCAAGATGCCCCATGTCATGCGCCTCGCAGGGCGTAAACGGTGCTTCCGGCCGCCGAATCGGCCCGGTGGGGGATAGTTCAACGGTAGAACATCGGACTCTGACTCCGAGAATCTTGGTTCGAATCCAGGTCCCCCAGCCAGGCCGCAGAATAGCCGCATAAATCTGCGGCAGTCCGGCCGCCATACTTCAACGGCCTTGTGATTGGTCCAGTGTTCGGGGGACAGCAGCCAAGGTTTTTTATCGTTTTCGAACCCCCGTGCGCTATCCTCGTTGCCACGGTGTAACAAGCTGATAAAAATCAAGAAAGCCCGATCGCTATGAACCGCGCGATGACTTCGCCCAACCCGGCCGATCACGAGGACATCATTTATCCTTCGGCGGTGCCGTTTGTGCTGGTGCACATGGCGTGCTTCGGCGCCATCTGGACCGGCGTCACCTGGCAAGCCCTTGTCCTCTGCGTGGCGCTTTATTGGACCAGGATTTTCGCCATCGGCGCCGGCTATCACCGATATTTTTCGCATCGCGCCTATTCGACAAGCCGCGCCTTCCAGTTTTTTCTCGCCGTGATGTCGCAAAGTACCACGCAGAAAAGCGTCCTCTGGTGGGCCGCAAAGCACCGCCACCACCATCTCCATTCTGACACCGAAGATGACGTTCATTCGCCGCGCCACCGCGGCTTTATCTACAGTCATCTTGGCTGGATCTTTTCACGCCAGCACGACACCTTTGACCCGGTGAAGGTCGAGGACCTCATGCGCTTTCCCGAATTGCAGTGGCTGCACAGACACGAGCGGTTACCGCCATTGGTATTGGCCGTGCTCTGCTACCTCATCGCCGGCTGGCCGGGATTGGTCGTCGGCTTTTTCTGGAGCACGGTCCTCGTCTATCACGCGACATTCTGCATCAACTCGCTCGCGCATGTGCGCGGGCGCAAGCGCTACGTCACCGGCGACGACTCGCGCAACAATTGGCTGCTGGCGATCTTCACCATGGGCGAAGGCTGGCACAATAATCATCATGCCTTCCAGAGCAGCGTGCGCCAGGGCTTTCGCTGGTGGGAGGTGGACGTCACCTTCTACCTGCTCAAGCTGCTCTCGTTCGCCGGCATTGTATGGGATCTGAAGCAGCCGCCTGTGGCAATCCTGCGCAACGAGCAGCCACTCGGCTCAAGAGTGATCGATCGCGCCGCCAAACAACTTGCCGCAAGTTTCAATTCGGAGCGAATTGCTAGCGCGCTAGCCGCCGCGCTCAACGGCGCCTCGCTCGATGCGCTGCAGCAGCGCCTGGCGACGGCGCGGGATCAGGCTGCGGAAATTCTCGCCAATATGCAGATGCCGCATTTGCCGAGCCGTGCGGACATTGGGGCGCGGGCGCGGACCATGTTTGTGCGCACGATATCGCTCGATGCCATCGTCGAGCGCGCCCACGGAATGCTGCTCGACGCGATCGGTGCGCAACTGTGTCAGATGCAATTGCGGGCGAGCATCGGGAATAGCCGCTAAGCGAATTCGGCTCGAAAGCCCGGCTGAACCGCTGTCGCGTCCTCGGGTTGTCCGAATATTATGGCCGATACAGTATTGCTCACGGGTGCCAGCGGCTTCGTCGGATCGGCGCTCGCGCGCAAGCTCATCGAGCGCGGCTTTAAGGTGCGGGCGCTTGTTCGTCCCACCAGCAATGTTTCCCACCTCTCGGGCCTTGATCTCGAACTCGCGGTCGGCGACCTGCGCGATGCTGACGCCGTGCGCCAGGCGATGGCCGACGTGGGCTCGCTCTTCCATGTGGCGGCCGATTATCGGCTGTGGGCGCCCGATCCGACCGAGATTTTCCGCAGCAATGTCGAAGGCACGCGCACGCTCATGGAAGCCGCGATGAAGCGCGGCGTCGAGCGGGTCGTTTACACCAGCAGTGTCGCCACGCTCAAAACGACGCCGAGCGGCAAGATTGCCGACGAGACGATGCCGCTGCGCGAAGCGGAGGCGATCGGGGCCTACAAGCGCAGCAAGGTCGCCGCCGAGCGCGTAGTCGAGGCGCTTGTCCAGAAGGGCCTGCCAGCGGTCATCGTCAATCCGTCAACCCCGATCGGGCCGGGGGACGTGAAGCCAACGCCGACGGGGCGCATCATCGTCGAGGCCGCGGCCGGCCGCATGCCGGCCTTCGTCGACACCGGTCTCAACATGGTGCACGTCGACGATGTTGCCGAAGGGCATTTGCTCGCGCTCGAGCGCGGCCGCGTCGGCGAACGCTATATCCTCGGTGGGCAAAATGCGTCGTTTGCCGAAATTCTCGGCGTGGTCGCCGCGACCGTGGGGCGCCGCCCGCCACGCATCAAGTTGCCGCGCCGCGCCATCATACCGCTTGCGCTGGCCGCTGAAATGATCGCCAGGCGGACCGGGCGCGAGCCATTCGTCACCATGGATGGCCTGAGGATGTCGAAGAACCGCATGTATTTCGTCTCCGCCAAGGCGGAACGCGAACTCGGCTACAAGGCACGGCCTTATGCCGAGGCAGTCAAGGATGCGATCGCCTGGTTCAGGCAAGCTGGCTACTTGCCGAAGTAGCCAGATCGTTCGCGCAACTCGGCGCGTCCAGATAACCGCTAGGACGAAGACCGCAACGACGCACCAATGCTTTGACATCTGGATCGGTGAGCGCGGCAAGCTCATCGGCATAACGATAGCCGGGCGCATGGCCGCGGAAGGAATTCGCCGTCGCCGGGTGGGTGTAGATTTCGACCAGACCGTCGGGCAAGCGAACAAGCAGCGTGCGAAGACGCTCCGCGGTCATCGCGCCGGACCACGCAAGGCCAAAAACCGCATCCGGCGTCGGCAGGCCGGCACTGCAGGCGCGGCGTCGCAACAGGGCAATCCACGGCGCCGTCACCGCCTGCGCCGGCGACCAGCGCGCTCCCCCGACAACCCAAGCTGGCTCGCTCGGCACGCGCAGCGCCCGGCAGCCGTAATGTTGCGCCAGAGCGACGACGTGACCGCCGATGACGGGGTGCAAATGAAAGTGCTTGTGCGCATTGACGTGATCGAGCGCCAGTCCGGTTTTCCGGAACGCCTCAAATTGTGCCGCAATCTCCCGCTCCAGCTGGCGCCGAATTTTCGGCCGCAGAGCGAAATTAAACGCCAGCGCGATCATGTCGCCGCGCAGGCGGCCTCCGCTGTCGACGAGATCGGGAATGAATTCGGGAGGCGATGCAGGCTCACCGTCAACCAATACGACGTGCAGCCCAACGCGCAACGTCGGCATGCGCCGCGCCAACGTGACGGCATGGCCGGCGGCGGAACCCGTCACCATCAGGCTCGCGGCACTGAGCACACCGTCGCGATGCGCGAACTCGACCGCATCATTGACCTCGGGGGCGAGACCGAAATCGTCGGCGGTAATGACAAGATGCCCTGCCATCACTGCGAATCAGTAGCCGGTATTTCACTGACGAGCCGGTAACGGTTGCCACGCCAGATGACGTCCGGGCCGAACCAGCCGGCGATAAAGGCTGCAAAAACAACGAGCTCGCCAAATGCCAGAAGCACGGACGAATGTGTCGGGCCGCCGAACCGGCGTACGAAACACCGCGTCATCAGAGCGCGTGCCCCCAGGGCGGCGACTGCGAGTACGGCGGCGGGCGCGCCGGCGCCCAGCAGGGCGGCGATCAACGACAGCGCGAACGGGTAGACGACCATCCGTCCGGCTTGCCCGATCGGCGCGATGCTTCGGGCCGTACGCGCCGCGCGAAGTTCGCTGGCAAACAATTCGCCGCCGCTTTGCGCGCAGCAAAGGTGAACGACGGCAGCCGGCGCAATGGCAACGTTCAGGCCGAGACGGCGCACGGCCTGGCCGATGGCATAGTCGTCCCAGATCTGGTCGGCGAAGGCCTGAAAGCCGCCGATTTGCTGCAACGTCTTGCGCGTTAACGCGATGCTCGCGCCGAAGCAAGGCTGCGCCAGTTTCAAGCGCAGCGCGACGATCGCATCGGGAAGAAAATGGGCATTCAGGGCGGCCGTCGCGAAGTAGCTCCAGACATTGCTTCCGGCCACGCCTCGATAGAGATTGGTCACCGCGCCGACGCCGGGCTTTTGCAATTCGCCGACAACATCGGCCAGGAATTCAGGCCCGACCTCGATATCGCTGTCGACCAGCACCAAGGTGTCATGGCGAGCGTGGCGCGCCATGTTGATCAGGTTGGAAATCTTCAGGTTGCAACCATAAGTGCGGGAATCAATTTGCAGGTCGATGCGACCGTCTTCGCATTCGCCGGCAACCGCGGTTACGGCGTCAATCGCCGGATCGGTCGCCGACCGAACGCCGCAGATAATCTGCACGGGCCCTGCATAGTCTTGTCGGCACAGCGCGCGCAGGCGTACCTCCAGGTCCGGTTCGGCGCCGCAGAGGGGAACGAGGACCGTCACCGGCACTGGATCAAGCGGCTGCGTCTTGCCCTGAACCCGAAACGTCAGAACGAGGTAGGCTGCAAGCAACAGATAAAGACACCCCGCGGCGGCGGCGACGAGAAAAAAGTCAGCGGCAAGATCCAACACCCCAAGCCCTGTCCCCATGATGCAATGCCGGCGCGCGCCGCAACCCCCTGCCCCAATGCCTTGCGAGCAACATACACAAGCTAACGACCGTGGCAAAAGTCGCCGGACGTGCCCTTCCGCTTCAGCCACCCTTGCCAATACAGATAGCCTATAAGAATGTCTTCAGAACGTCCGCCCCGGCGCACTGCAGCATATAAATCGGATCGGCTTGCCCGCCACCGCAAAGCGGCGTGGGACTATGCATGAGCTCCCTTTAGGCCACGGCTGCTGGCATCCCCATCATTGCGAGCTTCGCTTCCGCCACAACCTCTTTTCACCAACGGAAATTGATTTCTTCAGCAGCGAAAACGGGGCTAGTCAACGATCCAATTATGGATCATTCTTTAGTCAGAACTGCACAACAAACTAAAGCACTACAATGGGGAGGACGCTGTGGCTCAAACAATTGAGGCATTTGTCGGTAATGCACTGGACGAAGCGAAGATCTCGCCGCTTCACAAGAGAGTTGTGGCGCTCATAGCTGCGGGCTACTTCTTCGATGTCATCGACTTTACCGTCTTTGGCTCACTCGTTCCGTACATCCTGCAATCCAAATTCGCGACCGGGCCCGAAGTCGCGGCCATCGGCAGCGCCACCATCTTCGGGATGTTTCTCGGCACCGCCGGCCAGGGCGAATTCAGCGACCGGTTCGGCCGCAGATTCATCTACCAGTTCAACCTTCTCCTCTTCGGCATCTTCACAATCATCGGCGCGCTGGCCCCGAGCGTCACGCTACTGGTCGCCTGCCGTTTCATTGCCGGGCTCGGCCTCGGCGCCGAGCAGCCGCTCGCCTTCGCCTACGCCGGCGAGTACGCGCCCAAGCGCATCCGCGGGCGTGTCCTGGCGATCGTTCACTTCATCGGCGGCGCCTGCGTGTGGCCGATCGGAACGGCGCTCGTGCTCGGCTTCGGCAGCATCGCCGGATCGCCCGAGCAGGCGTGGCGCGGCGTCTGGCTGTTGATTGGTATCGGCGCGCTGATTGTCTGGGTGCTTCGCTTTGCCTTGCCGGAATCGCCGCGCTATCTGGCGACGCACGGCCGCGGCAAGGAAGCGCTCGACGTGCTGACGCGACTCGGCATCGCCACCCCGAAGGAGCCACTGTCGACCGACGCGGCCAGCGACACCAAGAGCGATCCGTTCGGCGTCGTATTCAGCATGTTCCCGACACGGGTTATCGCCGGCATGATCTGCTTCACCGCGTTCTTCGGTGTCGCCATCGGCCTTGGCGCCTGGCTACCGAACATCATGAACTCCAAGGGTTTCGATATCACCAAGTCGCTGCAATACACCTTG
>Ga0335083_10012026_pt1 | contig 10377 bp, 7 predicted proteins | sample Lox_Sample_42_FD_206716 | JGI IMG/M metagenome (GOLD analysis project Ga0335083, IMG submission 206716) | Soil microbial communities from Loxahatchee National Wildlife Refuge, Florida, United States - Lox_Sample_4.2 | ecosystem: Environmental > Terrestrial > Soil > Wetlands | place: USA: Florida... | reverse complement strand
GTGGCGGAGACGTAGATCACCTGATTGGTGCGGTGCTCGAACTCCTCGAAATTGAGCGGGCGATTATCGAGGGCGGAGGGCATGCGGAAGCCGTAGTCGACCAGAGTCTGCTTGCGCGAGCGGTCGCCCGCGTACATGCCGCGCAACTGGGGAACCGTCTGATGCGATTCGTCGATGAAGAGCAGGTAGTCCGACGGAACGTAGTCGAGCAGCGTCGGCGGGGCTTCACCGGGCAGGCGGCCGGACATGTGGCGCGAATAGTTCTCGATGCCGTGGCAATAGCCGATGGTGCGCATCATTTCGATGTCGAAGTGGGTGCGCTGGACGATGCGCTGCGCCTCGACGATTTTTCCCTGCCGCTCCAACTCGCCCTTCCACCAATCGAGCTCTTCGTAGATGGTCTGGATGGCGCGCTCCCGCTGCGCGGCGGGCAGGACGTAGTGCGTCTTGGGATAGACGGGCAGACGCGTGATTTCGCCGTCGCGCGAGCGGATTTCCCCGGTGAGCGGATCGATCTTGCGAATGGCCTCGATCTGCGTGCCCCACAACTCGACGCGGAGGGCGAAATCGTCGTAGGGCGGATAGATTTCGATCGTGTCGCCGCGGACGCGGAAAGAGCCCCGGCGCAGATCCTCGGAACGGTCGTATTGAATCTCGACGAGTTTGCGGAGTATGGATTCGCGGGCGATCGACTGGCCCTTTTCGAGCAGGAGCATCATGCCGTAATACGCCTCGGGCGAGCCGATGCCGTAGATGCAGGAGACGGAAGCGACGACGATCACGTCGCGGCGCTCGAAAAGCGAGCGCGTGGCGGACATGCGCAGCTTGTCCAGCTCGTCGTTGATCGTGGCTTCTTTTTCGATGAACGTGTCGCTCGACGGAACGTAGGCCTCGGGCTGGTAGTAGTCGTAGTAGCTGACGAAGTACTCGACGGCGTTCTGCGGGAAGAACGACTTGAATTCGTGAAAGAGCTGCGCGGCGAGAGTTTTATTGTGCGCCAGAACGATGGCGGGCCGGTTGGACCGCTCGATCACCTTGGCCATCGTGAAGGTTTTTCCGGAGCCGGTGACGCCGAGCAGCACCTGATGGCGCTCGCCATCGGCGACGCCGTGCATGAGCTGCGCAATGGCTTCGGGCTGGTCGCCGCGAGGCTCGTAGTCGCTGGCAAGTTTGAAATTCATGGTCCGGGCGTCCTCAGCGCGAAAAATGGGCCCCGTCTAAACTTCCTATTATAACCCAGGTGCGCTAGGGCTTGAGCTGGACGAGTGGAATCGAAATCCGCGGGTCGCGGAAGCCATTGGTGTTCGGAGGCAGTTTGCCCCTAACCATCGCAATTTCATCGCAATCCGAGAGTTTGGGGCAGCAGACGCAATCCTTGTAGATCTTGTCCGGCAGCTCTTCGCGGCGGGCGATTTGAAAGCCGAGGTGCGCGAAAAAGGAAGGCGTGCGCGTGAAGAGACAGACGCACGTGACGCTGTGGCGGCGCGCCTCGTCCATCAGCGCATCCACCAGGGCGCGGCCGACGCCGCGGCCCTTCCGCGCGGGCGGCACGGCGATCGATCGAATCTCGGCGAGGTGCGTGCCGTAGAGGTGCAAGGCGCCGCAACCGACGATGTGGCCGTCTTCCTCGGCGACCACGAAATCGCGCACGTTCTCGCACAGCTCCGCGAGGCTGCGCGGCAGGAGGGTGCCCGCATCGGCATAAGGCTGGATGATGGCGTGAATGCACCCAACGTCGGGAAGCGAGGCGCCGCGCGTCTGAATGGATTGCATGGGTCAGAATAAATATGCAGAGGTTCGCATGATTATGCTTTGCCTTTCGCATCGTAGCACAAATGGATTCCGCGCTGCGGGCGAATCGGACGAGCGGCGCCGGGAGCTTACGAAGAGCCGGCGGCAGTCGCCGGAACGAGCGTGATCTCGGATTGCGCGTGGACCTGGCCCTTGCGCCGGATGCTGGAGCCCGTGCTGGCGCTGGCGATCTGATAGTCCATCTGCTGATCGGTGGTCTGCGTGGAGCGGATCAGAAGCCCGCTCGAAAGCGAAATGGAGTCGAGCCCTTCCCCGGAGCCGGTCCACGCGCCGGAAACGCGCAGGCCATTGCGGCGGTAGTCTTCCGGCGTGGCGTCCGAGCGAGCCGAACCGGCGCGAGAGATTTCGAAATGCGAAAGGATCACGGCGCAAGAATCACTGGCCGCCGGGGCGCCGGGCGCGTTGCACGGCTCATCGCGAAGATAGGTCGATTCGACGCGCCAGGAGAGGCCCGCGAGTGGCGCGCCTTGAAACGCGCGTTCGCCGCGCCATTTCTGGCCGACCTGCACTCCGTCGCGGGGAAAGCCGCCGGTCGAAAGGCCGCCGAGCCACGACATCGCCGACTGGGCCGCGGAAGCATCCGGCAGGATATCGTCGAGGCCTTTGACATCGCCGAGGCGGCCGCCGGGCTCGAGAGCGAATTCGATCGAGTGGCCCTCCAATTGAGCGTACCGATCGGCAAGAGAAGGCTGCCCGGGATCGTAGGCGTCGCTATCGGATTCGGCGCTCGATTTTTCGTAGGTCGCGCGGATGCGCGTGGCGCCGGCCTGCGGCGCGTCCAGCACATCGAGACGCACAAGCACGTGAATCAACAGGCTGGCTTGCGTGCCTCCTTCGGGATTGGCAATCGGGGTGGTCGTTTGCCCGGTGGTCATCGTGCGCGACTCGATGCGGTAGCGAAGCGTCTGACCCGCGAAGAATTTCGGCGCGAAGCGGACGCGATGCCCGGCTCCCGCCACGGCCACGCACAGCGCGAGGCAAAGTCCGATGGCCACGCTGCATTTGAGGATGGCGAGACGTAAATTCCGCGGCATCGGATGCGACCTAGCGCGACCCGCGCCGTGAAACCACGACCGGCGCGGCTTTCGGCGCATCGAGAGTTCCGGTCAGGCGGAACGATCCGCCACGCGCGGGCGGGCTGTCCGGAGAATAGGACGCCACCTGGAAACGCAGGTCGAGCTTGCGGCTGAAATCGACCGAGCCTGAGCCTTCGGCCGCGGCGTCCTCCGAAGTGGCGAGGTGCAGGGTTTGAAACTGGACGCGGCCTTCCGCGCAGGAAAACTTCGCCGTGGCCGCCGCAAATCGCGCGCCGCCGGCTTCCGCGGACGGACTGCCGAGCGCCTTCCAGAGGTCGAAATCGACGAACCGGGGATTCGACACACGCGCATCGCCCTCGCACGCAAGGGACGCGGCGAGATCGGCGCGGCTCGCGCCACGCGCGTCCAGAGAAATGTGCGCGGAGCCGGAGCCCGCCGAGACTCCGGCGAGACTGGGCGTCGATGCGATCAGCGCGCCGACGTCCACACGCGAAAAATCGAGCTCGGCATGGTAGGACGGGACAGCTTCCAGGTCCGCGTCGAGCGAGCCTGCGACCTGGCCGCCGAAGAATTGCCCCGCCGCTTTCTTCAGCGACACGCGGCGGCCATCGAGATCGACTTCGCCTTGCAGCCGCGACACCAGCAGAGGCGTGAGAGCGAAACGCTCGACGTTCACGCGGCCACTGGCGCGAAGTTCGCCGGGTGAGACCGTGGACGCCGTGGGCGAAGTCAGAAACGGCAGCATGCGGCTGAGAAAGTTTTCGCGCCAGCGCGGATTGAGCCAGCGGTCGAGATCCGCCGCCGAAAGGCGATCCGCCGAAAGGTTGAATTGCCACGGCGCGCCAGAGTCGTTGCGTTCAGCCGTGCCGGACCAGTGCGCGCCGAATGCCTCGGCAGAGGAAAGCTTCAACTGCCGCACGCCGGGCTTCAGATCGACGCGCGTCCTGATCTGCTCGACCGGAAGGTTCAGGAATGGCGCGCGCAGTGCGGCACCGTCCGACGCCTTGCCCCCAGCGCCCAATTCGATCCAACCGGTCGGCGCGCGCAGCGCGTCCGTGAGTGGACCAGCCGCAGACCCTTGCCACTGCAAGTCGCAAGCAAACCGTCCGGCCAGATCCCATCCGCGCGAGGGATTCCATCCGAGGGCGCTTGCGGAGGCAATCAGATCGCGGATTTGAGCGGCGCTGCCGGCCACGTGCCAGCTCGAGGGTGATTTCGGCGAGCGCTTCGTCAGAGTTTCGAGACGAAACGATCCGTCGGGCGTGCCGTCTTCCGCCCCCCACGACAGGCTCGCCGGGAGCAGTGAGATGACGCCGTTGTCGTACTTGAACTGGAGCCGGCCCACATGCATGGGCTTTCCGAGCGCCGCGCCCGACAAAACGATTCCGTTCGAAGACAGGTTCGCGTTCGCGATATGAGGAGGCCAGCCGGCCAGCGCTGCGTTCACCTGCGCCGTGCCGCGAGCCGCGAGACTTTCCGCGACGCCGGGATGAAACGCGCGCGCCCATGCCAGCAGATCAGCCGCGTCGATCTCGCCCGAGGAGGAAACAACCTGCGGCGCAGGGATCGCGCGCGGAAGCGGCTTGCTCTCACGGCCCCAAATGATGCGCCCGCCGGCTTCGACATGTGAGCGAGGCGCCTCGAGCGTTACCTGCGTCAGCTCGACAAAGGGAGCCGAAGGGCTCCACGCCAGCTGGGCGTTCATGTGCAGCGAGGGATTATCGGTCCGCTGCGCCAGATCCCAGCGGTGCACCTGATCGAGGTTCGCGTGAGCCTGAAACGTCCAGCCGTCGCCTTTCTCTTCCGTGCGGGCATTGATCGCGACCGCCAAAGCGCCGCGCACGCCGAAATCATCGCCGAGAGCGAGGCGAAGGACATCCGGCAGAGATGCATTGGTCCAGCTGAGATCGAACGCGGCCGGCCGGAGGCGCGACGACGTGCCACCCACTTCGCCGGACAACTGAATCGTGCCGACCTGCTGCGCGACGACGGCGGCCCGCCAGGGAATCGCCTGGAGATTCATGCGCCAGCGGCCGGGGCGGTCGGTTTCGATGGTGCCGGTGACGCCGACAAACGCCAGGGGAAGCTTTCGATCGACCAGCTTGAAGTTGATCCGGCCGGCTTCGATCTCAATGCGGCGGAAGCGCGTGGCCATGGAGGGCAGGACGGGTCCGGTAAACGTGCGCGGCAGGGGCGCGGCAGCGGCGGAACGCGGCAGCCATTCCGCCACGTTCCAGTCGCCGTAAGAGTCGCGAACGAGATTCAGGCTCGGATGCGCGAGCGAGAGGGTGGCGAAATCGAGGCGGCCTCGCAGCAGACTGCGCCAGCGCAGGCGAAGCGACATCGAATCCGCGCGGAGAAAGTATTCCGAGCCGAAGCGCGGGTCTTCGCCGACGGTGACGGAGTTCGCCTCGATGACGGCTCCATTCCAGAAGCTGAAATTGTAACTTCCCACTTCGACCGGGCGCCCCATGGCGGCTTCGATTTGCGCGGTCAGGAGGCGATGCAGGCGGGTGTGCTGCATCGCGAGCGAAACGCCCTTGCCCGCAACCCAAAGCAGCAGGAGCAGCAGGAGAATCCGCAGGGGCCAGCGCCGCCAAAATCGGGCGTGATGCGAAGCGTGCGCCGCAGGAGGCGGGCTGAGAGCCGGTTCCGCGTAGGTCTCGGACATATTTGAAATCAGGCCAAGGTCGCGACGCGGCGTTTCCTAGCGCACGCCGCGCAGCATTCGGTTCCAGCGCGTCTCGCTGGGCATGTGGAGGAGCGTTCCCGCGATGCCGCGCAGCGAGCCCAAAAGACTGCGGTCCGCGTAGTCGTTGGCCGTCGCCTGGACCGACCAATAGATCACGACGGGGCGGCCGATGATCGCGCGGCGATCAACAAATCCCCAATAGCGGCTGTCCAGGCTGCTGTCGCGATTGTCGCCCATGACGAAGTAATGATCCGGCGGGACCACGAGCTCTCCATTGCGCAGATAGCCCGCGATCTGGCGCGCCCATTCGGGACGCAGGCCGGTAACCTGGTAGTGCCCGGGAGGCGGCGGAAAATAGTCGCTCAGCGGATCGTAGGCCGAAGGATCACGGTAAACGTACGGCTCGGCGACGGCCTGGCCGTCGATGAAGAGCTGGCGGTCCTCGATGCGTATGCGCTCGCCGGGCAGCCCGATCACGCGCTTCACGAAATGCAGGTGGTCGTCGTATGGAAAGCGGAAGACGATGATGTCTCCGCGGCGCACCGCGCGGTACGGCAAGAACTTCTCATACCAGGCTCCGCTGCCGCCGAAAATGAACTTGTTGACGAGCAAGTGGTCACCGACCAGGAGGGTCGGCTCCATCGACTGCGAGGGAATCTTGAACGCCTGCACGACAAACGTATTGCCGAACAAGACGAGCAGAATCGTGACCAGGAGCGACTCGAGAAAGTCGACCAGCGAGCCCCGATGAGACTCGCGCGCCACCGCCGCGGGCTCAACATGCGGCACTTCGATCGATTGCGGGACTGAAGAATCGGACGCCATGAATTCGCTTTAGCTCGGCTCGCCCTGGGTTACGAAAACCTGCAGCGCCACGCGCGCCGCCGATTGCTCTGCCTCTTTCTTGCTGCGGCCGTGCGCGGAAGAGAGCCTGCGGTCGCCGTGCCAGACCTCGACTTCGAACGTCTTCTGGTGTTCGGGACCGGATTCGCTGCTAACTCGATAGTCTACCGTGCCGAAGCCGCGCTGCTGAAGCCATTCTTGCAAGGCCGACTTGTGATCGGGATGCTCGAGGCCCTCGACGCCGCTTTCGAGGGCGGGCACCAAAAGGCTGCGGCGGAGGAACGAAGCGGCGGCCGGCAGGCCGGCGTCGAGGTAGATCGCGCCGACGATCGCTTCGTACGCGTCGGCCAGCAGTCGGGACTTTTCGCGCCCGCCGGTCTTTTCCTCGCCCGGGCCCAGGCGCAAATGGCGTCCGAGCTTCAATCGGCGCGCCGCGGCGTGAATGGACGAGGCGCTGACGAGGCGCGCGAGGCCTTTCGAGAGATTGCCCGCGTCCCAGTGCGGGAACGCCTGAAAAAGAACTTCGCTCGCGACGAGGCCGAGCACACGGTCGCCCAGGAATTCGAGGCGTTCGTTATCGATTCCTTCGGAGTTCTGGCGATGAGACCGATGGGTGAGCGCGCGTTCCAGCCGTTCCGGATGTTCGAAGCGGTATCCCAGAACCGCTTCGAGTTCTCCACGCTCCTCTTCGGTCATGATGGACGCGCCTCGGGGCGCTACTTGGCCTGCTTCTTCGCGGCGTCGGCGCTTTGCTTGCAACGATCCTGCAGCGGGCTCTGAATCTGGCCGCAGCGGCCGAAAGCGTCGGCCGCTTCCGAAAAGCGGCTCAGGCTTTGCAGACCAACGCCGAGAACGAAGAGATCGGTCGGGTCCGGCGCGGTCGCGCTCTGCGTGGCTTGCTGCAATTCCTTCACGGAATCGTCGGTCTGCTGCAGGCGAAAGTAGATGAGCCCGAGGCCGCTGTGCGCCTGGCTCAGGAGGGCCGCTTTCGATTGCGCGAATTGGTCGTCGGTCATGCTGGCGGGTTTCGTCATCGTGCCGACGACTTCGATGGCGTGCTTTTCGTACCGCTCGGCCTTGTCGAGATTCTTCACGGCGTCCGGATCGTTGGGATCGAGCCCGTGGGGAATCACCCATCCGACCATGACAAGGATGGCGGCATCGTCGGGATTCAGCGCGACAGCCTTGTCGCCGCTCGCATAGAAATCCTTCCAGTCCTGTTTCATGTAATAAGCCTGCGTCAGCCCGGCGTACACCGATTCCGCGTAGTGGCTCGCCGGATATTTCTGCACGAAATCCTGGCCCAGCTGGATGCGCGTGTCCGCGTCCGCGGCCTTCGCGTCATAGAAGGCTTTGTAGGCGGCTTCCTCCTGAGGGTCGACCTTCGGGGCGCTGGCCACCGGCGTTTGCTCGAGCGAACGCTGCTTCAGCTGCTGATCGGTGTTCTGCTTCTGCTGTTCCTCCGGGATCAAGTTCGGGTTGGTTCCCTGCCCGAACGAAGGACACGCGAGCGCGGCACAGGCCGCGAGCGCAAGCGTCAGATTGCGAAGCTGGCATGCCGGGAAGAACTGTTTCATATCGATTGCACCTTTCCGCTGGGATGGTTGATGCCTGCTACTGTTGCGGTTCCCTATTCTGGCCGGGACGCTCCGGCGCCTTATAGGCCTTGTCCACGCCACTTTGTGCGGCGGCGAGGGCGGCTTCGGGCGCTCCGTTCACGGCGAGAGCCGCCCGATAGTCACTGACCGCCGAATCGCGGTCGTCTTCGAGATCGTGAATCCGCCCGAGGTACACATGCGACCACGCGAGAATGCCGGGATCGATCGGCTGATTCGAGCCGCCGGAATCGGATGACGCGGCGGCGGGCAGCGCAACGATCTTCTCGAACAAACCGCGGGCGCGCTCGGCCTTGCCCGATAGCACCGAAGCGATCGCAAGCCCGTACAGACCGTGCGGCTCGTCGGGGTACTTGGCGAGCACGGTTTCGAAAGTCGAAGTCGCAGCAGCGGCATCCTTCGCGGCGATTTCGCGGTCCCCTGCCGCCAGCAGACGTTCGAGTTGCGACTTCGGGTCTTCCGGAGCGTTGCTGTGCTCATCCGGAGCGGGCGCAGCGTCGGCGGGCGCAAATGCGAAGTCCTTCAGGCGCTTGGTTTCAGCGTCGACGCTGATTCCGGCGATCAGATCGGGAAAGTAGTAGGTCATCGCCGGCTCGTCTTTCTCGAATTTCTGCAATTGCGTGACGAACGGGCGGACGAGAATGAATCCGGACTCATCCGCATCTTTCATCGCCAGTTCGAGGCGATCCGGCGGCAGGTGACGAAGCCGCAGCTCCGCCGCCTTGATCAGACATTCGTCGGTGAACGACACGAAATCGTCGCGATACTCCACGGGGAGGCGCGGGGCGCGGCCGGCGACGTTCAAGAGGCCGCGGCGAATGTCCACCGACGGGCGGTATCGCAGCACGAGCGGGTCGAGCATGAAGTGCAGATAGGCGTGCTGGATCACGTCGACGCGATCATCGGTTTCGTTTCCCACAACGACCGCGTACCGGTCGCCAAAATTGCGGAAATTCGTGCGCGCACCGACCAGAGGCTCGACGTAGACAGCGAACGTGCGCCCGGTGGAGGGTCTTTCGACTTCGCGCAGGTACGCGTTCGTGACGGTCACGATGCGGCGAACGGGCGGGCGATAGCGCGCGATCAGCGGCTCGTATTCCGGAGCGATCCTGGCCCAACGCACGTCGAGGCGCGCTTCCTTGTAGAAAGCGGCGAGGACGCTCTGAAAACCGTCGAGCGAGAGGACGTCCGGCGGAAGGAGCTCGCGGTCGGCCTCGAAGGTGAAGCTTGGCGGCGGCCCGGCAGCGAGGGCGAAGGTGATGTAGCGGGAGAGCGTGTCCGCCGAGCTCGAGCGGGCGTGGTCCCCGTAGAACTGGCGGAGCGCCTCCGCCGCGGGCCCTTGAATCTTCAGCAGGTCGGCGCGGAGGGCGAGCCGGTCCGGCATCTCGGAAAGCGTGCTTTCGTCCGCGTCGAATCCCGCCGCGTCGAGCGCGCACATCGTGGCGAAAATCTGCGGATTGGCTTCGACGCTGATGCCGAACGTGTCGGTCTGCGCCGCGAGGACAGCCGCGCCGACCGCGGCCACGGCGGCAAGGAAAGCAACCGCGCACGCTGCTTGCAGAAATCTTTCGATCGACAGCCTTCTCAAGAGATGGACCCTAGTCCGGTTCCGTTCGCTGGGCGGGCAAGTTCCTTGGAATTGCACGCGGCACTGCCGGAATCCCCCTGCAGCAAACTCTAGCGAGCGGATCGGGCTGAGTCAAGAATTGGGAACCGCGCCGGCTGCGGATCACCCGCGTACGTGAACTTCACTGAAATTCAGCAGGACGCGCCCGCCGCCCATCGGACGCCCAAAGCCCAACTGAGGGCGGAAGCGGGAAAACAGAAGAAGTTGGTCGATCTGATGCTGCAAGGCGGCATCCGTGGGCCCAGAAAGAATCTTGTAATAGACCACTTGTCCCTGAGCGTCGAGCGTCGCCTCCAAGAGCAAAGCACCCGAGCTCGCGTGGGGATCGCTCGCGCTGATATCCGCCACCGGGAACGGAGCGAGGCTTTCCAGTTGCGCAGGCTGCACGAGATTCAAAGGCAGGTCGTCCGCGGCGCCCGCGACTGGCATGCCGACCAGCATGCCCTGCGTCACGAACAGGAAGGCCGCAATCGCGGTGAGGACGCCGCCCGTGGCCGGAACGGCCAAGGGCTTCAGAATGTTCTGCGAGAGCAGGCCAAAGCGAGCCCACAGCTCACCGGCACCAGCGCGCCACGAGCGCTTTCGCGACGCGCGCACGCGAATCTTCATCGCCAGATCGGGAGGAGGCGCGACAGGTTCCAGCTGCGCCAAATGGCCTGCGAGCACGCGGTAATGCTCGAGCTCGCGGCGGCAGCTGCCGCAGGAATCCAAATGCCTGCGCAGACGCGCGCGATCTCCCGGCAGGACGGC
>Ga0335083_10012025_pt1 | contig 10378 bp, 8 predicted proteins | sample Lox_Sample_42_FD_206716 | JGI IMG/M metagenome (GOLD analysis project Ga0335083, IMG submission 206716) | Soil microbial communities from Loxahatchee National Wildlife Refuge, Florida, United States - Lox_Sample_4.2 | ecosystem: Environmental > Terrestrial > Soil > Wetlands | place: USA: Florida... | reverse complement strand
GGAGCAGCCCTTTGTGGTGCGCGTCACCACGTCATGTATCACCGCATGTATGTAAATGGCTTCCGCCATGTTTCTTGCAGGATCGCTCATGATTTCCTCCTTTTCGTGAGCCAGGTGAAACTTCGATGAACGTCGGAAATCCCGGTTGGGTTGGCAGATGCATACGAGCCGTTTCCCCGGTGATTCCTCGCCCGCCGATCGTGTTTTTCAGTATACGCTTTTGCATTTGATCGGGCGATACTGGAGACTTTTCGGCGAGCAACGGCGTATCTTGCATTACTTTGGCCGGCATCAATGACAAATCAGATTTGCGCAGGCAATTCCGCTTTGTGTCGCCGCTTCGATCGTCGCCGGGTAATCGCTTTCGGTGTAGTCGCCGGCCAGATAGAAATTCCTTAGCGGAGTTGCCGGCGATGGCCGCTTGAGACCAGGCGTGCAGGAAAAGGTTGCGCGCTTTTCGGCGATTACACGCGCCCATGCTGGTTCTGGAAGGGGGCCAAGGACCCGTTTGAGTTCCTGATGTACCTGTACCGCAAGTTCATCTTGCGGCAGTTGCAGGTGCGCGCCGGAAGCCGAGATTACTGCGCCGATCAAACCACGCTGGCCGCACAACGCTTCACGGTCGAAGATCCAGTGCACGATGCCGCCAGTGGAACCGAACATCGGCGACGGTAGCCTGATGCGTTCCGGATATTGCAGCCACACCGAATGTATCGGCTGATAGTGAAAGCGCTCGATGGTCTCAGTGATGTCGGACAAGGCGGTGACGCCGATCAGAAACGCATTGATCTGGTGCGGCGGCAGTGCGCAGATTACATGCGTAAAATTTTCCCGAATATCGCCGGCCTCGACGGCGAATCCGTTTTCCAGCGGCTCGATCGCGGTCACGCGGCATGCGGTACGCATCCGGCCGCCGTGCCGCGTGATCCATGCCGCCGCCGGTTCGGGAAACAGCGCGGAGAGGTCGACGCGTGGCAACAGAATATCGCTTGCGCCGCGCTCGGCGTACAGACTGTCACGCAGGATATTCAGGAATACCTGCGCCGAAGCGATTGCCGGCGGCGTATTGAGCGCGGCGACACACAACGGACGCCATAACACCCGCCGCAACTTCTCGTTTTGGCCATGCTGCTCAAGTAATTGTTCGACACTGATATCGGCTGGAAGCCTGAAACGCGCGCGCTTCAGCGCGCGCATGAAGCGTAGCACGTCGAGTTTTTCCTGCCAGCCGATGCCGCTCACGCCGAGCAAACCGGCGAACACGTGCAGTGGCGCGGGCAACCGCGGTGCCGACAGGCGGAATTCGTTGTGAATATTCCAGTCAAGCGGCATGCGTCTGAGCACCGTGCGCCAATCCGGGTTGACGAGTCCGATCAGACGCAGCGTTTCGCGATAGGCGCCGATCAATATGTGCAGGCCGTTATCGAGCGCGACGCCGTTGATTTCGACGCGCCGCGCGCGGCCGCCTGGAATTGCCCCCGCCTCGAATACGGTTACCGGAACGTTGTGCGCCGCGAGCTCGACCGCCGCCGCCATGCCGGCCCAACCGCCGCCGATTACTGCTACGTTTGCGTGAGGGGCGAGGGGCAAGGCGTGAGGCGCAGGCGTTCCGGTTTTTAACGCTTCGCCCTTCACTCTTCACTCCTCACGCCATCACCCATGTTTTCCAGGCAATCCAGAGTTTGCGGATCGGTGTGAGCGAAACACGCTGGGTCAGCACATGGCAGCCGCCGGCGCGGATTTCGTCGAGCAGCGTACGGTAGATCGCGGCCATGACCAGGCCCGCACGTTGTGCCTTGCGGTCCGCCACGGGCAGCAAGGCGAACGCATCGTGATAAAAGTCCGCCGCGCGTTCGACCTGGAATTCCATCAGCCGCTTGAAGTCGCCGGTTTCTCGACCATGTAGGATATCGGCGACTTGTACCTTGAAATGCGCAAGCTCGTCGAGTGGCAGATAGATGCGTCCGAGGCGCGCATCTTGGCCGACGTCGCGGACGATGTTGGTTAGTTGAAATGCGATGCCGAGGTTTTCGGCATAGCTGAGCGTTTCGGACAGCGTATAGCCGAAAATCTTCGCCGACAGCGAACCGACGACGCCGGCAACGCGGTGGCAATAGACTTTGAGCGCGGCGAAATCAGCGTAACGGTTTTGCGTGAGGTCCATTTCCATGCCGCTTATGATTTCCTGCAACTGCTCCTGCGGCAGGCTGAATGCCCGCACCACGGGAGCCAGCGCCTGCGCAACCGGGTGGCGTGGCGCGCCGTCGAAAATCGCTGCGACTTCGGTGCGCCACCAGGCAAGCTTGGCGCGGGCGACGGCCGGGTCGCTGCATTCGTCCACCACGTCGTCCACTTCGCGGCAAAAAGCGTAAAGTGCAGTAATGGCGCGCCGCCGTTCCGCCGACAGAAACAGGAAGCTGTAGTAGAAGCTTGAGCCGCTGGCGGCGGCCTTCTGTTGGCAATACTCGTCGGGTGTCATTGCCGTATGGCGTGTCCCAGCATGCGCAGCCAATCGAACGGCCGCAGTACAGGACGATGGTTGAACATGTCGCCGTTTACAGCCGCCAGTTTATCGAGGATACGCGCGCCGCCGGCGATGGTCATGCGGATTTCAAAGCCGACACGGCCTCGGAGCGCGCGCCCGAGCGGCGCGCCGTGGCGCAGCATGTCCCGGCAGCGCTCGATCTGGAATTGCATGAAAGGCTGCCAACGGCCGCCGGTGTCGTGGTTTGCGATCTGCGCTTCGGTGATGCCGAAGCGCCGCATTTCGTCTTGCGGCAGATAAATGCGTCCCCTCTTGTAGTCGGATGCGGCGTCCTGCAAAAAATTGATCAATTGCAGCGCCGAGCAAATGCAGTCCGACTGCGCGCAGCTTGGCGCATCGCTGCGACCGAACAAATGCAGCAGCAGCCGACCGACCGGATTAGCGGAACGCCGGCAATAGTCCATGACCTCGGTGAAATCGGCATAGCGTTTCTTCGTGACGTCCTGTTCAAACGCCGACAGCAGGTCATGGAACAACGGCAGTGGCAGCCGATGTGCGCGCACCTGCGGCGCGAGTTCGCTGAACAGCGGTTGTTGCGGAAGCTCCTTGCGTTCGATGCGGCGCAGTTCTTCGTGGTAGGCGGCGAGCAATGCTAGGCGCTGCGTCGCGGGGAGATCGCCCTCATCGGCGAAGTCATCGGCGCTGCGTGCGAAGCGGTAGATCAACTCGACCGGGCGGCGCCAATGCGACGGCAGCAGCAGTGAGGCGACCGGGAAATTTTCGTAGTGATTGACGGGCATCGGGAAAGACCGCGATGACGATGATAAGGTCAGTTAAAAGCCTGCTTTTTATCGGGTATTCGCGGCTGACTGACGAGGGTAACTGAATTATAATCAAGCCATTGCGAAAGTGGCGGAATTGGTAGACGCACCAGATTTAGGTTCTGGCGCCGAAAGGCGTGGGGGTTCGAGTCCCTCCTTTCGCACCATTACCGGTTAACTTGGGAAAAATTAATGTCGGCAAGCGTAGAAACCATTGGTCAACTCGAACGGCGCCTCAACATTTCGCTGCCGCCGGCGGAAATCGACAGCGAGGTCGAAAACCGGCTCAAGAACCTGGCGCGCAAGGTCAAGCTGGACGGTTTCCGTCCCGGCAAGGTGCCGTTCAAAGTCGTCGCCCGGCACTATGAAGAACAGGTGCGTCGCGAAGTGCTTGGCGACGCGCTGCAGAAGAATTTCAGCGAAGTAGTGCGTGCGCAAAACCTGAAAGTTGCGGGCTACCCCCGCTTCGAGGCGCGCGTGGGCGGGCCGTTCGAATACAGCGCGACTTTCGAGATTTACCCCGAGATCAAAGTCGGCGATTTGGCGCAAGCCCGGCTGCGGAAGGCGACGGCGCAGGTCGGCGCCGTCGAGGTCGAAAAAACGCTCGACATCATGCGCCGACAACGCGCGACCTTCGCGCCGATTGCCCGTCCCGCCGCCACGGGCGACCGCGTGACGATCGATTATGTCGGCCGCATTGACGGTCAGGAGTTCGAAGGCGGCAGGGGGACGGACGTCGCTATCGTCCTCGGTGAAGGACGATTTCTGCCCGATTTCGAGGCCCAGTTGATTGGCTTGGAAACGGCTGCCGGCAAGGTATTTGAAATCCGCTTTCCGCAGGACTATCATGGTAAAGAATTAGCTGGGAAAACCGCTACTTTTGAAATAAAGTTAAAGCAGATTGAAGAAGAAAAATTGCCGCCGATGGATGCCGAATTCGCCCGTACGCTGGGGATCGAAGATGGCGACTTCGACAAAATGCGCAATGAAATCAGGGCCAATCTGGAACGCGAGGTCAGGCAGCGCTCCAGCTTGCGGCTCAAGGACCAAGTGATGCAGACGCTGCTTGACCGCACCGAGTTTACGGTGCCGAAATCGCTGGTCGAGCTGGAAATCGAGCACCTGAAAACGGCGGCGCGCCACGATCTGGAGGCGCGCGGCATCAAGACCGAAGGCATGCCGCTGCCACGCGACATGTTCGAGGCGCAGGCGCAACGGCGGGTCAAGCTGGGGATGATCCTGGCTGAAGTGGTCAGGACTCACGGTTTGCAAGCGCAGCCGGAACAGGTGCGCGCGCTGGCCGAGGAGCGGTCGCAAAGCTATGAACAGCCGGAACAAGTGGTGCAGTGGATTTACCAGTCGCCGCAGCGGCTGCGCGAGCTCGAATCGGCGGTGGTCGAAAATAATGTCGTACAGTGGGCGCTGCGCACCGCCCGCGTGGAAGACGAGACGATAGCGTTTGACGAACTGATGGGGCAGAGCAAATGAGCGGATCCATGATTGAACCGCGGGGGCTGGGATTGATTCCGATGGTGATCGAGCAGTCGGGACGTGGTGAGCGCGCGTACGACATTTATTCGCGGCTGCTCAAGGAGCGCGTGGTATTTCTGGTCGGGCCGGTAACCGAGGTCACCGCCAACCTGATCGTTGCGCAGCTGCTGTTTCTCGAGTCCGAAAACCCGGACAAGGATATTTCGTTCTACATCAATTCGCCGGGCGGCTCGGTATCGGCCGGGCTTGCGATTTACGACACCATGCAGTTCATCAAGCCGGATGTCTCGACGCTGTGCGTCGGCCAGGCGGCGAGCATGGGCGCGTTGTTGCTTGCCGCTGGCGCCAAGGACAAGCGATTCGCGCTGCCGAACTCGCGCGTCATGATCCATCAGCCGATGGGCGGTTTTCAGGGTCAGGCGTCCGATGTCGAAATCCACGCCAAGGAAATCCTTTACCTGAAGGGCAGATTGAACGAAATCATGGCCAAGCATACCGGGCAGAAGATTGAAACGATTGAACGCGATACCGACCGCGATAATTTCCTGTCGGCCGACCAGGCCGTGCAGTACGGCCTGGTAGACCGCGTATTGGCGAATCGGACGCGAACCGACGGCGCCAAGTAATGTCCTAGGAAAACGGGGCAAAGGGACGGCACATGTCAGATAAAATCGGCGGCGACAACAAGTTGCTTTATTGCTCGTTTTGCGGCAAGAGCCAGCACGAGGTGCGCAAGCTGATCGCGGGCCCGTCGGTCTTCATCTGCGACGAATGCATCGAATTGTGCAACGACATCATCCGCGAGGAAACGCAGGGCGAGCAGGGCGGCAAAAGCACGAAAGGCGATCTGCCGGTTCCGCGCGAAATCCGCGAAATCCTCGACCAGTACGTGATCGGCCAGGATACCGCCAAGAAAATCCTGTCAGTTGCCGTCTACAATCACTATAAGCGGCTCAAAAACCTCGGCAAGAGCGACGATGTTGAACTGGCGAAGAGCAATATCCTGCTGATCGGTCCGACCGGTTCCGGCAAGACGTTGCTCGCGCAGACCTTGGCGCGGCTCCTGAACGTGCCATTTGTGATCGCCGATGCGACGACGCTGACCGAGGCCGGTTATGTCGGCGAGGATGTCGAGAACATCATCCAGAAACTGCTGCAGAAGTGCGACTATGATATCGAGAAGGCGCAGCGCGGCATCGTCTATATCGACGAAATCGACAAGATCTCGCGCAAGTCGGACAATCCGTCAATCACGCGCGACGTGTCGGGCGAGGGCGTGCAGCAGGCATTGCTGAAACTGATCGAGGGCACCATTGCTTCGGTACCGCCGCAGGGCGGCCGCAAGCATCCGAACCAGGAGTTCGTGCAGGTGGACACCACCAATATCCTGTTCATTTGTGGCGGCGCATTCGACGGGCTCGACAAAGTCATCCGCGCGCGCTCGGAAAAGGGCGGCATCGGTTTCGGCGCCGAGGTCAACAGTCGCGACGACCGTAAGGACATCAGCAAGGTGCTGCGCGAGGTACAGCCTGAAGACCTCATCAAGTACGGGCTGATCCCCGAATTCGTCGGCCGGCTGCCGGTAGTGGCGACGCTTGAAGAGCTTGACGAGATGGCGCTGATCCAGATCCTGATCGAGCCCAAGAACGCGCTGCTCAAGCAGTACCAGAGAATGTTCAGCATGGAAGGCGTCGAGCTCGAGGTGCGCGATGCCGCGCTCAAGGCAATCGCGCGCCGTGCGCTCGAACGCAAGACTGGCGCGCGCGGGTTGCGCTCGATCCTCGAACAGGCGCTACTCGACACCATGTTCGACCTGCCGTCGCTCGACAATGTGGTCAAGGTCGTGGTGGACGAAAACTCGATCGTCAGCGAGGCACGGCCACTCCTGATTTATGCCGACCAGCCCAAGGTGGCGGGTTCGGTATAATCCTTTTCAGCGCCGCATTTCCCGGCGCGGCTTGAATTGACGGGGCATCGCCCCCACTGGTATTTTTCAAATTCCCGATTAGGTGAGCCACATGTCAGATCTCAATGAGCCAGTGACCAGTGCCGCGCAGTTGCCGCTGCTGCCGCTGCGCGATGTCGTGGTTTTTCCCCACATGGTCATCCCCCTCTTCGTTGGCCGTCCGAAATCGATCAAGGCGCTCGAAATGGCGATGGAGGCGGGCAAGAACATCGTACTGGTCGCCCAGAAATCCGCCGCCAAAGACGAGCCAGGCGTGGAGGACTTGTACGCGATCGGCAGTCTGGCCAACATTCTGCAGATGCTGAAACTGCCCGACGGCACCGTGAAAGTGCTGGTCGAAGGCAGCCAGCGCGCGAAAATCAACCAGATTGTCGATACCAAAACCCATTTCACCGCCGACGTAACGCCAGTGGCGGCCGATGCCGAATTGTCGGCCGAGATCGAAGCGATGCGCCGCGCCCTGGTCGCGCAGTTCGATCAGTATGTAAAACTCAACAAGAAAATCCCGCCCGAGATATTGACATCGTTGTCCGGGATCGACGAACCCGGCCGGCTGGCCGACACGATTGCGGCCCATCTGCCGCTCAAGCTCGAACAGAAGCAGGAAGTGCTCGAGATGTTCGACGTCGGCAAGCGGCTCGAACATCTGCTGGCGCTGATCGAAGGCGAACTCGACATATTGCAGGTGGAAAAGCGCATCCGCGGCCGCGTCAAGCGCCAGATGGAAAAGAGCCAACGCGAGTATTACCTGAACGAGCAGGTCAAGGCGATCCAGAAAGAACTTGGCGAAATGGAGGAAGGGGCCGACCTCGACGAGATCGAGAAACGCATCAAGGCCGCGCACATGCCAAAAGAGGCGCGCAAAAAAGCCGAAGCCGAGCTCAAGAAACTGCGCCTGATGTCGCCGATGTCGGCGGAAGCAACGGTGGTGCGCAACTACATCGATACGCTGGTCGCTCTGCCGTGGAAGAAGAAAAGCAGGATCAGCACCGATCTTGCGCATGCCGAGACCGTACTCAATGAGGACCACTACGGTCTGGAAAAGGTCAAGGAACGCATCATCGAATATCTCGCGGTCCAGCAGCGCGTCGACAAGCTGAAGGCGCCGATCCTGTGCTTGGTCGGCGCGCCCGGTGTCGGCAAGACCTCGCTCGGCCAGTCGATTGCGAAAGCGACTAACCGCAAATTCGTGCGCATGTCGCTCGGCGGCGTGCGCGACGAGGCCGAGATTCGCGGCCACCGCCGCACCTATATCGGTTCGATGCCCGGCAAGATCCTGCAGAACATGGCCAAGGTTGGTGTCCGGAACCCGCTGTTCCTGCTCGACGAGGTCGACAAGATGGGCATGGATTTCCGCGGCGATCCGGCGTCGGCGTTGCTCGAAGTGCTCGATCCCGAGCAGAACCATACCTTCGTCGACCATTATGTCGAAGTCGAGTACGACCTGTCGGATGTCATGTTCGTCGCGACCGCCAACACGCTCAACATCCCGCCGGCGCTGCTCGACCGGATGGAAGTGATCCGCTTGTCGGGGTACACCGAAGACGAAAAGGTGCACATCGCAATCCAGCACCTGCTGCCGAAGCAGATGAAGGGTCATGGTCTCAAGCCCGAAGAACTGGCGGTATCGGAAAGCGCGGTGCGCGACATCATCCGCTATTACACGCGGGAGGCCGGCGTGCGTGCGCTGGAACGCGAACTGTCGAAAATCTGCCGCAAAGTGGTCAAGACTCTGGCGCATGACGGTGCCGCCCGCAAGATCGCGGTGACTGCGCGCAATCTCGACAAGTTTCTCGGCGTGCGCCGCTATACCTACGGCCTGGCCGAGAAGAAAAACCAGGTCGGCCAGGTCACCGGCCTGGCGTGGACCGAGGTCGGCGGCGAGTTGCTGACGATCGAAAGCTCAGTGATGCCCGGCAAGGGGAAGACCATCACGACCGGCAAGCTCGGCGAAGTGATGCAGGAATCAATCCAGGCCGCGCTGTCGGTGGTGCGCAGCCGTTCGCGCCAGCTCGGCATTCCGGAGGATTTCTACCAGAAGAACGACATCCACGTGCATCTGCCGGAAGGCGCAACGCCGAAGGACGGACCAAGTGCCGGCATCGGCATCTGCACCGCGATGGTGTCGCTGCTGACGGGAATCCCGGTGCGCGCCGATGTGGCGATGACCGGCGAGATCACGCTGCGCGGCGAAGTGCTGCCGATCGGTGGTTTGAAGGAAAAACTGCTGGCGGCACACCGTGGCGGCATCAAAACCGTGCTGATTCCCGAGGAGAACGTCAAGGACCTTGCGGAAATTCCCGACAACATCAAGAACCGGCTCGATATTCACCCGGTGAAATGGATCGACCAGGTGCTCGAGCTCGCGCTCGAGCACAAGCCTGAGCCATTGCCGGAGAAAACGGAAGTTGCGCCCCTGCCGCCGGTGCAGAGCACCCCGGCGCCTGCCGTCAAGCATTAGAGAGTTCCTCCCTGCGCCGGTGGCGCACCGGCACAAAATGTCTGTGCGGCACCGCGCATCGCGTTTGCTTGACACCGCGTTTTCACGCTTGCTATAAGTCCGGGATGACGGGGCTGTCGGATAATCGGTTCCAGCCGATGTCTGCCATCTAAGAAGAATTTCTTCGTGTGCTTGACCGATATTGCAAGGGGATAAATACGTGAACAAGGCACAATTAATCGAGGTGGTTGCCACATCCGCCGACATTTCCAAGGCCGCCGCCGAGAGAGCGCTCGATGGCGCACTCAATGCGATCAAGGGATCTCTCAAAAAAGGGCAGAGCGTCACGCTGGTCGGTTTCGGCACCTTCAGGGTCGGCAACCGCGTCGCGCGCAACGGGCGCAATCCGCAAACCGGTGCGGTGATCAAGATCAAAGCCGCGCGCGTGCCCAAGTTCAGCGCTGGCAAGGCCCTCAAAGATGCGCTAAACTAACAATAAGATTAGCAGTCTTTCGACAGTTTCGTGGATATAATCTGGGGTAGATGCGCATCGCGCATCTACCCCAAATTTATCGTAATCGCTTTTTTATGGCGGCGAATCAGTTACGGGTGCTTAGCTCAGTGGTAGAGCGTCGCCCTTACAAGGCGAATGTCGGGAGTTCGACCCTCTCAGCACCCACCAGGGATTGGCGATCGAAAGCGGCGAGGAGTGGTAGTTCAGTTGGTTAGAATACCGGCCTGTCACGCCGGGGGTCGCGGGTTCGAGTCCCGTCCACTCCGCCAATCACCGGGGAAGAAGACTAACCGTCCGGCTTTTTTATTTTGCCAGCATCATGTTTGATTTCGTCCAGAGCAATAAAAAATTTGCCCAGATAATTCTGGTTTTGATTTCTTTAACCTTCGCATTCTGGGGGATCAATTCCTATTTCAGCGGGACAAGTTCCGGGGATTACGTCGCAAAAATCGGCGATCAGCGCGTGATGCCGCAGGAATTTGCGCGGGCATTGAGTGAGCGTCAGGAACAACTGCGGCGCACGCTCGGCGGCAAGGTGGATCCGGCACTGCTCGACAGCCAGGACATGCGCGCCGCTGTGCTCGAGACATTGATTCGTCAGCGCTTGTTGCTCGAACAGGCGCGGCGCAGAGGGATTGTGGTGTCGGACGACACGCTGTAC
>Ga0335083_10012024_pt1 | contig 10379 bp, 2 predicted proteins | sample Lox_Sample_42_FD_206716 | JGI IMG/M metagenome (GOLD analysis project Ga0335083, IMG submission 206716) | Soil microbial communities from Loxahatchee National Wildlife Refuge, Florida, United States - Lox_Sample_4.2 | ecosystem: Environmental > Terrestrial > Soil > Wetlands | place: USA: Florida... | reverse complement strand
TGTCATGACGAGAATGAAGAACGTCATGACCCGGATCGGTCACGGCGCGCGCAGCCTGGCGGGACGTGCCGTCCCGTCGTTTGCTCCAACCGAGGCGGAGGTGGAGCGCGTCATGGCGCACGTGAAGGGTGCGAATTCGCAGGCGTGGCAACACTACAAGCCGAAGCGCTATCCGCGGAAGATCGTGCTCTTCTGGTGCAGCGAAGTCCCGACGCGATGCTATCGCGACCGGCGGCTTGCCTGGAGCGAAGTCGCCGACGGCGGGTTGGAAGTGCACGCGATACCCGGAAACCACATGACGATGGTCGAGCCTCCGCACGTGGAGACGATGGCGCAGACACTTCGCGATTGCCTCTTGGCAGCTCAACGAGAAGCGGAAATCTCGCAAGATGGTGCTTTTCCGAAGTTCGACTGAGATTCTTTTCATGGGTTCTCACCGAGACGAATCGACGAACGCCGGCTGGGTTGCGCCTCCACAGAAGATAGAGCTGCGCGCAAATGAGGTGCACGTTTGGCGCGTGCTGATCGACCGGGTCGGTAATTTGAAGTCGCTCGCTGCGATCCTTTCATCCGCGGAAACCGGGAAAGCCGATCGCTTTCATTTCGCGGACGACCGGACGCGCTTCATCGTGACGCATGGGGTGCTTCGCGATCTGCTGGGTCAATACTTGGGTTCCGATCCAGCCAGCCTGCGATTCGTGCTGAACGACTGTGGGAAGCCGTTCCTGGTCCAAGAACCCGCGACCGAAGTGATTCATTTCAATATTTCCCATTCGCGCGGCATTGCGTTGCTCGCGTTTGCGTGTGGGCGGGAACTCGGCGTGGACGTCGAGCATGTCCGTCCCGAGTTCGCAGAACTCGATATCGCCCGGCGCTTCTTCGCACCGGAAGAAGTGGCTGACTTGCTGGCGCTCGATGAAACGCTGCGCGTCGACGGGTTCTTCAACTGCTGGACGCGAAAAGAGTCGTACATCAAAGCCCGCGGCATGGGCCTCTCGCTGCCGCTCGACAGCTTTCACGTCTCCCTGCAGCCCGGTTCTGTGGCCGCCTTGCTGGGTGATCGCGGCAATCCAATCGAAGCATCGCGCTGGGAATTGCGCGAGCTTTCGCCCGGCGAGAACTATTTCGGCGCCATCACAGTAGAAGGTCGCGATTGGCTGCTCAGAACTCTGGAATGGTCTGAAGAACGATTTTCAGGATCGCTTTCTGAACCCCACGAAGGTGCTTCCGTTTCTTACGGAGGATGAATGCCGCATTCGGTCGATGATCTGAAGAATCTGGAAATCGCGCTCCTGAAAGACGCGTCGGTGCACGACTGCGCGGTGCGCCCGAAAACGAACGGTCATGGTGCGACGAGGATCGTCGCCTACGTCGTGCCGATGCCCGGTTTTTCCGAAGAGAGCGCGAGTGCTCGGCTCCGCGAAGTCGAGCGAACGAACCTGGTGCCTGACGCTTATGTGCTGCTCTCCGCTTTGCCGACCACGACTGATGGTCAGATCGACGACGAAAGACTCTCCACATTCGGCGTGATCGATCGGGATCTCGCGCACAGTTGGCAGCAACGCGTTCGGTCTATTCCCGGCGTGGCTGATGCGGCGGTTGTCCTGCGAGACCATGTCCCTGAGGAGCGCGCGCTGCACATATCCGACTTGCTGCTCGATGGCGCCCGCGCGGCGGCTGTGGAGTCGGCCGCAGAAGTCATTCCCGCGGCCCGGCAATCCGTGGCCGCACCGGGTTCTCAGTCTCAGAAACCGGCGATCAGCAATGGCGGCCCGCTCCGCAATCCCGAAAATGTCGTGGCCACGCTGCCCCTTGCACTGAAACGCGCCGCCGAATCGCCAAACGGGATTACGTACGTCAACGCGGACGGCTCAGAGACAAGTCAAACGTACGCGGCGTTACTCGACGACGCAGAACGGATTCTCGGTGGGCTCCGAAGGCTGGGCCTCCAGGCTGGTGACCCGGTCATTTTCCAATTGCCGGACAATCGCGACGTGATCCCTGCTTTTTGGGCGTGCCAATTGGGCGGATTCTTGCCGGCGCCGCTCTCCATTCCGTCGTCATACGCCGAACCGAACAGCACGATCAGCAAGATTCACAACTGCTGGGACCTGCTCGGACGGCCCGTTGTGCTGACGAGCGGCAGGATCGCCGCGGACGTCGTGTCACTATCCAGCCTGCTGGGCTTGCAGGATTTTCGCGTCGAGCAAATCGAAGATCTGCGCGCCAGCAGTGCTGACCACACCTGGCACCAAAGCCAGCCGGATGATGTCTGCCTGCTGCTTTTCACTTCCGGCAGCACCGGCCAGCCGAAAGGCGTGCAGCAATGCCATCGGAGTCTACTGGGCCGGTCAGCCGCAACCGCAGAGAGAAACGATTTTAGCGCCCGCGACGTTTCGATTAACTGGTTTCCGCTGGACCACGTCGGCGGCCTCGTGATGTTCCATTTGATGGATCTTTTCACTTGTGCCTCCCAGATTCAGGTTCCCACGGACTTGATCCTTCAGAATCCGTTGAAGTGGCTGCACTTGATCGAGCGCTTCCGGGCGACGATCACTTGGGCCCCGAATTTCGCGTTCGGATTGATCAACGACCACGAAGAAGAAATCCAGAGCGGTCAGTGGGATCTCTCTTCCATGCGGTTCATTCTGAACGGTGGCGAGGCGATCGTCGCAAAGACTGCTCGCCGCTTCCTGGAGCTGCTGGCGCCGCACGGCCTTCGCGCCGATGCGATGCATCCGTCGTGGGGAATGTCCGAAACCTGTTCCGGCGTCGCGTTCTCTGAGCGTTGCCGGCGGGACATTATCCGGGACGAAGACTCCTTCGTGGAAGTGGGAGCCCCGATTGCGGGGACGTCCTTCCGGATTGTCGACAGCTCTGGCAGGCTCCTCGAAGAGGACCAGATCGGCAGCTTGCAGATCAAGGGAACGCCCGTCACCTCCGGCTACTACAAGAACCCCGGGCTCAACGAGGAGGTTTTCACCGCTGACGGATGGTTCAACACGGGCGACTTGGCGTTGCTCCACGAAGGCCGGCTGACAATCACGGGCCGAACGAAGGACGTGATCATCGTAAACGGCGTCAATTTTTACAGTCACGAACTCGAGGCAGTTGTCGAGTCGGTTGAGGGAGTCGACGTTTCATTCACTGCCGCTTGCCCCGTTCGGGTCGCCGGAAGAGATACGGACCTGCTTGCGATTTTCTTCAGCACCGCAGGGCAAGAGCCCTCGCGTCTTCTCGTGCTGCTCAAAGCGATTCGCGAGGCCCTTCTGCGCAAGGCGGGAGTGCGAGCCGATTTCCTGCTGCCGCTTCCGCAAGCGGAAATTCCTAAGACGGCAATCGGGAAGATTCAGCGCTCCAAGCTGCGCGAAAGATTCGAGCGCGGAGAGTTCGCAGGTCTATTGAAGGAAATCGACATACAAACGGCCAATGCCAACACTCTGCCGGATTGGTTCTATCAAAAGACATGGCGGCGCCGCGAACTGACTGTCCGCAACGGGGATCTGAGCGGCGGTTATCTTGTTTTCGCTGACGGACTGGGGCTCGCGCAGTCGCTCTGCGACGGGCTGGCGCGAAAGGGCGCGCAGGTTGTGCGTGTCGATGCGGGCTCTGCGTTCCAACGAGTTTCCGAAGGCCACTACGCGTTGGATCCGGAGAGTCCCGAAGCCTATCGGCGCTTGATCGATTCGCTGCGGGCGAGTGGCGGGCTGCCGGGCAAGATCATCCACCTGTGGGCATACGACAAGTCGGATGAAAGTGTGAGCAGTGTGGCAGGCTTACGGGCATCGCAATACAAAGGCGTCTACAGTTTGCTTTGGCTGGTTCAGGCGCTCGCCAGGGGCCACGCATCAGCCGACGGGATTCAACTGTTTGCCGTGACCGCCAATGCCCAGGTAACCTCGCCGCACCAAGCGCAAATCAGTCCGGAGCGCGCCACGATCTCCGGTTTCCTGGCCACGTGCCCGCAAGAGCTATCCTGGCTTGGGTGCCAGCACATCGATCTGGAGCTCGCGCCGCCGGACGACAACGCTCGACATTTGCTGGATGAAGTGCAGGCCCCGGTGCCGGCAGCCGAAGTAGTCTACCGCGAAGGGCATCGACTGGTCGGCTCGCTCTCCAAAGTAGACATGCATCAGGCTCCCACTCGTGCGTCTGTCCAGGAAGGCGGGCTGTATCTCCTCACCGGCGGCCTGGGCGGATTGGGAACAGAGCTGGCTCTGCATCTGATCCAAAAGCACCGCGCCAAACTGATCCTGGTCGGACGTACGGCGTTCCCGAAGCGTGAAGATTGGCATCGGGCTGAAGGCACCGTCGCCAAACGCATCGAGAACTACGAGCGGATCGAGCGAGCTGGCGGAGAGTTCGAATATCGCTCCATCGATTTGACCAGCACCTCCTCGATTCGCTCCGTGATCGCACAGGCGGAGGAGAGGTGGAAGCAGCCGCTGGCGGGCGTGTTTCATCTGGCTGGATCCGCGTCGCATTCCGATTCACTTGAGGAGCACTGGGAATCCGCGGATAGCCGCTCGGTTGCACGAGAGCCGATTGAGAACTTCGAGTGGATTTTCGACTCCAAAGTCTATGGCACCTGGGCGTTGCTGAACGCGCTCCCCGATCGGCCGGACTTGATGTGTGTGATGTTTTCTTCGTTGTACGCACTTTTCGGCGCCGCTTCGCTGAGCGCCTATTCGGCTGCCAACTCGTTCCTCGATTGCATGTCGCTTGCACACCATCGGTCTCATCCGCTGACGTATTGTCTCGACTGGTCCATGTGGAACGACCTGGGGATGAGCGAAGCGACGCCCGGCTACGCGCGCCAAATCGCGCGCAACATGGGCTACCGCTTGATGAGCACGGAGCAGGGAATCAATTCCATGTTGGCTGTACTGGCGCGGGATCATGCGCACGTGTTGATTGGCGTGGATGGCGCCAGCCCGCATCTTCGGAGGTACGTCGGCGATAGCGTCTATTCCACTCGCGAGTTGGCCACGTACTATGTCCCAACCGAGCCATCACAGAACGGCGGCGCGGCAAGCGAACTTGCCGCACTGGCGCCGGACGGAGCGCCTTCGCACTTCGTCGCGATACCTGCGATGCCGCGCAATGCCTCCGGACAGATCGACCGCGCCCGACTGGCGAACATGGACCGCCACGCTGCGGGCGGCTCTGGCCAAATTACAGAAGCCCGCAATCCGGTCGAAGAACAGATTGCCGGCATGTGGCGCGACGTTTTGGCCAAGCCTCAGATCAACATCGATGACAACTTCTTCGAGCTTGGTGGTGATTCCCTCGCCGCGACTCGATTGATCAACCGGCTGCGGGAATCGTTCCAGGTCAACTTGTCGGTCGGAACCCTTTTCGACAATCCCACCATCGCCGCACTCGCGGTCGTGGTTGCGAGCAAGACGAGCGATTTGGATGCGAATCGGCCCGCGCGAACCGCCGGAGCACAACTGAGCTCGGCTTCCGACTTGCTCAACAATATCGATCAATTGAGCGACGAAGAGGTCAACGCGTTGCTGGCGGGCATGGCCGACGGCGACCTTTCACAATGAGCAGCTCTTCCTCAAAAACATCAGAGCTGACAGCGGCAGAGAAGCGCAAGCTGCTGGCTGAATTGCTGCGCAAGAAAGCCGCCGCAGCGACGGCGGAATTCCCGCTTTCTTACGGGCAGCAGGGACTTTTCTACCTGAATCGCGCCAATCCGGAGAGCATTGCCTACAACACGATGTTCGCCATCGACGTGCGATCGCCTTTGGACGTCGATCTTCTCCGCCGCGCCCTTCAGACGATTGTGGAGCGGCATCCGGCCCTCCGCACGAAGTACGCGCTGGCTGACAATCAGTTCGTTCAGCGGGTCGATGACAGCTCCGGGCTGAATTTTCAAGCGATGGATGCCTCTGCTTGGTCTGACGGGGAAGTGGACGCACGGCTGGTCGAAGAGGCAGCGCGCCCCTTCGATTTGGAGCGTGACTCGATCCTTCGAATCCGGGTCTATTCTCGCGGTCCGGAAGATCATGTCCTGCTCGTTGGCGTTCATCACATCTGCTTCGATTATTGGTCCTACGAAATCTTCGTTCGGGAACTCACGAACGTCTACGCAGCGCTGCAAGCCGGAAAGGCGCCGGCCCTGCGACCCATCTTGCGCCACTACTCTGATTATGTGTCCTGGCAGCGCGACATGCTTGCAGGTCCGCGGGGCGAGCAGCTGCGAAGCTATTGGCAGAAGGAATTGGCCGGCGAACTATCGGTTGTGAACCTGCCGGCAGATCGCCGAAGGCCGGCGGTGCAGACGTTCACAGGCGCCGCGTTTCGTTTCGATCTTCCCGCGGATCGGGTGAAGGCGCTGCAGTCTCTTGCGACAAAGCAGAAGGTCACGCTGTACGTGCTGATGCTGGCAGCGTACGAGGTCTTCCTGCATCGATACACGGACCAGAAGGACGTCATCGTCGGCACTCCGATGGCCTGCCGGGAGGCCAAGGAATTCGAAGACGTCATCGGATACTTCGCCAATATGCTTCCGTTGCGTGCCAGGTTCTCGAGCGACGTGACGTTCCGAGAGTTTCTCCAGCAGACGCGCCGCACGGTTTTCTCCGCGCTCGAACATCAGGATTACCCGTTCTCATTGCTGATCGAGAAGCTCGGAATTCAGCGCGATCCGAGCCGATCGCCGCTGTTCGATGTCGCCTTCAGCTGGGAAAAAATGGCGGAGGACGCAGGGGGACAGGCGTCCGGGTTGCGTCTGCATTTGGCGACAGCCGCTCAGTTGGGAGCGCCGTGCGATATGGCGCTGGTGATGTTCCCGGGGCCACAGTCGCTATCGGGAACCTTTTTCTACAACACCTCTCTCTTCGATCGCGAAACAATCGCCAGAATCGCCGGCCACTATCAAAACGTCTTGCGAAGTCTCTTGGAGAACCCGGACCAGCGTCTCTCGGAGATTTCGGTCTTGACGGAGCGGGAGCGGCGCCAAGTGGTCGAGGACTGGAACCGGACGGAGCGCGCCTATCCGGGCGAGAAATCGCTGGCGGAGTTGTTCGAAGCTCAGGTCGAACGGAACCCGGAAGCGACGGCCGTGGATTTCGGGGAGCGGGAGTGGACCTACGGGGAATTGAATCGACGAGCCAATCAGCTGGCGCACCTGTTGAGACGGAAGGGAGTGGAGCGAGGGACGCTCGTAGGAGTGTGTCTCGAGCGGTCCACGGACATGGTGGCTGCCCTGCTGGCCATCGTAAAGGCCGGAGGCGCGTACGTGCCTCTCGATCCGATCTATCCGGTCGAACGGCTGACAATGATGCTCGTGGATACGCAGGCGCCGGTGGTCGTGGCGCAGGAAAGCACACTCGCCAATCTGCCGGCGGATTGGGGCGAGGTCGTTTGCGTGGACCGGCAGGCGAGCGAAATCGCAGCAATGAGCGAGGAAAATCTCAGTGCCGCGAGCGGAGGCGATGATCTCGCGTATGTGATGTACACGTCGGGATCGACCGGAACTCCGAAAGGGATTGAAGTCGAGCAGCGATCGGTGAGCCGGCTGGTGCTGAACACGACCTATGTGAGCTTGGGACCGGACGACTGCGTGGCGCAGGCATCGAACACATCGTTTGACGCGGCGACGTTTGAGATCTGGGGCGCGCTGTTGAACGGGGCCCGGCTGGTGGGAGTGGGGCGGGAAGTGATGCTGTCGGCGAACACTCTCGCGCGGGAAATTGAAAGCCGTGGCATCACGACCATGTTTGTGACGACGGCGCTGTTCAACCAGTTGGTGCAGCAACGGCCCGGCATGTTCGGAAAGATGAGGAACGTGCTGTTCGGAGGCGAAGCCGTCGATCCCAAGCAAGTGAGAAAGGTGCTGGAGGCGGGAGGGCCGGAACGGCTGTTGCACGTGTACGGGCCGACGGAGACGACGACGTTCGCGACGTGGCAGTTGGTGACGGAAGTAGCGGAAGAAGCCGTCACGATTCCAATCGGGCAGCCGATCGGGAATACGACGGTGTACCTGCTGGACCAGCGACGGGAACCGGTTCCCATAGGAGTCGCGGGCGAATTGTACGTGGGAGGACCGGGAGTCGCGCGCGGATACCTGAACCGCAGAGAGCTGACGGCTGAGAGATTTGTTGAAGACCGCTTCAGCGGAGAGAAGGGGGGGCGGCTCTATCGCACAGGTGACTTGGGCAAGCGGCGGAGCGATGGAGCGATCGAGTTTGTCGGCCGGATCGATAGTCAGGTGAAGATCCGGGGATTCCGGATCGAACTGGGAGAAATCGTCTCGGTGCTGGAGCGGCACCCCGCCGTCGAGCACGCGGTGGTGCAGGTCCAGGAAGCCGGCGAGGGAGACAGGCGGCTGGTTGGATATGTGGTGCCGAGGGGAGCGAAGAAGCTGACCGCCGGAGAGTTGCGGCGATATCTGGCCGAGAAGCTGCCGGACTACATGCTGCCTGCGGCGCTCGTGATGATGGATCAACTGCCGCTGAACGCGAACGGGAAGATCGACCAGCAGGCGCTGCCGGGATGGGAAGGCGGGGAGCGAGAGGAGATGGCGGAGTCGGCAATCCCGCAGAGTGGGCTGCAGCGGCAGATTGCCGGGATTTGGCAGGAACTGCTGAAGGTGGGGCGCGTCGGGATCGAGGACAACTTCTTTGATCTGGGCGGCCACTCCCTACTCCTCACCAAGGTTCATGCGCGCCTTGTGGAAGCCCTGCACCGGGACATCGCCATTGTGGACCTCTTCCGATTTCCAACTGTCAAGTCGCTGGCCATGTTCCTGAGCGATGAGCACGAAGAGGCGCAGCCTGCGGCGCTGATCACGCAGTCCGCGCCCGTGGCGAGGATCAGCGAGCCGATCGCGATTGTCGCCATCGCGGGACGCTTTCCGGACGCCAAGAACCTGGACGAGTTCTGGGAAAACCTGTGCGCGGGACGCGAGTCCATTCGCTCCTTTACGGACGACGAATTGATCGCTGCCGGCGTCGATCCGGCGCTTCTTGCCGATCCGAACTATGTGAAGGCCGGAACCGTGCTCGACAACGTCGATATGTTCGACGCGAGCTACTTTGGCTTCAGTGCTCGGGAAGCGGAGATCACGGACCCGCAGCACCGACTGTTTCTGGAATGCGCCGCGGAGGCGCTGGAAAAGGCAGGATGCGACCCGCAAACATGTCGAGGGCCGATTGGCTTGTTCGCCGGCTCTACGATCAGCACCTACTTTCTCAACAATCTCAACGGCAAGCTCGGCGACGGCCGGAATTTCACGTTGCTGCAGACGCTGATGGGCAACGACAAGGATTTTCTTGCCACGCGCGTCTCTTACAAACTGAATCTCAAGGGCCCCAGCGTCACCGTTCAGACCGCTTGTTCGACGTCCCTGGTCGCAGTCCACATGGCGTGCCAGAGCCTGCTAGAAGGCGCCTCTGATGTGGCGCTTGCGGGAGGCGTGTCGGTTCACATTCCACAGCTTGCGGGCTATCACTACCAACCGGAAGGGATTCTTTCGCCGGACGGACATTGCCGTCCATTCGATGAGAAAGGTCAGGGAGCCGTAGCCGGGAGCGGCGTGGCCATCGTCGTTCTCAAGCGCCTCTCCGATGCGCAAGCGGATGGCGACAATATTCTTGCGGTCATTCGCGGATCCGCGATCAACAACGACGGCTCGCTGAAGGTCGGCTACACGGCGCCGAGCGTCGAGGGCCAGGCGAAAGTGATCGCGGCGGCGCAAGCGGCGGCCGGTGTTGCGCCCGATACGGTTTCATACGTCGAGGCGCATGGCACTGCGACGACTCTCGGCGACCCGATCGAGGTTGCGGCGCTGACGCAGGCGTTCCGCCTCGGCAGCAGGGACCGGCAGTATTGCGCCCTCGGATCGCTCAAGAGCAATCTGGGCCATCTTGACGCCGCAGCCGGTGTCGCCGGCTTGATCAAGACCGTGCTGCAGTTGCGGCACAAACAAATCGTCCCCAGCCTGCACTTCAAGAAGCCAAATCCGAAAATCGATTTCGCAAACAGTCCATTTTACGTGAACGCGTCTTTGCGGCCGTGGCAGGCGCCCGACGGAGGTCCTCGCCGCGCGGGCGTGAGTTCGTTCGGTATGGGCGGAACGAATGCGCACGTCGTCGTGGAAGAAGCTCCTGCAGCATCGCCGTCCGGAGAATCGCGCGAGTCGCAAATCTTGGCGGTGTCGGCGAAGACGCCGACGGCGCTCGAACGCGCAAGTGAGCAGCTGGCGGCGCATTTGAAGAAGAATCCGCAGGACAGCCTTGCCGATGTCGCCTACACACAGATGGTGGGCCGGACGGCGCACGCGTACCGGCGCGTGGTCGTCTGCCGCACGCGGGAAGAGGCGGTGGCCGGGTTGCAGAGTGCCGAGAAGAGTGCGTGGACAGAAA
>Ga0335083_10012022_pt1 | contig 10380 bp, 6 predicted proteins | sample Lox_Sample_42_FD_206716 | JGI IMG/M metagenome (GOLD analysis project Ga0335083, IMG submission 206716) | Soil microbial communities from Loxahatchee National Wildlife Refuge, Florida, United States - Lox_Sample_4.2 | ecosystem: Environmental > Terrestrial > Soil > Wetlands | place: USA: Florida... | reverse complement strand
GCTATCGCGTCTTCTTCCGCAATCTTTTCGACCTGCTTCTGTTTCGCACTGTGCCCCGCGTCAGCATCACCTCCAGGCCCGCCCGCTTCTGGCATGACGTCTTTGTGTACACCGGCGTGCCCTGGTGGGCGATGCTGGAGTCCTCATTCTGGCACTTGCTGACTCTGCTGATTTTCTTGGTGGTGTACCCCATCTGGGCCGCGCATCATCTGGACTTGCAGCGCCGGCCGCTGCGTGATTCCTCGGTGATTTACTACAAACCGTTGCCGTCGTTCCCCGCCGAAGGCGGCGCGCGGTCGCAGCCCCAGCCTCAGACCCATCCTCAGACCCATGCCCAGAAACGGCTTCCGCAATCGGCCCGCCCGCAAGCCGCGATCAAAGTAGCCCGCGAGCGCTCTCGGGGGGCGGCCGCAGCGCCGGCCGCGCCGAACGTCAAACTGCGCGGCTCCAGGTTGCCGAACTTCGGCGATTCCCAGCCGGTGGTGCCGCCGGTGCCTTCGTCCGCGATCGGCGCGGCCCGCCTCACCGTTCCCCCCGATCTGGCGGCCGCGGTAGCGCCGCCGCCCGATCTCGCTGGCTCCGGTTCAGGACGCCGTCGTATGTCCGAGCCCGGTCTTGCCGCGGTAGCTCCGCCCCCGGCGGTGCCTGGAACCTCCGGAAGAACCGCCAGGGGCCGAGAAATCGGGATCGGACAGGCAAGGGTAGTTGGTCCCGCCCCCAAATTGCCCGCTCGCGGGCAAGCCGGCGCCCCCGGCGGACTTGCAGGGCTAGGCGGAGGAGGCATTCGCGTCGTGCCTCCGCCGCCATCCATCAACCGCTCCGGAATCGTCACCGAAGCGGGCCAAGGCGCGCTGAGAGCGGGAGAAGGAGGACTGCGGGTCGTCCCTCCTCCTCCCACGATTGGCGGTCTAACGATTAGCGGTCTAACGACTAGCGCTGCAGCCGGACCTGGAGCGAACGGCCACGGCACGGGGTTCGGGACAGGCAATTCGCAGGTTGTGCCTCCGCCGCCGTCGCTGAACGGAACCGGCGATTCGTCGGCCGGCGGACAGGTCGCATCGTTAGGCGGCAGCGGATCGGAAGTTGTGCCTCCGCCTCCGTCGTTGAGTGGCGCCGGGGGGGCCGGCGTGGGCGCGGGCGCAGGGGGAAGAACAAAATCGAAAGGCGGATTGCCGAACGGAACTCCGGGCGGATTCAGCGGAGCCGCGCAAGTCGTGCCGCCACCGCCCTCGCTGACCGGCACCGGCGGTTATTCCGGCAACGGCGCAGCAGGATTAGGGGGAGGCGGTTCTCAGGTCGTTCCCCCGCCGCCAACACTTGCCGGGACGGGTGGCTCTGGTTCTGGCAGCGGCGGGCGTGGCTCCTCCCTGCCCGGCGGCGGCCAGCAGGCGGTAGGTCCACCTCCGTCGCTGAGTGGCACGGGGAGCTTTGGTGGTGGTGGCCGCGGAGGCTCACTCGCGGGCGGCGGCTCGCAGGTCGTCCCGCCCCCGCCTTCGGTCGAGACCGCAGGCAACTTTGGCGGCGGCGCGGGCGGCGGCTCTGCGCCTGACATTCCCTCCACAGCCGCGCCGCCTCCGCCTCCGCCGCCGCAACCCAGCGATACCGCGAAGGCTCAATCGGGAGAGGAAGTGCCCGTCCGCCTCATCGGCCTGGCTTTCTTCCTGCCGGGTTCGTCGTACTTTTCCAGCTACGAAGTCTTCATCGCGGAAAGGCGCCTGCGCAAGGGCCAAACCCAGCTCATCAAGCTGGTTTACATGTTTCTGCCCTATCAGCGCAGATTGTCCGAGTATGGTCTGAACGCTTCCGGAGTTTACAAGCTGATGGTGCGCCGCGATCCTTCCTGCGACGAAACCCTGCTGCAGATGAGTTGGCATCGCACCAGCCAAACCGAGGGCCCGGACCTGAACAGCCTGGTAGGCTCAACTGCCAGCCGCACGCAACCGCTGCCCTGCTACCGCACGACAGCAGACGACTACCGCAAAGCGCTAAAGAAGTAGCACTGAACAACTCCGCGTCCTCGGCGGCATTTCTCGGCGCCCTCGGCGTTTTAAGATTTTGCCTTGCGGACGCGGAAATCTCTACTTCTGCCGATCCAGCCCCCGAATCTCGTCATCCTTCCCCAGATACTCCCACCGCTGCAAAGCTATCGGCACATTACCGTTCTTCCACACAAAATCGTGGAAGTCGCGCAGGCTGAACTTATCTCCCTGCTCCAGTTTCGCGCCCGCCAAGAAATGCATGATCTGGACTTTGCCGATCTGATAGCTGATCGCCTGCCCCGGCCCGGTAGCGAAGAACGCGGCCTCCTGGCCCGCCGTTCCCTGATCCATGGGCACATGCTGCGCCAGGTAGGCGGCCGCCTGCTCCATGGTGAAAATCCCCAGCGCCAGCTTCACATCTACTTCCACGCGCAGCGCGCGCAATCGCATGAAGCTGTAAATGATTTCGCGCGAGCGCGGACTATCGTCGAACAGTCCTGCCTGCAGCATCATCTCTTCCGCGTAAAAGCCAATGCCTTCGTTGGCGCTGGAGTCATAGAAATAGCGGCGAGTGCGATCAGGGTTGCGCCACGATTCGCAAAGCTGGAAGTAGTGCCCCGGAACGCCTTCATGCACAATCAGCGGCCGCGGATCTTTGGTCGCGGAAAGTGCGAAGAAGCCCAGGTCCGGGGATGGCGGCGGAGTCCAGCGCGTGCCGTCCTGGTTCAACCGCGAAGGCCCAGTGAAATCGTCCTGCTCGCCGAACCCGGCGAGCGCCTGAAGATAACCCGGCAGAGGCCGCACGGTGTAATGCTGCATATCCGCCGGCACGGTGAGTATGTTCCGCTCCTCCAGGAATTTCCTGATCGCCAGTTCATCCTGGGTGGTCTTCTGAATTTGCTCTTCCACAGTCGCTGCCGGCCTCAGTTCCGGCAGACCCTGGTTGCGATGCTGTTCGTACTGCTCGAAAGCGACAGTCCGCTCCCACTCCTGGCGGCTGATGGCCAGCAACTGCTCCGGCGTGTAAGGCAGCAAGGCGACGTGGGTGAGAAAGAATTGGTAGTTCTCCCGCCCGATCGCGGTTTTCTCGGGCATTGTGCCCATTCCCTGGCGCAGCCATTCGCGGTAGCCGGTCAGAGCGCGGATCCCGGCTTCGGTAGCTTTCTGGAAATCCGCCGCGCTCACGCCTTGCAGCATCGGCCCTACTTCACGCTGTACCTGCTGCAGTTGTGAGTCAATCGACTGCAAGCCGCCGACCGCCAACTGTGCAAACGGACGCAGCGGACGAAGATTGGCCTTGCCCTCCTCGAGAATGGCGGGAATATTCTGCATGCGCAGCAGGAGTTCGCGGCTGCGCTCGGCGGTAAGCGGCGGAGGCGGCGTCAGGCCTTCGAGCAAAGGCGAGAGGGTTTGCTCCAGGTAGAAGGTAGGATCGCGTTCCCAGCGTCGGTTGATGTCCAGTTCCCAGCGCACCCGCGCCAATGCTGAGCCCAGCAACCGGTAGTCCACCTGCTGCGGAACCGGCCAGCCGTTTGGATCAATCGCCTTCCAGCGTTTCTTGAATCCCTCCAGATCGGCCCGCTGATGTGTGATTGCCGCCGCCGACCAGTCGCGCAGGCCGCCGGGCCGCTCAATCCGCGGAATGTCGTCCGCCGAGAAAGGCTGGTAGCGCGCACGCCACGCCCAGAAATCAGAGGCCAGCGAATCCAGGGCACCGGCGTCCGCGGATTTCTGCGCAGCGGGTGAGTACGCACTCAAGAAGCAGAGAACAAAAACAAGGCTGACCAGCCGGAAAACTCCGGCCAGTCCAAAATTCAGGCGAGTGGCAGGTTTCATAGTGGGTTAAACTTTGCGATCTTTGCGTTCTTTGCGGTGATTTATCACCGCGAAGAGCGCAAAGGACGCAAAGAAGATCGTGAATCTGGAGAGTGAACTATCTTCCCGCTTCCACCCTCATCGGCAGCGCCACCGGCTCCCGGCTAATTTCGCCGTCGATCATGCGCCAGATGCCCAGCGGATTGGCGTCCTTCAGTTCATCTGGCAAAGCGGCGTCCGGAAAGCCCTGGTAGCAGACGGCGCGGCAGAAACGGAAAATCGCCCGCGTCCCCACCGAGGTCGAGCGTCCATCCGAAGTTGCGGGATACGGTCCGCCGTGCACCATGGCGGCGCAAACCTCCACGCCGGTAGGGAAGCCGTTGAAGATGAGCCGTCCCACTTTGTCTTCCAGAATTGCAATCAGATCGCGATATTCTTCCAGATCGCGTTCGGTTCCATGGATGGTCGCGGTCAAATGGCCCTCCAGTCCCCGCGCCGCCGTCAACAGTTGTTCGCGGCTGGCGTGGCGTATCAGCAAGGTCGAAGGCCCGAAGATTTCCGCTTCCAGTTCGCCATCCTGCAGGAACGAAGCCGCATCCGTTTCAAAAAGTGCTGCCCCCACGTTGAACTCCGGCCCCGCAGGCGATGTGTGCTCCGCCAGCACCCTCACGCCTTTGTGGGTCTTGCGCTGCTCGGTGCCGCCACGGTACGAATCCTTGATCCCCGAGGACAGCAGGGTAAACGGCGCGGAGTCAAAGACCGACTTCTGCAGCTTGCTGATGAAGGTGTTGTCGTCGGCGCCATCCGGCAAAAAAACCAGCCCCGGCTTGGTGCAGAACTGCCCGGCGCCCAGCGTGAAGGAGCCGTAAAGTCCGGCGGCAATGCTCTCGGCATTTTTCTTCAGCGCTCCCGGCAGGATGAACACCGGGTTGGTGCTGCTCATCTCGGTGTACACGGGAATCGGTTCGGGCCGCGCTGCCGCCAGATCCATGAGCGTCCGGCCGCCGGCGCGCGACCCGGTGAAGCCCACTGCCTTGATCCAGGGATGCTTCACCAGTGCCGTTCCCACTTCCGTGCCCTTGCCGAACAGCAGCGAGAACACTCCCTCCGGCATGCCGCACTCCTGCGCGCTCTTCTGTACCGCTTGGCCTACAAGCTCACTGGTTCCCGGGTGCGCGCCGTGCGCTTTCACGATCACCGGACTGCCCGCCGCGAGTGCTGAAGCCGTATCGCCGCCGGCCACCGAAAATGCCAGCGGAAAATTACTCGGCGCGAACACCACCACCGGCCCCAACGACCGCAGCAGTGAGCGAACATCCGGCTTGGGCAGAGGTTTGCGCTCGGCATCGGCGCGGTCAATGCGGGCATCCACCCACGAGCCTTCCTCTACCAGTTGCGCGAACAGCCGCAGCTGGCCGCAGGTGCGCGCAGTTTCCCCTTGCAGCCGCGCCCTGGGGAGCGCGGTTTCCTGTTCGGCGCGCCCGATCACCTCTTCGGCGACGGCCTCGATGTTGGCGGCAATCGCCCGCAGAAAGCGGGCTTTCTCCCGCCCCGGCAGATGTCCGTAGCTGTCAAACGCTTCATGCGCCAGCTTGACCGCGGTTTCGATTTCCTCCGCCGTCGCATACAAGAACTCCGGGGTCAACTTCCGCCCGGTGCGAGGCTCGCTGGCCTGGAAAGCTCCAGCCCCTCCCACTCCCGCGCGATATCCAACAATCGATCGTCCAAATAAGCTCACATTCGCTCCAATCAAGTAACCGCAACTGAGAACTGCGATCTGACAACTGAGAACTGATCTTCACCCAAACGTCTTTATCCAAGCATCTTTACCCAAGCATCTCCACCGAAACGTCCTATGCCCGGCCAAACCGGGCTCAGGGAGCCACATACAGCCTACACCGGGCCAACCGGCTCATGCTGGGCCTCAGAAATCCGGGCCAGGCTCTCAAACGCGACAGGAAAGATCGGCGGACGAACTGAGTCCGGCTTCCAGCCAAAAAGAAACTCCGCTGCCGGCCCGCAGATCCGTCCCTGGCACGGGCCCATGCCGCAGCGGGAATGCAGCTTCGCCTCGCGCCACGTCGTGTGTTGACTCAACCTGCCGCAGGTCACGTCCTCGCAGCGGCACACAATGGTTTCCGGCTGCGCCAACTTTTTTAGTTCTGGACGAAGCGCAAAGGCGACGTTGAGCCGATGCGCAAAACGCCGCATTCTGCTTCGTTCCGCGAAAAGCGGTCGCGGTACTTCGCGCGCCGCAGCGGCGAACCCCGCGATTTTGCCCTCCACCAGCGACAGCTCTAAGCCCCCAATTCCGGTAGGCTCGCCCGCGCAAAACACACCCCGCACCGAAGTGCGCTGCAGATCGTCTACCAGCACGCAGCCGTCGTTGATATTGATATTACAACCCAGGAAGGCCGCGAGTTCGACGTTCGGGGCTAAATGAAAGCCGCAGGCCAGGTAGTCGCAGGCAATGTTCTGCCGTTTACCCCCGCGCGAAATCACAACTTCTTCTAGGACATCCTTCCCCTTGGCCTCAACCACCCAGGAACCTGCGGCGAACTGCACTCCCTGAAGTTGCCGCCGAAAGCGCAGAGCCTCGGCCAATTTCCCGCTCTGCCCGAGCAGCGAAAGTCCAAACCGCGCCAGGCTGCTCCACGAAGCCTGCTCGCAAACAAATGGCACCACCGCGCCGTGTTGCCGCAAATAGGCCGCCACCGCGATGAGCAGGGGACCGCTGCCTGCAACCACCACTCGTTTCCCGGCGATCGCAAGGCCGGATTTGACCATCGCCTGCAACCCGCCCGCGCCCATCACGTTCGGCAGCGTCCAGCCGGGGAAGGGAAGGAATCGCTCGCGCGCGCCGGTAGCGATGACCAGCTGCGAGTACTGCAACTCGCAGACGCCGCCAGGCGTCTCGCACAGTAGCGCTCCGGCTTGCGGCTGATGAAAGACCCGGGTCGAGCAGCGGAGTTCGACGCCGGCTGCGTTCATACGCTCTGCCCAATTCTGCGCCGCCGATCCGGCGGTCTGGGCTTCTCCCCGCCAGATCTGGCCTCCGAGCGCCGCGTTGTCCTCAACGATCCCAACGCGACGTCCGCACTCCGCCGCCATCACCGCCGCGGCCAAGCCCGCCGGACCGCCGCCGATCACCAGCACGTCGAATTGCGCATCTTTACTCATCTGTACGTACATCCATGCCGGGCTGGCACACAATCTGGCAGCTGCGGCAATGCGGCCGTCCATTGACGATCGCGCGGCATTCGAAGCAAATCCCCATGCCGCACAAGGCAGTGCGCGGCTCGCCCGTCACCGATTTGCGGCAGAATTCTCCGGCCACGGCGATGGCCACCGCGACCGTCGCTCCCGCCGGCACCGCGACGCGCTTGCCGTTCACCACAACCGCAACCGTTTCAGGCATGAACCTGCTCACTGACCGGCCGTGAGGGCAGGTAGGGTTCGGCAGAAATTTCCGATCGCCGCCCCATGATCTGATCCACCAGCAACCGCGCGGTTGCCAGCGACGTGGTGATTCCCAGCCCCTCATGCCCGGTGGCGAGAAATACCGTGGGATCGCTGCGCCACGGCCCAATCAGCGGCAACTTGTCGGGCGTGGCGGCGCGAAAGCCGGTCCAGGTGCGGATGACGGAGGTCTGCGCCAGCGCCGGCATGTATTCGCTGGCCCGGCGCATCATGCGCGCCAGAATTTCGCTGTCCACCGCCTTCTCTTCCGCTCCGTACTGCCGCGAAGACCCGATCAGCACCTGGCCGGTCTGCCGTGGCTGAACGTTGAAGGCCACCGAGTCGGTCGCAACCGAGTGCGCGCTCTTCAGATATCCCAATTCCACCAGTTGATGGCGCACAAATCCCGGATAGCGGTCGGTGATCACCAGATGGCCCTTGCGTTTTTTGACGTCCACCCCCGGAGTCAGAGCCCCCGCCCAGGCTCCAGCGGCATTCACCAACCTATCGGCGTGAAACTGCGTCCCATCCTCCAGGACGACTCTGCCTTGGCGCAATTCCGTCACCGAACTCCCCAGCCGAAACTCCGCGCCGGCCTCTTTTGCGCGCTGCATCAGGAAGCGCGCCGCGCATGGCGGATACAGCACGCCATCTTCCAGCACCAGCAGTCCGCCCGCCAGGCCTTTGCGCAAATTCGGCTCCAGGCGCTCCAGTTCGCCCGCAGCCAGCACCTCAACCCGAACCCCACGGCTTTGGTAATAAGACCGCTTCCGCTCAACCTCACCCATCTCCTCGTCATCGGCCGCCACCCAGATGGTCCCGCACTGCTCGTATTCCACATCGCGAGGAAGCCCGGATCGCAAGGATTGCCAAAGCTGCTGCGAATAACGCGTGAGAGCGAACTGCGCCTCGGAGTCGTCCATTACCACGATGTGCCCCATGCCCGCGGCGGTGGCGCCACCGCCTACGCCTTCGCGGTCCACCACCAGCGTCTTCAGTCCGGCCCGCGCGCATTCGTCGGCGCAGGCGGCGCCTACAATTCCTGCGCCCACGATGATCACGTCGTAGCCCGCGCTGCTCATTCGCGAATTTCCAGATGCGACGGAGATTTTGTTCAACCTGTCAGACTAGATGAGAGTCGGAGGCGTCAGACCGCCACCCCTCTTCTATTTCCCCTGCCGCCCAATCCAACCTTCAACCTGCGCATCCAGCACGTCCAGCGGCAAGGGCCCATCTCCTACGATCTCATCGTGAAATGCCCGCAGATCGAACTTGCTTCCCAGCTTACTGCGCGCTTCTTCCCGCAGCTTCAAAATCTCCAATTGCCCCAGCTTGTAGGCCAGCGCCTGCCCCGGCCATGCGATGTAGCGGTCCACTTCGCTTTGCACATTCGGCTCATCCATCGCCGTATACCGATGGAACAGGTCCACCATCTGCTCGCGCGACCAGTGTTTGGAGTGCACGCCGGTATCCACCACCAGCCGCACCGCCCGCCACATTTCGTTCTCCAACCGCCCGTAATCGCTGTACGGGTCCTGGTAGAAGCCGATCTCTTTCCCCAACCGCTCCGAATAAAACGCCCAGCCCTCGACAAACGCCGTGTACTGGCCGTTGCGCCGGAATGCCGGCAGCCCGCTGAGTTCCTGGGCAATCGAAATCTGCAGGTGGTGCCCGGGAACGCCTTCGTGATAAGCGATCGCTTCCACGTTCAGCAGCAGGCGATGCTCCGGGTCCCACTCATTCACGTTGATGCGCCCGGCCCGCGAGCCGTCGGCCGCACCTTCGGTGTAGTCGGCGGGTACGGCATCCTTGGAGCGAAACGGATCCATGGGAACAATCCGCAGCTTGTTCTTGGGCAGGCGCCCGAATAACTCCGGCAGGCGCGCCTCCATCTGACGCGCATATTTCGTATACAGGTCGAGCAATTGCTGGCCGGACGTAGCGTACAGGCTTCGGTCTTTCTTGATGTGTTCATTCAGGCTGGCCAGGTCTTTGAATCCCAGCTTGTGGGCCAGCGCCAGCATGTCGGCTTCCGTGGCGGCGATCTGCTTCAGCCCGATCGCGTGGATCTGGTCGGGCGTCAGATCGGTGGTTGTCATTTCTCGAACGTCATAGGCATAACGGGCTGCTCCATCGGGGAGCGACCAAACGCCGGGTTCGGTGCGTCCGTGGGGAGCATAGTCGTCGCGGACGAACGCCGCGAAGCGCGTGTACGCGGGAATGATCTCGTCGTCGATTGCCGCCAGAATTGCCGTGCGCAAACGCTTCTGATCGTCGTCGGAAACGCCGGTGGGAAACTTCTCCACAGGCCGGGCAAACGGACTCGCCTCGCCCTTCTTGCCCGTCACCTCCTGCGCCTGCGCCGCCACTTTTTCCAGAAGGTATCGCGGCGGCATCAGACGGTCCTGCATGCCCTGGCGCATGTTGGCGGTGATCTGCTCCAGAACCCGCGGAATCTGCCGCAGCCGTGACAAATAATTCTCGTAGTCGTGGGCATCGTTGAGCGGCACAATCGTCGGCAGTTCCAGCAGGTCCAGATGCGGCCCATTCATCTGGTTCACCGGCATCTCCCACGGCTTGAACTGCACGCCTTCGATCTGTTCCCGCAAATTGCGGATCATCAGCTTCAGGCTGAGCGCATCCTGCGGCGAAAGGCCCCCTGCGTCGATGGCCTCGAAGCGGGCAAGAAACTTTCGCCTCTCGGCCACATCGGCCAGGCTCGCCTCGGCGGAGTAGTCGTCCAGCCGGTCGTTGTAACGGTTGTCCCCCAGGAAGGTGGCGGTTTCCGGGCTGGTGCGCAGCTCGTATTCCCACTCTTCATCGAAGAGAGAATGCAGCTTGGCAGCTGTATCCGCCGTTGCCTCGGACTTCTGCTCCGAAGCCGCAAACGCACCTCGCGTAAAACCCGGAAAAGCCAGCAGCAGGCCGTTCAGAAAAATACAAACCGTGGCGTTGCTGATTCGTCGCCAAAGCGCGGATGTCATTTCCCTTCTCCTTAAGTGTTCTCAGAATTCGCCAAATCAGGCTCCCGCTTCCATGCTGCTAAGATGAAGCGGCCCGGCCAGGCGGGTGAGACCCTCTCAAAGCTCCAGCCCGCCGAAAGAACGCCCGCACCTAAACTTTGACG
>Ga0335083_10012020_pt1 | contig 10381 bp, 12 predicted proteins | sample Lox_Sample_42_FD_206716 | JGI IMG/M metagenome (GOLD analysis project Ga0335083, IMG submission 206716) | Soil microbial communities from Loxahatchee National Wildlife Refuge, Florida, United States - Lox_Sample_4.2 | ecosystem: Environmental > Terrestrial > Soil > Wetlands | place: USA... | reverse complement strand
CGTCCCCATAGTGGAGCCCGAAGTGCTCATGGATGGCGGCCACTCGATCGAGCGCTGCGAGGAAGTCACCAGCTCCGTGCTGCAGACGGTGTTCAACGAACTGTTCGCGCACGGCATCTATCTCGAGGGCATGGTGCTCAAGCCCAACATGATCATCTCGGGCAAGAAGGCTGCCCATCGCGCCGGTCCCGAGCAGGTTGCCGAAGCCACCCTGCGATGCCTGAAGCGGCATGTTCCGCCAGCCGTGCCGGGTATCGCCTTCCTCTCCGGAGGCCAGTCGTCGGAAGAAGCGACCCTGCACCTGTCGCTGATGAACAAGGCCGGTCCTCTGCCCTGGGCACTGACGTTCAGCTACGGCCGCGCGCTGCAGGACATCGCGCTGAAGGCGTGGGGCGGCAAGCCCGCCAACTTCGCGTCGGGTCAGAAGGAGCTGGCGAAGCGCGCCAGGCTCAACGGCCTGGCGGCGACCGGCAGCTACTCGTCCTCCATGGAGAGCCAGGCCGCCTGATGCTGGCAGCACGGCTCGCGTGACGGCAGCTGACTCCCAGCCCACCGCGTCGCCAGCATCGAGCGGCGATGTGGTGGTTGATGTGCGCGACGTCCAGTTCGGCGTCGAGCAGCGTGCCATCTTCTCCGGTCTCAACCTGCAGGTGCGCCGCGGCCGAATCACGGCCGTGATGGGTCCGAGCGGAACCGGCAAGACCACGCTGCTGCGCCTGATCACCGGGCAGATCCTCGCCAGGGGTGGTCAGGTCGTGGTGCTCGGGCGGGATGTCGCGCAAGCGTCCACTGCCGAGATCTACGCCTTGCGCAAGCGCATGGGGATGCTGTTTCAGAACGGCGCGCTGCTCACCGATCTGAGCGTGTTTGAGAATGTGGCCTTTCCCGTCCGTGAGCACACGGACCTCCCGGAGCCGCTGATCCGTCGGCTGGTGCTGACCAAACTGCAGTCGGTGGGATTACGTGGCGCCGCCGACCTGATGCCCACTGAACTGTCCGGCGGCATGGCGCGCCGGGTCGCTCTGGCACGCGCCATCGTGATGGATCCGGAAATCCTGATCTACGACGAGCCCTTCGTGGGTCTCGATCCGATATCCCTCGGCGTCATCCTGCGGCTCATCAGGCAGATGAACGAGGCGCTGGGCATCACCAGCGTGGTGGTCTCGCATGACGTGAAGGAGCTCGCCACCATCGCACACGACAGTTATCTGCTGTCCGCGGGCAAGGTGGTGGCCTCCGGATCGCCTGAGGAGCTGGCGGGCAGCGATGCGGCGGTGGTCCACCAGTTCATGACCGGTGCCGCCGACGGCCCGGTGAAGTTCCACTACCCGGCGCCCGACTACGCGCAGCAGCTCATGACCGAGGCTCCATGAGTCAGACCCGCGATGGTTTCCTGCTGCAGGGCATCCGGCGCATGGGCGCCGTGGTGCTGTTCCTGTTCCAGCTCCTCGCGCAGAGCATTCCGGCCCTGGCGCGTCCGCGGCTGATCGTGCATCAGGTGTACAACGCCGGCGCCCGCTCGCTGATCATCATCATGTTGTCCGGCCTGTTCGTCGGCATGGTGCTCGGTCTGCAGGGCTTCGACCTGTTGCAGCGCTTCGGTTCCGAAGAGGCGCTCGGCACCGCCGCCGCGCTCGGCCTGCTGAAGGAGCTGGGACCGGTGGTGACGGCGCTGCTGTTCGCGGGCCGCGCGGGTACCGCGCTCACCTCCGAGATCGGCCTCATGCGTGCCACCGACCAGCTCACCGCGATGGAAGTCATGGCCGTGGATCCGCTGCGTTTCGTCGCCGCGCCGCGCTTCCTCGGCGGTGTGATCGCCATGCCGCTGCTGGCGGCCGTGTTCAGTCTCATCGGCCTGTTCGGCGCCCAGCTGATCGGCGTGCAGCTGATGGGCGTGGACAAGGGCGCCTTCTGGTCGCAGATGCAGGGTTCGGTCGAGCTGCGCGACGTGACCGAGGGAATCGTCAAGAGTGTCGTGTTCGGGATCACCTGCAGTCTGATCGCCGTTCACGAAGGCTACAACGCGGAACCGACGGCGGCGGGCGTGGGACTTGCCACCACGCGCACCGTCGTAGCCTCATCCGTGCTGACGCTGCTGCTGGACTACGTGCTGACCGCCGAGTTCCTGTGAACCCGGCTGCGAGGTAACTGACATGCGTGCCAATCGGACACTGGAGATCGGGACCGGGCTGTTCGTGCTGCTGGGATTCGCGGCGCTGTTCTTCCTCACCACCCAGCTGCCGGCCAGCGGACTGAAGCTCGGCGGCGCCAAGGCCGGTTATCACGTGACGGCCGATTTCGACAACATCGGGGATCTGAAGGTCGGTTCGCCCGTTACGATGGCAGGTGTGCGCATCGGCGAGGTGGATGGCATCCGCTTCGACTCGCGCAACTACAAGGCGGTGGTGGGTTTGCGCATCGACACGCAATACAACCAGATTCCCGACGACAGTTTCGCCAGCATCCAGACCCAGGGGCTGCTGGGCGGCAAGTACATCGGCTTCAGCCCCGGCGGCTCCGACACCTATTTCAAGAACGGCAGCCGTGTGGAGCTGACGCAGTCGGCCATCGTGCTGGAGAGTCTGATCAACAAGCTGTTCGCGAACTTCGCGGACAAGGGCGGCAACGGCAATTCCGGCAATGGCGCCGGCACCGGCAGCGCGGGCAACGGCGCGGCCGCCAAACCGGAGGACAGCAAGAAATGACAGCCCCGACCCTTCTGACCCGCCTGTGTGTGGCCGCGGCCGTGGCGCTGCTGCCGGTCGTGACGCTGCACGCCGCCGATACCGCCGCTCCCGCGGCTGCATCCCAGGCAGCCACTGCCCCCAGTGATCTCGTGCAAGAGACCGCGCAGGGCATCCTCAAGGACCTGGACGCGAACCGCGCTGCCTACAAGAAGGATCCCTCCAAGGTCGGCTCGCTGGTGGACAAGTACCTGCTGCCGCACTTCGACACCGAGTACGCGGCGCGTCTGGTATTGGGTCAGTACTGGCGTACCGCCACGCCTGACCAGCGCAAGCGCTTCATCGATGCGTTCTACCACTCGTTGCTGACCAACTACGGCAACTATCTCACCGATTTCACTGCGGACCGCCTCAAGGTGTTTCCATCGAGCGTCGCGCCGGCCGACGATCACGCCACCGTTCGCACCGAAATCAAGCGCGACAACGGCGACCGCATCGCCGTCAACTACAGCCTGCGCAAGACTACCGATGGCTGGAAGGCCTATGACGTCAACATCGACGGCATCAGCTACGTAAAGAGCTATCGCGAGGATTTCGGCTCGCAGATCCAGGCGCAGGGCATCGACTCGGTGATTACGCGCCTGGAGAAGGGCGAGAAGCCCGCCGAGATCAACAAGACCACGAGCAGGATGTGAGCGGAGCGGTCGCCCTCGCGGAGCGTGCTCCCGGTCAGTTCGAGCTCACCGGGGCGCTGACTTTCGCCACGGCGCGCGCCGCGCGCGAAGCGGGCCTGGCGGCTTTCGGAGCCAGCTCGTCGCGCGAGATCCAGGTGGACTGCGGCGCGGCGGCTGCCGCCGACAGTGCCGGGATGGCCGTATTGCTCGACTGGATGGCGTTCGCGAAACAGTCGGGCCGCTCGCTGCGCTTTGGCCGGCTACCCGCGCAGATGCAGGCCCTGGCCCGCATCTGCGAGGTGCTCGACCTGTTGGAGCAGGGTGTCTAGGGCTTGGGCGGCGGCTGACTCGGAGCGCCACTGTCGGGCTCATCCGGGCCGGACTCTTCCAGGATCTTCTGCTCGTCCCGGTACTGCTGCTCCTCGCGTTCCTTCTGGTTCGTGCGTCCCTGGTTGATCAGGTACGCGCGCCGCTGCAGGTAGGCGGTGCGGATGAAGGCATAGCGGTCGTAGACCCCGTCCAGGGCCTTCTCCGCATCCAGCAGGTGGGCGCGGGTATCGAGCAGTTCCACTCCCCAGAGGCCGTAGCGGACGCGCCAGTCCTTGATCCAGGTTTGCGGCGTAAAGAGGTAGGAATCGGGGAGGCGCCCCAGGCCGTCGCGCACGTCCGAGGCCCCCAGCAGCGGAATGACGAAGTAGGGCCCCGGCGGGGTGCCCCAGTGCCCGAGGGTCTGGCCGAAGTCCTGCTGGTTCTTCTCCAGGCCGGCCGAGGAGGCCGGGTCGAAGATGCCGCCCAGTCCCATCGTGGTGTTGATCAGCAGACGGCCGGTATCGCGGAAGAACAGGCGGAAACGGGCCTGCAGCAGATCGTTCACTATCGTGATCGGGTAGGTCAGGTTGTCCACGAAATTCGACACACCGGTCTGCACGGGCCTGGGCGTGTGCCGCTGGTAGGCCAGCGCGATCGGCCGTGTCACAGCGCGGTCCACCGCGTCGTTGACCTTGTAGGTGGTGCGATTCATCCGCTCCCACGGGTCGCTCGGGTCCGGCTTGCCGTTGGGCAGCGTGGCGCAGGCGCACAGGTGCAGACAAGCGATGACGAGCAGCGAGGCGAGGGCTGTTCTGGGCATGTTGCGACGGAGTCGGCGGAAGGAGGCCGGCATTGTAGCAGCGTTGCCCGAACCTGCGACCCGTCAGCGGCCGATCGGCGGTGTGTCCGTCCCGTCCCCGGGGCGTGTCCTCACTGAGTGTTGCTGACGCGCCGTGTGCGCGTGTTCCGCAGGTACTCGCGTACCTCGTCGAGTCGCGCCTGGAAACGTGCCCGCTGTACCTGAGTGAGATTCGGCGCGGCCAGGGCGAGTTGCAGCTGTTGGGCGGCCATCGGCAGATCGCCGCCGGCGATCTGGTATTCGCCCATGTAGAAATAGGCATCGCCCGCATCACCGGCGGCACTGGCCGCAAGCGCCGTCAGGCGGATCTGTTCGGGTGTCGGCGGGACATTGTTGAACAGGTCGAGCAACACGGCATGCGCCTCGGCGGGCCGACCGGCCTTCATCAGCGCTTCGGCGTAGCGGATCGTGACCGGCACATTGCGCGGGAACAGTTCCACCGCGTGACGCAGCGATGCCACGCCGTCGTTGGTCTGACCGGCCTTGACCTGCGCCTGCCCCAACGCCGCGTGCAGCAGTGTCAGTCCCTGATGCTGCTCGGTCAGCTGGTCGAGGATTTTCTCGGCCTCCACCGGGCGGTTGTCGGCCATGAGCGCCAGCGCTTCACCGTAACGGGTACCCAGCTCGTTGTTGCCCTTCGCGAGCTTCTGCGCGTACAGCTTCTCGATGTCCTGGTCGCCCGGGGCGGTGAGCACGCGGATGCGCTCGCGGATCAGCGCATAACTCAGCGACTCCTTCACCTTCGGCGGGCCGAACTGCGCGGCACGGGCGCGCGCCTCGGCGATACGCACTGACGTGACCGGGTGATCCTGCAGCATCGCCGGGATGTACGTGCCCGCCAGGCCCTCGGTGCGGCCGATGGTTTCGAAGAAGTTGGCCATGGCGCGCGTGTCGAAGCCGGCGCCGGCCAGGAAGCCGATGCCGACGCGGTCGGCTTCCGCCTCGTTGTCGCGCGTGAAGTTGATTTGCTGTTGCACGGCCATGCCCTGCGCGGCGGCGATGCCGCCCTCGACCGCCTGGCCGCCGCCTCCCAGCGCACCGAGCAGGATGGCCGCGAGCATCGCGGCAGCGGCCGTCATGCTCTGCTGGCTCTGTGCCTTGATCTGCCGGGCGATGTGGTGCTGCGTGACGTGCGCCATTTCGTGCGCCATCACGCTGGCGAGTTCCGACTCGTTGCGCGTCCGCAGGATGAGTCCGTAGTTGATGCAGATGAAGCCGCCGGGCAATGCGAAAGCGTTGATGGCCTCATCGCGCACCGCGTAGAACTGGAAGTGCGGCGCGCCATCCGGCGCCTGGGTCGCCAGCTTCCCGCCGAGGGCGTTCAGGTACTCGGTGACCTCGGGATCCTCGATGATCGCGTTCTGGTCGCGCAGCTGGTGGATGACCATGGTGCCCAGCTGGTACTCGTCCGAGCCGGACAGAATGGTCGCCGCGGGGCTGCCCATGTCGGGCAGGTCCGGCGGAGCAGGGGTGGCGACCGGCTCTTCCGCCGCCAGCACGGCGGTGGAGGTGAGGAGCGCGGCCATCAGGCACAGCAGCAAGGCTCGCATCGTGGGTTCGACCGCGTCCGCGCGGAGAGTTTCCCTATGGTTACAGAAACTTACAAAATGTCCGAGGCGAAATCCGCCAGCCGGGAACGCTCGCCGCGCACCAGCGTGATGTGGCCCGAATGCGGCCAGCCCCGGAACCGGTTGACAGCATAAGTCAGGCCGGAGGTCATTTCAGTCAAGTAGGGGGTGTCGATCTGGGCGATATTGCCCAGGCAGGCCACTTTGGTGCCGGGACCGGCGCGGGTGATCAGCGCCTTCATCTGCTTGGGGGTCAGGTTCTGGGCCTCATCCAGGATGATGAACCGGTTGAGGAACGTGCGCCCGCGCATGAAGTTCAGCGAGCGGATCTTGATGCGGTTGCGCAGCAGGTCGTTGGTGGCCGCGCGGCCCCAGTTGCCGCCCTCCTGGCTGCCCGTCAGCACCTCCAGATTGTCCATCAGCGCACCCATCCAGGGCTCCATCTTCTCCTCCTCCGTGCCGGGCAGGAAGCCGATGTCCTCCCCCAGCGGGATGGTCACGCGGGTCATGATGATCTCGACGAAGCGGTTGGACTCCAGCGTCTGCATGAGTCCCGCCGCCAGCGTGAGCAGAGTCTTGCCCGTACCCGCGGGTCCGAGCACCGTCACGAAATCGATCTCCGGATCCATGAGCAGATTCAATGCGAAGTTCTGCTCGCGGTTGCGCGCGGTGATGCCCCAGACACTGTGTCGCTCGCTGCGATAGTCACGCAGCAGCGCGATGGTCGCTTTCCCGCCGGCAGCGTCCGCGGGCGCAACACCCGCGGGCTTGCGCACGATGCCTTCTATCCCCTCGGGCGTGTCTTCGTAGATGCCCTGGTTGGGCTGCCACTCCTGCACCGCGGGTCCGCAGACCTCGTAGAAGGTCCGGTCCGCTTCCTTCCAGGAGCGCATGTCCTTGCCGTGCTTCTCCCAGAAATCCGCCGGCAGCGCGCTCATCCCGTTATAGAGAACATCCGCGTCCTCGAGCGTCCTGTCGCTGTAGTAATCCTCTGCATGCACGCCGAGCACGGCGGCCTTGATGCGCAGGTTGATGTCCTTGGAGACCAGGATCACGCGCGCGTCGCGCTGTTCGTTCTGCAGGGCGAGCGTCTGCGCGAGGATGACATTGTCGCTGCCCTGGCCGGGCAGGCTGTCGGGCAGCGCACTCGTGAGCTGTCGCGTCTGGAAGAACAACCGGCCGGTGGAGGGCTTCTTGCCGTGGTTGCCGGAGTAGCCGCTGGGCAGCTGCAGACCGCGATCGATCTGCTCCTTGGTCGCATCCCGGATCAACTCATCGAGGAAGCGCGACACCTGGCGCACGTTGCGCGAGGATTCCGACAGGCCCTTCTTGTGCGCATCCAGCTCCTCGAGCACCACCATCGGCAGATACACGTCGTGCTCCTCGAAGCGGAATATCGAGGTCGGATCGTGCATCAGCACGTTGGTGTCGAGCACGAACAGCCGCCGCCCGTCGCGCGGTCGCCCGCGCACATCACGCTGTTCGCCGGTCTGCGTGGCCATCGACGGCCCCGGTTCAGAGAGACTTCGCTGCTTCAAGGACCTCCTCCGCGTGCCCGGGTACCTTCACCTTGCGCCACTCGCGGCGCAGAACGCCAGTGCCATCGAGCAGAAATGTGCTGCGTTCGATACCCATGTACTTCCTGCCATACAGGCTTTTCTCCTGGATGACATCGAACTGCCTGCAAAGCTTCTCGTCCTCGTCCGACAACAGGGGAAACGGCAGTTTCTCCTTGTCGACGAACTTGTCATGCGATTTGACGCTGTCGCGCGAGACACCGACCACCTCGGCGCCGGCCTTGCGGAAAGCCGCGTACAGATCACGGAAGTCCTGACTCTCGCGGGTACAGCCGGAGGTCATGTCCTTCGGATAGAAGTAGATGACCAGCTTGCGGCCGGCCGCCTCGCGCAGCGACCACTTCTCGCCGCCCGCCGCGGGCAGCGCGAAGTCCCTGACCTTGCCGCCGATTTTCACGCTAGCCATAAGTGTGTTCCGGAGTTGGGGCCGCCGTGACGGCCGTGCTTGCACGCCGCACGACAATGCAGCCGCGAGCGTTCCGCCCGCTTCGGCACGCGCAACTGTCGCACGCTAGGATTTCACCGGTTCGAGGATTGCATCGAGGTTGAGAGAGTCGCAGAACTCCATGAACTCCTCGCGCAGGTGGGCGACGTGGATGCGGCTGGGCACATTCACGATCATCTGCACAGAAAACATGGGCGCGCCGGTGTGCGCGGCCGGGTAGCTGCGGGTCGAGACTTCAGCGATGTCGATGCCGCGGCTGGAGAAGAAACCGGACAACCCCGAGACGATGCCCGTCTGGTCGAGGCAGACCACATCGATGGAGTAGGGCAGCATGTCCGTGCGCGCCGCCCGCGGTTCGGTGCGCTTGAGGTGGATGCTGAGACTGCTGGTTTCGGCGAGGCGCTTGAGCTCGGTTTCGAGCTTGGCCAGCGCGTGCCAGTTGCCCGACACGAGCAACAGCATCGCGAACTCGGTCCCGAGGCTCGCCATCCGGCTTTCGCTGATATTGCCACCGCACTCGCTGATCACGCGCGTCAGCTCGTGAACCATGCCCGTGCGGTCGCCTCCGATCGCCGAAACCGCCAGGTGCTGCTTCATCTTGCGTGTGGCTTTCAGTCCGTCGTGGTCTGGCGCGAGTGTACCGGGTGCGTCGGGGCTCGTCACGGGACAGCTTGCCTAGCCCGAGCGTCGCCTCGTAACATCGCCTGCGTCCCGCGCCGCGCGAGAGAACACTGCGCGCCTTACTAGGAACATCAATGTTTTCAGGCAGTCTGGTCGCGATTGTCACGCCGATGCGGCCGGAGGGTGCGGTGGATTTCGAGGCCTGGCAGCGGCTCATCGAGATGCACCTGGCCAGCGGCACCAGCGGCATCGTCGTCGGGGGCACGACCGGCGAGTCGGCGACCCTGAGCGATGCGGAGCTGTGGGAGCTGACCGAGCGCGCCTGCGCGCAGGTGCGTCACCGGATCCAGATCATCGCCGGGGCCGGCACGAGCAGCACGGCTGCCACCGTCGAGCGCGCCCGCCGGCTTTCTGAACTGCCCATCGACGGCCTGCTGGTGGTCACTCCGGCGTACAACCGTCCGACGCAGGAAGGCCTGTACCTGCATTTTGCAGCAGTGGCGAACGCCGCGCGCACGCCGCTGATCCTTTACAATGTGCCGTCCCGGACGGCGGTGGACATGCTGCCGGCTACCGTGCAGCGCCTGGCGCAACTTCCGGGAATCGTGGCAGTCAAAGAAGCCGTCGCCGACCTGGAGCGGGTGCAGGAGCTGCTCACCCTCTGTCCGGGAGAGTTCGACATTCTGAGCGGCGACGATTTAACAGCGCGCAGATCGATTCTCGCCGGGGCGAAGGGGCTGATCTCCGTCACGGCGAACGTCGCGCCGCGCGCGGTGTCGGACATGGTCGCCGCGGCCCAGCGTGGCGATGCTGCCGCGGCGGAGCGCCTCGACGCTCCGATCGTCGCGTTGCATCGCGATCTGTTCGTGGAGGCGAATCCGATTCCCGCCAAGTGGGCGCTGGCCCGCATGGGAATCATGCAGAGTGGCATCCGCCTGCCGCTCACCGAACTCTCGCCGGCCTGTCAGCCGGCAGTGCTGGCGGCGCTGAGCACCGCAGGGGTATTGAACTGAGCATGTACAGGTTGCCGATGAATCGTCCGATCGCTCTGGCCGTGGCCGTTGTCGCCATGACAGCCCTCACTGCCTGCCATCCCCTGAGGACGCTGAGAAACGTCGGGGGCACCTGTCACGACCCCAAGCCGTACATGAAGGCCCAGAGCGTCGCGCCGCTCAAGATCCCGGCCGGTCTGGATACGCCGGACAATGCCGCGGCTCTGCACATCCCCACGCTGAACCAGCCGGTGCCGCCAGTGCGCAAGCACACCGATCCGTGTCTGGAGGAACCACCCCCGTTCCAGGTCCCGAAGCAACCCCTTCCGCAGGCCTGACGGTGTATCATCCGCGGCCGCGCGAGGCGCGTGCCCGGACGTGGGACGCTGTCTGGGAAAACCGCGTAAGTGGTTGATTGGAGAGGTGGCCGAGCGGTCGAAGGCGCTGGACTGGAATTCCAGTAACATCTTCACGGGTGTTCGTGGGTTCGAATCCCACCCTCTCCGCCAGACACCAGGCGTGTCGGACGAGTACACAGGCGCGATTCGGATGATGGTGCGGCAACGAAGCGGGGTGGGATAACGCCGGCTGGCGGCCCGGATGGGCGAGGCGCGCAGCGCCGGGTAATCCCACCCTCTCCGCCAGACACCAG
>Ga0335083_10012019_pt1 | contig 10382 bp, 7 predicted proteins | sample Lox_Sample_42_FD_206716 | JGI IMG/M metagenome (GOLD analysis project Ga0335083, IMG submission 206716) | Soil microbial communities from Loxahatchee National Wildlife Refuge, Florida, United States - Lox_Sample_4.2 | ecosystem: Environmental > Terrestrial > Soil > Wetlands | place: USA: Florida... | reverse complement strand
TCGCTCGATAGATGTTGTAGCCAGTGATCCCAGACGACGAACTCGGGCTCCACGACAAGGCAACACTATGATTTGAGCCTGAGCCGGATCCTGATGTACCAGTGCCAGTCAGCGATTCCGTGATCGTAGAAGGCTGGCCATCGCTGGTCACTGTCAGTGTGGCACTCGCCGCACCTGTGACTGCCGGGCTGAACGTGATGGTAAATGGAACGCTCTGACCAGAGGATATAGTTACTGGCAGCGACAGACCCCCGATAGTGAAAACCGAATTGTTTGTGGTTGCCGCGGTGACCGTTACATTTGCGCCAGCGGCGGTCAGGGTACCATTGGCGGTTCCGCTGGTTCCTAGCGTTACACTGCCGATGCCGAGTGTGCCAGGAGTGACGCTAAGAGTACCCGACGGTTGTCCAGGAGTGTCCGAACCCTTAGCACTGACGCCCTGGCAGCCAGACAGGAACGTTAATCCGGCCAGAAGAAGCAGCGCGCCAGCCAGTTTCAGAATAGGTTTAGAGCAACGAGCCACGGTCTTTGGCATATTCGTCTAACGAACCGTGACCCACAGCTGATGCTGCATGAAGTGGGGGACGGCTCATGCATTCAGTGTGCTATTTCCTAGTGTTTTGCGGTAGGTATCGTTCGTACATACCACCGCTTCGGCCAACGGCCATTGGGACGCAAGCCCGAGTCACCTTGTTCAGGTGACTGCGCGCATCGGGACATGACCATCGGACTATGAACTGCTGACGATACACCTACCCGCTTTAGCCGTAAACTGCCAATTTGCTTAGGAGAAATTTCCGGGGCCTATTGGATGTATCAGGTTTGGGCATTCAAAACTGTGGGTCTTTTGCGAACGCTGCTTCGGCACAGGAGTGATGAAATTTTCAACAATGCCGCGATCCGATGAGGTCTGGCGCGGGTACAACGGCGCGAATGACCGGCTATGCTAGTGAGATCCAGTACATTTGGTCGTAGAGCGTCCAGATGGAGTTCTGTTCAGTGAGGGCTTCTTTCAGTTGGGCGCCGCAGAATTCTGGAGCCCGGGCGCTTAAGTTGAAGCCCGAGTTTCTCTCCTGAAGAGCTAGACTGCTTTTGCATCGGGGTCCAAGCGGCGGCTTTCCTTCTTGACTCCTCGATCTGTTCCGGAGTGAGAAGGTTCGTGATGAAGTCTTTTGCTTTGCCAGCACGTTCAATCGCGACGAGGTACCACATATACGCCTCGACGAGATCTTCGGGGCCGTTTCGGCGAGCTAAATAGACCTGCGCGAGAGCGAGTTGTGCAGCCGGAAGACCGGCATAAGCTAGGTCCTCGATCACATCGGATTCCTCGCGCGCACGTCCGTTGCTCTTCGTCGCGTCGGATGGTTGTGTAGAAGCAGATTGCTTCAGAGTCATCGACAGCAACTCAACGCGGCTGGATACGCCAAGTTTCTCGAACACGCGAAACAAGTAGTTCTTGACCGTATGCTGGCTCAAGTCCAATCGCTCCGCAATCTCGCGGTTCGTAAGCCCCTCAGACAAGCAGCGAACGACCTGCAGTTCACGTTCGGAAAGTAGGTTCACGCCCTCTGAATTTGTCGCACGGATGATGGGGGTATTGGCGAGGCCCCGCACGAGGATGTCCAAATGATGGCTACTCGCCCAGACCTGGCCACGGCATACGCTTTGGACGCATTTCCCTAGGAGTTCGGGCCTATCGTTTTTGTCGAAAACTCCACGGGCACCGGCGCGGAAAGCTCGTAAAACAGCCTCATCCTTGGATGAATCGAGTAACACAATAGAGACCAGATCGCGACGAATGCCGCGCAATTCGCTCAAGATTTCAAATCCTCTGCCGGGCTGATCGTCCAGTTTCGAACTGATTATCAGGACATCGATCTCTCGGTCAGTTGCCGCTGAAATCAACCCAGAAGAGTCCGATTCGAAGGGAATTACCTTGAGCTCCCCCTCCCTCGCCAAGGACTCCGAGAGAAGACGAGTGTGTATTCGGGAACCATCGGCTACCAGAATCCGAGTCATCACCAAACTATTTCCGGGGCAGGACGTAACGTTCCGGGCCTGCACGCCACCATTGAGGGGAGGTCTTCGGAACTCTTTGGCTGTCGGAACAGCGGGGAAGTATCAGCTTGGGAGCTCTGACCTCAATAGTAATCAACCTGTCTCATTGTATGCAAGGTATGCAAGCAGTTTACTCGTGCTTGGGTGCAATTGGACTCATAGATCGCAAATGATTGCACTCGGCCGAACTCCTCCCGCCCTGACAGCCAGCGCCGCACCCAGGGATCTCCATTCTTCTCGGAATCGGGTGCTGAGATTCAGTAGGCATCTCCATTTGAATGTGAATGATAGGAGGAATATAAACAGGTCACATGGTTCGCATCCGCTTTGGGGAACACATTCTGGATTTACTCTGGATTTACTGTTCAGTGCAATCCGGTCTAGAGAAAAACGTCTCCGAGGTGAATTACTCTGGTAATAAGAAATCATACTCTTCCGGATGGGAGAACTTCTGCGGTAAGAACATTTGCTTCTTGCAGCGAATTGCAGATATCGATAACTTGTGCTTGCAGCAAGCAGCAAATTCCCCCCAAAGAACGTGCGGCCTATCCCTCTGTAAGGCTTGCGTACAGCACAGGAAGCTTGCGGAATCGACACGGAATGTGAGCGACTGGGCGAAGCTACGTTCTTCAGGGATGAAAGTTGCAAGCGATTGCGTAGGTTGATCCCAGTTGCAATCACAAAGATTTGTGGTTTTGATCACTGACATTACTGAGCGATTGATTAGAGTATGCAAGGCGAGGTGCATGTGGTATGATCTGGTTGGAATTCGAGCCTCGCGGATTTCGTAAGTGTATTTTCCTCCCCTGAGTCCCAGACAGATCTGACGTCAGATACTTGTAATGATCGTCAGGCTTTTTTCTTGAAATAGCAAACCGCCCTTCCCCGTGGGTTGTTTCCCCCTAAGGTCTCGGTCTGAGACCTCACCAACGAGACGTGTAATTCATTAAGGGTTACTGGAAGATGTGACTCAGAGGGCGAAGCTATGGCTACAAATCAAGTCTGGCAGTCTCTAGAATCGGCTCCGGTCGCGGCGTTTGACAGCCAATGGTATGCGCTTCACACCCGTCCGCGACACGAGAAACTGGTTGTTCAGCGGCTTGCGGAGCGCGGAGTGGAGACCTTCTTACCCATCGTCACGGAAGTGCATCGTTGGAGCGATCGAAAGAAGACAGTGCAACTGCCCCTCTTTAGTTGCTATGTGTTTGCACAGTTCACGCCAAATCGAGCTGAGCGCCTGCGCGTGCTTCGAGTGGACGGTATTTTGGGTCTGGTCGGCAGCCAGGGTGAAGGCACACCAATTCCCGCCGAGCAGATTGATGGCGTCCGCGCTCTGATTGATGGAAATATTCCATGGGCTGCTCATCCATTTCTGAAGATCGGACAGCGGGTCCGAATCCGCAGCGGAGCTTTGGACGGCCTTGAAGGAATTTTGACCTCGCGCAATGGAGACGAGACCCTCGTTATATCGGTAGATGCGATTCAAAGATCGCTTGCTGTCCGCGTTAAAGGTTACCAGGTTGAAGCGGTGTAACTTCCGACCAGCCCCTTTCCCGAGGAGCCCCCGCCTGTGACAGAAAAATTAATCGAAACTACAAGATTGTTCGTGGTTAGCCGGGAATCGACCCTGCTGCCTCCGCTCTGGTCGATGTCGGAGTCGAACTCCTGGCAACTTGATACTGCGACCAGCGCCTGGGAGGCCATAGAACGGATACAGTCGGGGCCTGTACCGAATTTAATTCTGCTTGACCTGTCTCGAGGAGAGGGAGACGCGCAACACTTCCTCCGCTGGCTGCGGCGGATTCATCCCACTCTACCTGTGATCGTTGCCTGCTTTCCGGAAGATGCTGACCGCAACGAGGAGGCGATCCGCGTTGGAGCTCAGGAAGTTCTAATCAAGCCCTTGGATGATGCTCAGCTCGAGTGGATTATCCAGCACCACCTCTTGTCTCACGACGACGGAAAAGCGGAAATGGCAAGTGAAGACATTGAGCAACTCGGTCCTGACTCGTTTTTCGTCACTGCCAGTCCGGTTAGCCAGAAACTGCGAACGCAAGTGCAGTTACTCGCGGAGGCTGACGTTCCAGTACTGATTCTGGGAGAGGCTGGCAGCGGGAAAGACGCTGTCGCCAAGCTAATTCACAAATTATCGATTCGCTCGGGCTTCGCATTCCATAAGGTCAATTGTGCGGATATGCCGGCCGAATTGCTTGAGCTCGAACTATTCGGAAATGGTCTTCCGGGCGACGGACGCGTCGCGGCTGGCAAATTTGAACGGGCTGACAAAGGAACGATTTTCTTCGATGAGATCACGGAGATGCCGCTGAGTATTCAGAACCGGTTAATGCATGTGCTCCAGAACAAAATGGTGCATAACCCGGGAATGAAGCCGTCATCTGATTTCCGTGTCGTAGCTGCAACAAGCGCCAACATTGACCGGGCTTTAGCGGAGCGAAGGCTGCGGGAAGATCTTTACTATCGGCTGAGCGCATTCATTGTCCAGGTGCCCTCGCTGTGGCAACGAAGAGGGGAAATTGCAATTCTGATGCAGCATTTGATGCACCGGCTGTCAAGGCAGTACGGACTTCCACCGCGGACTTTCTCTCCTGCCGTGTTAAATGCTTGCAGAAATTATTCCTGGCCGGGAAATTTGAAAGAACTTGAGAGCTTTGTAAAACGGTATCTGGTGATTGGTGAGAAGGATCTCAATTTCAACGACCTTCGCCCGGAAATGGTGAAGAAAACTGGCCAGCATCCTCTTGCACAGTTCGATACCAAAGCGAACTTTGAACCCAAAGTTGTGGAGAACGAGCCGGACCATGACATTGATCTGGGTGTCCGTTCAAATCCCAGATCACTCAAGTCATTAATTGAGACCGTGAAGTCGGAAGCGGAGAGAAATGCAATTGGAATTGCTTTGCAAGAAACCGGATGGAACCGCAAAGCGGCTGCCCGACTGCTGCAGGTGAGTTATCGAACATTGCTGTATAAGATCGATCAATACCATATGAGCGCTTCCGATTCTTTTCCTTCTCCGGTTCCCGGGAATTTTCCTCTCCACGATGGGGCGAGTAAAGGCAACGGAAAAAATGGAAGAGCAGCGTCGTAAGTCCATGGCGATAAATGGTTGAGGAACGGCTAATGAACTCAAACAAAGAAAGCATGTGGATTGCAGCTATGACTAGCCTTCTTGCGTGCTTGTTTTTGTCGAGTATGCTCTATGGGCAAAATACACAAGGCAGTGCCCAGGTTGCGACGCCGTCAAAGGCAGAAGCTCAAACTGCTGCGAAGCAAGATTCAGACCCTCGGGGTCACGACAACAGCTATGTAATCGGGAATGACGACATGCTGGCGGTCAACGTATGGAAGGAAGCCGAGATCTCCCGTTCGGTTCCCGTCCGGTCAGATGGGAAGATCTCTCTGCCGCTGGTCGGAGAACTGCAAGCCGCGGGCCGAACACCATTCAAGCTGGAACAGGATATTGCGGAACGGCTCAAGAACTATATCTCCGACCCAGAAGTGACCGTAATAGTTCAGCAGATCAACAGTCAGAAATTCAATATTATGGGCCAGGTCGTAAAGCCGGGTTCGTATCCCTTGGCGAGCGCTACGACTGTACTTGACGCGATCGCCGTCGCTGGGGGATTTCGCGATTTTGCCAAGAAAAAGTCTATATATGTCCTGCGGCAAAACGCTGACGGAACGCAATTACACATCCCTTTCAACTATAAAGAAGTGATCAAGGGTCAGAATCCTTCGCAGAATGTGAAGCTTCAGCCTCGTGACACAATTGTCGTACCGTGAAATAAACCTCTTACAGCCAATTAATTTAATGGTAGCAAGGTCACCTCTATTTATCTTCGCGCTGAGTTTGTTCGCGGGCATGACTTGGGCACAATCTAAAGAGTCTCCGGTGCCACAAGCCGTTCCTCCGGCCGTCGGTGTAGACAATAATGCCGTCCCTGCGGCCTTCAACCCCGATGCCGATCGCATGACGACACCACCTCCGGTAAACGGTTTCATATATCCGTTGGGGCCGCAGATGCGCTCGAACTATCTCCGGACAGCCTTGTCGTTCACAAGCGCATACACCGACAACCTCCTTGGAGGAACTGGAGGGAATCCCGTAAGCGACATCACCTACTCGGTTGCGCCCCTGATCGGCCTAGATGAGACGACGACACGCATGCACTTGCTTCTGAACTATGCGCCCGGATACACGTTTTATCAGCGTACAAGTGCCCGTAACGAAGCCGATCAAAATGCCTCAATCGACTTTGCGTACCGCGTCAGTCCTCACGTGACCCTCAACGCCCATGACGGCTTTCAGAAGAGTTCTAATATCTTCAACCAGTCGGGGGACCTTGCTGAAGGCGTCGTGTCAGCTGGAATTCAAACCGCTAACTTTTCAGTCGTTCCGCCATTTGCCAGCCACTTGAGCAATTCCGGCAACGTGGGGATCAGCTATCAATTTGGATTGAATGATATGGTGGGTGCCAGCGGGGCTTTTTCGAGCCTTTATTTCTTCGATTCAGCCCAGACTGCTGGACTGTCCGAGTCAACTTCCCAAGGCGGGATGGCATTCTATTCCCATCGCTTTGCCCAAGGCCAATACCTAGGTCTAACGTACTCGTTTCAGCGATTGATGTCATACCCGGGGACGGGGAATAGCGAAACGATAACGCATGCACCTCTTGGGTTCTATACCTTTACTCCGACATCCTCGAAGGTTTCGATTTCTTTTTTCGGCGGACCGCAATATTCAAACACAATGCTACCTCTTCCATTTTTCCCTATTCGGTCGTGGGGGGGAACTGGGGGTACTAGCCTAGGTTGGCAAGCGAGATTAACCAGCTTTGCGATTAGCTACGCCCACGTTATCTCGGGAGGAGGGGGACTTGCTGGCGCTGTCCAGGCAGATAATGGGAGCATTTCAGTGCTCCAGCAGATTACCAAAACGCTAAGCGCTTCGGTAACAGGGACATATGCGCAAAACAATCCTATTGGCGGTGTTCAACTCGGAGCGGCAAGTGGCCACTCTATTTCGGGGTCTGCTTCCATTCATCAAACAATTGGAGAGCACGTAGATGTTACGTTGGAGTATACGCGGATCCATCAAAGTTATGGCGGTGTCGAAGCCTTTTCGACCACGCCCGATACGAACCATGAATCAATTTCAATCTCATATCACTTCTCGAAGTCTCTAGGAAGGTAAGTCATGGTTGACGATTTAGAAGGAAAAAGCGGCGAAGGATTAGATTTCCAGCGTTATTTGGGAGTCGCGAAACGCCGGCACTTATATTTCCTGATACCTTTCTTCCTCGGATGGGTAGTCGTGTGGGTTGCGAGCTGGCTTTTACCCCCAAGATACCAGTCAACGACGTTGATTCTGGTCGAGCAACCCTCAATGCCAAAGGACTATGTTACACCCAACATCAACGATGATCTGCAGCAGCGCATGCAGAGTATCACCCAACAGATTCTGAGCCGAACGAACCTATTATCCATTATCGACAAGTTCCACCTCTACTCCAGGAAGCACAGCGAGCCCACACCCGACGACAAAGTTGCCGGAATGCGCAAGGACATCGATATCGCGCTAGTTCGCGACACACATAATCAGATCACTGCGTTCAATGTATCTTATACATCTGGTGATCCGCACCTGGCCCAGCAGATTACTGGTGAACTCACCAACTTGTTTATCAATGAGAATCTTGAGGTTCGTCAGCAACAGTCGGAGGGCACGACTCAATTCCTGGAGTCGCAACTGGAGGCAGCGCAGAAGGACCTTGCAGCTCAAGAGGAAAGGATACGCGATTTCAAGGCGAAGCATGTCGGGGAAATGCCCGGCCAACTAACCAGCAACCTGCAAATTCTTCAAGGTCTTCAGGCGCAACTACAGACCGAAGAAGACACCCTGAATTCCGCACGGCAACAGCGCGTGTATTTACAAACCATGGCGGATCAATATCGTGCGACTCAGGTGTCGGTCAAGACCTCGGATGGTTCTCCAACAGGCTTACCTGCCATTGATGACCAATTGCAGAAGCTCCGGGCACAACTAGCAGACCTGAGTTCTCATTACACAGACCGCCATCCGGACGTAAAAAAGTTAAAAGACGAGATTGCCAAGAACGAAGCACGGCGTAGCCAATTGTTGGCCGCGTTAAAGAATAAAACAGCAGAGGGTGGTTCGGATGAAACGGGCAGCACCGCAACTGATGCCACGCAAGTGACGATGTTGGCGCCGATCGAAAGCCAGTTGCAGTCAAATCAGCTCGAAATAGCTAATCGCGAACATTCGATTGCATCCCTGAAGGCAAAAGTTGAAGATTACCAAGCTCGATTGAATCAGGAACCCATTCGTGAACAGCAGCTGGCAGATCTGACTCGTGGCTATGATCAAACGAAAGCAACTTACGATGACTTGCTGAAGAAGAAGAATGAATCGAAGATGGCCACGAGTATGGAGTTGCTCCAACAGGGAGAAAGGTTTCGCGTCGTTGACCCACCGAGCCTACCTCAAAGACCGGAGTCTCCAAATCGTGTCAAGTTATGCGGAGTAGGGTTAGGAATGGGTTTGGCATTAGGGCTAGCGGTGATCGGTGCCTTTGAAATGTTCGATGACCGGTTGTATACCGCCAAGGACATCAAGAAGATCTTGCCGATGGAAGTGATCGGCGAGATACCCACGGTTCAGACTTCTTCGGACTCGCATAGCGCGAAGCGAAGAATGTGGTTCGGCTGGGCTGTGGCTGTCGTTGTCTTCGGCACAATACTTCTCGGGTCAGCACTCAGCTATTTGCGCGGCTGAGAAAGCCATGACTCAAATGGAAACAAAGTCGGTTTCTCAAGCAGAGAAAGTATAGTCTTGTTGAATGTACAAGCGTTTTTTCAACCTGCAGCGTAATCCGTTTGAGATCACACCCGATCCTCGCTTCCTGTTCTCGACCAAGCAGCACAACGAAGCATTAGCGTCGTTGTACTACGGCGTGAAGCGACGAAAAGGCTTCGTCGTTCTAACAGGCGAGGTCGGTACAGGGAAGACGATGCTTGTGCGCTGCCTGCTTCAGATCTTGCGCCAAGCGAATGTAGCTTTTGCATACGTCTTTAATCCACGTCTAACAGCGACGGAGTTTCTGCAATACGTTGCCGGAGACCTGCAGCTTCCTACTTCAGGGAAGTCCAAGAGCGATCTCCTTCTTAGCATAAGCAGCTACGCGATCGCCCGTCACCAGAAGGGGCTCACTACTGTTTTGGTTATAGATGAAGCCCATCATCTTTCGGCCGATCTACTAGAAGAGATCCGACTGCTGACGAATCTGGAAACAGCAGAAGCCAAGTTATTGCAGATTCTGCTCATCGGGCAACCAGAATTGGACGAGAAACTCGATTCAATCGAACTCCGCCAGCTCAAGCAGAGGATTGCGCATCGTTCGCACCTGAATGCCCTGGACGTTGATGACACATGCGGATACGTTTATCGTCGTTTACAGATCGCTGGATCTACAAACCCGTCCGCGATTTTTCCAATGGAGACGATCGTTGAGCTGCATCGACACTCGCGCGGATATCCTCGTCTCATCAATACGATTTGTGAAAACGCGCTCATCCAGGCGTATGCGAGGCAGTCGGCGAGCGTCTCTCCCCGCGTGATCGAAGAGATCGCCGCCGAGTTTCGGTTGCACGTGTTGAACCCGTCTTACGAACAAAGCTCGCGTGCAAAAGATGCGTCAGCCGAAGTTGCCAGCGCCGCAAGAACACTTTTGGATCTCTATGAGCGTCTCCAGAATACGAGGAGAGCTGCAGATTTGAATATCACTATGGCGTCAGGAGCAAGCAAGAATGAGCCGTATATTTGAGGCGCTGCAAAGATCGGGCACTGAGCAATCGGGAGTCGAATACCCGGATGTGGTCTCGATGGCGACAGCAGTCTTTGAAGCGCCGCGCGTTCCGGAGTTCGAGCAAACTCCCGTCTTGCAACCAACGGAGGAGATTCGAATCGATCCGTTGCCCGCAGCAATAGTTCGGGAAAGCGCGCCGCAGGCCGTCTCTCCCACAGCGTTTCCTTCACTGGAAATGAGTATCGGCCCAACTCAGCGTCTCGTCTTCTTTACGCAACCCGAGAGTTTGGCGGCCGAGAAGTTCCGTTTTCTCGGGGTTCGGCTGCGACAGATGCGCCAAAACCGGCCGTTGAAGAAAGTACTGATCACGAGCACCATACCGGAAGAGGGAAAGAGCTTCATCGCGTCCAATCTGGCCGGCGCGCTTGCACAGCGCAAAGAGAAAGTAAGGGTATTGCTGATCGATGGAGATCTGCG
>Ga0335083_10012017_pt1 | contig 10383 bp, 7 predicted proteins | sample Lox_Sample_42_FD_206716 | JGI IMG/M metagenome (GOLD analysis project Ga0335083, IMG submission 206716) | Soil microbial communities from Loxahatchee National Wildlife Refuge, Florida, United States - Lox_Sample_4.2 | ecosystem: Environmental > Terrestrial > Soil > Wetlands | place: USA: Florida... | reverse complement strand
CACGTCTTCGGCGACGGGCACGTACGTTTCGTTGGTCGCGCCGCTGATCGGCAGGCAGCTTCCGCCGAGCGCTTCACAGCGCATCCACTGGTAGGTGTAGCCCGTGGGCGAGTTGGTCCATTCGCCATGGTGCTCTTCAAGCGTTTTGCCCTGCTGGGCCGTGCCGGTGATCGTCGGCACTTTCGAGTTCGTCGGCACCGGCGGGACCACGACGGCTGTCGCTTTCGATTCCGCGGGGGTGCCCGAGCCGCCCGCGTTGCTTGCCGTCTCGGTCACTTTCAGCTTGTGACCCACATCTTCGGCGACGGGCACGTACGTCTGGTTGGTGGCGCCGCCGATCGCCGTGCAGCTGGTGCCCGCTGAGGTGCAGCGCTGCCACCTGTACGTGTATCCAGTGGGCGAGTTGGTCCATTCGCCGTGGTGCTCTTCAAGCGTTTTGCCCTGCTGGGCCGTGCCGGTGATCGTGGGCACCGTCGTGGCGACGGGCGCGGCCGGCAGCACGACCGCGGTCGCGGACGAGTCCTCCGGGGCGCTGGGTGCGCCGAAGTTGTACGCGGTCTCGGCCACCCTCAGCTCGTGTCCCACGTCTTCGGAGGTGACCAGGTACGTTTCACCGGTCGCGCCGCCGATCGAGGAGCAGCTCGATCCGGAGGAGTTGCAGCGCCGCCACTGGTAGGTGTACGAGTTCGGCGTGTTCGTCCATTCGCCGTGGTGCTCGGTGAGCGTTTTGCCCTGCTGGGCCGTGCCGGTGACCGTCGGGGGCGAGATGTTCACCGGGTTGTTCCAGGCGAACGCGCTGGCCGTCAGCGAGAGGTACAGGCATGCCGCCGCGAGCAGCGTCGAAAGCAGTCTGCGAGAGAGCGCTCCGCTCGGGAGCTTGGGGTGTGGGTTCGTGAGGGACATACCTCTACGCGGTGTTCGCCACCGCGGCGGGGTTCGCGGGGTCGGGCGCGGCGGGGTGCGCGGGGTCGGGCGCGGCCGGGCGCCCCGCGGGGCCGGCGACGATGCCGTCGGCCGGATCGACCACCGCCGGCGGCTCGGGGGAGGCGGGCTCAAGGGGGGCGGGCGCGGGGGCGGCGGGCTCACGGGAGGCGGACTCACGGGAGGCGGGCTCACGGGAGGCGAGCGCGGGGGCGACGGGCGCGGGGGAGGCGGCCTGCTCGCCGTCGCAGTCCAGGCGCCCGGATGTGAGGGCGCAGAAGGTCTCCACGACGCGGGGGTCGAACTGGTGGCCGGCCTCGCGGCGCAGCTCCTCGATCGCAGCGACCATGCTCATGCCCTTGCGATACGGCCGGTCGGTGGTCATCGCGTGGAAGGCGTCGCAGACGGAGATGATGCGGGCGCCCATGGGGATCTCGTCGGCGGCGCGCCTGTCGGGGTAGCCGTGGCCGTCGAAGCGCTCGTGGCTGGAGCGCACGAGTCGCGCGACGGGGCCCATCGCTGGTGACGCGGCGAGGATGCGCTCGCCCACCTCGCTGTGGCGCTCGATGATCGCGCGCTCGCCGGGCTCCAGCGAAGCCGGCTTCTCGAGGATGGCTTCCGGCACCGCGACCTTGCCCACGTCGTGGAGCTCGGCCGCGCGAACGAGGATCTCGAGGTCCTCCCCGGACATGCCCATTTCCTTGCCGATCGTGCGGGCCATGATCGAGACCTCGTGGAGGTGGGCGTGGAGGTCGGGCTCGCGCTCGGCCATCACCTGCAGCAGGACGTCGCGCAGCTGGTTGGGCGCGTCGGAGGATTGGCGTGAGCGCTTGTCGGCGTACAGGCGTTCGTCGACGAGGCCCATCGCGGCGGAGCACTCCTCGGCCTCCGCGGGGAGCATGATGCACCCGCAGGCAGTCGAGATGTCAAAGCCCTGCCCCCGCTCGGAGAGCGCCTCGATGGTGACGGCCGCGATCTCCTCCAGCGGCCGCGTGCCGACGCGGGTGAGAACACAGAACTCGTCCCCGCCGAGGCGGTAGGCCTCGCCTTCGGGTTCGGCCGCGTTGGCGAGCTTCACACCCAACCGCGACAGCAACGCGTCGCCGAGGGGGTGGCCGAAGGTGTCGTTGTAGATCTTGAAGCCGTTGAGGTCGAACAGCAGCAGCGCCCACGGCTCGCGCGTGCTCGCGGACTGCAGCACGTCCTCCAGCGCCGCCAGCAGCCGGCGGCGGTTGCCGAGGCCGGTGAGTGCGTCGGTGAGTGCTTCCTCGCGACTGCGATCGGCGAGCACCAGGTTCTCCGAGAACGTGAGCCCCATGCGGGCGATCACGCCGGCGATCGTGCAGACGGCGAGGATGTACGCCGCGTCGTGGATCTGGTGGCTGGACTGCAACGCGAGCAGGCCGAGCGCGCCCAGAGCGAACGTGACCGGGAAGATCAGCAGCCTGCGGCCCTCGAGGCCGATCACCGCGGAGGGGCGAGGAGCCTGCCAGGCGGCCCACCCGAGCACGACCGCGGAGGCGGGCCACAGCGAGTCGAACACGCCCGATTCGCTGTGCCCGGTCGCGGACCAGTACAGCGAGATCCAGTCGGCGCTTGCGCTCAGCGCGAGGCCGACGGCGACGATCCCGAGCACCCGGCCGGGGCGCCATCCGGTCATCGCGAGCACGCTCACGACGAAGGCGAGCAGCAGGAGGTCGCCGAGGGGGTAGATGAGGTCGCCGATCACGTCGCCGAGCGAACCTTCGGTGCCGGCGACGATCGGGGGCAGCACGAACTGCGAAGCGAGCGCCGCAATCGCGAGCGCTCCGACGATGCCGTCCAGCCACAGGCTTGGATAGAAGACCCTGACTCGCGCCCTGACAAGCAGCCCGAGGGTGATGAAGGACGCCGGATAGAAGACGAGCCACAGGTAGTCGCTGGGGGCCGGGAACCCGCTTTCGGTGACCTGGCCGGGGTCGATCGTGAACACGATCTCCCCGATCGCCCAGCAGCCGAGGCCGATCCCGAGGGTCAGCCAGGCGGCACGCTCGACCTTCGACCAGAACGCGCGCATGAGGCACAGCAGTGCGCTGGCGGCGAGCAGGCCGTTGAAGACCCAGTCTTCGAACAGGACGTGGACGGCGTGGCCGCCGAAGCCGGTCACGGCGTGGATCGCGTATGCGACCATCCCGACGAGCGTTGCGCCCAGCAGGATCTTGACCGCGCGCGCACGCCCGCGCCCGATGTTGCGCACCGGCGGGCCCATGAGTCGCTTCAGGGGCAGCGCGGACGCCTCCATGTTCAGAGGCGCTCCGGGCAAGCATGCTGCGTGACCACGATCATGGCCCCAGCGTCGGCAGATACTGCTCGCAATCCTTAGCGGCCAAACCCGCCATGGACAGATGCCCTAAACGGCCGACGGACTCCGTCACCAATAGGACGACACGGCTGTCGTCTTTCCGGGATGTTCGGCCTGTGGCCTAGACCGGTTCGGCCGTGTCGTGCAAGCTCGCCCCCACGCGCGGGCTCAGCCGGACAGCGCCGTGGCCTTGATCCGCTCGAACTCCGCCTGGTCGATCGTGCCTTCGTCGAGCAGGCGCTTGGCCGCGGCGATCTGCCCGACGCGATCCTGTTCGGAGGCGACCGAGCGCACGTACTGGTCCATTTCCTGCTGCTGTTCGGAGCGTCGCGCCGCGATCCGTTCGGACATGCCCTTGTGCTCGACGATCAGGTAGATGAACACGCCGAAGTACGGGATCAGGCACAGCACCACGATCCAGCCGACCTTGCCCCAGCCCGAGAGTTCGGTGCGGCGCAGGATGTCGCCGATCTCGATCCACAGGAGCCAGATCCAGATGACGAACGCGAAGAAGATCACGATCGTCCACAGGACTTCCCCGAGCGGGTAGCTGTCGGCAAGCACCATCCGGTGGCGGATCTTAGACCTCGGCCCGCTGCCGGCCCTCGCCGCCCCCCGCCGAGACCCCGAGCCGTCGGGGCGGTGGTGGAAGATCGGCGGTGCGCTGCCCCGGCTGCGCCGTGCCAACGTGTCCGAGTCGAGAGCAGACAGCCCCGAGCTGGGCCCCGCCCGCCGGCTTTCGCCGATCGACCGCCTGTACCTGCGCCGCTACGCGCGACTGCTGGCAGTGATCGCGGCGGCGTTCCTGCTGGAGGGCATCGCGAAGGGCGGGCGCTGGGAGCTGGCGCTGCTGGCGGTGCTGCTCGGCGCCACCCTGCTGCTGGCCATGCACGCCTCCAAAATCCGATGGGAGATCTTCCGGATCGCGGCCGGCTTCGTGGTGGTCGTCGTCGTGCTCAGCCTGCTGCAGGCGGTGTTCGGCGAAATCGACGAACGCCTGGTGAAGCTCGCCAACTCGATCGTGGTCCTGTTCGGGCCCCCGGTGATCATGCTGGGCGTCGTCCGCAGGATGCGGGAGACCCAGACCGTGCCGGTGGACGCGGTGATCGGCGTGCTGTGCGTGTACCTGCTGCTGGGGATGTTCTTCGCCAACCTGTACGGGTCACTCGAGAACGTGGGGGGCAAACCCTTCTTCGCCCAGGACGTGCCGGCGACGATCGCGCACTGCACCTACTTCAGCTTCACGACCCTCTCCACGATCGGCTACGGCGACCTCACGGCCGCGACCAACCTCGGGCGTACGCTGGCCGTGTCCGAGGGACTGCTCGGGCAGGTCTACCTCGTGACGGTCGTCTCGCTGATCGTCGGCAACCTCGGCCGCCGCCGTTCGCGGGAGGAACGCCTCGACCGCTAGCTTCAGGTCTTTACGGGGCGCCCGAAGCCCTGTTCGGCGGTCTCGCGGGCGGCGGCCCCCCCGACGCCGGCCTTGGGCGGAACGGCCTCGCCGTTGCCGGCGGCTTCGGCCACCGCCGCCGGCTTCCGCCTGAGCCCCGGACGTGTGAGGATCAGCCCCTCGCCGAGCACCTTCGCGACCAGGTGTGCCCGCGAACGAGCGCCGGACTTGAGCATCGCGTTGCGGGCGTGGGCGCGGACGGTGTCGTGTGCGATGTGCAGCTCGTCGGCGATCTCCGGGCCGGTGCTGCCGAGGGCGATCAGGCGCACCACCTCGAGCTCGCGCGCCGTGAGCGGCAGCGCGCTCAGCGGCCCGGTGCGGGCCCGGCGGGCGTGGGCGCCCCAGCGCGAGGTGCTGAGCGCCACGAACAGCACCAGCCGCCGTCCGGTCACCCGCTCGACGGTGGCGGCCCACTGGACGGTGACTGTGTGGCCGTCGGAGCAGCGCATCTCGGTCTGGCGGCTGAAGCTGCCTTCGTCCATCTGGCGCATCCACTCCTGGGCGGTGACCTGCGGTCCCCCCACGATGAACTCGTAGACCGGATGTCCGATCAGCTCGCGTGCCGGGTAGCCGAGCAGGGAGATGTAGGCGCCGTTGACCTCCACGTGGCAGCGGCGTTCATCGAGCAGCGCCATCGGGTTGCGCGACTGCGTGAAGGCTGCTTTGAAAAGCCTTCCCCACTCCTTGTGGCCCCCGGACTCCACAGGGGCTAGCTTCGCACAAGCGCCCCTACGTGTCCGCGCTCGCGCCGGCGCTCGTCGCGGCGGCCGGCTCGCTCTCCCGGCGGGCCCCTCCGTATTCGCCGTGGCCGAGGTGCACGAGCCAGCGGCGCAGCTCGCGGTGGACGGCTTCCGCCCCCACCAGCTCCGCCTCCGGAAGCGGGAGCGTGACGGGGTGCAACAGGAACGGGTGGGATTGACTACCGCCGAGCCCGCCGTGAGACCCGACCAGCTCCTCGAACGCGGCCACCTCGTCCCATTCGCGCCAGTAGGTGCTGTTGAGGACGATGTCGGGGCAGTGGGGGAAGCCGTCGGTGCGGCGCACGTGGCGGGGCGCGTTGGGGCCATACGGCTGCAGCGGATCGGAACCCTCCACGCGTTGCTGGTCGAGGAAGTGGGTGCCCTCCGCTCCCAGCACCACGCCGCCGTGCTCGTCGGAGCGGACCAGCGCGAAGCCGATGCCGGGATGGCCGCAGAGCGCGGGGAGCAGCCCCGGATAGAGCTCCCCGATGCGCTCGAGGCTGAGGCGCCCCGGCTCGCGCGGGAAGCTGATCAGGCCGAGGCACCCGGAGGCCATCACGACCACCTCGGGAGGCTCCTGCGCCGCCCCCGAGCCGCTCGCCCCGTCCGCGGCGGGCACGTCGGACCCCGCCGCGTCGCCGCCGCCGAGACGGACGTCGCCGTCGGAGCTGCGGGAGCTGGTCAGCCGGCGCACGATCCGCGCGGGTGCGCCCGAGCCGCTGGCCGCCTCGGACAGCGAGGCCCCCATGTAGCCGAGCGCCTCGCTGGGGTTACCGTCCACGGTCGAGGTGCCGGCTTTGACCTGTTCCTCCACGAGCGCCTCGAGCGTGATGCCGTAGCGGTCCAGGAATGTCGCCCCCTGGGACTGGCCGTGGTCGGCGAGCACGACCAGCTCGTAGCGGCGGGGGGCGTCTTCGGCGACCCTCTCCAGGCGGCCGATCTGGCGATCGAGGGCGGCGAGCGTGGCGAGCGCATCGGGGCGCTCGATGCCGGAGTGGTGGGCCACCTCGTCGTAGGCCAGGAACGTGGTGTAGATCACCGGCCGTCCGCCGTACATGTCGGAGATGACCGAGGCCACCTGGAGGTCGCGCTGGATCACGGTGGCCCATGCGCGCACCACGGCGTACATGCGCGAGCGGGGGATGCGCGGTTGGATGTCGCGGCGGCGCTGGCGGGAGGCGTGCCAGCGCTCGCTGAAGATCTCGCGGATCACGAGCACGAACGTGCGCGTGACGTTGTAGGGGTTGGCGAAGTAGGCGAAGTAGTCCTGGCCCATGCGGCCGTGACGTTCGCGCTGCAGGACGGTGCTCATCGTGAGCAGGCTGTGGGGGGCGTCGCCCGAGAGGATGTTGGCGCGGCTGGCCCCGTCGGCGAACAGCAGGCCGCGTCCGTCGGAGTGGCGGCGCTCGAGCTCGGCGGCATCGCGGGGGTGGTTGGTGACGATCGCCTTGCCGCTCTCCTTCTCCCACCAGCGGAACGCCGGCATGTCCTCGTTGTTGCCGTGCAGCAGGCCCGCCTGGCAGGCCCCCGTCTGCGAGGACCAGTCGGTCTCCCAGCGGGTGAGCTGGTGGGACCCTTCGCGCAGCCACCGCGCCATCGTGGGTGCGTTGCCGTCGCGCAGCGCGCGCACGAGCACGTCGTGTGCGAGGCCGTCGATCTCCAGCAGCAGCAGCCCGGGCTTGTCGAGTTCGCTGCCCGGGGAGGTGCGGCGCGCGTTTCGCGCCACCACGTTGCGATACCAGGGCCCGTCGTCGTCTATCGCCAGCACGCCCATGGCGGCCGTGTCGACCAGGCTGATGGCGATCGTGATCACGAGCGCCCCGGCGAACGACGACACGTGCAGCCCGAGGTTCAGTTCCGAGAGCAGGAACACGACCGCGCCGTTCACCAGCAGCACCCCGAATCCGAGCGTGAGGACCGTCAGCGGCAGCGCGACGCGCAGCAGCAGCGGCCACACGAGACCGTTCAGCAGCCCGATCAGGGCGATCAGCCACACCGCCGAGCCGAAGCTCTTGAGCGTGACGCCGGGCATCAGTTCCCCCACCACCCACACGGTGATCGCGGACAGGATCCACACGACTGCGATCCGCCCGGGCGCGAGCCGGCGCGTGTGACGGGTGCGCGGCTCCGGCGCCTCGCGCTGCTCCGACGCCTCCACCGGCTGCGCGCCGGCCCCGTGGCCCCCGGCGGCGCTCACGCGCTCAGCCTCTGCTCGCCGCCCGCCACACGCGGGAGCAGCTCCAGCCGCTCGCCGGGACGCAGCACGCGCACCTCGGTGGCGGGCGCGAACCTAGCCGCGAGCTGCGCGAACAGCCGCGCGGGGGCGGACGGGGGGGCGGGTGAACGCAACGGCCACGGCGCCCGCAGCGTGCCCCAGTGGATCGGGACCACGACTCGCGGGGCGATGATCGCCGTCGCCCTGGCGGCGCGTGCCGGATCGAGGTGGCCCGCTCCGAGCGTGCGGCCCCAGCCGGCGATCGGCAGCAGGGCCACGTCGACCCTGCCCGTCAGCTGGGCCATCTCGTCGAACAGGTCGGTGTCGCCGGCGAAGTACACGGTCCGGGATCCGTCCACCAGGAACCCGATCGGCGGCGGTCCCCCTCCGCCGCGCCAGCGGCCCCGCGGATGGGTGGCGGTGGTTGCCTGCACGTGGAGCCGGCCCAGCTCGAGCTCCTGACCGGCGGCGAGCTCGCGCACGTCGGTGAAACCCTTCCCCGCCAGCCACCGCCGGGAGCCGGGGGGCGCCAGCACGGCGACGCCCTCGCCGAGTACCCGCAGCGAGCCCACGTGGGCGTGGTCCGCGTGCAGGTGGGAGAGCAGGACGCCGTCGAGCCCCGAGACGGAGGACGCGTCGACGGCGCCGCCGGCGCGGCGCAGGAAGCCCACGCGTGCTCCGAGCAGCGGATCGGTGATCAGCCGGACCCCGTCCAGCTCGATCAGGACGGTCGCGTGGCCCAGCCAAGTGACGGCCGCGCCCGGATGCGGCGCGGACGCCTGCTCGGTGTCGCTCACAGGCCCGTCTGCGCGGTGATCTCGCCGTCCTTGACGGCCTTGGCCAGACGGGCGTGGTCGAGCTCGTTCTGGTGCGCGTAGGCCTTCGAGAACTCGACGATCGCCTTGTCGAAGCTCGTGCCGCTCCCCAGATAGGAGGCGATCGCGATGCGGTCGCCGCTGCGGGCGTGGGCGCGGGCCAGCGTCCAGCCGCACAGCCGTCCGTAGGCGGCCATCATCGGGGGCGTCTGCCGACTGACTTCCGCAGACCCCTTCCAGTCGCGCAGCTGGCGCCCGTAGAAGTCGCGGGGGACCCCGTCGATGCCGGCCTTCACGTGCACCCAGCCGAGGAAGATGTCGCTCACGGCCTGCATCAGGCGCTGGCCTGTGACGACCCGCTCGCCGTGGTTGGTGAACTCGCTCTTGTCCAGGAACTCCTCGAGCACCGACGCCTCCGCCTCCTTCAGCTGCAGGAACAGCGGGTCGCTCTGGTCGCGGCCGAACATCAGCGCGATCCACGCGCGGGTGCCCACGCTGCCGACGCCCACGACCTTGCGGGCGAAGTCCGTCAGCTCGAACTCCTCGAGCAGCACCCGCCGATCGAACTGGAGCGTCCGCCGGTAGGTGCGGAGCAGCTCGTGGAGCTCCTCGAAGACCCGCTCGAACTCGTCACCCGAGAGGAGATCTCGCAGCGGCACGATCAGGGGCGCCTGGTCGACGATCCGGATCGACCCGTTGACGCGTTCGGTCAGCTTCGACAGCGCCGAGACGCTGTCACGCGTGCGGGCCTTCGCGAGCGTCTTTTCGGCGCGCGCCAGCGAGCCGGCTTTGAACTCCGGCCCGTATTCGGCCATGAATTCCTCGATGTCGACACGGGCGTACCACACCGCGAGGTTCTCCATGGAGGCGAATTCCCGCATCGCCTCGCGATACTGCTTGACCGCCTCGAGCACCACCCGCTCACCGTCGCGGGTGGAGAATTCGTTGTCCTGGGCGGCGATCATGAGGCTCGCGGACAGCCGCTTGACGTCCCACTCCCACGGCCCGGGGAGGGTCTCGTCGAAGTCGTTGATGTCGAACACCATGCGCCGCTCGGGGGAGGCGAACACGCCGAAGTTGGACAGGTGGGCGTCGCCGCAGCACTGCACCCGCAGGCCCGACACGGGCGTCGTGGAGAGGTCCCGGGCCATCACTCGGGCCGCCCCCCGGTAGAAGGTGAAGGGCGACACGAGCATGCGCCCGTAGCGGATCGGCACGAGCTCGGGGACGCGGGTGCGGGCCTGTTCCTCGAGCAGCTTGACCGGGTCGGGGCGGTCGCTCCCGGCCGCGAATTCGGCGTGCGAGGAGCGCGGCGCCCTCTCCCGGGCGCGCTTGCCCAGCTCCGTTCGTTCGGCGACAGAGAGATGCACCACCGCCCCCGCCTGGCTCCCCACCGGTTTCTGTTTCTTGCTCGCCGTCGCTGGCATCGGTCTTCCCCCTGAATCAGTGGACGATCCGCAGCTTACGGCTAGGATCGTCCTCTGCGCTCGCCAACCCGACCGACCCGTCGCGAGGCCAGTCCGTCGCGGCGGGGGGCACGGCGCTGGCCGGCGCAGAAGCTGCGCTCGCGCAGCGCCGAGCTGTGGGCCTTCGGAGGGCTGTTCGCGGCGGCGCTGCTGGCGTTCCTGTCGATCGGTGCGGCGCTGCCGGTGCTTCCCCTGTTCGTGCGAGGACCCCTGCACGCGAGCAACCTCGCGGTGGGGATCGTGGTTGGGGCCTTCTCGGTCACCTCGGTCTTCTGCCGGCCGCTCGCCGGTCGCCTGGCCGACACCCGCGGACGGCGCATCGTGCTGGTGGCGAGCGCGCTGGTGATGTCGCTGGGAGGCGTCCTGTACCTGCTCGCCGGCAGCGTCGTGACACTGGTGCTGGCCCGCCTGGTGGTGGGCATGGGCGAGGGC
>Ga0335083_10012016_pt1 | contig 10383 bp, 14 predicted proteins | sample Lox_Sample_42_FD_206716 | JGI IMG/M metagenome (GOLD analysis project Ga0335083, IMG submission 206716) | Soil microbial communities from Loxahatchee National Wildlife Refuge, Florida, United States - Lox_Sample_4.2 | ecosystem: Environmental > Terrestrial > Soil > Wetlands | place: USA... | reverse complement strand
AAGGCGCGGTGGGAATGCCGAGCTCGGCGATGAAATTCTTCTCGATCAGCCGGTCCTGGGTGATCTCCAGCACCGTGGGATCGGGCAGCACCGGCTTGCGCGCGGCGAGCAGCGCCGCGGTCTTCGCCGGCACGTTCTCGAATTCATAGGTGATGACGTCGACCGATGCGGCAAAGCGCATCAGCGCGCGTTCGTCTTCGTAAGGCGCGCGGGTCGAAAGCGGCGTCACCTGGAAGGCGCAGGAGTCTTTTTCCGGCGCAAAGACGTGGCAGCGCAAGCCCAGCCGAGCCGCGGCGAGCGTCAGCATGCGCGCAAGCTGGCCGCCGCCGAGAATGCCGATGGTGGCGCCGGGCTTGAGCAATGATTTCCTATCCGTTTGTCCCCGCGAAAGCGGGGACCCAGATCGTCTTGTTCGTCACGATGCCGCCCTGGGTTCCCGCTTGCGCGGGGACGAACGGAGTGCGTATGAGCGCCGAAGGCAAATATTCAATCCCTGGGCTTCTTCGAGATGGCTTTGGTCTGCCGCGCGCGCCAGGCGTCCAGCCGCTTGGCGACTTTGGGGTCGGAGAGCGCGAGCACGCTGGCGGCGAGCAGCGCGGCATTGATCGCGCCCGGCTTGCCGATCGCCAGCGTGCCGACCGGGATGCCCGGCGGCATCTGCATGATGGAGAACAGCGAATCCTTGCCTTTCAGCGCCTCGGTGTTCATCGGCACGCCGAACACCGGCAGCGGCGTCATCGAGGCGGTCATGCCCGGCAGATGCGCGGCGCCGCCGGCGCCGGCGATCACCACCTTGAAGCCGTTCTTGCGCGCGTTGCGGGCGAATTCGTAGAGCCGCCCCGGCGTGCGGTGGGCGGAGACGATGAGCGCTTCATGGGCGATCTTGAGAGCCTTGAGCGTCTCGGCGGCGTGCTTCATGGTCGGCCAGTCGGACTGGCTGCCCATGATGATCGCGACAGGTTTGCTGGTGGCCATTTGCGCTTCCCCCGACCTCGCGCCCGCGCCGGCGAAAGGAAGCGGCGGATTATAGGTTGAGGCTGTCCGCTGGCAAGGCGAAAGCTGTATTCTTCGATCCCCGGGGGAGATTCGCGAAGGCACGAAGGCCGTGGCCGGACGACCGAATACAGCACGGGCGGCAAGCGAGGCATCGGCGCCCACCGCGCCCTTGCTGGCGGAGATCGAGCGGCTCAAACGCGATTTGTCGCGCGCCGAGCGCCGGATCGCCGAACTGGAAGCGCGCGCCGATGTCGACCCGCTGCTCGACATTCTCAACCGCCGTGGCTTCGAGCGCGAGCTCGCACGCTCGCTCGGCTATGTCGGCCGCTACCGCGCCGCAGCCGCGCTCGTCTATATCGATCTCGACGGCTTCAAAGGCGTGAACGACCGCCACGGCCATGCCGCCGGCGACAGGCTGCTCAAGCTCGCCGCGCAGGCGCTCGTCCGCCACGTGCGCTCGTCCGACGTGGTGGGGCGTCTGGGCGGCGACGAATTCACGGTGCTGCTGTGGAACCTGACCGCGGAACAGGCCGAAGCCAAAGGGCGCGAGCTTGAAGCCGTGGTCGCCGCCGCCGGCCTCGGCGAAGGAGCTTCTCGCCTGTCGGTCGGCGCCAGCGCCGGCAGCGTGCCGCTGCGTGGGGATCTGAGCCCGGCGCAGGCGATCGAAGCGGCGGACGTGGCGATGTACGCGCGCAAGAAGCAGCGGCGGCCCGGCTAGCCGGGGCCGCGTCAGGCCGCGGCGCCCTGAAGAAATTTACCCTCCGTTAACCATTTCGGTTCTCAATTTCCTGTCACGCGGCCCAAGCCAGCCAGGGGGCTTCCGCATGACACCGACCATCAGTCGCAATCTGTGCTTTGCCGCCGTTTCGGCCGTCCTGTTGATTGGCCAGGCCGACGCGCGGTGGAAGCCCGAATACGCCAATGCGCCGCCCGAGGTGCGGGACTGGTACCAGCACGCCCAGCTCACCCCGAAGGCGCAGATGCGCTTTCCCTTCAAGAACTGCTGCGAGCATGCCGACGTGGTGAAGACGCAGTTCCGCGTCAACCGCGGCGACGGCCGCGACGAATGGTATTGGCTCGACGGCGCGGACTGGCGCCGCATCCCCGACGACATCATCCATTGGGGCGAAGCCGCGCCCGACCGGCAGCCGACATTGTTCGTCTATCGCGGCCACGAGACCTGCTTCTGGCCCGGCGATTCGGGAATTTGAGCGAACGGCGTCTCGCCGCGCCGCGCGAGGTCAGGCGATGATATCCGGCGTGAGCTGGTCCTCGATGGCGCGGATCTTGTCGCGCAGCACCAGTTTGCGCTTTTTCAGCCGCTGCACCTGGATGAGGTCGGAACCGGGCGAGGTCGCCAGCGCCGCGATCGCGGCATCGAGATCGCGATGCTCCTGCTGCAGGCGCGCCAACTGGACCCGCAATTCCCGCTCTTCCTCGGTCGTCATTGCCACCGCTGGGCTGAGCCTTGCCACAAGCCGGTAACGGCGGCTCAACCATGTTAATTATCGCGTTTTCCACAGCCCCCTTCAAGCGCCGGAAAAAGCGCACGGGGAACAAAGGCTTTCCCATCGCAATTGCTGCACCGCGGAGAGCGGAGTACCGTGCCCTTGCGCCGAGTTTGCGCTAGACTTGGCTGGTCAAGGGTTCACGCATTGAGGAGACATCCGAAATGTCGATGCAATCGCACCTTGCGGAATTGGAAAAGCGGCACCAGGCCCTCGAGGACGAAATCAATGACTGCCTGGCCCATCCCGCGGTCGATGATCTGAAAGTCGTGGAGCTCAAGCGCAAGAAACTGCTGGTCAAGGACGAAATCGCAAGGCTGCGACAAACGCAAAGCGTCAGTCTGCACTGACCCCGCTTCAGCGAACCAGTATGACAACCGTCGGCTCGCGGCCGCGACGCGGCGGTTTTGCGTATCGAATGGACGAACCCCGCGTTCTTGTCCCAAAAAAATTTGGATTGAACAGGCTCGTACGCATCGTGGCGCCGCTTGTGCCGCTGCTCCTGGCAGCCGCAGTTGCGGCGGCGCAGTCCTTTGACGGCGCTTACCGCGGCACGCTCAATTGCGCGAAGCTCTCGTGGACCAAAGCGCCGCTGGCCGACGAGCCGGTGAGCGTGACGATCAGGATCGGCAAGGTGAGCTATTCGCGGGTGCTCTATGGCGTCGACCGCAACCAGGTGGTCGGACAGGAATCGGGCAGCGGCACGGTCGCGGCCGACGGCAGCATCGTGCTCAACGGCCGTTCGGCCGGCGCGCTCGGCACCATGACGGCGACCTACCGCGGAAGGCTTGCCAACGGCAGCGCCATCCTCGACGGCAGGCAATCGGTGACCTACCGCGGCAAGACCGAGGCCCGCGCCTGTACCTTGCTGTTCGGCCGCTGATCGGCGTCAAGCGCCTGGCGCCTAGCCGGGCGGAATGAAGGTCATTTCTTCGCTGATATCGGGCGCTGCCTGCGGCGCCCTGGCGCTGAGGGGCGCCGGCTGTTCCGGCTGGGCGAGGGCGTATTCCTCCTCGCGCACCAGGACAACAAAGGTGAGGAGCAGGGCGCTCACCACCAGGAGGGCATTGAAGAGGATGCTGGCGGCGGACTGTTCTTTGCTCTCAACGCGGCGGCGTGGCGGCGGCAAGATTGTGGGCAAGTCTGGTCTCCATCCGGTTTGCCCCGACGCTTGGCAACGTTCCTCCAACACAACCGTTCGTTTTTGTCCGGCGCTTCCGATCATGGCCAGCCTCGGTTAAGGGAGCGTGACCGGAGCGTGACGCAGCGCGCAGGTGCCATGCTGCCGCTCAAGCAAGAAGCGCGCCAGCATCCACGCATTGCCTTTCGCCGTGCTGCAGCCATATTGTGCGGGCTTGCTTGGCGAATCCGAGGGACCGGGAGGCTTCCATGAAATACGCACTTTTTCTTAGCGCTGCTCTCGGTTTGGCGGTGGTCGCCGCGCCGGCGGCGCAGGCCTTCACGCTCGACAACCAGTCGAATACCACCAGCAACGGCACCGCCCGCTATACCGATCCCGACGAGCAGTTCTCCGGCTCGGCTTCCGGCAGCGGCGCGACCACCTTGCGCCAGGGCAACGCCACCTTCCAGTTCGGCGCCCCGCAGACGTTCGACCAGCGCTATAATCCGAACCGCATGTTCGATCCGCTGGCGCGCGATCGCTGAGCGCGGACGCTGGCCCCAAAGCGTTCCAAAAAATTCCGCGACAAAAATCGGGTGGCGCAAGGCGCGCGCCGCCGCCACGTTGCGCCTCGTCAAGAGCGAGGAGCAGGCATGGCCAGGAGCTATTACAGCAAGGTGTTCGTGCAGTCGGCCGACACGGTGTGGAGCGTCGTGCGCGACTTCAACGCCTATCCGGTCTGGGTTGACGGCGCCGGGCAAAGCGAAATCGAGGACGGCAAGAACGGGGAGACGGTCGGCGCCGTGCGCCGCGTTCTCTACAACGGGCGCACCATCCGCCAGCGCCTGCTTGGGCAATCGGACATCGAGCGCGCGCAGAGCTATGCCTTTGCCGAGGAGGGCATGCTGCCGGTCGAGAACTACCGCGCCACCATCCGCGTCACGCCGGTCGTCGACGGCGATCGGGCCTTCGTCGAATGGTGGGCGACCTTCGACTGCGACGCCGCGGAGCGCGAGGAGCGCGCCGCGCTCTTCAACGCCGCCTTCGCCGGCTGGCTCGAGTCGCTTCGGCGTACGCTGGTGAAGGCGGGGGTCTGATCGCCCTCTCTCTCTCGCCTTTCGCGCGACCGGAGCAGGCGAGGGTGCCGGGCCCGCCACAGGCCGCGATTATGGTCGGTCGAGCGCCTCGACGCTGAGGATAGTCGGCAGATGCCGCGCGATTTCGTCCCAGCTCTCGCCCTCGTCGAGGCTCGCAAACACCGAGCCGCTGTTGGTGCCGAAGTAGACGCCGACCGGATCGCGCTGATCGCGCGCCATCGCCTGGCGAAGAACCGTGAAAAAACAGGATTGCTGCGGCAAGCCGTCGCGCATCGCCTGCCAGCTCTCGCCGCCGTCTTGCGAACGCCACACCGCCGCGGCGGCCTTGGGAGGAAAGCGTCCCGCCGTGTCGCCGTTCAACGGCACTGTCCAGAGGGTGTGCGGGTCACGCGGATGCACGCAGATCGGAAAGCCGAAGGTCGACGGCAGGCCGCGCGTGATGTCGTCCCAGCTGCGCCCGCCATCGGCGGAGCGCCACACGCCATGATGGTTCTGCTGATAGATGAGGTCGGCCTCGCCCGGAGCGCGCATCATGTTGTGCACGCAATGCCCGATGTCGCCGTCGCGCGGCGCCGCGGGATGCGTGTGCTGCGCGTTGGGCTCTCTGTTCGAAAGCCGGTTGCGGCGTTCCCAGGTCTTGCCCCCGTCCTCGGAGGCGAAGACGCCCGCCGCGGAGATACCGACCCAAAGCTTTTTGCTGTCCGCTGGATCGGTCAGGATCGTGTGCAGGACCAGTCCGGCCGCGCCCGGATTCCAGCTGTCCGCCGACGGATGGTTGCGCAGGCCCTCGACTTCATTCCACGTCTTGCCGCCGTCGTTGCTCGCCAGCAGCCGCGCCGGCTTGGTGCCGGCGAACAGCGTGCCGTGGGCGTAGCCGAGCGACCAGATCTGCGAGAATTGGTCCGCGAACGGCAACGGCTGCTCGGTCCAGTTCAGCATGGCGGCGAGCTGAGCGTCCTTGGCGGCCCAGTCGTCGATCTGGCCCTTGGTGAGCTTGGCGACGTGCCAGGTTTCACCCGCGTCCTCGGAACGCCACACCCCGGCGCCGAAAAAATCGCCGCCGCCGCCGGCCCACAGCGTTCCCGTTTCGGGATCGCCGACAACATGATTGATCGGCCAGCCGTTGCAGAACGGCCCCTTGACCGCCCAGCCGTCCCGGTCGCGCCCGCCGGACACGGTGAATGCGCCTTTGGTCGTGCCGACGAGGATGGTGACGCCGTCTCGGCTCATTGCGTTGGAACTCTGCCTTTTGAGTGCGCGGGGTCGCTGCGGGGCTTCGGGTGCATTCGTGCTTTAATTCCAATATAGCATTGTGGCGAGGAAGCGACTGAAAGCGTGAGGTCATGACGACAAAAAATCCGCACATAGGCTCAAGCTTCGAAAGCTGGCTCGACGAGGAGGGCCTGCGCAAGGAGGTCGCAGCGGCTGTGCTTGCTCCGCCTCATCCTGAGGAGCGGCCGCAGGCCGCGTCTCGAAGGAGGCGGCGGCCCCATGGTTTGAGACTCGCCGCTGCCGGGCGCTCCTCACCATGAGGCCGGGCGAGCCGCGCGCAGGTCGATCGCCTGCTCGATCCGAAGAACGGCAGCGCCACCATCGAAAGCCTGCAGCGCGTGGCGAGCATTGTTGGGTGGGAGCTCAGGATGCAGTTGGTTTAGCGGCGTGGGACGGGTTAGCCGAAGGCGTAACCCGCCGGGTCGCTCCCGGATGGCGGATTACGCTGACGCTAATCCGCCCTATGAGCTCTTCAGCGCCGCCTTTGCCGGATGGCTTCGCCGCACGCTGGTGAAGGCGGGGGTCTGAGACCGCGGGAGGGAGCACGAGAATCGCACTGTTGATTGCCGGCATCCTGCTGACGCTGGCGGGCCTGGTCTGGGCCGCGCAGGGCAGCGGCTATTTCCCTTATCCGGCCGAGAGCTTCATGATCAACGAGTCGAAGTGGATTTACATCGGCCTCGCGACGGCCATCGCCGGCGTGGTGCTGATGGCCCTGTCGCGGCGGGTGTAAGAGCTAGTCTGCAGTCGCTCGATAACGATTTGATGCGCCGCCGACCAGCTGTGTCGCTTCCTTGACGGTCCGCTTGACAATTTCTGCGGCTGGCAAAATCTCGCTGACAAGATCGACGGTCTCTCCCGCAATGACTCCGGCGATATCGAAATCCTTGGCGGTGCGCGCCGCGGAATAGCGCGCCGCCTCGCCATCCTGGTTCTGTAGGAGCTCGGCTTCGCGGCCACGCCACTTATCGGTGAATTTGTTTTCCAGCAATCGGCCGGTATAGGGCGCGGGCCATACATTGCCGCGAGCGATATCGAACAGAATACTGCGGATCGTTCCGTCGCCGGTTGCGGCGACGATGCGCTGTTTGGCCTCTGCAGCGCCGGCGGCCTCGGTCGACGCGTAAAACCGCGTGCCCATCAGCACACCGTCGGCCCCGAGCATCAGCGCGGCGGCCAGACCGCGCCCGTCGGCAACCCCACCAGCCGCGACCACGGGAATGCCTTTGGCGATATCGACGACCGCCGGCACGAGGGGAAAGGTGCCGCGGCTGATGCCGTGACCTCCGCCTTCGGCGCCCTGCGCCACGATGATGTCGGCGCCGTTTCCGGCAACATCCTTCGCTTGCTCGAGCGTCTGAATTTGACAGATGAGTCGCGCGCCGGCGCGCTTGATCCTGTCAGCGTGCGGGCGCACGTCGCCGAACGACAAAAAGATAGCCGCAGGTTTGCGTTCGAGTGCGAGCTCAAGCACGCGAGGATTGCGCGCCATGCTCCAGGTAATAAAGCCAACGCCGACGCGGGCGTCTCCCGCTGCATCCATTTCGCGCGCCAGCCAGGCCTCATTGCCGTAACCGCCGCCAATAATTCCAAATGCACCGGCGCGGCTCACTTCCGCTGCCAGTTTGCCGTCGGAAACAAGGTCCATCGGCGCCAGCAGGATCGGATGACGGATTCCGAGCAGTTCCGTCACGCGCGTTGAAATCGTCATTTGTCGCCCCTTACACCGCCTTCGCCATCTCGCGCAGCTTGAACTTCTGGATCTTCCCCGTGCTCGTCTTCGGAATGTCGGCGAAGACCAGATAGCGCGGGCATTTGTAGGAGGCGAGATGTGCGCGGCACCATTGCATCAGTTCGTCGCTGGTCGCCGCGTGCTCGGGCTTGAGTTCGATGAAGGCGCAGGGCGTCTCGCCCCATTTGTCGTCGGGCTTGGCGACGACGGCGGCGGCGGCGACGGCGGGATGCTTGTAGAGCGCGTCCTCGACCTCGATCGAGGAGATGTTCTCGCCGCCGGAGATGATGATGTCCTTGGAGCGGTCCTTGAGCTGGATATAGCCGTCGGGATGCATGACACCGAGGTCGCCGGTGTGGAACCAGCCGCCCATGAAGGCCTTTTCGGTCGAGGCCTTGTTCTTGAGATACCCCTTCATCACCACATTGCCGCGCATCATCACTTCGCCCATGGCTTCGCCGTCGCGCGCAACCGGCACCAAAGTGTCGGGATTGCGCACGTCGAGCGCCTCCAGCGCGCCGTAGCGCACGCCCTGGCGCGCCTTCAGCGCCGCCTGTTCGTCCGCCGGCAGCGCATCCCACGCGTCATGCCAGTCGTTGACCACGGCGGGGCCGTAGCATTCGGTGAGGCCGTAAAGATGCGTGACGTTGAAGCCCGCCTCTTTCATCTCCGCGAGCACGGCCTCCGGTGGCGGCGCCGCGGCGGTGAAGAACTGCACCACGTGCGGCAGCGGCTTTTTCTCCGACGCGGCGGCGTTGAGCAGCGTCGCCATCACGATCGGCGCGCCGCACAGATGCGTCACCTTGTGGTCGGCGATGGCGTCGTACATCGCCTTCGCCCGCACCGCGCGCAGGCAGACATGCGTGCCGGCGACCACCGAGATCGACCACGGGAAGCACCAGCCGTTGCAGTGGAACATCGGCAGCGTCCACAGATAGACCGGGTGCTTGGCCATCGAGCAGGTGACGACGTTGCCGGTGGCGAGCAGATAGGCGCCGCGGTGGTGATAGACCACGCCCTTGGGATCGCCGGTGGTGCCGCTCGTATAGTTGAGCGTGATGGCGTCCCATTCGTCGTCGGGCATCGACCAGGAAAAATCGGGGTCGCCCTCGGCGAGAAGCGCTTCGTATTCGATGGCGCCCAGCCGTTCACCGGCGCCGGAATATTCCGGATCGTCGTAGTCGATGATCAGCGGCTTCGCCTTGGCGAGCGCCAGCGCCTCCTTCATCACCCTGGAATATTCGCGGTCGATGATGACGACCTTGGCCTCGGCGTGGTCGAGCGAGAAGGCGATGATCGGCGCATCGAGCCTTGTGTTGAGCGTGTTGAGTACGGCCTGGCACATCGGCACCCCGTAATGGCATTCGAGCATCGCCGGCGTATTGGCGAGCATCACCGAGACGGTGTCACCGCGGCCGATGCCGCGCCTGGCGAGCGCCGAGCCGAGCCGCCGCGCACGGGCGTAGAACTCGGCGTAGGAGCGGTGCAGCGGTCCGTGGATGATGGCGGTGTGCCGTGGAAAGACGGCCGCGGCGCGCTCGAGAAAGCCGAGCGGCGTCAGCGGCTGGAAATTGGCCGGATTACGGTCGAGATCGGTATCGTAGGGCGTTTTCGCCATTGTTGTTTCCCCCTTGGCGCTAGGTTAGCGAGGGAAAACGCCGGCAAGCAATACCGTCCGTCATGCTCCGCGAAAGCGGGCATCCAGCCCTTTCTTGCTCGGATGGAAATTGCTGGATCATCCGCCTTCGCGGAAGATGACGGCCCTTGGACTCAGCCGCGCCAAATCTCGCCCACGCCGCTTTTCACCAGCGCCACCGCGATCAGGAACATCAGCGTCAGCGTCACCTGGTAGAATATTTTCTGCGGGGTGTGCCGCACCAGCCAGAAGCCGAGCTGGTTGGTTGCAATCGCCAGCGGCAGCAGCACGGCCGACGTCATCATGCCCTTGGCGGTGAACTGCCCGAGCGCGGCGTAAGGCACAACCTTCAGCCAGTTCATCACCGCAAAGAAAATGGCGCTGGTGCCGATGAACACCATCTTCGATTGCCGCAGCGCCAGCACGTAGATCTGGTAGGGCGGCCCGCCGGCCTGGCAGATGGTCGAGGTGAAGCCCGACAGCGCGCCCCAGAACACGCCGGCGCCGACCTTGGCGCTGCCGATCTCGCGCTCGACGCGCTGCACGCCGATCCAGTTGTAGAGCACGAAGGCGATGGTAATGAGGCCGACGGCGATGCGCACCATGGCCTCGGAGATGTGCGCGGCCAGCGCCCAGGCGATGACGATGCCGGCGACGGCGCCGGGGATCATGATGACGAGCACGCGGCCGTCCCATTCCTTGCGGTAGACCCAGACGGCGGCGGCGTCCTGCACGATCATGATCGGCAGCATGATGGCGGCGGCCTCGAGCGGCGGCATCACCAGCGCCAGGAGCGGCGTCGCCATCTGTCCCATGCCGGCAAAGCCGCCCTTGGAGAGGCCGAGCGCCACCACCGCGGGCAGCGCCAGCGCGTAAAACAGGGGGTCGGTGATGATGGTCATGTCTTCCTTTCCCTCTCCCCGTTTTTACGGGGAGAGGGTGGCGAGGACCGGCAGGTCCGAGCCGGGTGAGGGGCGGTGCGGGGGGGGGGGGGGGGCGGGGGAGGAGGAGGCGGCCCACCA
>Ga0335083_10012014_pt1 | contig 10384 bp, 8 predicted proteins | sample Lox_Sample_42_FD_206716 | JGI IMG/M metagenome (GOLD analysis project Ga0335083, IMG submission 206716) | Soil microbial communities from Loxahatchee National Wildlife Refuge, Florida, United States - Lox_Sample_4.2 | ecosystem: Environmental > Terrestrial > Soil > Wetlands | place: USA: Florida... | reverse complement strand
CAGCGGGCAGGGCGTGAAATGTCGGCCGTCGCCGGCAGATAGTGATTGAATTCACAACGCGGAATCAGTCTGGCGCCCATGCTGGCCAAGTGTGGTGTCGGCACCTGACAATCGATGATGCGGTAGTCCAGAGCGGCAAGCCGGGACGTTAACCAGACCAGAGCAATTTTCGACGCATTGGCGGCACGGCTGAACATCGATTCGCCAAAAAAGATGCCGTCCAGCGCCACGCCATAGAGTCCACCCACCAATTGACCGTCGCTCCAGACTTCAATCGAATGGGCATGGCCAAGTGTTTGCAGCGTCTGGTATGCCTGTTGCATCGATGAATCCAGCCAGGTGCCATCGCTGCCGGGACGTGGGCCAGCACAACCCGTGAGGACCTGGGCATAGGCTTGATCGGTAGTAACGGTAAAAGTGGCGTGCTTCAGTACTTTGGCCAGACTGCGGCTGATGTGCAGTTCGTCCGGGAACAGCACCATGCGAGGATCGGGCGACCACCACAGGATGGGCTGGTTATCGCTGAACCAGGGAAAGATGCCATGACGATAGGCCGCCAGCAGCCGCTGTGGGTGTAAATCGCCGCCAGCCGCCAGCAGGCCGTTGGGTGTGGTCAGCGCGGTAGCCGTGTCTGGAAACTCCAGCGTATCGGGTTCCAGCCAAGGCAGTACGAGGCTCATCCGGGCCGGCGTCAGGCGCCCAGTTTGTCCAGATACTTCTCGGCATCCAGCGCTGCCATGCAACCAAAACCAGCCGAAGTTATAGCTTGGCGATAAACGTGATCGGCAATATCGCCGGCCGCAAATACGCCAGGCACGCTGGTCTGGGTAGCATTGCCACTGATGCCGGAATGGATCTTGATGTAGCCGTCTGCCATGTCGAGCTGGCCTTTGAATACATCGGAGTTTGGTTTGTGACCAATTGCAATAAAAACTGCATTTACATCAATATCTTGAGTTGATGAATTAAGGGTATTTCTAAGCTTGGCTCCAGTCACAGAACCGCCATCGCCAAGCACTTCTTCCAACGTGTGGTGCCACAGCAGGGTCACATTGCCGCTTTTGGCTTTTTCGAACAGTTTGTCCTGCAGGATTTTTTCTGCCTTCAGCTTGTCACGACGGTGGATCAGCGTGACATGGCTGGCGATGTTGGACAGGTACAACGCTTCCTCTACCGCGGTATTGCCGCCGCCGATCACGGCAACCTTTTGACCTTTATAGAAAAAGCCGTCGCAGGTGGCGCAGGCGCTGACGCCGCTGCCCATGTATTGCTGTTCAGACTCCAAGCCGAGGTACTGGGCCGATGCACCAGTAGCGATGATCAGTGCATCGCAGGTGTAGGTGACGCCCATACTGCCGATCAGCACAAATGGACGCTGGCTCAGATTGGCCTGTTCGATATGGTCGAAAATAATTTGGGTTTCAAAGCGCTCGGCGTGATGTTTCATGCGTTCCATCAGGTCGGGACCGGTCAGGCCGTGCACATCGCCCGGCCAGTTATCGACTTCGGTGGTGGTGGTCAGCTGGCCACCTTGCTGCATGCCGGTAATGATGATGGGCTTGAGGTTGGCGCGCGCCGCATAGACGGCGGCGGTGTAGCCGGCCGGGCCGGAGCCGACGATGATCAAACGATGGTGCTGCACAGTGCTCATGAGACTTCAACTTCCAAAAGCCAAACGGAGAGGGCGCTTATTATGGGGGTGAATGTCGCCAATACCAGTGGTGTCCTGCTTACGGCTCCAGCGAGGCGAGGTACGCAGCCAGATTGGTGATGTCGTCCGGTGTCAGTTTGGCGACCACTTCCACCATCAAGGGTGACCACGTCCCATGCCGGTTGCCTTGCTGCAGATCGTACAGTTGACGCGCCAGATAGCTGGGTGAACGTCCTGCCAAGCGCGGCACCGGCCCGAGTCCACGCAGGTCGCTGCCGTGGCACAGCGAACAAGTACGGGTGCGATTGTCGTTACCGCTGGCAAGTTGCTGGCCGCGTTTGATGCTGCCGGGCGGTACATAGGCAACGAATCCTGAGTGGCTGTCCCTGAGCTCGGTGCGGGCGAAGTCTTCCGGCATTTCCAGAATACGATTGCCGATGGGTTCACTCTTGCCGCCGGCTTTTGCAATGTACATCCAGCCGGTGACGACGGTTTCCGGTACGGTGGCCGTTTCCACCACCCGAATCCACCGACGCGGTTTCAGCGCGGCGAAATACATTGCGGCCTGTTCGGCTTCTTCGGCCGAAGCATTGAGTCCGATGGCTTGCATCAAGGCCGGTGGTGTCATCTGCGGCTCAGAACTTTTGCGCAAGCCCGCGCGGTAATCGGCCAGTTGCTGCTTGATGTAGTCGGCCGAGAGGCCGACAAGACTGGCGTTCTCCGGCCGGCCTTGACCATCTGGCAAATGGCAATAGCCGCAGGCAAACACCTGCGGCTGGCGACCCTGAGCAACGACTGGCGGCATCACCGGATGGTCGGCGGGATGCCAGTCCGGCGGGGAAAACCGATCGCGCGGAAAATTGAAAGTCAGTTGGCTGCCCGGTACATGCTGCACTCCATTTGGCGCTGTCAGATTCAGGTCTGGCGTGTTGACACCGTAGGCCCAGGCCAGCGGTGTCTGCTGGGCATGTCCGGCAGTGGCAACCGCGGCCAGCATGCCAAACAGCAGGGAAACAAATGGTTTGATCGTCATGGGGCCGCCTTGAACCTGGAGGAGTCGCTGGAAGCAGGAATTATCGAATGGGAAGTGCAGCGCTGCCTGCCAAACCGGCCATGTGTCAGCGTGCTGGCACGGTATCGTCCACCCTTGGAATTGTTTATGATGCCGGTTGGTTTTTTCGGGGATTTCCGGTAACTGCCAGTGGCTGCCACACGTGACAAAGCGACGCGCATCAGCGGGCCCAGCCCCACCAGCGGGCTGATGCAGTTGTTCATGGTCGAAGGGGTGATGATCATCCTGCTGGCCGTGGCGTTGTACCTGTTGCTGGCGTTGCTGTCGTACTCGCCCCAGGACCCGGGTTGGTCCGGTACCGGCAAGAACGCGCCGATCAACAACCTGGTCGGCAGCAGCGGTGCCTGGGTGGCCGACGTGTTGTTCCTGTTGGTCGGCAACCTGTCCTACTTGATCCCGGTCTTCCTGCTTTACCGCGCGTTTACCGTGTTCAGGGCGCGCGATGGGGTGCATGAGTTCAACTGGGCCATGTTCAGTTTGCGCGCGGCTGGCGTGTTGCTGACATTGCTCAGTGCCTGCATGTTGGCCAGCCTGCATTTTGCCAGCAGCCTGCAGCGTTCGGCTGGCGGCTGGATCGGCCGCGAACTGGCGCAACTGCTGTTGCCGGTGCTGCAACTCACCGGTACCACGCTGTTGTGTCTCACGTTCGTCTGCCTGGGGCTGACGCTGGGCATTGGCCTGTCGTGGCTGAAAGTGGTCGATGGCACCGGCGCGTTGAGCCTGCGGTTGTTCGCGTATCTTGGCGGCTTCTGGCAACGCTACCAGGAGAAGAAACGCGAGCAGCAGGAGACTGAACAAATCGTCAATCAACGCAAGGAAGCGCTCGACCAGTACATCGAACAGGAGAGCAAACGCCCGCCGATCGAGATCAAGCCGATCCGTGAAAAAACGCCTGAGCCCAGCCGCCGGGTACAGCGGGAAAAACAACGCGAGAAGCAAGGCCGCCTGTTCGACGCACCGGTGGTGGGTGAATTGCCGCCGATCACGCTGCTGAACGAGTGGGAAGAAAACAAAGTGGTTGGCTATTCGCCGGAAGCGCTGGAAGCGATGTCGAAGCTGCTGGAAATCAAGTTGAAGGATTTCGGTATCGACATCCAGGTGGTCGGCATCAATCCCGGCCCCGTCATCACCCGCTTCGAAGTGCAGCCGGCGCCTGGCATCAAGGTAAGTCGCATCAGCAACCTGGTGAAGGACCTGGCGCGTTCACTGGCAGTACCGAGCTTGCGCGTGGTGGAAGTGATCCCCGGCAAGACCTGCATCGGCATCGAGATTCCGAACGAGAAGAAGGAAATGATTTTCCTTGGCCAGGTGTTGTCATCGGCCGAATTCGACAATGCGCGCTCGCCAGTCAGCATGGCGCTTGGTCACGACATCGGCGGCAGCCCGGTAGTAGTCGATCTGGCGCGCATGCCACATTTGCTGGTGGCGGGCACCACCGGTTCCGGCAAATCGGTCGGCGTCAACGCGATGATCCTCAGCATCCTGTTCAAATCGACGCCGCAGCAAGTGCGCATGATCATGATCGATCCCAAGATGCTGGAATTGTCGGTGTATGACGGCATCCCGCATTTGCTGACGCCGGTAGTCACCGACATGAAAGATGCCGCCAATGCCTTGCGCTGGTGCGTGGCCGAAATGGAGCGTCGCTACAAGTTGATGTCGGCGCTCGGCGTGCGCAACCTGGCCGGTTTCAACAAGAAGGTCGCCGATGCCGTCAAGGCCGGCGAACCCATCGTCGATCCGTTGTGGAAGCCGGATCCGATGCTGGCGCTGGAAGAACAGACGCCGGATGGTCTCACCGAATTGCCTGTCATCGTCGTCATCGTCGACGAGCTGGCCGACATGATGATGGTGGTCGGCAAGAAGGTGGAAGAACTGATCGCTCGCATCGCGCAAAAGGCGCGCGCCGCCGGCATACACCTGATTTTGGCGACGCAACGTCCCTCGGTCGATGTCTTGACCGGCTTGATCAAAGCCAACATCCCGACCCGCCTGTCGTTCATGGTGCAGTCGAAGATCGACTCGCGCACCATTCTGGGCGAGGGTGGCGCCGAACAATTGCTCGGTCATGGCGACATGCTGTTCCTGCCGCCAGGCGGCGGTGTGGCGCAACGCGTGCATGGTGCCTTCGTCGCCGATGACGAAGTACATCGCGTCGTTGCCGACTGGAAGGCGCGCGGCGAACCGAACTACATCGATTCGATCACCTCCGACAGTTCTGGTGCCGGCGTGCCCGGACTCGGGTTCGGCGATGGCGAAGAAGGCGAGGGTGGCAATGCCGAAGAGAGCGATCAGATGTACGACCAGGCCGTGCGCTTCGTCACCGAATCGCGCAAGGCGTCGATTTCCGCGGTACAGCGCAAGTTCCGCATCGGCTACAACCGCGCAGCCCGCCTGATCGAGGCGATGGAAATGGCGGGAGTGGTGTCGGCAATGAGCAGCAACGGCAACCGCGAAGTGCTGGCACCGCCACCGCCGTGATACCCGGGTGATCAACGTGAAGCGTTTGTGGATTTATTTGTTGGCCGCGTTTGCTGCCACTACATTGCAGGCGCAGCCGGCGACCACGGTCAAAACGCCGGTCGTCACCAGCGCCGAAGATCACGCCTTGCAGCAATTGGTGGCGCTGCTGCAACAGACCAATACGCTGCAGAGCGAAGTCAAGCAACTGCTGATGGATCAGGACGGCCGCGAAGTGCAGGAAACCAGGGCCAGGCTGCAGATGCAGAAACCGGCCAGTTTCCGCTGGGAAATCGTCGAACCGTACAACGATCTGACTGTCACCGACGGCAAGACCATCTGGCGCTACGAACCCGATCTCGAGCAAGTCACCATTGCCACCTTCAACAATAAAGTCGATCGCACACCGGTGATGCTGTTGAACGGCAACGAGCAGAGCATTGGTCAGAGTTACCACGTCAGCGCTTCGGCGATGACCGATGGCGCGCGCCAGCGCTTCATCCTGCAGCCGAAGCAGCCGGACAGCTTGTTCGAGAGCATGACCCTGACATTCAATGGGCCGGTGCTGGAAGAGATGCAGTTCGAAGACAGTCTGGGCCAGCAAACCAGCCTGACGTTCAAGGCCGTGCAGCGCAACGGCGCGTTGGACGCCGCGCTGTTTCATTACACGCCGCCGAAAGGGGCGGACATCATCGACAACACCCGCAACTGAGCCAGCTCATGACGCAGTCGCAGTCATTGTTCCAGCAAGGCCAAGGTTACCAACCGCTGGCTGCGCGGATGCGGCCGTTGGCGCTGGCCGGCTATGCCGGCCAGGACCACATACTCAGCGCAGGCAAACCGCTGTATGAAGCAATCAAGAGCGGCCAGCCGCACTCGATGATCCTGTGGGGCCCGCCCGGCACCGGCAAGACCACGTTGGCGAAGCTGGTGGCCGCCAGTGCCAACGCGCACCTGGAAACGCTGTCGGCGGTGCTGTCGGGCGTCAAGGAAATCCGCGCCGCCATCGAGCGGGCGCAGGATCAGCGCCGCATGCATGGCCGTAAGACCGTGCTGTTCGTCGATGAAGTACACAGGTTCAACAAGGCGCAGCAGGATGCGTTCCTGCCGCATATCGAGGACGGCACCGTCATCTTCATCGGCGCCACCACCGAGAATCCCTCGTTCGAATTGAATTCCGCGCTGCTGTCGCGCGCGCGGGTCTATGTACTGAAAAGTCTGGATCAGGCGGCATTGCTGAAAATACTCGAATTGGCGCTGACCGATGTCGAGCACGGGCTCGGTCAGCGCAAACTGCAACTGACCGCGGAACAGAAGCAGGCGTTGACGCTGGTGGCCGACGGCGATGCGCGCCGTCTGCTCAACCTGATCGAGCTCGCCGCCGACATGGCGGAGAAAAATGCCGATGGCCATGAAGTGTTGACCGATGCCACGTTGCAACAACTGCTGCAGGGCAGCGTGCGTCGTTTCGACAAAGGCGGCGATGTGTTCTACGAGCAGATATCGGTCCTGCATAAAGCGGTGCGCGGTTCTGCGCCGGATGCGGCGCTGTACTGGTTGTGTCGCATGCTCGACGGTGGCTGCGACCCGGTCTACATCGCACGCCGCATGGTACGCATGGCGAGCGAGGATATCGGCAACGCCGATCCGCGCGCGCTGCAACTGACGCTCGCTGCGTGGGACGTGCAGGAACGGCTCGGCAGTCCGGAAGGCGAACTCGCGCTGGCGCAGGCGGTGCTGTACCTGGCGGCCGCGCCGAAGAGCAACGCTGCCTATGTCGCCTACAATGCCGCCCGCGATGAAATCCGCAACGGCCCCACCCACGAAGTGCCCATGCATCTGCGCAATGCGCCGACGACGCTGATGAAGGGAATGGACTACGGTACCGGTTATCGCTATGCCCACGATGAACCGGGGGGCTATGCCGCAGGCGAAAACTATTTTCCCGAACCGATCAAGGACCGGCGTTATTACTTTCCGGTCGAGCGCGGCATGGAAGAACAGATACGCAAGAAACTCGATTACCTGCGCAGTCTCGACGCGCAAAGTGCCGAACAACGCTACCGGAGAGACAAATAAGCCATGTTGAACTATCTGTTCGTTGCCATAGGTGGCGCCATCGGCGCCTGCTCACGCTTCGCGGTGTATAATCTGGGCGCTTTTTTGGGCGTTGCGTCGCAAGTCGCGACCTTGGCGATCAACATCGCCGGCGCGCTGGTCATCGGCGTGCTGTACGTGGTGATCATCGAGACCGGCCGGTTGCAACCCTATGGCCAGCAGTTGCTGACGATAGGTTTTCTCGGCGCCTTCACCACCTATTCCAGCTATTCGCTCGACGCGTTGCGTTTGCTGGAGCAGGGGAACGTGGTGACCGCCATCGGGTATCTGCTGGGAACGATGGTGTTGTGCCTGCTGGCGACGTGGTTGGGAGTGAGCCTGACCCGTATTTTCATCGTTTGATGGTCATCGGTTTATTTTCGTGGAGTGACAGGAACTGGTTATGTTGGATGCGCGCCTGGTTCGTAGCGAACCGCAAACAGTCGCCAAATTGCTGGCCAAGCGTGGCTTCGTCATGGACGTTGCCGCCATCGAGCAGATCGAAGGCCGTCGCAAGTCGCTGCAACTGGAGACCGAACAGTTGCAGAACGAACGCAATACGCGTTCGAAGAACATCGGCAAGGCCAAGGCCGCCGGGCAGGACATCGCGCCGCTGCTGGCCGAAGTCGAGAACATGAAGCAGCAGCTCGACGCCAGGAGCAAAGCGCTGGAAGGTGTGCAGGCCGAACTCGATTTCATCCTGCAGCGGCTGCCCAATATTCCGGCGGATGAAGTGCCCGACGGCAAGGACGAGCACGACAACGTCGAGCTGCGTCGTTGGGGCACGCCGCGCGGCTTTGATTTTCCGGTCAAGGATCATGTGGCGTTGGGCGAAACCGGCGGCCAGATGGATTTCGCTACTGCCGTCAAACTCACCGGTGCCCGTTTCGTCGTGATGAAAAACGAAATCGCGCGCCTGCACCGCGCGATCATCCAACTGATGCTCGATACCCACACGCAGGAACACGGCTACATCGAAGTCAACGTGCCATACATGGTCAATGCCGATTCGGCATTCGGTACCGGCCAGTTGCCGAAGTTCGAGCAGGACCTGTTCAAGTTGGGCGGTGAACAGCAGTACTACCTGATTCCGACCGCCGAAGTGCCGGTCACCAATTTCGTGCGCGACGATATCGTCGATGCCGCCAGGTTGCCGCTGAAATTCGCCTGCCACTCGCCGTGCTTCCGCAGCGAGGCCGGCAGCTACGGCAAGGACACGCGCGGCATGATCCGCCAGCACCAGTTCGAAAAAGTGGAACTGGTGCAACTGGTGGCCCCTTCACAATCGAAACAGGCGCACGAAGACCTCACCGCGCATGCCGAGAAAATCCTGCAGAAACTCGGTCTGCCGTATCGCGTCATCGTACTGTGTGGAGGCGACATGGGTTTTTCGTCGGAGAAGACGTACGACATCGAAGTGTGGTTGCCGGGCCAGAATACCTATCGCGAAATTTCGTCGTGCAGCAACTTCGGCGATTTCCAGGCGCGCCGCATGCAGGCGCGCTGGCGCAACCCCGCCACCGGCAAGCCGGAGCTGATCCATACCATCAATGGTTCCGGTCTCGCGGTCGGTCGTACGCTGGTTGCTGTGCTGGAGAATTACCAGAATGCCGATGGCAGCGTGAACGTACCGGCTGCATTGCAACCGTACATGAACGGGACTGCCGTCATCCTGAAGTCCTGAGGTGCCTGGCGCATGGACTTTCTGCCGGTCTATCTGCGGCTGCAACACAAACGGGTGCTGCTCGTCGGTGGCGGCCAAGTGGCTTTGCGCAAGGCGCGGCTGTTGCTGCGTGCGCAAGCCGAAATCACCGTGGTGGCGCCCGATATCAGCGCTGAACTGTTGTCGTTGCTGAAGCCGCCGCACAGCCCGCAAGTACGCGGTTTCCAGGAAAGCGATCTCGATCATGTCGTGCTGGCGGTGGCCGCCACCGATGACATGCTGCTCAATCGTCGCGTGTCGTCGCTGGCGAATGCGCGCAAACTGCCGGTCAACGTGGTCGATCAGCCGGCGCTGTGCAGTTTCATTTTTCCGTCCATCGTCGATCGGTCGCCGTTGCTGGTCGCCGTGTCCAGCGGCGGCAGTGCGCCGGTGTTGTCGCGCCTGCTGCGCGCAAGACTGGAAACGCTGATCCCGGCGGCCTACGGCAACCTGGTGCAACTGATGGGGCGTTACCGCGACGCAGTGAAGATGCGCTTGCCGAATCCGCGTACACGCATGCGGTTCTGGGAAGGCATCGTCAACGGCCCGGTGGCTGAGTTGGTATTGAGCGGGCAGCAGGACAAGGGCGAAACCTTGCTGCAGAACACGCTGACGCAACGCGGCGGCAAGGTCGATCAGGGCGAGGTGTACCTGGTCGGTGCCGGGCCGGGCGATCCCGATCTGCTGACGTTCCGTGCGCTACGCCTGATGCAGCAGGCCGATGTCGTATTGTTCGACCGGCTGGTGACGCCGGAAATTCTTGCGTTGGTGCGCCAGGATGCCGAGCGCATCCATGTCGGCAAAAAGCGCTCCGATCATACGATGCCACAGGAAGAAATCAGCAAGCTGTTGGTCAAATTGGCGCTGCAAGGCAAGCGCGTGCTGCGATTGAAGGGTGGTGACCCCTTCATCTTCGGCCGTGGCGGCGAAGAAATCGCCGAACTGTCGGCCGCGCGCATTCCGTTCCAGATCGTGCCCGGCATCACCGCCGCTTCCGGTTGCGCCGCCTATGCCGGTATTCCGCTGACGCATCGCGATTACGCCCACTCGGTGCGTTTCGTCACCGGTCACTTGAAAGACGACAGCTGTGAACTCGAATGGCCGCAATTGGTACAGCCCGGGCAAACCGTGGTGTTCTACATGGGCTTGGTCAGCCTGCCGCAGATCTGCCGCGAACTGATCGCGCATGGTGCTGCACCGGCCACACCGGTGGCGCTGGTAGAGCAGGGCACCACTGCCCATCAACGCGTGCACACCGGTACGTTGCAGGATTTGCCGGCGCTGGTTGCCGGCCGCGACGTCAAACCGCCGACGCTGATCATCGTCGGCGAGGTGGTCAAACTGCACGATCAATTGCGTTGGCGTGAAGAAGTGGCGCCATGATCGCGATCCGTGCCGCCAC
>Ga0335083_10012012_pt1 | contig 10384 bp, 20 predicted proteins | sample Lox_Sample_42_FD_206716 | JGI IMG/M metagenome (GOLD analysis project Ga0335083, IMG submission 206716) | Soil microbial communities from Loxahatchee National Wildlife Refuge, Florida, United States - Lox_Sample_4.2 | ecosystem: Environmental > Terrestrial > Soil > Wetlands | place: USA... | reverse complement strand
GATCGTCGGCGGCACCATCCCGAAGGAATACATCAAGCCCACCACCGAGGGCATCCTCGAGGCTGCCAACAACGGCGTCGTCGCCGGCTACCCGGTGATCGATTTCAAGGCCCGGATCGTCGACGGCTCGTTCCACGAGGTGGATTCCTCGGAGCTCGCCTTCCGGATGGCCGGCATCTTCGCCTTCAAGGACGCGATGGCCAAAGCCCGCCCCATCCTCCTCGAGCCGATCATGAAGATCGAGGTCACGGTGCCCGAGGAGTTCCAAGGGGACATCCTGGGCGACATCAATCGCCGCCGCGGCCACATCCAGGGCATCGATCAGCGCGAGGGCGCCTGCATCATCACCGCCATGGTGCCGCTGGAGACGATGTTCGGCTACGCCACCGACATCCGCTCGCTTTCCAAGGGTCGCGCCTCCTATTCGATGGAGCCCTCGCATTTCGACCAGGTGCCGGCGCAACTCCTCACCAAGATCGTCGAAACGTCCACCAAGGCTCCGGCCCGTACCTAACCCCCGTTCTTTGCCCGCCATGAAAGGTCAGCGCATCCGCATCAAACTCCAAGGTTTCGACTACCGCGTCATCGACCAGTCGGCCCTGGAAATCGTCGAGACCGCCAAGCGCTCCGGCGCGCGCGTCTCCGGCCCCATTCCCCTGCCGACCGTCATCGAGAAGCTCTCGGTCAACCGCTCCCCGCACGTGGACAAGAAATCCATGGAGCAGTTCGAGTCGCGCACCCACAAGCGGCTCATCGACATCATCGAGCCCACCGCCCAGACCGTCGACGAGCTCAAGAAGCTCAACCTCCCGTCCGGCGTCGATATCACGATCAACGTATAACCAGCTACTTTTCCTGACAGACAGTTAGCAGCCCGCCGACGGGCCACCGCCGGCCTTTGCTAATGTAGGTCTCACGAAACGGAACCATCCACCTACCGCTTAGCCCATGATCGCTACCCTTTTAGGCAAGAAGATCGGGATGACGCAGGTCTACGACGCCGCCAACGTCCTGATCCCCGTCTCCGTGGTCGAGGCCGGTCCCTGCCCCGTGGTGCAGGTGAAGACCGCCGCCAGCGACGGCTACAACGCCGTGCAGCTGGGCTTTGCGAAGCGCAAGCTCAAGAACACAAGCAAGGCCGAGCTCAATCACGCCAAGAAGGCGGGACTGGCCGAGGCGCCGCGCGTGCTGGGCGAAGTCCGCCTGGCCGAGGCCCCCACCGTCAAGCCGGGCGAGGTTGTCACCGTGGCCGCGTTCAAGGAAGGCCAGCTGGTCGACGTGATCGGCGTGTCGAAGGGCAAGGGTTTCCAGGGCGTGGTCCGGAAGCACCACGTGGCCGGCGGCCCGGCCGCGCACGGCTCGATGTTCCACCGCCGCATCGGCTCCATCGGCATGCGCCAGACCCCGGGCCGCTCGTGGAAGAACCAGGCCATGCCCGGCCACCTCGGCTCCAATCACTGCACCATGCAGAACCTGCGCGTGGTGAAGATCCTCCCCGAAAAGAACCTGCTGCTCGTCAAGGGCGCGATTCCCGGCGCGAACGGGGACGACGTCATTGTCCGCACCGCCATCAAGGGCCAGCCCAAGGCCGCGTCCTGACCCGGAGATTTTGCCGCCATGAAGCTCAAAGTTTACACGCCCGACGGGGCGAAGAGCCGCGAGGCCGACTTCCCGATCCCCTCCTTCGAGGGCGACCGGGGGGTGCAGGCCGTCAAGGAGGTCGTGGTGGCCCACCAGGCCAACGCCCGCCTCGGCACCCATTCCACCAAGAAACGCGGCGAGGTCCGCGGCGGCGGCAAGAAGCCGTGGCGCCAGAAGGGCACCGGCCGCGCCCGCGCCGGCTCCATCCGCTCGCCCCTCTGGAGCGGCGGCGGCGTCGTGTTCGGGCCGAGGCCGCGCGACTACACGAAGAAGATCAACGGCCGGGTGCGGACGCTGGCCTTCGGCCGCGCCCTGTTCGAGCGCGCCACCGCCGGCGACCTCGACGTGATCGAAAAGTTCGAGATCGAGCCGGCGAAGACCAAGGTCATCGCCCAGGTCATCACCCGCATCGCCCCCGCCGGCAAGGTGCTGATCGTCGACGACCCCTTCGCGCCCGCCACCCGCCGGGCCGCGCGCAACCTCAGGCGCGTCACCATGCAGGAGGCCGCCAAGCTCAACACCCTCGACCTCTGCCAGTACCAGAAGATCGTCGTGTCGACCCGGGCGATCGAGAAACTCATCGCCCGCGCCGGCGCGGCCACCGGAGGCAACTGATGATCCAACCCGACCAAGTGCTCAAGCTCATGCGCCTGACGGAGAAGTCCAACAAGCTCTCCTCCGAATTCGGCCAGTACACCTTCGAGGTCGCCCCCACCGCCACCAAGTACACGGTGCGCGAGGCGGTCGAGCAGACCTTCAAGGTCAAGGTCACCCGCGTGAACATCCAGAACGTCACCGGCAAGCCCCGGCGCAGCCGCCGCGGCCTGCCCGGCCGGACCTCGGACTTCAAGAAGGCCATCGTGACCCTCAAGGAGGGCGACAAGATCGAGCTCACCTGAGCCGCGCGCCCGCCCCGGAGACCACCGCCATGCCACTCAAATTCTTCCGCCCCATCACGCCCAACCTCCGGTTCACCCAGTTGAACCGCCCGGACAACATCGATGACAAGCGCCCGGAGCGCGGCCTGGTCGAGCACAAGCACAAGACCGGCGGCCGCAACTGCTACGGCCGGCTCACCTCGCGCCGCCGCGGCGGCGGCCACAAGCAGCTCTACCGCGTCCTCGACTTCAAGCGGGCCAAGCTCGACATGCGGGCGAAGGTGCAGGCGATCGAGTACGATCCCGGCCGCACCGCCCTGATCGCCCTGATCGCCTATGCCGACGGGAGCAAGAACTACATCCTCGCCCCGAAGGGGCTGAAGGTCGGCGACAGCGTGATCAGCGCCAACAAGTGCGAAAACAACGAGTACCGGCCCGGGGACGCGTACCCGCTGGAAACCATTCCGCCCGCCACGCGGGTGCATGCGGTCGAGCTCCTGCCCGGCCGCGGCGCGCAGCTGGCCCGCTCGGCCGGCGTCGGTCTTGAGCTCGTCGCCGTGGAGAACGGCAACGCGCAGCTCAAGATGCCCTCCGGCGAGATCCGCCTCGTGAACGCCCGCTGCCGCGCGACCATCGGCGAGGTCGGCAACGCCGACCACATCAACGAGTCGCTGGGCAAGGCCGGTCGCAACCGCTGGCTCGGCCGCCGCCCGCGCGTCCGCGGCATGGCGATGAACCCGGTCGACCACCCCAACGGCGGCGGCCAGGGCAAGTCCAAGGGTGGTGGCGGGCGCCAGCAGGTCGTGTCGCCCTGGGGCCAGCTCGCCAAGGGCTTCCCCACGCGCCGCCGGTCCAAGCCCTCCGACAGCCTCATCCTCATCCGCCACAACGGCCGCCCGCCGCGGGGCCGCAAGTAAACCCGCCACCCCGAGCCCTCATCGTTTCCTCCCATGGCCCGTTCCATCAAGAAAGGTTACTTCGTCGACCCGCACCTCATGGCCAAGATCGAGGCGGCCGGCAAGGCCAGCTCGCGCAAGCCGATCCAGACCTGGTCCCGCCGCTCGACCATCACGCCCGACTTCGTCGGCAACACCTTCAACGTCCACAACGGCAAGGCGTTCGTCGCCGTCTACGTCACCGAGAACATGGTCGGGCACAAACTCGGCGAATTCGCGCCGACCCGCATCTTCAAGGCGCACGGCGGCATGACCCGCAAGGAACTCTGACCGCGCGCCGCCGCCCAACCGCGACCCCCACCATGGAAGTCCAAGCCCTCACCCGCAACGCGCACATGTCGCCCAAGAAGGTGCGCGAAGTCGCCCGCCAGATCCAGGGCCGGAAGGTCCCGGCCGCGGTCGACCTGCTCACGCTCATCCCGCGCAAGTCGGCGCGCCTGCTGCTCAAGACGCTCAAGAGCGCCATCGCCAACGCCGAGAACGACCCGAAGGTCAACCTGACCGCGGACCAGCTGCTCGTCCACCGCGCTCTGGTGGAGAACGGCTCCGTGCTGCGCCGGTACAAGGCCGGTCCGCGCGGCTCGGCGATGCCGCGGCGCAAGAAGCTGTCCCACGTCCGCATCGTCCTCACCGAAGCGGCGAAGAAGAACTAACCCCACCCGAACCGCCCGCCCCGCCCAACCGCCAATCCCATGGGTCAGAAGACACATCCCGTCGGCTTCCGCCTCGCCGTCAATCGCAACTGGCAGTCGCGCTGGTTTGCGAACAAGAAGGACTTTCCCGGCCTGCTCCACGAGGACCAGATGATCCGCACCAAGCTGATGGAGAAGCTCAAGCAGGCCTCCGTGCCGCGCATCTTCATCGAGCGCGCCTCCAACCGCGTGCGCGTCAAGATCTTCACCGCCCGCCCCGGCATCGTCATCGGCCGCAAGGGCCAGGAGATCGAGAAGATCAAGGAGGACCTCGCCAAGCTCACCGGCAAGGAGATCCTGCTCGACATCCAGGAGGTCAAGAAGCCCGAGATCGAGGCGCAGCTCGTCGCCGAGAACGTCGCCCTCCAGCTCGAGCGCCGCATCGCCTTCCGCCGCGCGATGAAGAAGTCGGTCGAGATGGCCATGACCCTCGGCGCCGAGGGGATCAGGATCCAGTGCTCCGGCCGGCTCGGCGGCGCCGAGATCGCCCGCCGCGAATGGCAGCGCAAGGGCCGCGTGCCGCTGCACACCCTCCGCGAAAACATCGATTACGGCTTCGCCGAGGCCAACACGCTCTACGGCAAGATCGGCGTCAAGTGCTGGATCTGCAAAAAAGAGGCCGACGTGACCAACTGAGCCGCCGGCTCCCCCGACCCTCCTTTTCCCATGGCTCTCGCACCCGCCCGCACCAAATACCGCAAGCAGCAGAAGGGCACGCTCACCGGCAAGGCCACGCGCGGCAACACGCTCGTGTTTGGCGAATTCGGCCTCCAGTCGCTCACCCGCGGCCCCATGACCGGGGCGCAGATCGAGGCCGCCCGCATCGCGATCTCCCGCCACCTCAAGCGCAAAGGCAAGCTCTGGATCCGCGTGTTCCCGCACAAGCCCGTCACCAAGAAACCGGCCGAGACCCGCATGGGCCACGGCAAGGGCCCGGTGGAATACTACGTCGCCCAAATCAAGCCCGGCGTGATCCTGTTCGAGCTCGGCGGCGTCGCCGCGACCATCGCCAAGGAAGCCTTCCGCCTCGCCGACACCAAACTGCCGTTCAAGTGCCGCTTCATCGCCCGGGAAGGCGTCGCGATCTGAGCCCGGCCGTCCCGCCCCCTCCGCCCCCATGACCTCCAAGGAAATTCACGCGCTCTCGGCCACGGAACTCGAGACCAAGCTCCGCGACATCCGCACCGAGCTCCTCCAGCTGCGCCTGCGCAAGCAGACCGGCCAGGTCGAGAAGCCGCACCTGCTGCGCGAACACCGCAAGGACATCGCGCGCCTCCTCACCGCCCTGCACGCCAAGAAGCAGGCGCCCGCGCCGACCGCCTGACGCCCGCCGCCCCCGTTTTCCCATGTCCGCTCCCACCCGCCACAAGCGCAAAACCTTCATCGGCCACGTCACCACCCGCATGGGCGACAAGTCGGTCAAGGTCACCGTCCCCTTCCGGACGCCGCACGCGTCCTACCAGAAGGTCGTCAACCGCCAGACGGTCGTGCACGCGCACGACGAGAAGAACGAGGCCAAGGTCGGCGACAAGGTCGAGGTCATGGAGACCCGCCCGATCAGCCGGCTGAAGCGCTGGCGGGTCGTGCGCGTGGTCGAGGCCGCCCAGACCGCGATCGCCCAGGCCATTTCCGAGGAGGACGTCGCCCAGACCGTGCCCACCAAGCTCGCCGCCGCGCCGGCTCCCGCCGCCGCGCCGGTCCCGGCGGGCGCACCGTCCGCCTGAACCCGCCAATCTGAACGCCACCCCCGGAGGCATGCCATGATTCAACTGCGCTCCATTCTGGAAGTCGCCGACAACACGGGCGCCCGCAAGGCGTCGCTCATCCAGCGGATGGGCCAGAACACGCCCTTCGCCCACGTCGGCGACATCGTCACCGTCAACATCAAGGAAAGCGCCACCGACGCCACCGTGAAGAAGGGCGAGGTCTGCAAGGCCGTGGTCGTCCGCACCCGGGCGCCCATCCGCCGCGCCGACGGCAGCTACCTGCGGTTCGACAGCAACGCGATCGTCATTCTCGGGCCCGACGGCAATCCGCGGGGCACGCGGATCTTCGGGCCGGTGGCCCGCGAGTTGCGCGCCAAGAACTTCATGAAGATCATTTCACTCGCCCCGGAGGTGCTCTGACCATGCCGAAGTCCCACATCAAACGCGGCGACGTGGTCGTCGTCATCGCCGGCGCCCACCGGGGCAAGCAGGGCAAGGTGCTCGAGCTGCTCGTTGACAAGAACCGGGCGCGCGTCGAGGGCGTCGCCCTGATCAAGCGCCACCTGAAGAAGTCGCAGGAGCACCCGCAGGGCACCATCGCCGAGCGGGAAGGCTCGATCCACGTGTCGAACCTCATGCCGCTGGCGCGCTGGGAGCAGACCAAGGCGGGCCAGCAGGCGAAGGAGACCCCGGCCAAGACCTGAAGGGTGGGGCGCCCCGCCCCCCGCACGCACCATCATGAGTTACACTCCCTCCCTCCAAAAGCAGTACACCGAGCGCGTCGTGCCCGAGCTGATGAAGCTGCGCGGCTACAAGAACAAGCACGAGGTGCCGCGCCTGGCGAAGATCACCATCAACACCGGCATCGACGCCGAGGCCGACAAGAACGTGATCGCCGACACCCAGAAGGACGTCGCCACGCTCGCCGGCCAGAAGCCGGTGCTCGCGAAGTCGAAGAAGGCGATCGCCAATTTCAAACTCAAGCAGGGCCAGATCGTCGGCTGCCATGTCACGCTGCGCGGCCCGGCGATGTGGGAGTTCCTCCTCCGCCTCATCGCGGTGGCGCTCCCGTCCATCCGCGACTTCCGCGGCATGTCGCCCAAGCTCGATGGCCAGGGCAACTACACCATCGGCATCACCGACCACACCATCTTCCCCGAGATCACCGTCGACAACGTGAAGAAGCACATCGGGCTCGACATCACGATCGTGACCAGCGCCGGGACCGACGACGAGGCCCGCGACCTCCTGCGGCTCCTCGGCATGCCGTTCCGCCGCCCCGAGGGCCCCGCCAAGCCGGCGCCCAAGGCTGCCTGAAACCAACCCGCTCTCCGCCCATGCCCAAGACCTCCGCCATCGAGCGCAACAAGAAACGTCAGCGCCTTGTCGAGAAATACAAGGCCAAGCGCACGGAGCTCAAGGCCGTGCTCGTCAACCCGAACGCCACCGACGCCGAGTTTTTCGCCGCGCAAAAGAAAATCGCCAAGCTGCCGCGCAACTCCTCGCCGGTGCGGGTGCGCAACCGCTGCTCGCTCAGCGGGCGGCCCCGCGGCTACATCGGCCGCTACGGCGTTTCGCGCATCACCTTCCGCGAGCTCGCCCTGTCGGGCAAGATCCCCGGCGTCACCAAATCCTCCTGGTAATTCTCCCGGCCGGCGGGAGTGGGATATGACCCGCCCGGCCCCCACCCACCGACATCCACCATGACCGATCCGATCAGTGATTTTCTCACCCGCGTGCGCAACGCCAGCAAGGCCGCGCGCGAGGAGTGCGCCGCGCCCTATTCGCGGATCAAGGAGTCCCTTGCCACCATCCTCAAGGCCGAGGGCTACATCGCCGACTTCGCGCCGGGCACCGACGCCGACGGGCACAAGACCCTCGTCGTGAAGCTCAAGTATGTGGACAGCGCTCCCGCCATCACCGGGATCCGCCGCCTGAGCACGCCCGGCCGCCGCCTCTACTGCCGCGCCGACGAGATTCCCCTCGTGCTCAACGGCCTGGGTGTCGCCATCCTCTCCACCTCCAAGGGCCTGATGAAGGACCAGGACTGCCGCCGCAACAAGCTGGGCGGCGAGCTGGTCTGCAGCGTTTGGTAAGGAACCCCCCGCCATGAGCCGCATCGGCAAACAACCCGTTCCCATCCCCGACAAGGTCAAAGTCGACGTCCAGGACCACGCCATCCACGTGGAGGGTCCGAAGGGCAGGGTCAGCAAGACCTTCGCCAACGTCGTCAAACTGTCGGTCAACGACAAGAAGCAGATCATCGTCACGCCGCTGGAGCAGACCCGGTTTGCCAACGCGATGTATGGCACCGCTCGCTCGATCATCAATGGCATGGTCAAGGGCGTCACCGCGGGCTACGCGAAGGACCTCGAGATCCAGGGCGTCGGCTTCAAGGCCATCCTCAAGGGCAAGCAGCTCGACCTCGTGCTCGGCTACTCGCACGAGATTCTCTTCGACATTCCCGAGGGCATCAAGATCACCGTCGCCGACAACACCAAGATCAAGGTCGAGGGCGCCGACAAGCAGCTCGTCGGCGCGGTGGCCGCGGAGATCCGCGGCTTCTATCCCCCCGAGCCGTACAAGGGCAAGGGCGTGCGCCTGGTCGGCGAGCGCGTCCGCCGCAAGGAGGGCAAGACCGTCGCCTGAGCGCGCCCCCCGCCGCTTTTTCCGGGTCCCACCCGTCATGAACACCACTGCGAAAGCCCAATTGCTGCAAAAGCGCCGCTGGCGCATCCGCCAGAAGATCGCCGGCACCGCCGCGCGCCCGCGCCTCACCGTCAAGTTCACCGGCAAGCACATCTATGCCCAGGCGGTGAACGACGACGCGTCGACCACCTCAGTCTTCGTCTCCAGCGTGGCCCCGGACCTGCGCGCGCAGCACCTCAAGGCCAACCTCGCCGGCGCCAAGGTGCTGGGCGCGGCCTTCGGCGCCAAGGCCAAGGCGGCCGGCATCACCCAGGTCGTCTTCGACCGCAACGGCCGGCCCTACCACGGCAAGGTGAAGGCCTTCGCCGACGCCGCGCGCGCCGCCGGCCTCGTCTTTTGATTCCCCCATGAGCATCGCCGCCAGAACCACCACGTCCGCCCTTCCGTCCGATTCCGCCCGCTCGGGCGCCCCCGAGATGATGGAGAAGGTCGTCTTCATCAATCGCTGCGCCAAGGTCGTCAAGGGCGGCCGCCGTTTCAGTTTCTCCGCCCTCGCCGTGGTGGGCGACCGGAAGGGCAGCGTCGGCATCGGCTACGGCAAAGCCAACGAGGTGCCCGAGGCCATCCGGAAGAGCACCGAGCACGCCCGCAAGCGCATGGTGGCGGTCAAACTCAAGGGCGACACCATCCCGCACGAAGTGCTCGGCCAGTTCGACGGCGGCCGCGTGTTCCTGCGTCCCGCCAGCCCCGGCACCGGCATCATCGCCGGCGGCGGTGTCCGCGCGGTGCTCGAGGCCGCCGGCATCCGCAACGTCCTTTCCAAGTCGATGGGGTCGAAGAACCACATCGCCGTCGTCCATGCCACCCTCAACGGCCTGCGCCAGTTGCGCCTCGCCGCCGAGGTGCATGCGATGCGGACCAGATCCTGAGCCCGCCCCCGCGCGCAACGCCGAGACGCCCATGAAACTCCACCAACTCCACAATGTCCCCGGTGCGGTGCACCGCCGCAAGCGCGTCGGCTGCGGCGAGGGCGGCGGCCACGGCAAGACCTCCGGCCGCGGCGGCAAGGGCCAGACGGCCCGCAGCGGCAGCTCCATCCGCCCCGGCTTCGAGGGCGGCCAGATGCCGCTCTACCGCAAACTGCCCCAGCGCGGCTTCAACCGCGCCCGCTTCCGCGTCGAGTACGAGATCGTCAATGTCGGCGATCTCGCCCGGCTCGACCCCGCGGTCGCCGCGGTGGGTCCGGCGGAGCTCGTCGCGGGCGGCCTCGTGCGCCACGGCACCGCCCCGGTCAAGGTCCTGGGCGGCGGCGAGCTCAAGCGCGCCCTCAAGGTCAGCGCCCACAAGTTCTCCGGCTCGGCCAAGGCCAAGATCGAGCAGGCGGGCGGCCAGGCCGTCGTCGTCACCTGAATCCGGGCGGCGCGGTCCCGCGCCGCCTTTCCCCCCTTTTTCCGATGTTCTCCGCCTTCACCAACTCGATGAAAATCCCCGAGCTGCGCTCGCGGATTCTCTACACGCTGGGCCTGCTGGCGGTGGCCCGCGTGTGCGCCCACATTCCGCTGCCCGGCCTCGACCCGAAGCCGCTGCAGGACTTCTTCAACTCGCAGGGCGCGAGCACCAGCGGCGTCCTCGGGCTCTACAACATGTTCACCGGCGGCGGACTGGTGAAGGGCGCCGTCGGCGCGCTCGGCATCATGCCCTACATCAGCGCGCAGATCATCTTCCAGCTGATGACCGCGGTCGTGCCCAGCCTCAGCCGCCTGCAGCAGGAGGGCGACGTCGGCCGTCAGAAGCTCACCCAATACACCCGCTACGCCACCCTGCTGATCTGCCTGGTCCAGGGCGCGCTGCTCATCCTCGCG
>Ga0335083_10012011_pt1 | contig 10385 bp, 10 predicted proteins | sample Lox_Sample_42_FD_206716 | JGI IMG/M metagenome (GOLD analysis project Ga0335083, IMG submission 206716) | Soil microbial communities from Loxahatchee National Wildlife Refuge, Florida, United States - Lox_Sample_4.2 | ecosystem: Environmental > Terrestrial > Soil > Wetlands | place: USA... | reverse complement strand
TCCGCCCCTGGACCCCGCCAAAGGCAAGCCTTTGGAATCCATTGCTTATGTGATTGGGGGTCTGGGGCCTCAAGGCCCCAGCGGGTCGAGGGCGGAGCCCTCGCCTTGCTTTTAAATGCCTTATCCCGGCACGTCGGAGGCAAGACCCAGGCTGAGCTGGCGCACGGTGCCGAAGGTTGAGCGGTGATGCGGCGTCGGCCCGAGTCGCAGCAGCGCCGTGCGGTGGCGTGCGGTGGGGTAGCCGGCATTATCCTCCCAGCCATAGGCGGGGAAGCGCACCGCCAGCCGGGCCATCGCCCGATCGCGCAGCACCTTGGCGACGATGGAGGCGGCGGCGATGGAGAGGCTCAGCCCATCGCCCTTCACCACGCAACGGACGGGGCAGGGGAGCGGCGGCGGGGTGCTGCCGTCCACCAGGGCGAAATCGGGTGGGGCCGGCAGGCGGGTGCAGGCGCGCCGCATGGCGAGCAGTGTCGCCTGCAGGATGTTCAGCCGGGCGATCTCGCTCACCGAGGCGGCGCCGACGCCGATCTCCGCCGCCCCGCTCTCGCGCAGCGCCAGATAGGCGGCGAGGCGGGATGCGGCGGAGAGCTTTTTCGAGTCGTCGAGCAGCGCCGCCAGCCGTTCCGGTACCCCGGCGGGGAATACCACGGCGGCGGCCACCACCGGACCGGCGAGCGGTCCGCGCCCCACCTCGTCGATCCCGGCGACGCGGCCGCCATGCTCCAGTTCGAGACGAAAATCCGGCATGCGCCGGCCTCTACCGTATCGGCGGCCGCGCTGACCAGGGGCGGAAGGCCGCGGGGCGCTTCCTCCATGGCCAGCCCACCGCCGCGGCGGAGCAATGGGGCCTTGGCGTCCCTCCGCCCCGAACCCCGTCATGCGCGGGCGTGCATCCGCATGCCGGGGGGCGCGCCGTCCTCGGGGCCCCGGCGCAATGGGGCTTTCTGTTCAGAGGTCGGTCACTGGCAGCGCGATCGTCTCGGCGATCAGTTCGGCGACAAACCGCCGGTGGCAGCAGGCCGGGTCCCGCTCATAGCAGAGCAGGCAGGCGCGATGTTCGCGCGCCAGGGCGGTGGCCTCGGCGAGCGCGTGTTGTGCCGGGTCGCCTTGCAAATGCTCGGCATAGATCCGTTCCAGCGCATGGGCATCGCCGCGGCGCGCGGCGTCCCGCCCCGGCTTCGGCGTGCCGAGCGGCCGCAGATGCGCGTAGGCGAGGCCGGTCGCTTCCACCGAGGCCGCCAGCACGCGCTTGGAAAACCCCGCCTTGCGGGAAAGCGGCAAGGCGCGCACGTCGATCAGCAGCGTAACCCCGGCCAGCCGCAACTGGTCGATCAGCTCGGCCTGGGTCCGGCCTTCATAACCGATGGTGAACAGGGCAGAGGCCGACCCGGTCAGCGGCGTGCGCCCAGCCGGCCGAGCGCGTAGCCGATCACGGCGGCGATCGCCACGGCGGCGAACGGCCGCTCCTTGATCTGCTCCGACACCGCCGTCGTGGCTTTGCACATCTCGGCCGTGATCGAGCCGCAGGCGCATCGCGCCTGTTCCGCCCCGTGCGGGCAGCAATCCTCGGCCGTGGTCTGTGCGTTTTCCACCGTCTTGCCCGCCGGCTCCTGCGCGCTGCCCGCCTGATCCTTGGCCTGATCGTAAGCCATGCATGCCTCCTGTGGAATGATGGAGATTCAAACAGGCTTGCGTCATGCCGGTTCCACCGTCGGGGCGGCTCGCTTAATCAAGGCGTGGATCGATCGGGCCGCGCGCGGCCCCGATGGGGCGGAAGCATGGGACCATGACAGGCGGGGACATGACGCGGCGGATCAGCGCGGGCGTGCTCATCACCGATGGCAGGCGCCTGCTGCTCGGCCACGCCGTCCGCTCGCCGCGCTGGGACATCCCGAAGGGCCTGGTCGAGTCCGGCGAGGCCCTGGCGGAGGCCGCCATCCGCGAGGTGTTCGAGGAAACCGGTCTCCGCGTGCCGCCTGGGGCGCTGGTGCCGCTCGGGATGCATCGCTACCTCCCTGGCAAGGATCTCGCCTTGTTCGCCTGGGCGGTGGACCTGCCCGATCCCGCCGCCCTGCGCTGCACCTCCACCTTTTCCCTGCCCGGCGGCGCCGAGTTGCCGGAATTCGACCGGTTCGGCCTGTTCACCTGGCCGGAGGCGCTGGCGCGGGTCGGCCGGAACCTGGCCCGCGTGCTCGGGGCGCTGGCGGAGGTGCATTGCCCGATCATCGCCGCGCTGGCCGCCGCCGGGCAGATGGGCAACACGGCCTGATGCCGTCGGCCGCACGCCTTGCCCATTTCAAGGCCAGAGTAATGAAATGCCAGAATTTGACGGGTAGCTCGACAAATCAGGAATATCGGACCAAGATGGAAACAAAAGAACCTCAAATTCCCTGATACGAACCGCTGCCGACATAATTTTTCCAGCGGTGATGGAATCTCGAATTTGCCATTTTCGTTTGTAATCATGCCCACCAGACGGCGTGGTTCGCGGATATCTGCCAAATTCAGGCATTTCATTCGTTCTGGCCAATGGGGGAGATATTGAAAGTGGCCGAGGAAACCAGGACGAACAGGACTGCGAGCGTCGCAGTTCCTGGTGGATGGGAGGCTCGGCCAAAGCCCACCCGTCTTCGTCGGACGGTTTGGCGCCTGCTCCCCGCACGGCGTTTTCACGACATCCTCCGGCGAGCGAACACGCCCCCCGCTGCCCTTGCCCTGCTCGTTGTGTCCACGCTTTTCCTGCGGCTTGTGTTCGCGAGCGCGTTCGGACTCGGCATCGACGAGAGCTACATGGTGGCGGCCGGGCGCGAGCTTCACCTCAGCTACTTCGACCACCCGCCCCTGGCGTGGTGGATGGCGTGGGGCGCGGCCCACCTGTTCGGAACCGATGCGCCCTGGGCGGTGCGCCTCCCCTTCGTCCTGACCTTCGCGGGCACGACGTGGCTCATGTTCGCGCTCGCGGCGCGGTTTTACGGCGCCCGGGCGGGTTTCTGGGCGGCCGCGCTTCTCAACGCGGCGCCTGTGCTCGGGGTGACAAGCGCCACCTGGGTCCTGCCGGACGGTCCGCTCTTGGCGGCGCTTCTCGGGGCCGCCATCTGTTTTGACCGGTGCATTGCCGCCTCCGGGAACGCCGCCTGGCGCTGGTGGATCAGCACGGGGCTTTGCACCGGCCTGGCCCTGCTCTCGAAATACTCGGCCATCCTGACCATCACCGGGGCAGCCGTGTTCCTCCTCACGGAACCCTCCGCGCGGCGCTGGCTTTCCCGCCCCCATCCCTATGTCGCCGGGCTGGTCGCGCTCGCGGTTTTCTCGCCAGTCCTGATCTGGAATGCGCAGAACGGGTGGGTGTCGATGGCCTTCCAGGGCGGCCGGGCCGCGGCGACGCGCCTCCATCCCCTCGGCCCCTTGTCGACCCTTGGCGGAGAGGCTTTGTTCCTGTTGCCGTGGATGTGGCTTCCGCTCGTCCTTTGCGGTGCGCTGGCGCTGCGGCGGGGGCGAGGCGACCGCCGGTCCTGGCTGCTGGCCTGCCTGGGGATTCCGCCCATCCTGTTCTTCCTGGTCGTCTCGCTGTGGAGCCATGTGCTGTTCCACTGGGCCGCGCCCGGCTACCTGATGCTCTTCCCGCTGCTCGGCGAGGCGGTCGGGCGCCTGCGCGAGAAGAGCCGTACGGTCCGGGTCTCGCTCTGGGCCACCGCGGGGGTGGTGGTCTCCGCGGCGCTCCTTGTGGCCAGCGAGGTCCGGTTCAACTGGATGCCGGACGTGGTGGAGGATTTCGCCCTTGGCAGGGACCCGGACATCGACGCCGTGGACTGGACGTCGGTGCGCGACGAGCTCGCCGACAGAGGCCTGCTGGCTCGGCCCAACCTGCTGCTGGCCGGAACCCGGTGGTTTGATGCGGGGAAAACCGACTACGCCCTGCAAGGCAAGGCGCGCGTGATCTGCCTGGGGGACGACGCCCGGGAATACGGCGTGTTAGCGAAGCCTGCATCCTATTCGGGACACGACGTCCTCATTCTGGGCCCGCGTCTCTCCCTGAAACAGATCGAGGCCCGGTTCTCGAACGAATTCGCCTACATCGAGGAATTGAAGCCCATCCTGATGCGCCATGCCGGACGGCCCGCGATGCTCATCCCTGTCTTCATGGGGCATCATTTCCAACAGGGCTGGGTCTATCGGCTGGATATTTGATTTTCCGTCGAGGGGGGCGAGCCCACAACCGTGGCGGATGCGGACACGGCGGTGGTCGGCCATAAGTAACGAAATGCCAGAATTTGACGGGTGGCTCGACAAATCAGGAGTGTGGGATCAATCTGAAAATATAGGGGTTTTAAATTCCGTGATCCGGACCGCTGGCGGTATAACTTTTCTGGCGGTAAGGGAATCTCCGGCTCGCTGTTTGCGTTTGAGGTGGTGACGGCCAGGCGTTGCAGTTCGTTCTGGCCTGTTAGGCAAGCCGGTTCAGGATCAACAGGTGGTCCCTATCGAGAACCTCGCCCCCGTCCCATCCGACGAACTTTCGTCGCTCGGAACACGTGGCCGGCTACACCTCCGGGAACGGATGGCGCGCGAGTGCGAGGCGATGGCGCAGTACGCGGTCAGCAACGGGCTAACGGTTCCGGTCGAAGTTCTGGAACTCCTGGACGGCGCCCTGTCGATGATGGACTCTTGGGGAACAGATCGTCAAACGCCCAACGATCCGAAGAAGGCCGGTTGTCTGCCCGGTACCGCGTCGCCGATCGGGGCCCTCGCAAGAACTCACGCGGCTTTGGCCGCGATCATCGCGCCAGCAACGCCGGAAGGCGTTCTGCTGATTGCCGACGAGCGGACGAAGCACCCGCGCTGGTCCGTCCTGGGTCCAGTTCCTGTCGCCAGGCACATGTTAATTCTCGCTCTTGTGTCGCTGCTGATTCTGTTGGTGGTGAGCCTGTCCCAGTATGTCAACGCGGAGAACGTGAGCAAGTCGTTGCTGGAACTGTCAGGCTACCCTCTCCTCCTCGTGGAGGTCTTCCTGCTCTCGGCCGCATCCCTGGGCAGCTGCTTCGCGAATCTGCAACGGATAAATGCGTTCCTCTCCGAAGGAAACTTCAATCCTAAATATCAGAGCACGTATTGGACACGCTGGGTGATGGGCTTGATTTCCGGCATCGTGCTGTCGCAACTGATCTATGACGTCTTTCTGGCCAACCCTGAGAATGTCTCGCCCTCGCGAGAAATCGTGCCTCCGGCCATTGGACAGCCTTTGCTAGCCCTCTTTGGGGGCTATTCCGTGGATGTGGTTCTTGGCTTCCTCAACCGCTTGATCGCGATGTTTGATTCGTTCTTCAGCGGACCGAGCGCTCCAGCGAGAACCCCGGCCGCCGCACGACCGCTGGATGGCACCGTGGATAGTCGAGTCGTCCCGTCGGCTGAAATCACCAATGCCGGCGAGGCCGCAGCAACAGGCCCGATGCCGACGCGGCCACCGGTGGGTTGACCGGCCGAGACAAGGTCGACGCGGGAGCGCTTCGGTTGCTTGCCCCGGCTGGGCCAGGAGGCTCTTCCGTGGCCCGGGACAACGAAATGCCCCGATTTGACAGATAACTGGGCAAATCCGGAACATCGGACTCAACGTGAGCCGACGAAAGTCTTAAATTCCTCGGTCCGAACCGCTGCCGACATAAATTTTCTATCGGTAAGAGAATCGACGGCTTGCTGATCTCGTCTGAGATCATGCCCACGCATGACGGTGCGGCTCGCGCTTATCTGTCAAATTCGGGCATTTCGTTCATTCTGGCCTGTTCACCCAAGGTGGAGACGCACCAGCTTCTGGCTCTCCTCTCGGCACACATCATGGAACGCCGGTAGGGATACTTTCTTTTTTCCTGGCGCGGGTAGTTTCCAAGCTATGAATCAGAATTCCGGACGAAATAGTATCAAGCGCAGTTAGGGTAACTCCTGCGAAAAAAGATAAGAGATAACAAAGATTCGTTCTTGTGTCGTTTATCGGCTGAAATCTTCGCTTTAATTTGTCTGCGCTTTTTTTCAAATGAATTCATATACTCTTTATCCTCTCTGATTCTTTTGTTTTTCCTCATGAACATTGTGCGCCCACCCCGGTTTCGGCGAGAGATTGCAAAGCTAACCAACATTCGAATTTGCAACAAATCACGGTTGCGCAATCTCCCTCGTGCGTCGAAAGCCCTTGCATGGCGGCCGGCCCCCGCCGGGTCAGAACAGCGACATCTGCGCGCCGCCGGGCGCCGCCTCGCCGGGGGGCGGGGCGAAATGCTCTGTTTGCAGCACCTCCTGCTCCCCCAGCCCGAGTTGCCGGCAGGCGCGGTCGAAGCGGCGGGCCAGCAGCTCGACATGCGGGCCTTGCCCGGTGAAGCGGTGGCCGAAGCGGCCGTCGTTCAACTGTCCGCCCCAGGTTTCCCGCACCATGTTCAGCACCCGGCGGGCCCGGTCCGGGAAATGCTGGTGCAGCCAGGCCTCGAACATCTGCCCCAACTCCAGCGGCAGGCGCAGCAGCACGTAGCCGGCCTGGCGCGCCCCGGCGCCGGCGGCGGCCTCCAGGATCGTCTCCAACTCGGCATCATTGAGGCCCGGGATCATCGGCGCCGTCATCACCCCCACCGGGATGCCGGCGGCGGCGAGGGCGCGGATCGCCTCCAGCCGGCGCGCCGGCGCCGCCGCGCGCGGCTCCATCCGGCGTGCGAGGTCGGGATCGAGCGTGGTGACGGAGAGCCACACCCGCACCAGCCCGCGATCGGCGAGGCGCCGCAGCAGATCGAGATCCCGCGTGACCCCGGCCGATTTGGTGACGATGCTGACCGGATGGCTGAACCGGTCCAGCACTTCCAGCACCGAGCGGGTCAGCTTCAGCGAGCGCTCCACCGGCTGATAGGGGTCGGTGTTCGAGCCGAGCGCGAGTGTGCGCGGCAGATAGCCAGGCCGGCGCAATTCCTGCTCCAGCCGCGCCGCGACATCCGGCTTGAACACCAGCTTCGTCTCGAAATCGAGGCCGGGCGAGTAGCCGAGATAGGCATGGGTCGGGCGGGCATAGCAGTAGATGCAACCGTGCTCGCAGCCCCGGTAAGGGTTCACCGCCCTGTCGAAACCGAGATCGGGCGAGGTGTTCCAGCTGATCGCCGAGCGGCTCTGATCGCGGGCGAGCGTGGTTGGCAGCTTCGGCGGAGCGGCGGAATCGGCGGCGAACGTGTCCCAGCCATCGTCGAAATCGTCGGTGGTCTGCCGGTCGAAGCGGTTGGCGGGGTTGCAGGTGGCGCCGCGCCCGCGCCGCGCGAGGCTCGGCCGCAGCTCGACCGGTGGGGGATCGGGCAGGCCGGCCTGGTCCAGCGCCGCGAGCGCTTCCCGGTCCGGCTCGGACGGGCCGGACCGTAACGCGGCGCCGGTGTCCGCTGGAGAGGCCCAGGCATGGAAGGCCATGCGCAAAGTTCCTTTTTTGTTCTCGCCCACTGCAAGCTGGGGATGACAGTAGTCCGAGGTGTCGACGCCGTCAAGAACATACCAAGAACACGCAGGGCAGGAACAAGCGGCATGGGAATGCCACTTCCGGGCGGTGAAGCGGCTTGAGGGCGGCCAGCCCGTGCCGCATGGAGAGCAGTCCGGCGCCCATGGCATCGGTCGCGGACTTGTGGGGGCGTGCGGGCGGTCGTAACCGTGCCTTCGTTCCCCTGGCCACCCGGCCGGACGGGAAGCCGCCACCGATCGGAGGGAACCGAACCTTGGCCGCGAATAGCAGGCGTTGCCGGCCCTGGAGCGCCGCCTGAATGTCCCCGCCCCCCGATAGCGTCCGCCGGGCAACCCTGCTCGCGCCGCGTGAATGGATGCGGCGGCTGGTGTTCTGGACCGGCGCGGTCATCGTCGCCCTGGTCGCGATCCTGTTCGCGCAGGCCGCCAGTCTCGCCGAGCGCCTCTTTCACGGCGTGCTGGCGGTGAATCCGCTGCTGGTGCTGCTTCTGGCCCCGTCCGGCTTCGCCTTCGCCGTTTTCCTGACCCGGCGCGTCTTCCCCGGCGCCCAGGGCAGCGGCATTCCGCAGACCATCGCCGCCCTGGAGATGACGCAGCCGCAAGCCATCGCCCGTGTGCTGTCGCTGCGCGTCGCCTTCGGCAAGATGCTGCTCTGCGTGACCGGCCTCGCTTGCGGCGCCTCGATCGGCCGCGAGGGGCCGAGCGTGCAGATCGGCGCTTCCATCATGCGGGCCCTCGGTGACGCGCTGCGCGTGCCCGGCCCCGACACGCAGCGCGCCCTGGTGCTTGCCGGCGGGGCCGCCGGTATCGCCGCCGCCTTCAACACGCCGCTCGCCGGCATCGTGTTCGCCATCGAGGAACTGAGCCGGTCCTTCGAACAGCGCACCAGCGGCATCGTCATCACCGCGGTCGTCCTCGCCGGCATCACCACCCTCGCTTTGCTTGGCAACTACACCTATTTCGGCGTGACCTCGGTGACGCTGCCGGTCGGCAGCGGCTGGATCGCGGTGCTGGTCTGCGGCGTGCTCGGCGGGCTTGGCGGCGGCGCGTTCAGCCAAACCCTGGTCGCGGCCTCACGGGGCCTGCCGGGCCGGGCGGGGCGGTTCGTCGCACGTCGGCCGGTGGTCATCGCCGCCCTGTGCGGCCTCGCCATCGCCTTGATCGGCCTCGCTTCCGGCGGCAGCAGCTACGGCACCGGCTATGCCGAGGCGCATGCCTTGGTTGCCGGGCAGTCCGACACGCCGGTGCGGTTCTTTGTGCTGAAGGCCCTCGCCACCATCGTCTCCTATTGCAGCGGGATTCCGGGCGGCATCTTCGCCCCCTCGCTCGCGGTGGGCGCCGGGCTCGGCCGGGTCATCGCGCACGTCCTGCCGGCGGCGCCCGCCGGGGCGGTCGTGCTGCTCGGTATGGTCGCCTACTTCTCCGGTGTGGTGCAGGCGCCGCTCACCGCGGCGGTGATCGTAATGGAGATGACCGACAACCAGCAGATGACGATTCCGCTGATGGCGGCGGCGTTCCTCGGCTTCGCCGCGTCGCGCTTGGTCTGCCCGCGCCCGCTTTATGATGCGCTGGCTCATGGTTTCCGCAGTGCGCAGGAAGGCGGCACGCAGGGGGACTGACCGGCGAAAGGCGAGGGGCTCCGCCCCTCGACCCCGCTGGGGCTGTCGGCCCCAGACCCCTTTTCATGAATGATGCCAAACTCGTGCGGGTCTGGGGGCGCTGCCCCCAGCGGGGTGCGGGGCAGAGCCCCGCTGCTTCACCGAATAGGTCAATCAATAAGGCGGTTGGTATTAGGTGATTCAAGAAACTCCCGCAGGACGACAGCATTGTTGCGCTCCGCGTCCTTTGCCGCGAAGAGCAACGTGAGAGGTGTCGCGGCTTTCATCAGCTCGCTCAGGGCCGGAACGTTCCGCGCATTCCTTGCGAGTTCGGCGCCGTAGCGCGTCCGGAATTCCGCCCATCGGCTTGGGTCATGACCGAACCAGCGGCGAAGCTCCGCGCTCGGCGCGACCTCCTTCAGCCACAGGTCGATTTGTGCCACGTCTCGTTTCAGGCCCCGCGGCCACAGACGATCGACGAGGACGCGGGCGCCGTCATCGGGTGACGGCGGATCATAGACACGTTTGAGCCGGATCAGGCCCATCCCGCAGGCCGCATATCGGCCGAGAGGTCCAGGCCGTGGACGTGTCCCGCATCCGCCCCGATCCGCTCTTCGGCCTCGTTCCCGAGAGCAAGATGCGTGAGGGGGAAGGCCCTGCCGGGCGGGAGTGGCATCCAGCTCAGCCCTTTCGAGCCGCCTTGCTGAGATGCTCCCGCAGGCGCGGCATCAACTCCACCAGGTTGCAGGGCCGGTGGCGCGAATCCAGTTGCCAGAGCAGGATCTCGTCCCAGCCATCGGCGACGGCGCCGGGGCTGCCCGGCAGCGCGAACAGATACGTCCCCCCGGCAACACCCCCTAGCGCCCGCGACTGCATCGCCGAGGTGCCGATCTTCTGGTAGCTCAGCATGCGGAACAGCTCGCCAAACCCCTCGATCCGCTTGTCCAGCACCCGTTCATAGGCTTCCGGGGTGACGTCGCGGCCGGTAACGCCGGTGCCGCCCGAGCTGATCACCACATCCACCGCCGGATCGGCGATCCAGGCGCGCAGCCGGGCCTCGATGCGCGCCGCATCATCCGGCTCGATCGCGCGCGCGGCGAGGATGTGCCCCGCTTCCTGGACCCGCGCGGCGAGCGAGTCGCCGGAGACGTCGTTCGCCGGGGTTCGCGTGTCAGAGACGGTGAGGATCGCGATGTTGACCGGCAGGAAGGGGCGGGTCTCGTCGATGCGTGCCATGGGAGGTGGCGTCCTTGGGGATGTGACCATGCCGCAGGGGGCGCCGCCCCCTGCACCCCCGCCAAAGGCCGGGGCCTT
>Ga0335083_10012009_pt1 | contig 10386 bp, 15 predicted proteins | sample Lox_Sample_42_FD_206716 | JGI IMG/M metagenome (GOLD analysis project Ga0335083, IMG submission 206716) | Soil microbial communities from Loxahatchee National Wildlife Refuge, Florida, United States - Lox_Sample_4.2 | ecosystem: Environmental > Terrestrial > Soil > Wetlands | place: USA... | reverse complement strand
CGCCGGCGGGCCGAATGCCGCTGCCGTCGGCGCAGTGATCGGCTACGGCCCGCGCAGCGAGGAGCACTATTACCGCAGCGCCGCGTTCATCGACAAGATCCTCAAGGGCGAGAAGCCTGGCGGCATCCCCGTCCAGCAGCCGACGACGTTCGACCTCGTCGTCAACCGCAAGGCCGCGGGCGCGCTCGGCCTGGTTGTGCCGCCCGCGCTCCTGAAGCACGCCAGCAAGGTCATCGAGTGATCCCATGCCGACATCAGCGAAAACTTCCCTTGCCGCCATCCTGATCTCCAGCCTGCTCGGCTGCGCCTCGGTGGATTACCAGGCCGCGGTCGACAGCCCGGTGCGCACCGACCAGGACCGCCACGCGGACGCGGCGCGCCGCCCTGCCGGCTTCCTCGAATTCACGCAGGTAAAACCCGGCATGCAGGTGCTGGACGTGCTTGCCGCGGCGGGCTATTCGTCGCAATTGCTCGCGCTCGCGGTCGGCCCGGGCGGGACCGTCTATGCGCAGAACACGCAGCCGCGCCCCGCGCTCGCGGAGCGGCTGAGCAAGCACCCGCAAGCCAACCTGGTGCCCGTCGTGCGCCCTTTCGAGGACCCGCTGCCGCCCGGCGCCCCGATGCTGGACCTGATCACCATCATCCAGAACTACCACGACATCTGCTACCTGCCCGTCGACCGGGCGAAGATGAACCGGCGGCTGTTCGCCGCGTTGAAACCCGGCGGGCACCTCGTGGTGATCGACCACGCGGCGCGCAGCGGCAGCGGCATCGGCGACGCGAAATCGCTGCATCGCATCGACGAAGCGCTGGTGCGCGCGGATTTCCTGCAGGCGGGCTTCAGGCTGGAAGCCGAGGGCGATTTCCTGCGCAACCCGGCCGACCCGCGCGACCAGGTGTCCTACGGCTCCAAGATCCCGACCGACAAATTCGCGCTGCGCTTCGTCAAGCCCTAACTCCGGCCGTGGACGTCGTCGCCCATTTCCGCAACGCCCGCAACCTGGTCGAATTGCAGGCCGGGCTGGTGCTGTTCAGCGAAGGCGAGCCGGGCAAGAACATGTTTGTGCTGATGGAGGGCACCGCGGCGGTCTGCGTCGCCGGCGAAGTGATCGAGATCGCCGGGCCGGGCGCGCTGCTGGGCGAAATGGCGCTGGTTGATTCGGCCGTCAGGAGCGCCACGGTGATCACGCGCTCGAGCTGCCGGGTGATCTCGATCAACCTGCCGCAGTTCGACGCGCTGGTGCGCGAATCGCCGGAATTCGCGCGGCACGTCATGATGGTCATGGCAGACCGGCTGCGGCACATGAACGAGCGGCTCAAGGCCCATTTCAGCCGCTAGTCGTCGGCTGCGCCGCCACCGCCGCTGGCGGCGATGTCTGCCTGCTTCACCTTGTCGACGTTGAACCTGGCGGCGCGCTCGCGCATCGTCTTCAGCACCTCCTCCAGCGGCGGCGGCTCGCCCTGGATCCAGCGCAGCGGGTTGATGCGCGCCACCACGAAGGCCTTCAGGTAGGGGCTGAGGAAGCCTTTCGACTTCAGCTTCGCGACGACGTCGGCAACGCGCTCATCGAGGTCCAGCACCTGTTCCGCATGCTTTTGGCGGATTTTCACGGCGGACGAGAGATTCGAATCCAAAAACGCGCTCAACCTCCTCACGATCGAGTTGTACGCCCCGCCGCTGAACCTCGGGACCTTTTCGTAGCACAGCCCCAGCGTCACGAACGAGGCCTCCTCGAGGTAGAAGGCGAACTGCTTCTCGGGCCGCGCGCCGTCCTCCTCGAGCAGGCCGCGGTAGATGCGGATCACCTCGAGCGATTTTTCCTTCAGGTTGTGCGCCTTCTCGGTGTTGAGCGCGAGGATCTGCCAGGCGATCTCGCGCCGCGGCACCACCAGCGCGGCGAGCGACTTCGCGCCCAGGCGGCGCATCGCCGCCAGGCGGTGGCCGCCGTTCGGCGTCCAGAAACCCTTCTCCGGCGCGGTGATGGCGATGATCGGATCGAGAAACAGGCCGGTCTTGTCGATGACATCGGCCAGCCGCTTGTGGTGCATGTCGGAGACGTCGCGCTGGAACGGCGTCGGTTCCACCGCGGCGAGCGGCAGGACGGCGAGCAGCAGCGGATTCCTGCCGAGCGGATCCTGGTAGGCGGCCAGCACGGCGCCGCCTTCTTTTTCGATCCTGCTTTTCGCTTCCAGGGTGGAAGGATCTAGATCCTCGAGGCGGCACTCCGCCGGCGCGAGCCCGCGCGAGCCCGCGGCCGCCTTGCGCGCCCGCTTCTTCGGCGCGGCGCGTTTCAGGCCGCTTTTCTTCGGCTTCGCGTTGGAGGTCGCCACGCCTTATGATAGCCAAATGCGGTTGCGCGGCGCATGCCTGCTAGCCATTTTGTCCCTGCTCCTGGCCGGCGGATGCAGCAGCGACAGCGTTTCCAGCCTATGGCCCTTCGGCGATTCGGATACGCCGGAAGCCAGCCGCAAGCCCGCCAACGCCACCGAGTACCGCTGCGACGGCGGCAAGGGATTCTACGTGCGCAGCCTGGACGCCGGCGCGGTCTGGCTGATCGCGCCGGACCGCGAGATCCGCCTCGACAAGCTGCCCGACGGTCGCTACGGCGTCGGCCGCGTGGCGCTGGAAATCGACGCCGACCGCGCCCAGCTTTCCGATCCGCCCGCGCTCTTCAGCAACTGCAAGCGCGCGGGAAAATGAAGCCATCCCCGAAGGGAAGCTCATGATCGACCTCTACGCCGCCGGCACCTCCAACGGCATCCGCGCCCGCGTCGCCCTCGAGGTCAGCGGCACTTCAAATTGCCGCCGTCCGGCACGAACGCCTCGGCGCAATTTACTTCGTCGACCTTTCGCGACGGGTCCATGGGCGCGACCGACACGAAGTTCTCCTGTTCGCGGACCTGCACCAGGCGCTTCATGTCGCTCACGTCCTTGTCCGGCTCCGGAGTGGGCTGGGTCCACGAATAGCAGGACGCGGTCGCGAGGGAAAGGGACAGGGCGGCAATTGCAGTGCGCAGGTTCATGGCAAAGGCTCCTTCCAGACTGGTCTTTGCAACATATCAGCGCCGATACGGGCTGACAATCGATCGCGCTCCGGCGTCAGGCCGATGACAGCTTTGGGTCGAAGCCGGGAATAAACCGGCGCGCGCGGCCGAGTTCGCGAAGGACGGATTCAACGTCGAAAGCTTCAGCGTCGGGGAAATGCAGTTCAGCCTGGTGTCCGACCTGAACCGCAACGAACTGCGCGATTTCGCGCGCCTGCTGGCGCAGGCCGCCGCCGGCTAGCGCTTGGCCAGCGAGCGCTTGATTTCCTCGATGTCGAAGATCGCCGGCTGCAGCGCGTTCAGGTAGTCGAAGCTCTCGGCGACGGAATGGTCGCGCGTGTACGAAATCATCTTCTTGGTGGCGGCGATCGCCACCGGCGCCTTGGCGGCGATCCGCTTGCCGACCTCGAGCGCGCCCGCAACCAGCTGCTCGTGCGTGTCGAACAGGCCGTTGACGAAGCCCAGGCGCTCGGCGCGTTCGGCGTTCAGCCGGTCGCCGGTGTAGCCCAGTTCGCGCACCACCGCCTCGGGCAGCTGCTTCGGCATGCGGTTGAAGGTGCCGACGTCCGCCATCATGCCGAGATGGATTTCCTGGATCACGAACCAGGCGTCGCGCGTGGCATAGCGCAGGCAGCAGGCGGTCGCCATGTCCACGCCGCCGCCGATGCAGCCGCCTTGCACCGCCGCGATCACCGGGAAAGGCGCGTCGGCGAGCGAACCGAGGCTGGCCTGCAGCTCTTCGAGCTTGGCGCGAAATAGCTTTCGCGCCGCCACGTTCTCCGTGTCGAGGCCCCCGGAAGCGAACATCGACACGTCCAGGCCGGCGCAAAAATGCGGCCCGCTGGACGACAGGATAAGCACCCTGGCCGCCAGCTTGCGCACGATCGCGGGCAATTCCTGCCAGAAGGCCGGCGTCATGGCGTTGCGCCGCTCCGGCCGCGACAGCTTCAGGTGCGCTACCCCCTCGGCAGGCGAAGACAACTCGAAACATTCGTAGGCCATGCACTACTCCGGTGATCCGTTCAAGTGCGATGGTCGCATCGCTGACCAAGCCTTGCAAAGCAGCCGGGGACTGCCGGTATGATGGACGCCACTGCAGCCAGGGATGAGCAGATGCAGGCGGCTTCGGAAACGCAGCATCCAGCGGGATTTCCGCGCGGCATCGCCCGCGAGGTCACGCCACTCAGCATGTGGGGCGGCGACACGCTGGTCTACAAGTCCATTTTCCTGCTGTCGGTGGCCGCCCTGCCGCTGGTCGCCGTCGTCAACTGGCGGCTGCGTGGCGTCGTGGCGTGGCCTCAGCTGGGCCTCGCGTGCGCGACGCTGATCGGCGCGCTGCTGTGCCATTGGCTGTCGAACCTCGGCAGGCGCGACGTCGCCGCCGGGCTGCTGGTCGGCGTGGTCTGGTGCTCGGCCACGACCTATGCGCTGAATACCGGCTACGGCATGCACAGCTCGGCGATCTTCATGTACCTGCCGTGCATCCTGTACACCGCACTGTTCTTCGGACTCGTCGTCGCCTCGGCCGAGCTCGCGCTCACCATCACCGCGCTGGTGCTGATGTACCTGGCTGAGGAAAGCGGCCAGCTCGGCGGCGCCGCCGAGTTCGTCAGGCAGGGCACCAATTTCAATTTCGTGATCGGGGTCATCCTCACCAGCATCGGCACGCTCGTCGTCGGCGCGGTCTACCACCGGCGCGTCGAGCGCGAGGCGGCGCGCGTGGTGGCCGAGGCAGAGCAGCGGCGGCAGGCCATGATACAGACGCAAACCGCGCAGGCGCAGCTCGAAACCGCGCACGCGGCGCTGGTGGCGGCCAACGCCGAGCTCGCGGCGCGCGGCAATGCGCGCCGCCAGGAGATCGCACGCGCCGGGCGCGAACTCGAACTGCTGCACGCGGCGCTGGCGAAAGACCTGCCCGCGGCGCGGCTCGCGGGGAGCGACGCGATGGCGGCGCTGCTGGCGGCGCTCGAGGAACTGGCCAACTACGGCTCGCGCCCCCTGCGCAACGAACGCCTCGACCTGTCGGCGCTGGCGCGGGAGGCGGTGCGCAATGCGCGCGCGCACCCGGAAAACGCGCGCGTCAGCTTCGAGGTCGAGCCCGGCCTGCGCGCGTTCGGCGACCGCGAGATGATCGCCGCCCTGCTGCGCCACCTGGCCGAGCGCGCCGCCCGCGCCTGCCGCGGCGCCAGCGAACCCTGGGTGCACATCGGCGCCGGCACGCTGGAGGGCCTGCCGGTATTTTTCGTCCGCGACAATGGCTCCGGCATGAACGCGGCCCAGCGCGAGCAGCTGTTCCGGCCATTTGGGCAGGGCAACGCCGAGCCGGACACGGCGGCGGCCTGCGCGCGCCTCATCGCCGAGTGCCACGGCGGCAACCTGAAAGTCGAGTCCGCGCCCGGCGCGGGCACGGTCTTCCACTTCTCGCTGCCGGCCTAGCGCAGCCCGCCGAAGAAGGCTCTTACCTCGCGCGCGAGCGCCTCGGGCTGCTCCAGCGCGGCGAAGTGCCCGCCCTTCGGCATCACGCTCCAGCGCCTGATGTCCGTGTAGGTTTGCGCCGCCAGCGAACGCGGCGGAATCAGGATTTCCTTGGGGAACTCGGCGTAACCCATCGGCACGCCGATGGTGCCGCCTTCCGGGATCGGCCAGCCCGAATGCTGCCGTGCGTAGTAAGGCCAGAACGACGAGCCGATCGCGCCGGTGAACCAGTAGAGAGAGATGTTCGCCAGCATCTCGTCGCGCGGGATGGCGTTTTCCGGATTGCCGCCGCAATCGCTCCAGGTCCTGAACTTCTCGACGATCCACGCCGCAAGTCCCGCCGGCGAGTCGCTCAGGCCGAAGGCGAGCGTCTGCGGCTTGGTGCCCTGGATCGCCTGGTAGCCGGATTCTTCCTGCAGGAAATGCTTCAACTGCTGCAGGTATTTCGGATCGGTGCTGAGCTTCGGGTCCCTGCGGACCACGAGCAGGTTCAAGTGGATGCCGATCACCCTTTCCGGATATCGGTGGCCGAGCACGGTGCTGATGGAAGCGCCCCAGTCGCCGCCCTGGCAGCCGAATCGCCGGTAGCCGAGCACGCCGGTCATCAGTTCCGCGAACGCTTCCGCCATGTCCTCCGAGCCGAAGCGCGGCTGGCCCGGCCGGTAGGACAGCCCGTAGCCCGGCAGCGAGGGCGCGACGACGGTGAAATCCTCCTGCAACAGCGGAAGAATCCGCAGGAACTCGAACACCGAGCCCGGCCAGCCATGCGACAGCAGCAACGGCATGGCGTCGGGCCGCTTGCCCGGCGCGTGGATGAAATGCAGGTCGATGCCCTTCACCGGCACCGTGAACTGCGGAAAAGCGTTCAGCCTCGCTTCGGCCGCCCGCCAGTCGAAGCCGTAGCGCCAGTAGTCGAGCAGGCCTTTCAGGTAGCCAAGGCTGGTCCCCGTCGACCACGGGGCGAGCGGCGGCTCGTCTGGCCAGCGTGTGCGGCCGAGGCGCTCCTTGAGGTCGGCCAGCGAGGCGTCTGGCACGCCAAGACGAAAGGCTTGTGGGACTTTTGCCACGCCATACCTCCCGCGATAGGTGCAGAATCCGGCCCATGAAAAGACGAGCCCTGCTGGCCCTGGCGATGATAGCGGCAATTTCCGCTGCCTCCGTGTTCGCGGCCGACGACGCGAAGAAACAGTCCGATGACGACACCTACGACCAGGACACCGTCCTGCACGACGCCGAGAGCTTCTTCGGCAAGGGCGCCGAGGGCCTTGCCAAGGTGATCGAAAAAGCGTTCAAGGACAACGGCCGCCCGAACGGCTACATCAAGGGGCAGGAAGTGGCCGGCGCCATCACCGTCGGCCTGAATTACGGCGACGGCACGCTGGTGATGAAAAACGCCCGGAACCGGCACGTCTTCTGGACCGGGCCGTCGGTCGGCTTCGACCTGGGTGCGAATGCCGCCAAGGTATTCACGCTGGTCTACAACCTGCCGAAGCCGAATGCCATCTTCATACGCTTCCCGGCAGTGGACGGCAGCTTCTATTACGTCGGCGGCGTCGGCATCAACTACCAGCGGCGCAACGGCGTCACGCTCGCGCCGATCCGGCTCGGCGTCGGCCTGCGCGCGGGCGCGAGCATCGGCTACCTGCACTACACCGCGAAGAAGCGGTACCTGCCGTTCTGAAGTACCGCCTTTACTACTGGCCGGAAATCCAGGGCCGCGGCGAATTCATCCGCCTGGCGCTGGAGTACGCCGGCGCCGATTACGCGGACGTCCTGCGCGGCGCCGGGGACTATTCCTTTCCGAAGCGGCAGGCGCCCTTCTCGCTGCCCTACCTGGTCGCCGGGAAAAGGGTCATCTCCCAGACCGCCAATATCCTGTTCTACCTCGGGCCGCGCCTGCGCCTCGCGCCAAAGGGCGAAGCGGGCCGGCTCTGGGCGCACCAGCTGCAGCTCACCATCGCCGACTGGCTGGTCGAAGCGCACGATACCCACCATCCCATCGGTTCGGGCCTCTACTACGAGGAACAGCGGCGCGAGGCGAAACGCCGGACGGCCGACTTCCTGGAGGCCCGGATGCCCAAATATCTGGACTATTTCGAAGGGGTATTACGCCGTTCCGGCGGATCCTGGCTGCTCGGGAAAACCCTCTCCTACCCCGATCTCTCTTTATTTCAGATGCTTGCAGGCCTGCGCTACGCCTTCCCGAAGGCCATGGCAAGGCTCGAAAGGCACTGTCCGCGCACCGTTTCCCTGCACGGGCGGATCGCCGTGCACCCGAGGCTGGCGGGCTACTTCGCGTCCGAACGCCGCATCCCCTTCAACCAGCTGGGCATCTTCCGGCACTATCCGGAGCTCGACTCGTTTCGAAATAATTCAAAAAAAACATAGACCTGCGCCATCATTTGATGGTATAAAGAGGGGTGCGGGAAGAAGCGATGGACTGGACGCTGGACCGAATCCAAACGTTGACCAAACCGGAGGTGAAGCAGCTGCGCGCCAATGCGGAGCGGCTCGAAGAACCCGGTGTAGTGGCGTTGTGTGACGAAGTGCTCAGCAGCAAGGCGGCGAAGCCCGTTGGTGCGGTCGTAGCCCGTCCCGCGAAGGCAGCAAAACCCAGAGGAACCCAAAGGTGACTGAGGAAGTACGCGACGTAGTGCGGGAACACCCCGGCCGTCAGGCGCGCAAGCGTTTCATGATCGGGAAATATGAAATCATCGCCCAACCCATCGCCGGATCCGCGCACATGCTGCGCTACACGGTGTTCGTGAGCGGGCGTCGTGTCGGAGCGACAGCCAGCATGCCGACCGAATCGGATTGCCGGTACCTGGAACGGCCGCCGGTGGTGCCGCCGCTCAAGCCCTTCCAGGTTTTCTACCGTCCGGGGCGCCCCAAGAAAGGCGCGACGCCGCCGCAACCGGCGACCGACGTGCACCAGGGACTGCCGCGCGACGACATTCCCGCCGGAATCACGATTCCGGGTCCTCGCTCCGGCGAAGACAGCTGACCAACACCAGGCCCGGGCAACCGGGCCTTGTTTTTTAGGGAGGAGCGATGGACAAGCGCGCGACCTGGCGGGAGCAGGAGCAGCAATTGATTGCCCGATGGAATGCGGCCAATGAACGCTATCGCGCCGCGCATACCGGCAACCAGACCGCCGAAGCCGAAGCTGCGCGTGCGGAGCTCGAGGTCCTGCGCCGGCAGGTCGCCCGCCTGAAAGTCGAATTTACTTCGGGTAAACGCTACTAGCTAGCTTTCCAATCCGGCCTTTCCCCGCAATGCCTTGATCCGGCCGCGCCGGATCTTGCCCTCCAGCCGCCTGCGTTTCGACGAACGCGTCGGTTTCGTCGCCTTCCGCGACTTCGGCACCTGCGCCGCGCCAGCCACGAGCGCGTGCAGGCGCCCCAGCGCTTCCGCGCGGTTCATTTCCTGGCTGCGGTGCTGCTGCGCCTTGATGACGATTTCGCCTGCGCGCGTCAGGCGCTGGTCTTTCACCTGCAACAGCCGCGCCTTCAGCCAGTCCGGCAACGACGAGGCAGCGACGTCGAAGCGCAGGTGCACGGCACTCGACACCTTGTTGACGTTCTGGCCGCCGGCGCCCGCGGAGCGCACCGCGGTCAGTTCGATCTCGCTCTCGGGGATGATGAATTTCACCGCGCGCGGATCAAGTCGGCCGCCTTCTCGGCGATCATGATCGTCGGCGCATTGGTATTGCCGCCGATCAGGTCCGGCATCACGGAGGCATCCACGACGCGCAGGCCCTGCACGCCGCGCACGCGCAGCTGCGGATCCACGACGGCCAGGTCGTCCGTCCCCATCCGGCAACTGCCGATCGGGTGGTAGATCGTGTCCGAGCGCTGGCGCAGCGAAGCGCGGATATCGTCGTCCGTGCGCACGTCCGCGGTGAACATGTCGCCGGCGGAAACCGCGGCCAGCGCGGGCGCCTCGAGAATGCGCCGCGCAAGCTTGAACGCGCGCAGCATCGCTTCCAGGTCGTCGGCATTGCCGTAGAAATTCGGGTCGATTGCGGGCGGCGCCAGCGGGTCGGCGCTCGCCAGCGCCACGCTGCCCGCGCTCTTGGGCCGCAGCAGGCAAGCGTGCAGGCTGTAGCCGTGCCCGAGATGGCTGGTGCGCGCATGATTGTCGACCACGCCGACGACGAAATGCAGCTGGATGTCCGGCGCTTCTGCACCGGGCAGGGTCTTGAGGAAGCCGCCCGCTTCGGCGAAATTCGTCGTGATCATGCCGCGCCGCTCGCGCCGGTACCGTCCGATCTCTTTCAGCAGCCGCAGCCCGCCACCCGCCGAGTAGCCGAAAAGGTCGGTGCTGCGCGCCTTGTGCGCGAATACGTAGTCGACGTGGTCGCGCAGGTTGCGGCCGACGCCCGGCAGGTGATGGATCACGGGAATGCCGAAGCCGCCCAGCGCCTCGCCGTCGCCGATGCCGGAAAGCATCAGCAACTGCGGGGACTGCAGCGCACCGGCAGACACCACGACTTCCGCCTTGGCGGTCGCGATCCCGAAGGAATGTTCCACCGCCATGGCGCGCTTGCCGCTGAACAGGATGCGGTTCGCCTTCGTCCCGGTCACCACTTTCAGGTTCGGCCGCGAAAGATGCGGCTGCACGTAGGCGCGCGCGGCGCTCCAGCGCTCGCCGTCCTTCTGCGTGACCTGGTAGATGCCGACGCCTTCCTGTTCGGCGCCATTGAAATCGGCATTGCGGCGGAACCCGGCCTGCTCGGCCGCCTGGAGGAAAATTTCCTGGAACGGATTGCCGGTGCGCAGGCCTGCGACGTTCAGCGGGCCGCCGCGGCCATGGTATTCCCCCGCGAGCTCCTCGTTGTTTTCGGAGCGTTTGAAATACGGCAGC
>Ga0335083_10012008_pt1 | contig 10386 bp, 9 predicted proteins | sample Lox_Sample_42_FD_206716 | JGI IMG/M metagenome (GOLD analysis project Ga0335083, IMG submission 206716) | Soil microbial communities from Loxahatchee National Wildlife Refuge, Florida, United States - Lox_Sample_4.2 | ecosystem: Environmental > Terrestrial > Soil > Wetlands | place: USA: Florida... | reverse complement strand
GGAAGACTCGATTCATGAACTGGCCGACTTTGATTCGCAACTCTCAGGGTTGGCCCGCGAATTGGGCTTTGCTTATGGCGAGCCGCCTACAACTTTACAGAAAGATTTGATGGCGGAGCTTTCGAAGCAGCTTGGCGACCATCTGGCGGAGTTTAATCAGCTTCTGCAAGGAGACGTGGCCGCCTACAACAAGGCCGCGTTTGCCGTAGGCGCACCCACGCTCTTTGCCGGAGGGCGCGTGGCCGTGAAGCCGGCGCCGGCTGTGTAAGCGCGATGAGTGCGGGTTAGGACTCTTGCATGCGGCTGGCAGGGGCCCGTCCCGCGGCCGCACAATCAGTGCACGGGAAGACGCTTCTCGTCGGGCAGTTCGTTTTCAATCTCTGCCCACGCCGTGGGATTATCGCGCAGGTCGATGAACACGAACGATGGGACCGGGTGCCGTGGCGCCATCTTCCCTTGTTCGCTCGTGTCATGCTGTTCTATGGGGTTCACGACAACCTCCTATCCCCCAAGCGCTCCATCAGTAAAGTTGGATGAGCGGGACGTGGGCCTGGATGTCATGATGATTTTTGCTGACGGCTAAACGGGCGCTGCCTCTTTTCTCGCGAAAGAGGGGGCGGAGCCCTTCGCTGCCACGAGGCCGCTGTGAGTCTTATCCACTTTTTGATGACCAACCACGTCGAGGTGGCCCAACTAACCCTCGAACACTTGTGGTTGGTTGGCGTCTCGATGGCGCTGGCGGTGGCCGCCGGCATTCCCACCGGAATCCTGCTGGCTCGCCGGCCTCGCCTCGAAAAGCCAGTGCTGGCTGGGGCCAACATCGTGGAAACCATCCCTAGCCTCGCCTTGTTCGGTCTGCTGCTGCCGGTCCCGTGGCTGGGCTCGCGGGCCGATCGCCTGGCGATTCTTGCGCTGGCTCTGTACGCCCTGCTTCCGATCATCCGCAACACATACGCGGGCATCACTGGAGTTGATCGCGCGGTGGTGGAGGCGGCGCGCGGCATGGGATTGACCGATCGCCAGCTTCTTTTTCAGGTGCAGTTGCCGCTGGCGCTCAGCGTGATTCTGGCCGGCGTGAGGGTGGCGACTGTGGTGACGGTGGGAGTTGCCACCATCGCCGCGGCCATCGGCGCCGGCGGTCTTGGGGAATATATCTTCCGCGGCTTGGCGATGGTGAACAATGACCTGATTCTGGCTGGAGCCATTCCCGCCGCGCTCCTGGCGCTGGCCGCCGACCTCGTTTTGGGTCTCGCCGAGCACCGGTTGCGACCGCGAATGAGCGCTGACTAGATGAAGCACGGACGCATCGATTCTTTGCGTCTTCGCGCTTTTGCGTGAAAGGTCTTTTGCACGCACGTCCGAGAATGCGATGGATTCCCGTCTTGCGGACGGGCACGTCTGTCACGGGTCTCCTGTGCGCGCTGCTCACCGTTACGTCCTGCGGTCCGCCGCGGAAGGACATCATCGTTGTCGGCTCGAAAAATTTCACCGAGCAAGCGATTCTCGGGGAGATCATCGCGCAGCAACTCGAAAGACGCACGGGACTCTACGTGGAGCGCCGGTTTTATCTCGCCGGAACTTATATTTGTCAGCAAGCGATTCTCGCCGGTCGCATCGACATTTATCCGGAGTACACGGGAACCGCGCTCACCGCCATTCTCCGTCAGCCGGCCACTGGGGACGCTGCCGCCGTATACACGCGCGTCAAGGAAGCGTATCAACAACGCTTCGGACTCATCGCGGCGTCTCCGTTCGGCTTCAACAATACCTTCGCTCTCGTGATTCGGACTGACGATGCGCAGCGTTATGGCTTGAAGACGATTTCCGATGCGGCGCGCGTCGCTTCGCAGTGGCGTCCTGGTTTCGGTTACGAATTCATGGAACGTCCTGACGGCTATCACGGTTTGGTGAAAGCCTACGGCCTCAATTTCGGCGCCGGGCCTCGGGTGATGGATCTCGGGCTGCTTTACCGGGCGCTCACCAGCCATGAGGTTGATCTGGTCGCCGGCAACTCCACCGATGGGCTGATTGCGGCTCTCCACTTGACCATCCTGGACGATGACCGACACTATTTCCCGCCTTACGAGGCCGTTCCGGTGGTGCGCCAAGAAACGGCGCGGCGGCATCCGGAAGCACTGCGCGCGCTCCAAGAACTCGCCGGTAAGATTTCGGATGAAGACATGCGGCGGATGAACTACGCGGTGGACGGCGAACATGAGGATATTGGCAACGTGGCTCGAGAATTCCTAAAAGCGGTCACGGGTGGCAACTGACGGACAGAGGCAGTAGTCAGAAGCCAGAAGTCAGAAGTAAGAAGAAGGGCGGCTCCTGTCTTCCGACCTCTGGCCTCTTGCTTCTGACTTCTTACTTCTGGCTTCTGTCTCGTCACTTGTCACCTACTTGTCACTGGCGCTTTCGAAGTGCCGCAATTTCGGCTGGCGTGAGCGACCGAGACGCGCCCACCTCGAGACCCGCGAGCGTCAATGGACCGATGGCGAGGCGCACGAGCTTCAACACCTTGAATCCCACGGCTTCCACCATGCGGCGCACCTCACGGTTCTTGCCTTCGGTGAGAATGACTTCGAGCCACGTGTACTTTCCGCGGTCCTCTGTCCGCCGCACGAAGAGAGGCTTCGCTTCGTCACCGCGTTTCATCCGCACTCCGCTGGCGAGCTGCCCAACGACCTCATCGCTCATCAAGCCACTGACCTTCACAAGATATGTTTTGCGCACGCCAGACTCGGGGCTGGTGACGAAGTGTGCAAACTCGGTGTCATTGGTGAGGATCAGCAATCCGGAGGTGTCTTTATCGAGCCGGCCTGCGGGTGCGAGCCACGCCATCTTATCACCGACACCAAGCTCACGGCCGTTCCTGCCCGGTGACCGCTGAAGATAGTCATAGATCGTCTTTCGTCCTGAAGGGTCGCCGTGAGTCACAATCACGCCCTTTGGCTTGTAAAACAGCAGATAGACCTTGCGCTCCGGTTTCAGCCGCTGACCGTCCAACTGAATGACGTCCTTGCCGTGGCCCTTGCCTTGATGACTATTGCCGGCCGTCACCCAGGATTCAGGGTCACGCAGTACGCGGCCGTTCACTCGCACGCGGCCCGCCCGAATCATCTCTCGCGCAGTTGTCCGCGAAGCCACGCCGTATCGCGAGAGCGCACGGTCAAGCGTCATTTGTTGCTTGGTGGTCATCAGCCCAGAAGCAAGGAGCCAGAAGCCAGGAGTCAGAAATCAGGAGCCAGAAGCCCGTCACCAGGAAGCAGAGGGTTGAGGTATCAAGATGAAACTCACAACCCATCGACCGTTGATCGGTAATCTTTCACCCTTCACCCTTCATCCTTCATCCTTCATCCTTCTGACTCCCACGCTTGGCTTCTGGCTTCTGACTCCTAAGCGAGCGTGGGCATTTCGTCGAGGTAGATGAAGGCCTGCACCATGGGTACCTCGCACGCACTCAGCTCCCCGATAGGCCCGAAGAACGCGACCTTGCCGTCCACCAGAAACACAACGCGATCAGCCAGCTTGCGTGCCAGCTTCATGTCATGCGTCACCACCACCGAGGTGAGGCCGGTGCGCCTCTTGAGTTTCAGGATCAGGTCGCCGATGGTCGCGGCCATCAACGGATCAACCATGGTTGTGGGTTCGTCGTAGAGCAGGCACTCGGGCTTGGCGGCGAGAGCGCGCGCTATCGCGACGGCGCGCTTCATGCCAGTACTCAGGTCCGACGGCGCCAGGTCGCGAGCATCGAGGGGCAGGTCAACCAGGCCCAGCAACTCGTCCACGCGAGCCTGAACTTGGTCCTCGTCGAGGGTCACTTCGTCATGGACGGCGCGCTCACGAATGGGATAGGCGACATTTTCAGCGAGGGTCAGTGAATCGAACAGCGCACCGGATTGAAACACCATCGTGAGGTGCCGCCGCAGGTCGAGCAACTCTAATTCGGGCAAACATGACACCTCACGTCCTGCCACCCAGACTTCGCCGGAGTCCGGCCGGAGAAATCCCATCAGGTGCTTCAAGGTAACGCTCTTACCTACGCCGCTCCGGCCCAGCACCACTGCCATCTCGCCGCGGCGCACTTCAAAGCTAACGTCGTCAAGCACAGGCTGGCTGCCAAACGCCTTCGAGACGTGAACGAACCTGATGTAAGGCTGATCGTCGGTCATAGGAATCGGGTCATCGGGTGATTCAGGCCATCGGGTGATTGAGTGATCGGGTGATTGAGTGATTGCCGAAAGTCCATCACATGACCTGCTTGGAACCGCCGTTTGAAGCCGCGTCACAAGGTGCAACCTCCCGATCATCAATGACGCGATGGCCTGATCACCCGATGACCCGATTACCTCTCACGGTAAACTTGATAATGCACCCTTTTGAGCGCGCCCACATAATCTGCGGGCGTATTCAGATTATCAAAAATGATTCGCCGGAACCCGGCGCGATCCAGCTCCGGCCACAACAAGACACGCACCTGAACCGTTGGGAAAAAACTCGCAACCTTCCTCCGGCCGGCCGCGAGACTGCGCCGCACAGCAGGCAGCGCGCGGCGGCGATAGACGGCGCATAGCGGCTGATAACCGTGGCGCGGCGTCGCGGCGAGCGTCACATCAGCCAGGGAATCGAGCGCGCGTCGCGCGAGGTGGCGCAAGAACCGCGCCTGCATGAACGGCACATCACAACTGAGAAAGAGGTTGAACTCGGTGCGCGTGTGAAGGAGGCCTGTGTAAATGGCGCCCAGAGGCCCGCTTCCGGGAAGGTCGTCAGGCAGCGCCAACAAATCGAGTCCGCGGGCCCGGTCGGGAGCACCCAGGAGGTATACACGGCCAGCCACCGATCGGAGCTTGCGGGCCGCGCGAGTGAGTAACGTCTCGCCTTCGAAAATCAGTTGGTGCTTTGGCTGGCCCATGCGCCGGCTGGCGCCACCCATCAAGACAAACCCCGTCAGTTCCGCAAACCGTTCCGCCATTACGGCTAGACTACCAGAGGCCGCTATCCTCCAGCGTGCGACACCTCGGCGGCTCGCGAAACCAACTGCTGAGCGGCTTCCTGCCAGGCCGGGTAACGATCGGCCACGCCGAGGCTCCCCAGAAGCTCAACGTTCAGGGGCTCAGGCTGCAATGCAGGTGCGCTCACGTGATGAGCAAGCGTGTTGGCCACGTAGACGGCCACCACCGCGTCAAAGCCTTGATGGGGCACCCGACCGGGCGCGTGATGGTGCGCCACGGCCTCCGTGACGGCCGTGGGAAGACCCCACAGACCCAGCAAGTAAGCACCGATCTCGGCGTGCGTAACGTCATACAAGGCGGTCTCTACCTGGTAAAGCGGCTGCCGTGTTTTCCGGGCGGCCCGAAGAGCTTCCTGGAATCGCCCCGGAGAGCGCGCGGCCAGCACCAGCTTGCCGACGTCATGCAGCAAGCTCGCCACCACCGCCGGCTCAGCCAGATGCTCGGGCAACTCGAACTTGCGCGCGATGCCGGCAGTAAGCTGCGAATGCCCCTCGAAATCGTCGATGGAGAATCCTTCAATCTCGTCGGCGCCCGAGAAAATACGAAACGCCTCCACCGAAATCACCAGACTTTGGAGAATATTTACACCGAGATAACTCACGGCATGCTTGACGGAAGAAACATTCCGCGAAAGGCCGAAGAAAGCAGAGTTAACCAGTTGCAATACCTTGGCCGAGATGGCTACATCCTGCTCGACCACGGCGGCAATATCCTCCATCGAAGAGTCGGGGTCCGCCAGGGCCTGCGTGAGAGCAATATACAGCCGCGGCGCGGAAGGGAGCTCTCCCAGCGCGCCCACCATGCCCGCCAACGCCTCGCCCGTCAGGATGCTCTGCAGGCTGCAAGCGCGGTCGATGGCCACGCGCAACATCTCCGCATCGCAAGGCTTCAGCAACAACTGGTGCGCCACCTGCGCCGCCCGGAAGGCGGCTTCGAGGTCAGCATACTCGCTCAACACAATCCTCACTACCTGAGGATGACGTTCGCGCGCGCACTCCAAAAGCGCCGTGCCGTCCATGCCCGGCATCTTCAAATCGCAGACAATCACATCAAACGGGGTTTGCTCGAGTAGGGCCAGGGCGGCCTCGCCTCCCTGGACGAAAGACATGTCCCACTGTATGCGTTGGGGTCGCAGAAGGCGCCGAAGACCATCCAAGACCTTCGGCTCGTCATCCACGAAAAGAATCCGCGTCATGGCTCAGGGCCTCCTCGAGTAGACACGCAACGGGCAGAGTCGGGTGGTCGGGATTCGAAGCCCAGCCGTTCACTTTTGCATTGTACTCTTCCAATAATATGCAGGCAAGGCCTCACCCCTCCTCACCCCTGGACCAACCCTGGACCAAGAATCGCGATTGGCCGAAAGAGCTGGTAACGCTCGGGGGGGGAGACAAGGGTAGGCCGTAAGACCAGAAATGAACCGAGAACTGAGGACGAGCTTTTTCTCAAGCAACTGTAATACCATACCTCCGATACCGTTCGCTGCAGAATTTCTCATAAATCCCAATTGTCTCTCCCCAAACTTGCCACATAACTCTCCAAATCCTTCATAGATTTAGACATTCCGGGCTGCTACTTGCGTTTCTCACTTTTCCCATCTTTCTCTTCAGGCCTCACCGGCAGGTGACTGGGTTTTTCACCTGTAACCGCCACATAACTCCGTACACTACTGATTGCATTGCACATTCCGGGGTGCAACCTGATTTTTCGCCTCACAGCCGCTGTAACCGGTACTTTTCCAACTGTAACCGTAACTTTGCCGTCGCGGTGCTCTGCCGCATGCCCGTTGTAACATTGCTGTAACATATGGCGTGGAGCAGGCACGCTGATTCCCGGCTGGTACGCGGGCCACAAAACCTCCCAGTCTGGGCACCATGGGGTTCCGAATCGCACGATCGCGGCCAAGGGTCAAGCCGTTTCCAGCAACCGGCTCCTGACCGTCGTCGCGTGTGGATGTAGCCTACGATTTGACCTCCCTTTGCGCGGCGAGGTGTCCAACATTGTGCAAGTTCCCGGCTCAAGAGTGATTGGTAAGAAAGCTCACCGCGACTGCCGTGCGATCGTTCTAACCTGCATTTCTCGCTAGGATTCGAAAAGGGCGGGGCTTCCAGAGTCTGTCCGTTGGGGCCCTTGGCCCGCGAAAGGTCATGAAAATCGCTGTCCTTGTCGGGCGGGTGCGTAGGGCCGGGGCAAGCCCGGGCCCTACGAGGCGACGACGGCCGCATTTTCGACCCTGTGTGAAAGCCCGTGGATTCCCGCCTTCGCGGGAATGACTGCGTCCGAACAGGACCCGTAAGTCCAATCACCCCCGCGGAGGCGGGGGTCCACCTCGGGACAGGCGCCATACACGAGTTTTCACACGCACTCTTCAGCCCCGCCGTTACAGCGTCGGTTTGGTATTTGAACACAAACACCGCGATTTCGCAGGATTCGGCGGGGCTGAAAAGCCCCGCCGTTTTCGAATCCTGGTGAGAAGCGCAGACTGACGGTCTAGGGTGCGGAGACCATGACCGCCCTCATCTCATCGGTAGCTTCACCAGCGGCTATGGGAACGCGCACGTTGATCTGGGTGCCGGCCCCGGGCTTCGAGTCGATCAAGACGGTTCCCTTTACCAGGCTCGCCCGCTCCCGCATGCTGATGAGGCCGAGGCCGTACTGCGTGTTCATTACGTGACCGACGTCAAAGCCCGCCCCGGAGTCGCGAACCGTGAGCAGAACCGCACCCGGCGCTCCCCGCAGGCTCACCTCAAAGCGTCGCACGCCACTGTGCTTCACCGCATTGCGCAAGGCCTCCTGCAACACCCGGAACAAACAAAGTGAGACCTCCTGGGGCAGCGAGCGGGGTACATCATCCTGGCTAAAGTTGATCTCGACTTTCTGTTGCGCACTCATCTCGCGGCAGAAACCCTTCATGGCGGCAGCCACACCCAGAAGGTCCAGTTTTGAGGAGTGCAACCGGTGGGACAATGATTGAATGCCGCCGGAGATCTCCAGAATGTGGTTCGTCAGTTCGCCGGTCTGGCGGCGCAGGGGGGAAAATTCAGGGAGGGCATCTTCGAGCTTCTGCACGTCAACGGAAAGCAAGGCCAAATGCTGGCTAATATCGTCGTGGAGTTCCCTGGCGATATGGCGGCGCTCCTCTTCTTGCGCTCCAATCAAACGGCGGCTCACACCGGCGAGCGTTTCTTCCGCTTTCTTGCGGTCGGAAATGTCGATGGCTGAACCAATGTAGCCGGCGAAGGCGCCGTCGGAATTGAACCTCGGCACCCCAATGTCGACGATCCACCGGTATTCTCCGTCGTGGCGTCGCAGCCGGTATTCCATCCGGAATTCTTCGCGCCGGTCAAAAGCCCCTGTGTAAATCTCAAGACAGCGAGAAAGATCCTCGGGATAGATCCCTTCGCACCAGCCGTTTCCCATCTCCGCCTCGAGCGTCTTACCGGTAAAGTCGAGCCAGGGTTGGTTGAAGTAGGTACAGAGCTTGTCCGGTCCGGACATCCAAATCAGCACGGGCGCGGTGTTAGCCATCCGGCGGAAGCGCTCTTCGCTTTCTTGCAGAGCGGTTTGTATGCGAATACGTCTCAGCGCATCCGAGAAGATTTCGGCCAATATCCGAAGCTCTTCCGCCTGATTCGCGTTCCACGCCGCCCGCCGACGGGCGCTGGCAAAGGACATGCAACCGACGATTTCACCACCCGCCGCCAAAGGCACCGCCGCCGCTGACATGAGTCCGGCCTCGAGGAGACGCCCCTTTTCGGCGGATGCTTCGTCGGGCAGGCTGCCGGAGTCCGGGATGAAGAGTATCTCGCCGCGCAGCAGACGGCCTGCAAGCCAGGGGAATTGGGTTGAATTCACGGTTTCCGGAGCGAAAGGGATTCCCTCGCGGCGCCAAGAGAAAGCCCTCTTGAACAACGCGCCTTCCTCAAAGAACTCGTAGAGGCTGACCCTATCAACTCCGAAGAGCTTGGCAATTCGGGCGAGACTATTCTGCACCACGGGCATGATTTGGGTTTCGGGGAGATTGATGAAGTCAGTCGATAGCTCAGAACGCAGGGTTTCGAAGGTCAAACGCTCCCGCAGAGACTGTTGGGCCCTCATCCTCGTCTTCCGTTCCCAGAACAGTCCGATGATCAACGCCATTTCGACGAAACATAGGGCAAGGCCGCCGAGGATGTAACTCTTGTAGGCCTCCCAGGCGGTCGGCTGCCGGTTCAACACGATACTGCCCGCCGGAAGATTGCTTTCTTTGAATCCCCAGCGCCGCAGCGCCCGCCAATCAAACATGTAGACATCAGCGCTCTTTACAATGGGAATGTTCTGCGGCTTCTCGCCCTGGAGAACCCTCACTGCCATCTCCGCGGCCGTCCGGCCCTGCGCGCCAAAACTGAGCACGTCACCGCCTACCGTTCCCCTGCCAATATCCACATCGTCCGCTTCAAACACCGGCGCATTGGCTGCCCCGACGACAAGGGGAACGGACTGAGTGGCATCGGTGAATTCAGTTCCTGCAGCATCCTCCATAATTGACGTGTAGTAGATGACCGTGTGGGGTGGAAGGTGGCGCAATCGTTCGAGAAGACTGGGCATATCCAGGTCAGTGAGATACGTAAAATCAAACCTCGATTCATAGCTGCGCAGACTCTGCCTGGCGATGGCTTCAACATAGCGGTCGTATTCCCCAATGCCGCCCACCACCACGACGTGCTGAGTTCCCGGCTGCAACTTCAGTGCCGCCTCGAGAGTTTTCGCCGGCTCCACAACTCCCCACACGCCTGTAAAGCGAGGGCCGAGTTGCCGGGGACCCAGCATTTCCTCCGTGCTGCCGCAGAAAATGATAGGGGTCGTGCCGAAGAAACCCTGGTGCGATTCCGCCAGCAACTCCAGCGGCGAGCTTCCGACGGCAAGAATCGCGTCCGGCTCGCGGCCGTGATACTTGCGAACGTACCATGCGCGCAACTCGCGCTGGTCCGCCTCACTTAAGGGCAGGTTTGCGTCCAGGTTTTCGGTGAAGAACTGAATCTGATAAGGCGAACTCTCGAGACCAGCAACGATTGCCTGGTCCATCGCGGCGACGCCGGGTGATGCCAGGGGTTCCAGTTGGTTGACAATAAGAACGCGCTTGGGTTCTTTAAGCTGGGCCCTGGCGGCCGACGGGTACAGAAAGCGGCAGGCAGTCAGGATCGCGAGCGCGATCCAAGCCCGCCCACTCCTGCGCCCCGGCCGGCCGCTTTGTAGGATCCATGTTGCCACGTAGTTCTCTTGACATCTTAGCAGGCCGCGGAAAAACCCGTCCAACCTGTGATTCCGAGGAGCTGGAGGCGACGAGGAATCTCGCATTGTCTTTCTTTTCAGAGCGAGATTTCTCGCTATGCTCGAA
>Ga0335083_10012007_pt1 | contig 10387 bp, 6 predicted proteins | sample Lox_Sample_42_FD_206716 | JGI IMG/M metagenome (GOLD analysis project Ga0335083, IMG submission 206716) | Soil microbial communities from Loxahatchee National Wildlife Refuge, Florida, United States - Lox_Sample_4.2 | ecosystem: Environmental > Terrestrial > Soil > Wetlands | place: USA: Florida... | reverse complement strand
TCGAGTTCGCGCAGGCTCAGCGGCAGAGAAAGAAAGTAGAAGCGCTGTTTGCGGAACTCAAGAATCAGATCGGATTGCGGCGCTTACGACTACGACGCATGAAGTTCGTTCGCGAGCAGTTCTTCCTCGCAGCAGCCGCGCAGAACATCAAGCGTCTGGTGCGATTCCTCACCCAGCCGACATCGCCATTGGCGGTCACCAACTAGAAACCAGAAAAGAGCCCCGCGAGCACGACAACCGGAGCAGACCCGCAATCTCAGACTTTTTCAACATCCACGCCTGTTCTCAACAGTTATGTTGGAAAATGGCTCGTCCATGCCGTAACGTTGTCTCCATGACACTTCTGGTTTTCTCAACCGCATTGTTGCTCGCAACGGTCGTCTGCGCAGGTCAGGAACCGATTCCTAAACACGACTGCACCACTCATGGCTTCTTCTTACACAAGACCCCCTGTCTCTGCGGCGAGGTGAGCATCACATCGGGGGACATCTCCCTTAGCCCTGAGGTGTTTGGGCTGGACGATTTCTTGGATGTCGAACTACGGGACAAGGCCGGAAGTGTGCTTGAGTCGAGGCGCTTGTCGTACAGAACAGATCGCACGTTTTGCTTTTCGGGGCGGCCGAAGGCTATCTACGCTCTCGCCTTCATATCGTACAAGTCAGGTAAGGCACAGCCCGCCGCTGTGCATCCCGTTAAGTACACGGCTAAGGGCTGCGGGACGATCCATGTCATATATGCAGTACCACCCGATTGTCCGAAATAGGTTCCAAGTCATATACGGCTGCGGGCTGACTGTTGAAACATCGCCATTGCACTCAATGGCCACTTGCCAGGGAACTAAACTAAGCCGAAACCCGTATCTTCCCTTGCTAACCGATTCTGCAGGCTCTCGTCTATCAGCTAGAAGGGATTCAGGCGATGAAAACGACACAAGCATGGGGATGGCTGGTCGCCGCAGTACTGGCAGCCGGTTTGAACGCGAGCTATCACAATGGCGGCCTGCAATGGGCGCACGAAGTCGCAGACCGGGTCGAGCACGGCTCAACCGCCGTATTGGCGCTGGCCTCAGGACACGCCGACCGGTTCCTCTCCGAGGCACGAATTCTGGCGGCCCGGAACGAAACCGCTTCCTGCCGGTTGAGCACGGCGCTGGCGCGAGTCCAGACCAGGATCGCGCGGTCCGAAACAAGTGTAGAACGGTTTGAAGGCTTGTCGGCCCGCGAAGAGGCCCAGTTGGACCGCCTCGAGGCCAACCGCGACCGGATGGAAGCCCAGATCGCTCGCCAAACCGCCCACATCAAGATTGCTACGGCTGCCTTCGCTCCAATCAATGTCCACGTCGCTCCGGTGGTCTGTCCCCGCATTCGCGTGAACATTCCGCAACTGCCGGGAGTCAAAATGCCTGTGGTTCCCGTCATTCATTTGTCCTCGGGCCCGGTCTAACAAGATCACACATTTTCTCTGGAACCCTTGCCTCCCCGGCAAAGAAGGGCGCGGAATACCAGCCGCGCCCGCTTTTTTATCTGGATTATGTGGTGACGGCCGCTTCGGCCGCCCGGTCAGAAAGTGCTGTGAACTTCCGCGTAAGTCCCAGATCGAGACTTCCCTCCGTACCCAATCCGGTTCCCACCTGTGCAAATCCTCCAATTTTTTGTCTATCTCAATTCGAGAAATGAAGCTATATTGAAAAAGCTCAGCGATTCCTCACGACAACTGACCTGAACTGATGGCGCGGAAATCCAGCGGCACCATCTTGCAGGAAGAGTTGTACCCACCCAGCGCCGGGCATTCACACGTTGAATCGCCCCGCGAGGAACTGGACGACGCGCGCCTGGTCGATCTGGATGTGGACGAGGAATCCCCATTTCTGCGCGGGCAAAAGCGTGTCTCCGCCCGCCGCAGTTCGCTTCCCAAAAAGACCGCCAGCCGCCTGCTGTGGGCATCGATCGCAGCGGCCATCCTGTGCGTCGCCGCCATCGCCGCCGCCGGACTCTATGAATACGGAGAGCATTCCTGGCGGTTTCGTGTCGACTCGAGCGACAACATCGAAGTCTCGGGCACGCAGAACGTAACCAAAGCTCAAATCATGGAAGTGATGGGCGCCGACATTGGCCGCAACATTTTCTTCATCCCGTTGGCCCAACAGAAGGCGCAGCTCGAACAGATTCCCTGGGTCGAATCGGCCAGCGTGATGCGCTTCGTCCCCAACCGCATTAAGGTTGAAGTCCAGGAACGCACCCCGGTCGCTTTCGCCCGCGTCGGTCCACGAATTTCGCTGATCGATGCCGGGGGCACGCTCATGGAACTGCCGCTGAAGCACAAATATTCCTTTCCCGTGATCCTTGGGATGAACGTCGGCGAACCGCTCTCCACTCGCGCCCCGCGCATGAAGGCTTATAACGAATTGGTGCAGGATCTTGATTCCGGAGGCGCCCGCTATTCACAAGACCTGAGCGAAGTCGATCTATCCGATCTCGAAAATTTAAAAGTGCGGGTCAATGATCCGGCGGGCGACGTCTTGGTCGAACTCGGTTCGTCCGATTATCTAAAGCGCTACAAGACGTACGTAAGCCATGTGCAGGAGTGGCGGCAGCAGTTCCAGAAACTGGAGTCGGTCAACCTGCGTTACGACAACCAGGTGATCGTCAATCCCGACATGGAGGGAAGGCCAAAGCAGCCAGCGCTGGTGGCGTCGGCGGCAAAGGCAGCAGCGGCTGCGGGCGTGAAGCCGGCTGCGCTGGTCACGCACCTGAACCCGCATGACAAGGCTCTGCCGAAGCCGGCTTTTGAACTGACAGAGAAGAAACTCGATCCGAAGTCGGCAGCGGCAAAGAAACCCGCTCCTAAGGCGAAGGTCAAGAGGACGTCTGCGAAGGTCAACACGCCAGCCCCGAAAAAGAGTGCGGCCAAGCATTCCGCATCGAGCCCTAAAACTGTAGTCGTCACCGCGCACGGAGCGCCACAGAAGTCGGAAGTGAAAAAGCCGGCACCTACCGCGCCGGTGTCACCCGCGATTCCGAAACCGAGTGCGGCGATTGCCAAACAGCAGGCCAGCGCGAGTTCTGATTAAACAATAGGTTGAATAACGAATGACGTCGAGGATTTCATAAGCGATGGGGAACCAGCAGGGAAGCTTTCTGACGGCGATCGATGTAGGCAGCGCCAAGACTTGCGCGCTGATGGCGGAGTTGACCGATGGCGGCCTCCGCTATCGCGGCCACGGCGAGGCCGAATCCAGAGGCTCGCGCAAGGGCGTCATCGTTGAACTCGATAAAGCTGTCGCCGCGATTCAGAAAGCGGTCGAAGCCGCGGAAGACATCGCGGGTGCGGCCGTCGAGCACGCCATCATCGGCGTCGGCGGAGCCCACGTTCGAGGCGTCAACAGCCACGGCGGAATTAGTCTGGGCACGCGTCCGCGCGAAATTGGACGCGACGAGATCAAGCAGGCCGTTGACCGCGCCCGCGCTATCCCGCTGCCGGCTGATCGCGAGATTCTCCACCTGCTGCCGCAGGAGTTCATTCTCGACGAGCAGTCCGGCGTACACGATCCACTCGGCATGATGGCCGCTCGACTGGAAGTTCGCGTCCATATGGTCACCGCTGCGACCAGCGCGACGCAAAACGTAATCACCGCCGTAAACCGTGCTGGCGTGCACGTCGACGACACGGTTTTCGAACCGTTGGCAGCGGCCGATTCGGTGTTACGCAACGACGAGCGCGAATTGGGAGTATGCCTCGCCGATATCGGCGCCGGGTCGACGGAACTAATCGTCTTTCAGCAGGGCGCTGTCGCATATACGGGAGTGATTCCCGTAGGCGGCGACCACTTCACCAGTGACCTCTCGGTCGGCCTATGCACGCCGCTCGCGGAAGCAGAGAAGATTAAGAAGATCTATGGCAACGCCATCGTCACCCTGATCCCCGAAGGCAACGAGGTCGAAGTTCCGTCTGTAGGCGACCGCCCGTCGCGCCTCATGCCACAGCGTCTGGTGGCTGAGATTCTCGAGCCTCGCGCACGCGAGTTATTCGAAATGATGCGCGATAGCCTGCGCCAGAGCGGCATGTTCGATGTCTGCATTGCCGGCATCGTGCTTACCGGAGGCGCGTCGCGTCTGCCCGGAATCTTCGATGTCGCGGAGTCAGTATTGCGCCGGTCGGTGCGCCTCTCATGGCCCGCCCCCCTGGCTAAGATGCCATCGACGTTGTCGGAGCCAGAATTCGCGACCGTGCTAGGCATGGTGAACTACGGCCACCGCGCCCGCATCGCGCGCGGCCTGCAAGAAGACCGCTGGGGAACGAGATTGAAAGCGCTGTTAGTGGGAAAGGGAGCATAACGGCAAGGTTTCAAAGTTTCAGTGTTTCAAGGTTTCAACGAACCGATATGCCCCACCTTGAAACTCTGAAACCTTGAAACTTTGAAACATTTCTTCGAACAGGTGGACAAATATGAGCAAAGATTCCATTCGCATCAGCTTCAACGAAGAGGCCCGCAACGATGCCAAGATTAAAGTCATCGGCGTAGGTGGTGGCGGCGGCAACGCGGTCAACCGGATGATCGATGCCGGCGTCGAGGGCATCGAGTTCATCGTCGCCAACACCGACCTGCAGGCGCTGCGCATGTCGCACGCCCCGGTTAAGCTGCAACTCGGCGTGAAGCTGACGAATGGTCTGGGTGCGGGCGCCAATCCCGAAGTCGGCCGCAAAGCCGCGCTCGAAGACTCCGACAAGATTATCGAAGCTCTCGAAGGCGCCGATATGGTGTTCGTCACCACCGGCCTTGGCGGCGGCACCGGCACTGGCGCCGCGCCCATCATCGCGTCACTGGCTTGCGAAATGGGCGCGCTCACGGTCGCCGTGGTTACGAAACCGTTCTCCTTCGAAGGCAAACGCCGCATGCAGCAGGCCGAACGCGGAATCTCCGAACTGATGGAATCGGTCGACACTACCATCGTGATTCCCAACGAAAAGTTGCTCGCGGTCGCCGAAGACGCTGGCTTCTTCGAATCCTTCCGCATCGCCGACGACATTCTTCGTCAGGGCGTGCAGGGAATCTCCGACATCATCACGATCCCGGGCATCATCAACCGTGACTTCGCCGATGTGAAAACCATTATGGCCGGCATGGGATACGCTGTCATGGGCACGGCCTCCGCCAGCGGCGCCAAGCGAACCATCGAGGCCGCGCAGAAAGCCATCGCCTCTCCGCTGCTCGAAGCGGGAGCCATCGACGGCGCACGCGGCATCCTCATCAACATCACTGGTTCCACATCGCTCAAACTCGCCGAAGTACAGCAGGCTTGCTCCATCATCCAGAGCGCCGCGCACGAAGACGCGAACATCATTTTCGGCGCTGTGATGGACGAGAAGATGAAGGACTCGGTAAAGATCACCGTGATCGCCACGGGATTTCGCGAGGCCCCGTCTTCTCGCCACCGCGTGCCGGAAGTCCGCACATCCTTTGCCGCCGCGCACGATGACGCTATGGAATTCCCCGAGGCTCACGATTCGCGAGAGCATGATTCGCGCGATTTCATTCCCGAACCGCCGAAGCACATCATGGAGTCGACCGTCCCTGAAGACAGCATGATGGATGATCGCTCTTATGCTGATGACGTCGCTCCTATGCCCATGTCCCAAACGTCCGACCGCATAGCCGACGATGTGATCTCTCTCGACAGCATGCGCAGCGCTGTGGTAACGAATTTCCAGCAGGATGATCTCGACGTTCCCGCATTCCTGCGCAAGCGCAATGAAGTGATGTAGTGGCGAAAAACCTTGTGCGGCAAGAACTGTCGCAGGTCTCGATCCCTGAAAAGGCCTCGAACCATAGGAAAAGTCTTGCGCAGGGGGAAGTACCTTTCCAGTAATCAGTAACGCGTTACTGAAGGGGTCTGACCAGAGGTAATATCCAGATAAGTTCTTGTTCCATAAAGGGTTAAATCGAAATTAATGTTTCTTGCCATTAAAACTTTTTCGTTGCCACAATTGCCTAACTCTCGTACTATCAGCGCAGTCGAGTGATCTGGCCGGGTTACCACCCGCTGGCACCCTGCGTGCATCGATCCATGCATAACGTCCGGGGAGTGAATTCAACAAGATGTCCAAGGGAACGAGCCTTTTTCGTCTATTAGCTTCGTTGCTGCTCTGCCTGTCTCTGGCCGGCGTGAGTTTCGCCGCGCATATCAACACAAGTACGCATCCCAAGCCGAAATCGCAACAAGCGAAAATCAGCGAGAGCCAGCACACGCGGCGCCGCCTTCATCACCTGGCGCACAGTCGCAGTACGACTGGCACCGTCAAGTCGGTTTCCGCAACCACGCGCCGGCATCATTATTACGAGCGCTTCAGCATGAGCTCGTTCGCGGAAGATATTACTGCCGGGGACATCACAACCGGTGAAGATCCGGTTGTTCGCCAGGCCGCCATTGACGCGCTCGGCAACATGAACGGCACCGTCGTCGCCATCGAGCCGACCAGCGGACGCGTGCTGGCCATGGTGAACCAGAAGCTGGCACTATCGAGCGGCGCGCAACCCTGCTCGACGATCAAACTGTCGGTAGCGCTCGCGGCATTGAGCGAAGGCGTTGTGTCGAAAGACACTGAAGTTGCTCTCGGCGGCCGCAGCCGCATGAATCTCACGACCGCGCTCGCACATTCCAACAACGCTTACTTCGAAGCGCTCGGACGCAAGCTCGGTTTTGAGAAAGTTGCTTACTACGCCCACGAATACGGACTCGGCGAACTTGCTGGGTACGACATTCAGGGCGAACAACTTGGTGCTTATCCCGATGAGGTGATTCCCACCAAACTCGGTGGCGTCGGCAAAATGTGCTCCTTCGGCGAGGGCGTCTCGATGACGCCGCTACAGCTCGGCGCGATGGTTTCAGCGATCGCCAACGGGGGAACGCTCTACTATCTGCAGCATCCGACCTCTCCTGAAGAGGTTGCGGGCTTTCAGCCGCGCGTGAAGCGGCAACTCGACATCGCTCCCGTGATTCCGGAACTTTCTGACGGCATGGCGGGCGCGGTTCAGTACGGCACCGCTCGCAGCCTTCGCCTCAACTTTAATGAAGAAGAGATCCTGGGCAAGACCGGAACCTGCTCGCACGCTGGAACCCGTTTTGGTTGGTTCGCATCCTACGCGAACACCAGCGTCGGGCGCGTCGTCGTGGTCGTCTTCCTACAGGGCGGACGTCCCACCTTCGGTCCCAAGGCTGCAGAGATTTCCGGACGCATTTATCGCAACCTGTACGATCACAATTTTTTTGTAGCCGGCCCCGGTGCACCGGCCGATCAGGCCGCGGTAAAGACGGTCAGCACGACTCCGTAATCCATCCGATAGTTCCCCGAGAGACGCAGGCTCCGCCTGCGTCTCTTTTTTCGCGCTTCGAAGCCGCCGCTGCTCCAGCGCCCGTCCGCGCGCCGAATCTAATCGACTTCTAATAAGACAAATGCCGCTCTTTGCCGATGTTGACATCCAGGGGATGCCGAGGAATTCCTCCGCGTGCATCGCCGAGTCGTTTTGTTCTCGGGGGCACCTACGTCTGGATCCATCATCTCGCACGGGTATTTTGCTTACATCGCCGTCTCGGTCTTGGCGGTGACACTCTTGGCGGCTCTGCTCACCCTCCGAAGCCTTCGGACCCGTCTACGTTCGCTGGCAGCAGACGCAATCAGACTCTTGTGCGATGACGGTGAAGCCCGCTTCCGCATGCTGGCCGAGGCGATTCCGCAGATCGTATGGACCGCGATTCCGGGAGGGGGCGTCGATTACTGCAACCAGCGCTGGTACGACCTGACCGGGCTCAGCAAAGCGCAAACTCTCGGGTACGGTTGGGCCGAAGGCCTTCACCCGAACGACCGTCCTGTGGCTCTGCAGAACTGGGAGAAGTGCCGTCATACCGGCAAGCCCTTCGAAATGGACTATCGCATCCTCACCAGCGCCGGAGGTTTTCGCTGGCACCTGGTCCGCGCCACTCCGATGCGGGATTCCACGGGAACGATCGTGAAGTGGTTTGGCGCTTGCGCCGACATCGATGACCAGATGCGGAATCAGCAAGTCCTCGAGGAGCAGATCAAGCAGCACACAGCCGCCCTCATGGAAGCGAATTCCCGCCTGCATTCGGAAATGCGCGAGCGTTCCCTCGCCCAGCAGGAGCTGAACTTGCAAAACGAGCGCATGGTGCGGGAATTGACCAGGCGTTCGAACCGTGCCACAAACCTGGCCATGATGGCCGAGCTGTTGCAGAGTTGTTCCAGCGTCAAAGACGCGTTTTCGGTGGTGGCCGGCATGGCCCCGAAGGTGTTTCCCGAACTCCGAGGCGCGGTGTATCTCTTCGACACCTCGCGCGAAAGGCTCGAAGTGGCCGCCGCATGGACAGATTGCCGCCCGCCAGCAAATGGATTCGAACCGCAAGACTGCTGGGCCTTACGCACCGGGCACATGCACGTGGTTGCCGCCGGCGATCACTCCGCCGAATGCGCACACGCCGCGCCCTCCGAATGCTCTTACGTCTGCCTGCCCTTGCTGGCCCATGGCGAAGCGATTGGGATGCTGCACTTCCAGATGATCGAAACGGGGGAGCTGCCGCAAGCGATATTGCTCATCGCCAACATGTTTGCGGAGCAGGTAGGACTCTCCGTCGCCAACATTCGCTTGCGCGAAGCTTTGCGCAACCAGTCGGTCCGCGATCCCTTAACCGGCCTCTACAACCGCCGCTATCTGGAAGAGATGCTTACGCGCGAGACGCGCCGAGCCGTTCGCGCCGAGCAGGGCCTCGGCGTCCTGATGCTTGATCTCGACCACTTCAAGCAGTTCAACGACACTTACGGCCACGATGCCGGCGATACCGTGTTACGCGAGACCGCGGCATTCCTGCTCCAGAGTGTTCGCTCTGAAGACATCGTGTGTCGCTTTGGTGGCGAGGAGTTCATCGCCATTTTGCCGGTCGCGGACTTGAAAGTCACCCAGGCCCGCGCCGAGCGAATACGATCCAGATTGCGCGAGTTAAAGGTTCTGCATCAAGGCGAGCCTGTTGGAATGGTGACGGTTTCCATCGGCGTGGCTGAACTCCCTCAACACGGCACCTCACCCAAGGAACTCATTGACGCCGCCGACGCCGCTCTCTACCGCGCCAAAAACGCCGGCCGGGATCGTGTGGTGATCGCCGATCCCTTGCCGCACTCCGCTGTTTCCTCCGACCCCCGTTTTGTGTGACACTTGGTCCCCAAGCATCCGAATCGACAACGAGGAAAAATGACCCCTGCCAAACTGGGATTACTCGCCGTCTCGTCCCTCTTGCTCTTCGCCAGTGCACCGGTTCTCTCCCAGCAGCTGAACTCAAACTTCGCTCGTGACCCCGGCCAGCCGGTCGACCAGCACTACACCGATCAGATTCACAAGTACACCACCGACCCCTCATTCATCTCCCCCTTGGTGGACTATCTTCCCGCCTCGAAGACCGTGCCCACGCCCGCAAAAATCCTGGGCGACGTTTCCGGCGCGCCCGACCTGCTTCCCTACGCGGAAGACGTCTACAAATATTTCCGTCTTCTGGAAGAGAGCAGTCCGCGAGTCAAAGTATTTTCCATCGGCCACTCCGAGGAAGGTCGCGAGATGATCGCCGCCGCCATCGCCGATCCCAAGCTTTTAGCTGGCGCCAAAGAGAATGATGCCCGACTGGCCCAGCTCGCCGACCCGCGCACCATCAATCTCGACGACGCTAAAGCCCGTCCGCTCGTCGACCAATCCTGGCCGGTCTACTACATCACAGGTACGATTCACTCTCCTGAAACCGGCGCCCCCACGGCTCTGATGGAACTCGCGTATCGTCTCGCCGTCGACGACGCTCCTTATATCAAGTACATCCGTTCTCACATGATCGTGCTCATCACTCCCGTTGTTGAAGTCGATGGACGCGACCGCATGGTGGACATCTACAAGTGGCATAAAGCTCATCCCGACCAGGTTTGGCCGCGCCTCCTCTACTGGGGCCATTACGTCGCCCACGACAACAACCGCGACGCCATGGGCATGACACTTGATCTCACCCGCAACGTGCTCGACACTTATCTCTCCTGGCATGCGCAGGTTCTGCACGATTTGCACGAGTCAGTTCCATTTCTCTACGACAACACCGTTGGGGACGGTCCTTACAACGCCTGGGTCGATCCCACGCTTGCCAACGAGTGGGCAGAACTGGGCTGGAACAACGTCTCGCAGATGCAAAGCTTTGGCATGCCCGGAGTCTTCACCCACGGAGATTTCGACACATGGAGCCCCGGATATCTCATGTTTTTGGCCGGCATGCACAACGGCATTAGCCGCCTCTATGAGACCTTCGGTAACGGTGGCGCTGACACTGAGAAACGCATTCTTCGCCCGGAA
>Ga0335083_10012006_pt1 | contig 10387 bp, 13 predicted proteins | sample Lox_Sample_42_FD_206716 | JGI IMG/M metagenome (GOLD analysis project Ga0335083, IMG submission 206716) | Soil microbial communities from Loxahatchee National Wildlife Refuge, Florida, United States - Lox_Sample_4.2 | ecosystem: Environmental > Terrestrial > Soil > Wetlands | place: USA... | reverse complement strand
TCCCGTCGGTCGGGGGCGCCGGTGAAGATCCGGACACCGCCTTCCTCGCCGCCCTCCCAATCCAGGCCGATCGAGCCGAGCAGGCGCTCCTCGCCGTCCCCTTCGGGATCCAGCTCGACGACTGCCGCGTCGACCTTCGGCAGCGCGGCGGCCGCCTGGAGCGTGGAGCCGATCGCGTCGTCGAGGTCGATCGTCGTGGCGATCTGGCTCAGGAAACGGCTTCGCTGCGCCTCTTCCTCGGCGCGCTGGACGGCGGCGCTCAGCTCCTGCGCAAGCTCGTCGACGCGTGCCTCGAGCGTCCCCATCGTCGCCACCTGGGCCTCGGCGTCGTGGGAGGCCCGGCGCCGCAGCCTGCGCAGCAGCTCGAACGCCACAATGGCGCAGACGCCGAGCGCCACAGCCAGACCTATCGATAGCCACTGCATCGCACTTCCCCCCAAGCTGCCTGCCGAAATTCTGTGGGCGTACTGTAGGTTCGGGAGGGGTTCCGAGCACTAGCCGATTCGGCGGGTTTCCGGACGATTGGCGGGGTTCGCGGGTCTTCGCTACCATGCCGCGGGCCGGTTGGCCGGGGCGTCTCCGTCCCAGCCGACCGTCTCTTTACGAAAGGACTCATTTGCCGACCGTCAATCAACTCGTGCGCAAGGGCCGGAGGGCCGCGAAGGCGAAGACGAAGACCCCCGCGCTCGCCGGCGCGCCGCAGAAGCGCGGCGTGTGCACGCGCGTCATGACGCAGACGCCGAGGAAGCCGAATTCGGCACTGCGCAAGGTCGCACGCGTCCGCCTGACAAACGGGGCGGAGGTCGGCGCGTACATCCCGGGTGAGGGCCACAACCTGCAGGAGCACTCGGTCGTGCTCGTCCGCGGGGGCTCGACGAAGGACCTGCCCGGCTACCGCTACAAGATCATCCGAGCCGCGCTCGACACGGGCGGCGTCTCGGACCGGAAGCAGGGCCGCTCGAAGTACGGCGCCAAGCGAGGCTCGTGATGCCGCGTCGTGCGGAGGTCCAGGTTCGGGAGATCGATGCCGACGCGGTGTACGGCTCGCCGCTCGTGACGCAGGTGATCAACAAGGTCATGCTCGACGGCAAGAAGTCCATCGCCGAGCAGATCGTCTACGGCGCGCTCGAGACTGTCGGGACGAAAACCGGCCGCCCGCCGATCGAGGTGCTCGAGCAGGCCGTGAAGACGGTCACCCCGGTGCTCGAGGTTCGCAGCCGCCGGGTCGGAGGCGCGAACTACCAGGTGCCGGTCGAGGTTCCGCAGCGTCGCGCCCGCACGCTCGCGGTGCGCTGGCTCGTCCATTTCGCGCGTGAGCGGCGCGAGAAGGGCATGCCGGACAAGCTCGCCAACGAGATTCTCGACGCGCTGAACCAGCAGGGCGGCGCGTTCAAGCGGAAGGACGACGTCTACCGGATGGCGCAGGCGAACAAGGCCTTCGCGCACTACCGCTGGTAGACGGACAGGAAGGAAGACTTGAGCACGAAGATGACAGAACAGGCCGTGGCGCTCGACCGCGTGCGGAACATCGGGATCATGGCCCACATCGACGCGGGCAAGACGACGACGACCGAGCGGATCCTCTACTACACCGGCATCACCCACAAGCTGGGCGAGGTGCACGAGGGTGCCGCGACGATGGACTGGATGGCCCAGGAGCAGGAGCGCGGCATCACCATCACGTCGGCTGCGACGACCGCGTTCTGGCGGGACTATCGGATCAACATCATCGATACGCCCGGCCACGTGGACTTTACGGTCGAGGTCGAGCGCAGCCTGCGCGTCCTCGACGGCGCCGTCGCCGTGTTCGACTCGGTCGCGGGCGTTCAGCCGCAGTCCGAGACGGTCTGGCGGCAGGCGGACAAGTACAAGGTGCCGCGGATCGCCTTCATCAACAAGATGGACCGCACCGGCGCGAATTTCTTCGCCGCCGTGCAGTCGATGCGCGACCGGCTCGGCGCCAATCCGGTGCCGGTGCAGATCCCGATCGGCTCCGAGGAGAACTTCACGGGTGTCGTCGACCTCGTCGACATGCAGGCCGTCGTCTACAAGGACGACCTCGGCAAGGAGTTCGACGTCGTGGAGATCCCGGCCGAGCTCGTCGAGCAGGCGCAGGAGTACCACCACCAGCTGATCGACACGATCTCGCACTTCGATGACGAGGTGCTCGAGGCGTACATCGAGGATGAGTCCTCGGTTACGCCGGACATGATCAAGCGGGCTGTCCGCATCGGAACGCTCGCCGACGAGATCACCCCGGTGCTGCTCGGCTCCGCCTTCAAGAACAAGGGCGTCCAGCTACTGCTCGACGCCGTGGTCGACTACCTGCCGAGTCCGCTGGACGTCCCGGCGGTGCACGGCTTCGACCCGAAGACCGAAGGCGAGGACGAGCGTCCGGCTGATCCGAATGCCCCGTTCTCGGCGCTTGCCTTCAAGGTCATGTCCGATCCGTTCGTCGGGAAGCTCACGTACTTCCGCGTGTACTCCGGCACGCTCAAGGCCGGCGACCGCGTCCTCAACACGATCACCGGCAAGACCGAGCGGATCAGCCGCATCCTCCAGATGCACGCGAACCACCGCGAGGAGCGCGAGGTGATCATGGCCGGCGAGATCGCCGCCGGCGTCGGCCTCAAAGGCACAACGACGGGCGACACGCTCTCGGCCGAGAGCGCGCCGATCGTGCTCGAGTCGATGACGTTCCCCGATCCGGTCATCTCGGTGGCCGTGGAGCCGAAGTCGAAGGGCGACCAGGACAAGCTCGGCACCGGCCTGCAGCGCCTCGCCGAGGAGGATCCGACCTTCCGTGTCGCGACCGACGAGGAGACGGGGCAGACGCTCATCTCCGGGATGGGCGAGCTGCACCTCGAGATCATCGTCGACCGCCTCAAGCGGGAGTTCAACGTCGACGCGAACGTCGGTCGCCCGCAGGTTGCGTACCGCGAGACGGCGGGTCGCGACGTGGAGAACCTCAGGGAGAAGTTCGTACGCCAGACCGGCGGCTCGGGCCAGTACGCGGACGTGGTCGTCAACCTGCGTGCGCGGGAGCCCGGTGCGGGCTACGAGTTCAGCGACAAGATCGTCGGCGGCAAGATTCCGAGGGAGTACATCCCCGCGGTCGACGCCGGGATCCAGGAGGCGATGCAGTCGGGCGTGATCGCGGGTTACCCCGTCGTGGACATCGCCATCGAGCTCATCGACGGCTCGTACCACGAGGTCGACTCCAGCGAGCGCGCGTTCAAGATCGCCGGCTCGATGGCGTTCAAGGAGGCGCTCAAGCGCTCGAAGCCGAAGTTGCTCGAGCCGATGATGGCCGTGGAGGTGACGACGCCGGAGGACTACCTCGGCGACGTGATGGGGAACCTCAACAGTCGCCGCGGCCGGATCGAGTCGATGGAACCGGTCGGCAACGCCCAGGTCGTCAAAGCTCTCGTGCCGCTGTCGGAGATGTTCGGATACTCGACCGACCTGCGTTCGATGTCGCAGGGTAGGGCCGACTTCCACATGGACTTCGACCGGTACGAGGAAGTTCCGCAGTCAATCGCCGCCGAGATCACGGACTCCGGCGCAAGCAGTTAGCGAAAGGGAGACAGGGAGAGCCACCAATGGCAAAGCAGAAGTTCGAGCGGACAAAGCCGCACGTCAACGTCGGGACCATCGGTCACATCGACCACGGCAAGACGACCCTCACCGCAGCGATCACGAAGGTGCTGTCCGAAAAGGGCACCAACACCGCCGTGCGCGACTTCGCGTCGATCGACGCGGCGCCCGAAGAGCGTCAGCGCGGCATCACGATCAACACGGCGCACGTCGAGTACGAGACCGACAACCGCCACTACGCACACGTCGACTGCCCGGGTCACGCCGACTACATCAAGAACATGATCACCGGCGCCGCCCAGATGGACGGCGCGATCCTCGTGGTCTCGGCGGCCGACGGCCCGATGCCCCAGACGCGGGAGCACATCCTGCTCGCACGCCAGGTCGAAGTGCCGGCGATCGTCGTCGCCCTCAACAAGGCGGACATGGTCGACGACCCGGAGCTGATCGAGCTCGTCGAGATGGAGGTGCGTGAGCTCCTCTCCCGCTACGAGTTCCCGGGCGACGACATTCCGATCATCCAGGTCTCGGCGCTGAAGGCGCTCGAGGGCGACGCGGAGTGGACGCCGAAGATCCTCGAGCTCATGGAGGCCGTCGACACGTACATCCCCGAGCCGACGCGCGCGCTCGACAAGCCGTTCCTGATGCCGATCGAGGACGTGTTCACGATCACGGGCCGCGGCACGGTCGTCACCGGCCGCGTCGAGCAGGGGGAGATCAAGATCGGCGAGGAAGTCGAGATCGTCGGCATCCACCCCGAGACGGCGAAGACGGTCGTGACGGGCGTCGAGATGTTCAACAAGACCCTCGACACCGCGCAGGCCGGCGACAACGCCGGTGCGCTCCTCCGCGGCACGAAGCGCGAGGAGGTCGAGCGTGGGCAGGTGCTCGCGAAGCCGGGCTCGATCACCCCGCACACGCACTACAAGGCCGAGGTCTACGTCCTCTCGAAGGACGAGGGTGGGCGCCACACGCCGTTCTTCAACGGCTACCGGCCGCAGTTCTACTTCCGCACGACCGACGTCACAGGCTCGATCAAGCTGCCCGACGGCCAGGAGATGGTCATGCCGGGCGACAACACGAACATGGAGATCGACATGATCCAGCCGATCGCCATGGATCAGGGCCTCCGCTTTGCGATCCGCGAAGGCGGCCGCACGGTGGGCGCCGGCGTCGTGACGGAGATCATCAAGTAGGAAGCTGGAGGAGGCGCCGGTGCCGCAACAGAAGATCCGTATCCGTCTGAAGGGCTACGACCACCAGCAGGTGGACAAGTCCGCGCGCGACATCGTGGACACGGCCCAGCGCACCGGCGCCACCATCACCGGCCCCGTGCCCCTGCCCACCGAGAAGAACGTCTACTGCGTGATCCGAGGCCCGTACATCGACAAGGACTCGCGCGAGCATTTCGAGATTCGCACGCACAAGCGCCTGATCGACATCCACTCGCCCACCCCGAAAACGGTCGACTCGCTCATGCGGCTCGACCTTCCGGCCGGCGTCGACATCGAGATCAAGCTCTGACATGCGAGGGCTGGTCGGCAGAAAGCTCGGCATGACGCAGCTCTTCGACGAGGAGAGCGGCGGCGTGACGCCCGTGACCGTGATCGAGGCAGGCCCGTGCCCGGTCGTCGCCGTCCGTACGCCGGACACCGACGGTTACGAAGCGGTCCAGCTCGCGTGGGAGCCCGTCGCCGAGCGCAAGATCACGAAGGGCGAGCTCGGCCATCTCGCGAAGGCCGGCGTCGACGGCGCCTACCGGCACCTCGTCGAGTTCCGCGGCCATTTCGCCGACGCGGTCCAGGGCGAGAGCGTCACGGTGGAGATCTTCCAGGCCGGGGACAAGGTGAAGGTCTCGGGCACCGGCATCGGCAAGGGCTTTCAGGGGACGATCAAGCGGCACAACTTCGGCCGCGGCCCCGTGACCCACGGCTCGCACAACATCCGCAAGCCCGGCTCGATCGGCGCCTCGGCGACGCCGTCGCGCGTCTTCAAGGGCGTCAAGATGGCCGGTCGCATGGGCGGCAAGCGCGCCACGCAGGTCGGTCTCACCGTCCACTCCGTCGACCCCGAGCGGAACCTCCTGCTCGTCAAGGGCGCAGTGCCCGGCCCGAAGAACGGCCTGGTCGAGATCAGAGAGGACGTCAGGTAGTGGCGGCTCCGAAAGCACCTGTGCTCGGTGGAACGAAGAAAGAGGTCTCGCTCGACGAGGCCGTCTTCGCCGCCGAGATCAAGCCGCATCTCGTGCACGAGGCCGTGCGGGCGGAGCTGAACGCGCGTCGGCAGGGCACGCGTGCTGCCAAGAGCCGTGGTCTCGTCGCCGGCGGTCGCTCGAAGCCCTGGCGCCAGAAGGGCACCGGACGCGCCCGTCAGGGCACGATCCGCGCCCCGCAATTCACCGGCGGCGGCGTCGCATTCCCGCCGGTGTCACGCGACTTCTCGCTCAAGGTGAACAAGAAGGCCGCCCGTGCCGCGCTGCGCGCCGCGCTCAGCGACCACGCGCAGGCCGGGACGCTCGGCCTCGTCGCCGGCGACTCCTTCGACGCGCCTTCCACGAAGCAGGCCGTCGAGCTCCTCGAGGGCTGGGGGCAAGCCGAGCCGACGGTCATCGTCGCGAGCGAGGACGAGGAGACGCTCATCAAGTCGTTCCGGAACCTGCCGCGGGTGCTGGTGACCGTGCCCGCCGAGCTCGAGGTCGCACACGTCGTGTGGGCGCGCTCGCTCGTCGTGAGCGAAGCCGCGCTGCCGCTCGTGCAGGGAAGGGCGGCGTCATGAGCCTTCACCCCGCCCAGATCCTGATCAGGCCGGTCGTGAGCGAGAAGAGCTATCACCAGATCACCGAGAACCGCTACACGTTCAAGGTGCACAAGGACGCGCACAAGACGCAGGTCCGCCACGCCGTCGAGGAGCTCTTCGACGTCAAGGTCGTGGCCGTGAACATCGTCAAGATGCCGGCCAAGCCCAAGCGGCGCGGGATGACCAAGGGGATGAAGCCGGGCTGGAAGAAGGCGATCGTCGAGCTGAAGGCCGGCGACACGATCGAGATCTTCGAAGGGGCTCAGTTGTAATGCCGATCCGCCGCTACAAGCCGACGAGCGCGGGCCGCCGTTTCATGTCGGTCTCGACCTTCGAGGAGGTCACGCGCTCGGAGCCGGAGAAGAGCCTGCTCGCGCCGCTCTCGAAGAAGGGCGGTCGCAACAAGAACGGCCGGATCACCACCCGCCACCAGGGCGGAGGCCACAAGCGCCGCTACCGCATCATCGACTTCAAGCGCCGCAAGGACGGGGTACCCGCGAAGGTCGCGGCCATCGAGTACGACCCGAACCGGTCGGCGCGCATCGCGCTGCTCCACTACGCCGACGGTGCGAAGAGCTACATCCTCGCGCCCGCACAGCTGCGGGTCGGCGCGACGGTCGAGTCCGGATCGGGCGCCGACATCCGAGTCGGCAACGCGCTCCCGCTCGAGAACATCCCGACCGGCACGCTCGTCCATGCGGTCGAGCTCAAGCCGGGCCAGGGCGCGAAGATGGCGCGCTCGGCCGGGTCGGGGATCCAGCTCGTCGCCAAGGACGGCGCCTTCGCGGTCCTGCGCCTCCCCTCAGGCGAGATGCGCCGCGTGCCGCTCGCCTGCCGCGCGACGATCGGGCAGGTCGGGAACCTCGACCACCAGAACATCACGGGAGGCAAGGCCGGCCGCAGCCGCTGGCGTGGCAAGCGCCCGTCGGTGCGCGGCTCGGCGATGAACCCCGTCGACCATCCGCACGGCGGCGGCGAGGGCAAGTCGAAGGGCGGCCGCCATCCGGTGACGCCGTGGGGCGTGCCGACCCTCGGCAAGCGCACCCGGCGCAAGCACAAGGAATCCGACAAGCTGATCGTCCGCGGTCGCCGCCGCGGCAAGGAGGGTCGCCGCTAGTGAGCAGATCGTCGAAGAAGGGGCCGTTCGTGGAGGAGCGGCTGATGAGCCGGATCGAGGCGATGAACGAGTCCGGCAACAAGAACATGATCCGCACCTGGTCGCGCGCCTCGACGATCTTCCCCGAGATGGTCGGGCACACGATCGCCGTCCACGACGGTCGCAAGCACGTGCCGGTCTTCATCTCCGAGCAGATGGTCGGGCACAAGCTCGGCGAGTTCGCGCCCACGCGGACTTTCCGCGGGCACGCCGGTGATCGCACGGCGAAGGTGAAGCGCTGATGGCGGTCGTCGAGCAGGAGCGGGAGACGGTGCGCGCACAGGCGCGCTGGGTGCACTCGAGCGCGCGGAAGGCGCGGCTCGTCACCGACCTCATCCGCGGTCGCTCGGTGCCGGAGGCGCGGACGATCCTTGCGTTCTCGAGCCGCGCCGTCGCCAAGGACGTGGAGAAGGTGTTGCGCTCGGCGGTCGCGAACGCCGAGTCCCGCCCCGACCTCCACTGGCACGGCGACGAGCTCGTCGTCGCTGCCGCCTACGCGGACGAGGGGCCGACATTGAAGCGCTGGCGCGCCCGTGCGCGCGGACGGGTCGCGCGCATCCGCAAGCGCACGTGCCACATCACGATCGAGCTCGCGCAGGGCGATCCGCTGTCGGCGGCTCCCGCAGTGCCCGCGATGGCGGCGCCGGAGCCTGAACCGGAGCCCATGGAGGAGCCGGCAGCCGTCGAGGAGCCGGAGGCTGTCGAGGAGGAGACGGTCGAGGAGCCGGAGACGGTCGAGCCCGAGGCGAGCGATGAGACAGAGACCCCCGAGGGGACTGAGGAGTAATGGGCCAGAAAATTCATCCTGGGGGACTCCGCGTGGGCGTGATCCATGACTGGAAGTCCAACTGGTACACCGGCAAGAAGGAGTTCGCGGAATACATCCTCGAGGACGTCCGCATCCGCGAGCACATCTACAACAAGCTCGCGCACGCCGGTCTGTCCGACATCCTGATCCGCAAGGACAAGCAGCGGATCACGGTCGACATCTACACGGCGCGGCCGGGGATCGTGATCGGCAAGTCCGGTGTCGAGGTCGACGCGCTGCGGCGTGACCTGCACGCGCTGACCCAGAAGAACGTCCATATCAACATCAACGAGATCAAGCGGCCGGAGCTCGATGCGAAGCTCGTCGCGCAGTCGATCGCAGAGCAGCTCTCGAACCGCGTGGCCTTCCGGCGGGCGATGAAGCGCGCCCTGGCCTCCGCGATCCGCTCGGGCGCCGCCGGCGTCAAGATCCAGTGCTCGGGCCGCCTCGGCGGCGGCGAGATGAGCCGGCGCGAGATGTACAGCGAGGGCCGCGTCCCGCTCCACACGATCCGCGCCGACATCGACTACGGCTTCGTCGAGGCGAAGACGACCGCCGGCCGCATCGGCGTCAAGGTCTGGATCAACAAGGGCGAGATCATGCCGGAGGGCTTCGGCGACGCCGACACCCGGCTGGGCGACCAGGACGCGCGGCGGCGTCGTGGCGGGGCGCTCGAGGGTCTCGGCGCGTCCCGCGAGAGCGGACGCCGCAGCGGGCAGGACCGCGAGGGCCTCGGCCCGGTGCGCCAGCGCCGGCGTGGGCAGGGCGGTGGCCAGGGGCGTCCCGGCCAGCGCCGCGGCCCCGGCCGCCCGCGCCGCGACAGACAGCCGGAGCAGCCGCGCGCCGAGGAGCCGCAGGTCGAGACGCCTCAGGCCGAGATGCCGGCGCCCGAGCAGGTCGTCGAGACGCCGTCCGCTGCCGAGGCGCCCGAGAAGACTCCGCCGAGCAAGCCCGCCGCCGAGGAGAAGCCGAAGCGCACTCGCAAGCCGAAGGCCGAGCCGGAGAAGCCGGAGGGTGACGCCTGATGTTGATGCCGAAGAAGACGAAGTTCCGCAAGGTGCACCGCGGTCGCCGCCGCGGCTACGCCAGCGGCCAGACGGCCGTCCAGTTCGGCGACTACGGGCTCAAGGCGCTCGACGCCGGCTGGATCACGAACCGCCAGATCGAGGCCGCTCGTATTGCGATGACGCGCAAGATCAAGCGCGGCGGCAAGGTCTGGATCAACGTCTTTCCCGACAAGAGCTTCACGAAGAAGCCGGCCGAGACGCGGATGGGCTCCGGCAAGGGCTCACCCGAGGGCTGGGTGTGCGTGATCAAGCCGGGCCGCGTGATGTTCGAGCTCGCCGGCGTACCCGAGCCGCTCGCGAAGGAAGCGCTCCGCCTCGCCGGCCAGAAGCTCGCCGTGAAGACGAAAGTCGTGAAGAGAGAGGAAGAGCTCTTTTGACCAGGGCATCGGAACTGCGGGACCTGACCGACGACGAGCTCGAGCATCGGCTGGCGGAGCGGCGGCAAGACCTGTTCAACCTCCGCTTCCAGTCGGTCACGGGCGCGCTCGAGAACCACGCGCATCTGCGGCTCGCAAAGCGCGAGATCGCGCGGATCCTGACCGTGGTCAATGAACGTGAAGCAGAGAAGGCGAAGACCGTTTCATGAGTGAGAACGAGAAGACCGAAGAGCAGATCGAAGAGACTCCGGTTGTGCCGGAGCCGGTGGAAGAGACCCCGGTGGAGGCTGAAGCTCCCGCTGAGGAGGCTGAGGCGGAGCTTCCCGCGGCAGAGCCCGAGGCGGTGGCTGAAGAGCCTGCCGCCGAGGCGGAGCCTGCCGCCGAGGCGGAGCCAGAGGCCGAAGCAGAGCCAGAGGCCGTAGAGCCTCCCGCCGAGGAGCCTGCTGCGGAGGCGCCTGCTGACGAGGCGGCGCCTGCCGAGGAAGAGGCCGCTGCGCCACAGTCCGAGCCGAAGAAGAAGCGGAAGCGGTTGCCGCGGCGCCTGCGCCCGCAGAAGACTCGTCGCCGCCAGGCACCGAGTGGCGAA
>Ga0335083_10012005_pt1 | contig 10388 bp, 11 predicted proteins | sample Lox_Sample_42_FD_206716 | JGI IMG/M metagenome (GOLD analysis project Ga0335083, IMG submission 206716) | Soil microbial communities from Loxahatchee National Wildlife Refuge, Florida, United States - Lox_Sample_4.2 | ecosystem: Environmental > Terrestrial > Soil > Wetlands | place: USA... | reverse complement strand
GCTCGTGGAGAGCCACCGCGCCGCGCAGCCGCTCCAGCTCGTCGGAGGACGGCGCGCCACCGGCGCCGTTCACGGGGCCCGCGCCTCGCGCGGCCCACCGGGGGGAGCAGGAAGCTCGGCGGAGAAGACGAAGCGCGCCGGTCCCTTGAGACGGACCGCGCCGAGGTCGGCCGAGACGCGCAGGGCGAGCGGCCCGCCGGGGAGCCGGACCTCCACCCAGGCGTCGGCCGGAGCCCAGCCGGCGAGCACCGCTGCCACCAGCGCGGCCGAGGCCCCGGTGCCGCAGGCCTCGGTGAGCCCGACGCCCCGCTCCCAGACCACCACCCGGAGGGCTGCCCCCTCGCGGCCGAGGAGCTCCACGTTGGTGCGCTCGGGAAACAGAGACCACGCCTCCAGGCGCGGGCCCCAGAGGGCGGCCTGGTCCAGGGGAGCGTCGAGGAGCACGAGGTGGGGGTTGCCCATGCTCACCGCCGTGCCGTGAAAGGGCGTTCCCGGGACAGGTGCTCCGACGAAGGGTGAGCCGGTGGCGGCGGAGGGCAGGTTGTCGGCGAGCAGCCGTGCCGGCCCCATCTCCACCTCCACCTCCTCCACCCGCTCCCCCTCCCACCGGGCACGCGCGGTGAGCACCCCAGCCAGGGTCTCCACCGAGAGGGAGGCCGGCCGGCCGCCGGACACCTCCAGAGCATGCTTCACCGCGCAGCGGAGCCCGTTGCCGCACATCTCGGGGACCGAGCCGTCGGCATTGTGGATGGCCAGCCGCAGGTCGGCCGCCGCGGAGGGCAGGAGGACGAGCACCCCGTCGGCGCCCACGCCCCGGCGCCGGTCACAGAGCGAGCGGACCAGCTCCGGAGCGACGTCCCCGCCCCCGCGGCGATGGTCGAGGAGGACGAAGTCGTTGCCCAGGCCGTGGTACTTGTGGAAGCGCTCGCTCACTTCTTCTTCGTCCCCGCGGGATCCGTCGGCGGCGAAGGGGGAGTCTGGGGCCGGGTGGTGGACCGGCGAGCGCCCTCGCGGGCGGCGGAGATCTCCGCCTGCGCCCGCTCGTAGATGCTCTTCAGCTCCTCGGCACTGGGACGCCCGGTGGCGCGGCGGAGGGCGCTCAGCTCCGTCTCCTGCGCCGTCACCCGGCGCTGCAGGAGCTCCATGCGCGACTGGGCCTCGCCGAGCCGGGTCTGGAGCTCGGCCTCGCGGGCCTGGACCGCCGCCGACGCCTGCTCCAGCTCGGCTCCCCGGCGGCGGAGTTCCTCCACCTCCAGCCGCAGCGGGTCGGCGGTCTGGGCCGCGGCCTCGAGCTCCCCGGCGCGGCGGGCCAGCTCGGCGGCGTGCCCCTGGGCCGCCGAGACATCCGCCTCGGCTGCGGCCCGCGCCTGCTGCTCCTCGGCGAGCGTCCGCTCCAGCGCCTCCACGTGCCCGGCCAGCTCGGCCCGCTCGGCGACGAGCACGGTGAGCTGCTCCTCGAGAGAGGAGAGCTGCCGGCGGAGGCCCTCGGCGGTCTCGGCGTGGACCAGCGCCTCCGAGCTCCCGCGCGCCCCGGCGGCCCGGAGCGCCTCGAGCTCGTGCTGGAGGGCCTCCTCGCGAGAGGAGGAGGCCTGGAGCTGCTGCTCGAGGGCGCTCCGCTCGAACGCGGCGGTGCTGGCCGCGTCCTTGGCGCGCTCCAGCTCCTCGGCGGCCTTCCGGGCGGTCTCCTCCGCCTCGACCAGGCGGGTCTGGCCGGCGCCCTGGGCCTCGGCCAGCCCCTGGGTCCGTTCGCGCTCGGACTCCAGCTCCCGCTGCAGCGAATCACGCAGGGCCCGGGCCACGCGCAGCTGCCCTTGCGCCTGCTCGAGCTGCTCGCGCATCCGGGCCGCCGCGCCGGAGGTAGCCTCCGCCTCGAGGGCGGCGGCCCGCTCCAGCGCCTCGCGCAGGGACGCCTCGGACTGCTCGGCCCGCTCGGCCAGGGCGGCCCGCTCCCGCTCCAGCTGCTCGCGCCCCGCCTCGGCGGCGGCGAGCGCAGCCCGGGCCTCGGAGAGCCACCCGGCGGCGCTGTCCGCCTCCTCCCGCGCCTGGGCGGCGGCGGCCCGGGCGGCGGCCATCTCCTCGCGCAGAGCGGCCTCGGCGGCGGCCGTCTCCTGCGAGGTGGCGGCGGCCGCGGCCAGCGCGGCGTCGCGCCCGCGGAGCGAGGCCTCGAGCTCCTCGGCGGCGCGGGCCAGGGCGGCTTCCCGCTCGCGGTGCGCCGCGCTGCTCTCCCCGGCGGCGGCGCGGAGCTGGAAAGCCTCCTCCATCGCCGCGGCGCGGGCGGCCTCCACCTGCTCCAGCCGCCTCTCCAGCTCGAGGCGGACCTGCTCGGCGCGCTCGGCGCGCGCGCTCTCCCCGGAGAGCGACTCCAGGGCCCGGGTCTGCTCGGCGGCGGTGCGGCGGAGGACGTCCAGCTCCCCGGCCACGGCGCTCTCCGCAGCGGAAGTGGCCAGGGAGACGGCCTCCTTGGCCTGGGACAGCTCGGATTCGAGGCGGTCGGCCAGCGCGCGCGCCTGGCCCGCCTCGGCCACCGAGATGCGGGCCGAGAGCCGCTCCACGGTGTCCTTGAGGGCGGCCAGCTCGGTCTCCGCCGCGCTCGCCTCCAGCGCCAGGGCCGGCGCAGCCGCGGCACGGCCCTCGGCGGCGTGGAGCCGCGCGGCGGTCGCCTCGAGCGCGCGTTCCGCGCGGGTCCGCTCCGCCTCCATGAAGGCCAGGCGCTGCTCGAGGGCCTCCGCCCGGGCCTTCTCCCGGGCGGCCGCCCCCTGCAGCGATTCGACGGCCTGGAGCGCGGTGTTGTTCTGCTCGGCGAGCCTCAGCTCCCGCTCCCGGGCCTGGGCCAGCCGCTCCTCCACCGCTCGCCAGTCCGGCCCGGGCTCGGCGGGCGCGCCCTCGGCGCCCCGGATCTCGGCCAGCTCCTCGCGCACCCCGCGCAGCTCCTCGTAGGCGGCGGTGAGCTTTGTCCGGGCGTCGTCGAGCAGCCGCTGGATCTCCTCCCGGCGCGCGCGCTCCAGCCGCACCGACTCCTGCGCCGCCAGCACCTGGGCCATCCCCTGGCGCTGGTCCTGGCGCACCGCTTCGAGCTCGGCGCGCTGCACGCCCAGGGAGCGCTCGGCGTCGGCGGCGCGCTCGCGGGCGCCGCGCACCTCCGCCTCCAGCCGGCGGACGCGGGCGGCGAGCTCGTCCTGGGCGAGCGGCTGCAGCGGATGGCGCTCCCGGGCCTCGGCCTGGACCTGCCAGCGCCGGGCCTCTTCCTCGGCCCGCTCGCGCGCCTCGCGGGCCGCGGCCAGCTCCTCCTTCAGGGCGTCGCCCTCCTGGCGCGAGCGCTCGAGGTTCTCCTTGAGGCGGCGGCTCCTCTCCTCCCACTCGCGGGCGCGGGTGGCCACCTCGTCCAGCCGGTTTCCGGTGAAGGCCAGCGGCGCCGGCGGCAGCTGTACCCAGGTGGGGTCCACCGGCCGCGTCGCATCCTGGCTGGCCACGACCACGAAGTAGGCGGCCTCCCCGGACCCGGCGAGCGAGCCGTCGACCTGGAGCCCCTCGCTCCGGTCGAAGGCCAGCTGGTAGCCGAGCAGCGGGCTCTGGGTGGCCACCTCCACCGAGCGGAAGTGGCCGGAGAGCGCGTCGAGAGCCTGGCCGTAGGTGGGGGGCGCTCCCTCGGCGTCCGGCTCCATGAGCTGGGCCAGGGCCAGCCCGGCGGGGTTGCGCAGCCCGCCCACCAGCGCTCCGGTGGGGGAGACCTGCGCCACCAGCTGGCGGAGCAGCTCCGGGGCGCGGACCCAGGGGGCGAGGTCGGCCACCAGCACCAGGTCGAAGCCTCCCGGGGGGAGGTCGTCGAAGACGGCGGCGCGGAAGCGGAGCTGGGCGCTGCCCAGGCGCTTCTGGGCGGCGGCCACCGCCTCCAGGTCGTCGTCGCAGGCCAGGACCAGACGCGCCCCCCGCTGGAGGAGAAACTCGGCCGAGGCCCCGCCGGTGGCGGCCACTGCCCCCACCTCGAGCACCCGGCGGCGGACGAAGAGACTCTCGGCGAAGATGTACCGCGGAAGGAGCTCGCTGACGCCCAGGCGTCGGAACGTGAGGTTCATGGGCGCTTGACAGGAGGGACTATACCCCCAAGGTTCGGGGGGACCGTCCTTTCTCCCCCGGCGAGGAGCGTCCGATGTCGCCCGACACCCCCAAGAGCTTCGGTCAGCGTGCCGGACACGCCTTCCGGCGTCTCCTGGTCACGCTCCTCGTCCTCGCCCTGGCCGCCGTGGTGTGCGTGCTCCTCGCCCGGGACAATGCCCGCACCTACTCGCTCAAGCTGGAAGGCGGAAAGCTCACCGTCCAGAAGGGGCGGATGCTCCCCTGGGGAAGCGCCCCCTACCGGCCCTCCGACCCGGCCCTGGCCGAGGCCTACGCCCCCATCGACCTCGGCGGGGCGGTTCCCACCGGTGTGGACACCGACCGCTTCGACGACCGGGACGACCTCGACCGGGCGCTGTTCCGCATCCTCGAGCAGGCGGCGCGGCCGAAGCTGCTCGCCGACGACACCCGGGTGGTGGCCGAGGGGATGGGGCTCCTCCGCCGCATGGACCGCCTCCAGGGGGCGAGCGAGGAGCAGAAGCGCACCCTGCGCGCCCTGCAGCTGGAGGTGGCCTACGACCAGGCGCGCATCCGCTTCGAGGAGGCGCGGCGAGCGGTGAGCGAAGGGCTGGCCCAGCTGCGCATCGCCGCCGACAGCCCCACCCGTCGCGCGCGCGCCGCCCACGCCATGCTGGTAAAGGTGGAGCCGGCGGCCACCGCCCTGGAGGACGTGCTCCGCCAGGTGGTGGTGACGCTGGCCGAGACACCGTCCGGCCCCGCCGCCCCGGCGGCCCCGGCACCGCCGGCCGGAGGCCCGCCCGACGCCGGAGCGAACTAGAGGGCCGGGGCCCCCTTTTCGCTTCTCACCCGCACGCCCGCGCACGCAAGATGCGGCGGTTCGACGCTCAAGCAAAGAGGAGACATCCCATGCACCGTTGGACGACCTTCGCCGCCACCTGCGCCCTGGCCCTCGCCGCCTGTGCCACCGGCTCGGAGTCCGGAGGGGCGGCGCCATCCGCCTCGAGCTCGGACTTCACCCCTACCGGAGCCATCACCGGCTACTTGAGCAATGCCACCTTCGACGCCACCCACGTGGTCGGCCCGAAGATCAACGCCTCGCTCCGGAGCGACGGGAGCTGGGGGGGAACCATCGGGACGGAGGGCCGGGCGCTGTTCCACGTCTACAAGGACGGGACGCTGAGCGGGCCGGACCTCACCATGACCATCAGCAAGGCAGGCCAGGTGCTCACCGTGACCGGCCAGTTCCAGGGCCGCATCCTCCGCTTCGAGGTCTCCCCCACCGTGCTCAAGGTGCGCACCGACACGCGATCGCTGGATTTCAACGGTGACGGGAAGGGCGTTTACCAGGGCCCGAAGACGGTCACCTTCACCGGAGAGGCCGTCTCCATCCCCCCGACCGTCCCCTTCGCCCTGGCCCTGGTGGCGTCGTTCTTCTGACCACCCCCAGGTAGGGCAGATTCCGCCACCGCTCGGCGTGGTCCAGGCCGTATCCGACGACGAAGACGTCGTCGATGACGAAGCCCCGGTAGGCGATGTCCACCCGGGTGCGCGCCCGGGAGGGCTTCTCCAGGAGGGTGCACACGGCGAGGCTCCGCGGGCCGCGCGCCTGGAGCAGGTCGAGGAGGAAGGCGGCGGTCAGGCCGGTGTCCACGATGTCTTCCACCAGCACCACGTCCCGGCCGGCGAGCGGATGGGTGACGTCCGCGGAGATGCGGACCTCGCCCGAGCTCTCGGTGGCCCCGGCGTAGGAGCTCACGGCGATGAACTCCAGCTCCACCGGCAGCTCGATGGCCCGCACCAGGTCGGCGAAGAAGAGCGAGGCGCCCTTGAGCACGCAGATCAGGGTCGGAGCCCGGCCAGCGTAGTCTCGGCTGATGGCCCGCCCCAGGGCCTGCACCCGGGCCCTCAGGGCACGAGCATCGATGAGGGGGCGTACTCCCTGGGCCCAGGCCGTCCGGCCACCCCGCCCCGGCCGCCGGCCCGCCCGGCTCCCCTGCCTTCCACCCTTCACCATCCCGTCACCCTTGATTCGCTTCGCGCCCGACCGCAAGCTCTCCGATCGGGCAGCGAGGGGACGCCATGGAAATCACCGATGTACGGATATTTCCTGTGGAAGAGGAAAAGCTCAAGGCGTACGTGACGATCACGCTCGACCACTGCTTCGTCATCCGCGACCTCAAGGTGATCCTCGGGACAGCCGGTCTGTTCATCGCCATGCCGGCCAAGCGGCGAAAGGACGGAAGCTACAAGGACATCGCCCACCCCTTGAACACCGACATGCGCGAGCGGATGGAGCGGACCATCCTCGGCGAGTACGAGAAGCTCGCCCACCCCGAGACGCGCGGCGTGGCCTGAGCGTCGTCCGGGCTCGCGCCGGCGGAGAGAGAGCCCTTCCGTGAACCCATCGCTTTGCGCTAGGTGAGCCGGCAGTCATGCCCATGCGCGATTTCAAGGTCTTCGCCGGCAACTCCAACGTCGCCCTGGCGACCCGCATCTGCGAGCACCTCAAGCGCCCTCTGAGCAAGGCCGAGGTGGGCCGCTTCTCCGACGGCGAGATCCAGGTGGAGATCGGGGAGAACGTCCGCGGCCAGGACACGTTCATCATCCAGTCCACCTGTCCCCCGGCGAACGACCACCTGATGGAGCTCCTGATCATGGTCGACGCGCTCAAGCGCGCTTCGGCCGCCTCCATCACCGCGGTCATCCCCTACTTCGGCTACGCGCGGCAGGACCGGAAGGTCGTCCCCCGGACGCCGATCACCGCCAAGCTGGTGGCCGACCTGCTCGAGTCGGCGGGCACTACCCGGGTGGTGTCGATGGACATGCACGTGGCCCAGATCCAGGGCTTCTTCCACATCCCCTCCGACCACCTCTTCGCCTCGCCGGTGTTCCTGGAGGACATCCGGCGGCGCTTCGGGAGCACCGAGGAGCTGGTGCTCGTCTCGCCCGACGCCGGCGGCGTGGAGCGCACCCGGGCCTATTCCAAGCGGCTCAACGCCGGCCTGGCCATCGTGGACAAGCGACGGACCCAGGCCAACGTCTCCGAGGTGATGAACGTCATCGGCGAGGTGCGGGGCCGGGACACGCTGATCATCGACGACATGGTGGACACCGCCGGCACGCTGACCCAGGCGGCGCGGGTCCTCAAGGACGAGGGAGCACGGCGGGTGCTGGCCTACGCGGTCCACCCCATCCTCTCCGGCCCGGCGGTGCCGCGGATCCAGGAGTCGGTCATCGAGGAGGCGGTGTTCACCGACACCGTGCCCCTCGCCCCGGCGGCCGCCGCCTGCCCCAAGATCCGCCAGCTGAGCACGGCCCGCCTCTTCGCCGAGGCCATCCAGCGGATCTACTCCGGGGACTCCTTGAGCTCGCTGTTCGTGTAGAGCGAAGGGGCCGATGGCACCGAGCGACTCGAAAGCCGTGCTCGTGGTCGAGGACGACCCGGACATCCGCGAGCTCCTCGAGGAGATGCTCGACGCCGGCGGGCACCGCGTGTTCACCGCCTCCAACGGGCGGGAAGCGCTGGAGGTGCTGGAGCGCATCCAGGATCCGTTCCTGGTGCTCCTGGATCTGATGATGCCGGTGATGAGCGGCTTCTCCTTCCTGGAGGAGGTCCAACGCCGGCCGGACTCGGCCCGGGTGAGCGTGCTGCTCATCTCGGCCAACGCCCAGGTGGAGCAGGCGGCGCGCGGGACGGGGGTGGTGGGCTTCGTGAAGAAGCCCTTCGAGCTGGACGACGTCCTGGCTCTGGTGGATGCCCACGCGCGGCGGCCGCGGCCCCCGGCTTGACGCGCGCCACGCGGGTGGGGCACAAGGCCCCTCCGCACGCGGCCAGCCGGCCGCTCACCTCGGGGCCCACTGTGGGGGTGGGATGCCGGTGAGCTCCGGCGCTGCACGACGACGAGGATGGGCGAACCGATGACCACCGACGCACACGTTCTGACCGGGAAGCCGCGCGATGGCGCGGGGAAGGGTCCGGCGCGCCGGCTGCGCGCCGGCGGAAAGGTGCCGGCCATCGTCTACGGGCGGGGGCTCGAGGCGCCGGCCCACATCGCCGTCGACCCGGTCGAGGTGAAGCAGGCCATCGCCAGCCCGCTCAAGTTCAACACCCTGATCACCCTCAGGGTGGAGGGACAGCCAGACCGGCTGGTGCTGCTCAAGGACTACCAGCAGGACCCGGTCACCCGGGAGATGGTCCACGCCGACTTCCTCGCCGTGCGCCCGAACGAGGAGGTCAAGGTGAACGTGCCGCTGGTCCTGGTGGGCAAGCCCGAGGGCGTGGTCGCCGGGGGAATCCTCAGCCAGAACCGCCGGGAGATCGAGGTCTACGTCCTGCCCTCCGCCATTCCGGCCAAGCTCGAGGCGGACGTCTCCGCGCTGAAGATTGCCCAGTCCCTCCACATCCGGGACGTGGCGCTTCCGCCCGGGGTTCGGGTGAAGACCCACGTCAACTACACGGTGGCGGGGGTCAACGTTCCGGAGAAGGAGGAGATCCCGGCGCCGGTGGTGGCTCCGGCGGCGGGCGTTGCGGCCCCCGGCGCAGCCCCGGCAGCGGCCGCTCCGGCGGAGGGCAAGGCCGCGACTCCGGCCCCGGGAGGCGAGGCGAAGGCCCCCGCCCCGGCAGCCCCGGCGAAGAAGGACGACAAGAAGAAGTAGTCCTGGGTTGTGAAGCTGATCTGCGGACTGGGGAACCCGGGAACCGACCACGCCGGGGATCGGCACAACGCCGGCTTCCTGGTGGTGGACCGGCTGGCCGATCGGCTGGGCATCCCGCTGGACACGACGAAGTTCGACGCCCGGGTGGGCGCCGGGCGGCTCGGGGCGGAGCGGTTCCTGCTCCTCGAGCCGGAGACGTACATGAACCTCTCTGGGAAGGCGGTGGCCGCCGCGGCGCGCTTCTACAAGGTCCCGCCCGACGACCTGCTCGTCATCCACGACGAGCTGGACCTGCCCTTCGGGCGCGTGCAGCTCAAGTCCGGCGGGGGCACGGCCGGGCACAACGGGCTGAAGAGCATCGTCGCCTCGCTGGGCGAGGATTCCTTCGCCCGGCTGCGCATCGGCGTGGGGAAGCCGAACGGGAAGGAGCACACCGTGGGGCACGTGCTCTCCGGCTTCGGCGCCGAGGAGCGAGCCGCCCTGCCCGAGCTCGTCGACCGCGCGGCCGAGGCGGCCATCGGCTGGGCGACGCTGGGCATGGCCGAGGCGATGAACCGCTTCAACCGGAGGTAGGAGACGGCGGCCCCTCCTCGAGCTTGACCGGCAGGTCGGGCGCGGGGCCGGTGGGGGCGGTGGTGGCGTCGCTGCCGCCGGGGCCGATCCGGACCCCGGACCCCATGCGGTAGAAGAGGATGCTCACCTCCCGGTCCCCTTCCCGCGGCTGGCCATTGACGTCCAGGGCCGGACGGAAGCCCTGCCGCCGCGCGCACTCGACCGCCGAGGCATTGAAGGCCGGCGGCCCGGGGCGGAGGACGGTCACCCGGGTCGGCGCTCCGGTGGCGGACACGTGGATTCGGATGCGGACCACGACCTTGCCCTCGGTGACGCCCTCCGGGAAGTCGCAGTCCCAGGCAGTGTCGAACTCGAGCGGATCGCGCGCCAGCGAACGCTTGATCACCGTCCCGGTGGCCAGGCCGTCCGCCCAGCCGGCGTTGGGCGTGCCGGTTCCCGAGCCTCCCAGCCAGGCGCCGGTGGGACCGGTCTCTTGGGGATCCGGGCTGGAGGCGAAGGAGATCTCCAGGTCCGGCTGGATGTCAGGGGCGACCCTGTCCGGCAGGGAGACGCCACGCCCCCGGCCGCCCTTCTTCACCTCCTGGGGCTGCTCCGGCGGAGGAGGCGGTGGGGGCGGCGGTGGACGCCGGAACACCACCGCGGCCATGTGGGGCTTGTTCAGCACCACCTCCCGGCCGAGCCACACCGCCAGCCCGACGAGGAGGATGTGGGCAAGGAGGGAGAACGCCGCCGCCCCGCGGTAGCTCGGGCCGTCCCGGCGGGGGGCAAAGGTGGTCAGGACGATGGGCGGCCGCGGGCGAGCGGGGGGCGGCGGGCTCGCCCCCGACGGCGCGGAGGGCACCGGCGGGCCGTGGGAGGCGGAGCGTGGCCCTTGGTGGCCGTTCGAACGCGGCGGCGCATCAAACATGGTGGATCTGGCGTGAGACTCCGGAGGCCGTCTCCCCGCGGCTCCCTGAGGACCGGGGGGTGCACCACCAGGCCCTGATGCAGAGCCTACTCTTGCCGGGCCGGCAGGCCGAGCGCCAGCCCCTTTCGTGGCCGGCGTCCGTCCCTTGACTTCCCTCCCCCCGAACCGGTACGTACGC
>Ga0335083_10012003_pt1 | contig 10389 bp, 8 predicted proteins | sample Lox_Sample_42_FD_206716 | JGI IMG/M metagenome (GOLD analysis project Ga0335083, IMG submission 206716) | Soil microbial communities from Loxahatchee National Wildlife Refuge, Florida, United States - Lox_Sample_4.2 | ecosystem: Environmental > Terrestrial > Soil > Wetlands | place: USA: Florida... | reverse complement strand
GATGCACAGGTTCGGATCGAAGCCCATCAGCAGCGGCGCGAGCACGGTGGTACCGAACATCGCGACGACGTGCTGGATGCCCATCGCGAACATCTGCGGCCACGCGAGCCGCTCGTCGGTGTTGACGACGCGGCCCTCGGCTGCGCTCGGTTGCGTGCGCCAGCGGGGAAAATAGGAATCGGCCATGGCGGGAGGTCTCCTCTATCGGCGTGTTGATCGTATAGAGGGAGCCGCGCGGACAGCGCCCTCGTCGACGCCTGGTTCGGCGCTTTCTTCAAATTACGCGCGAGTGTACGGAGAGCGCCAGGCCCTGACAAGCAGCGTCGTGGATGCGTCGTGGATGCGTTGCGGCAAGCTCAGGCACGGCGTGCGTCCGCGCGCCCGCTTCTCTTCTATTGCGGCTGAGCCGAAGGCGAGTTGACGTGCCATTGCCGGGAACGACCACGACAGGATGTTGAAAGCAACGAATCTGCAAGCCGCATGAGAATTGGGAGTTATCTGATTCAAGCAGTCGCTAACCGTTCGCTACACTCTCATCGCTGCGTGACGTAACGAAGTGCGCATGCAGTGTTGTAACTCTTCGACTCGCCGCTCGCACTACTCCCCAGTGCGAGCGGCTTTTTTTTGTATGTTGCTCACGGCTTCGTTTGCGTCTTGCTGGTTGTTCGGCTTTTCGCTTCCGCTGACGCGCTGCACAAACTACGAGACGCCCCATGCGTAAGCAGCGCGCGTCGACCCGCCACGGCGCCGCAGCCGCCTATTCGCCCGGTTGGGTCACCATGCCGCGACTGTCGGCGCGCGCCGCCACCGGGTAACAGAGAATGCGGTTCCGGCCGGCGTCCTTGGCCTCGTAGAGCGCCGTATCGGCGCCATTCACGAACGCCCGGTAGGTGGCGAACGCATGGCTCGCCGTGCTCGCAATGCCCACGCTGATCGTCACCACGTGATGGGCACTCGCGACGTGGCGCAGCGCCAGTGCTTGCACTGCCGCTCGAATCTGCTCGGCGATCAGGGCCGCGCCGATCTCCCCGGTGTCGGGCAGCAGCACCGCGAACTCCTCGCCGCCGTAGCGCGCGGCAATATCGCCGGGCCGCCTGGCGTTGCGCTCGATGCAGCGCGCCACCGCTGTCAGCGCATCGTCGCCGGCCGAGTGGCCGTAGAGGTCGTTGAAGCCCTTGAAGTTGTCGACGTCGATCAGCAACATCGACAGCGGCCGCCCGGAACGTTGCATCAACAACCATTCCTGTTCCGCATGCTCCTCGAAGGTACGGCGATTGTTCAGCCCCGTCAGGCCGTCTGTGTGGGCGAGCACGCGCAACGTCTGCTCCACTTCGCGACGGCGCCGCAGTTCCTGCGAGAAGAGGATCGCGAGCGCAATGATCGTCACGTCGAGCGCAGCGATCAGCGAGCCGATGATCCACGCGCGGCGACGCCAGCCGGCGTAGATGTCGCGCGTGGAGATCGCGACGTCGAGCAGCATCGGAAAGCGGTCGATATGGCGGAACGTGTACCAGCGCTCCACCCCGTCGATCGCGGCGGTGCCGAAGAAATCACCGCTGTCCTGCTCCGTGAAGCGGGTGTAGTTGGCCGTGCCGGTCAGATTGATGCCGATCACTTTCGGATCGTACGGACGGCGCATCAGCATGGTGCCGTCGGCGAGCATCAGCGCCATCGAGCCGCTGTTGCCGAGATTCATCCCGGCGAACAGGCGCTGGAAGTAGGTGAGCCGCATCGTGCCAACCACCACGCCGGCAAAGCTGCCGTCCGGATGCGACAGACGCCGACTCAGCGCGACGCTCACGCCCGCGGCGGTCAGCCGCGGCTTGAACGGGTGACTGATATACAAGCCGAGATTGGCGGAGTCGCGCTGCGCGACGAAGTAGTCGCGATCGGCAAGATTGACGCGCCGCGGCGTGACGGACTGCGAATCGAACACGACATTGCCGGCGTCATCCAGCACCAGCATCGAGCCCATGTCCTGCGCACTTGCCGAGCCGTCGAACAGGACCAATTGACGGATCGCCGGCGGCAGCGCCATCACGCCTGGCTGTTGCAGCCCGGCGATGACGGCGCGCAGCGACAGGTCGTAGAGTTCGAGGTTGCGCGACACGTCGCGCTGGACCAGCAGGGCGACATTGAGGGCCGAATCCTGCGCGCGCCGCAACGCGTCCTCACGCATTTGCGCAAGCACCCAGACCGCGATCGCGAGGATCGCGCCGGCGAGCACGAGGCTGATGACAATCACGGCATTCGGTCGGCGCGTCACCATGTCGATGGCGGGTTCGAGGTGCGCGTTGGCCTACGCGCGTGATGGGAACGGAGAACGACGATCGCGGCCGAAGCCACAGGAAGCGCGGCAGGCAGAACACTGCCGCTGGCCGCAGCCGAGTGTCTCGTAGGCGGTAGGGTAACAGAGCTCGGGCCGTACAGGCCGTACCGCCGTCCGATAACCACTATGCGTTGCGCGATCTGCTGGAATGTATATCGGGTTGAAGGCTGGCGATACTTGACCTGGATCAGACCAGGCAGCCTGTTTCGTATTTTGCGAAGTTCCGCGTCCAGATGCCTATCCCGATGCCTATACTGTGAAACACGCTGGCCAATCGACTGAAGAATAACCTTGGGCCGACGCCTGCTGGCCACGCATAGGCAATACAGGCAGCACGCCAAGGCTCACGCCTCCGGAGGAAGACGTATGACAGCAAGCGTCGTGGCTGACGGTAACGAGCCGTCCGCAACCGTGCAGTGGGTCACACGGGCATATCTAAGCCTGCTGACCGCCGGCTTTGCGTTGATCCCCGCGTACCTGATCGCTTACCTGCATGTCTTCCAGAACCCCGCGCTCACCTTCGAAAATCACCCTTTCCATGAACTCGCGATTGCAGCGGCCACACTCGAGGGGCTGTTCGTCACGTATGTGTCGTGGCGCTGTTACATGTCGTCCGGTGAGCCGCTGCTGCGCTGGCTGACACTCGGCTTTCTGGGCTTCGTGCTGATCTACGCATTGCACGGCGCATTCACCGGCATGGCCCACCACAATATCTGGCTGTTCCTGCTGTATGGCCCGGCGTCGCGCCTCGCGATGTCAGCGCTGCTGCTGGTGGCGCTGCTGTCGTGGCATCAGCCGCCCGAGCCCGTCGAGGCGCGCCGCGACCCGCGCCGCTGGCTCATCTGGATCGGCCTCTTCGTGCTGCTCGATATGGCGGTGGGCGTGCTGGCCTACACGCCGATCGCCGGCCATCTCGCGGTGCGGCTGTCGATGGAAGGCGGGGCGCTGGTCCTGTCCAGCGTGAACGTCACGATGATGCTGGCGCGGCGGATCCGCTCGCCGCTCATGAAGATTTTCGGCATCTCGATCACGTCGTTCGCGCTGTCGTCGCTCGCGTTCATTCTCGGGCGGCCGTGGAATCACATGTGGTGGCTTGCGCATGCGATCTTCGCCGCCGGGTTCTTTCTGCTGAGTTACGGCGTCGTGCAGGCGTTCCGCACGACCCGGTCGTTCGCCACGATCTACAGCCAGGAAGAGTTGATGGCGCGCCTCGCAGAAGCGATGGCCCGTACCGAGAGTGCGCTGCAGGAGTTGAAGCGCACCAATCTCAAACTCGAACATCTTGCCGCCACCGATCCGCTGACGGGCGCAGCCAACCGGCGGCAATTCATCGAACTGGTCGAAGCGGAGATCGCGCGCGCGAAGCGCAGCGGTGCGCCCTTCTCACTGCTGGCGCTGGATCTCGACCACTTCAAGTCGATCAACGACTCGTACGGGCATCAGGTCGGTGACGAGATCCTGCGCGGCTTCGTGCAGCGGTGCTTCGACGCAATTCGGCCTTACGACGGCGTCGCGCGAGTGGGCGGCGAGGAGTTCATGGTGTTGCTGCCGCAAGTGGCGTTGACGGTGGCCCAGTCGATCGGCGAGCGGATTCGCGAGGCGATCGCCAACAACGCGTTCGACGAGCGGGCCGGGCGGGCGATCCCGCTCACGGTCAGCATCGGCGTGTCCCAGTTTGGTCGCGACGGCAACACGATCGACGAGATCCTGCGTGCCGCCGATGAGCGCCTGTACCGCGCGAAGCATCAGGGCCGCAACCGGGTGGTCGCGGTGTAGGGGTGGCGGTTGCGGGCTTCGGCGCCCGGGAGGCTTCGGCTCTTTGGAGACTTCGGCTCTTTGGAGACTTCGGCTCTCTGGAGACTTCAGCTCTCTGGAGACTTCGGCGCTCTGGAGGTTTCGGGGCGCAACGCCCCCGCGGCTTCACCGAAGCGCGAACGCGCGGACCGCTGCCTTTACCCGACCCGCGACGTAAGCGGCGGCGCTCCAGCCGGATCGGCTTCGGCCCGGCAGATGGCGCTGATATCGGCCGCCTCCAGCACGCCCCTGCCTGAAGGGTGCCGCGCGACCGCCAGCATGGCCCGGCCGATCTCCTCGGTGGTGAGGATCCGGTTCGGCATCGATATGCGCAATAACCCCAGCAGCGGTTTGGCGGCCTGGTAAAACAACCGGTAAAAGCGGGTCTTCGACTGGATACCGTGCAACGGCTGAATCACGCCCGGACGGAACAGATAGACGGCCCGGAACGGCAGCAGCTTCAGCGCGTTCTCGGTCGTGCCCTTCACGCGCGCCCACATGCGGCGTCCCTGTTCGCTGCCATCGGTGCCGGCCCCCGAGACATACACGAACGTCATGTGCGGATTGATCCGCGCGAGCGTACGGGCCGCGGCGAGCGTCAAGTCGTACGTGATACGCGTGTAATCAGCCTCCTTCATGCCCGCCGACGACACGCCAAGGCAGAAGAAGCAGGCATCGAATCCCTGCAACGACGCCTCGATCGCGCGGTAGTCCATCATGTCCGAACGGATGATCTCGTGTAGACGCGGATCCAGCTGGCCGCTGGCCGAGCGGCCTACCGTCTGAACAAACTCCACGTCCGGCGCGCGCAGGCATTCGCGCAGCACTCCCTGCCCGACCATCCCGGTCGCACCGAATATCAGGACTTTCATTACACATGCTCCGGTTCTTTGCGCGGCCAGCGCACGTTGGTCAGCGCTTCGGACAACTCCCACAGGCGTGCGGCGACCGCCTCGTCTTGCGCTCGCGGCGCGATAGCCGCCATGCCTGGAGGACCCTTCAGTTCGAATGGGCTCATCGGCCCGTAATAGCCACCGGGCTTCGCTTCGTGCGCGGTGGCGGCGAACAGCGTCGGCAGCGCGCCAGCGGCCGCGGACTGGCTGATCAGCGGCTCGACCGTGAGGCGATTGAGCTTTTGCTGCAGCGTGTCGGCACCCGGCCCATTGGCGATCAGGTCGGTGCGTGCGTAGCCGGGGTGAGCCGCATTGCTCAGGAGTCCCCAGCCAGATGCATCGCTACGGCGCTGCAGTTCGAGCGCGAACATCAGCATCGCCAGTTTCGATTGTGCATACGCGGGCCACGGCTCGTAGCGGCGCTCCCATTGCAGATCGTCGAAATGAATCGCGGCGCGCAGCTTGTGGGCAATGCTGCTCAGATTGACGACGCGCGGCCGGCGGCCCTTGCGCAACACAGGCAGAAGCTGCGCAGTCAGCGCGAAGTGGCCCAGATAGTTGGTGCCGAATTGCAACTCGAAGCCGTCCACGGTTGTCTTGCGGACAGGCGGGGTCATCACGCCGGCGTTGTTGACCAACAGATCGAGCGCGTCATGCTCACGCGCAAAGCGTTCGGCGAACTCGCGCACCGACGCGAGGCTCGCGAGGTCGAGGTGCTCATAGCGGATCGACGCCGCCGGATGACGCGCGTGGATCGCGTCGAGCGCCGCTTTGCCTTTCGCTTCGTTGCGCCCGGTCAACACGACCTCGGCGCCCGCTGCGGCGAGCGCGAGCGCGGTCTCGAAGCCGAGGCCTCCAGTCGCGCCCGTGATGACGGCGAGCCGACCTGTCTGTGCGGGAATGTCGTCGTTGCTCCAGTTAGCCATATCGACCGTCCTCATGATTGCGGGAACGCAGGCAGCGAAGCCGGCGCGCCGCGCTCCGTCGCGAGGCTCACCTGACGCCACGCTGCGCCGCTCGCCGCGCACGCCGTGTCGGCCTCACCCGAGTTGTGGAGTGCATCGCTGCCGAGCGGCAAACGGACCGCCGGCGCTTCGCGATACGCCAGTTTCAGTACGACCTGTGCCGCTTTGGCGGGGTCGCGAGTCTCATTGCCGAAGTACTGGCCGAGCATCTGGACCACAGCCCCGACAGATCAAGGATAGTCCGCCATCCTCACTTCGCGCATGTCCGACTCGAGAAACCGGCTGCTGGCCGGCGTTTTTGCGTGCGTCGTGCAATGCCTTCAAGGCTGCCCGGAACTCGTCGAGCCCTTGCGGCTCGCTCGACGCAACGCGGGAATATCGGCGAGACGCATTCCGGCTGGCAATAGCGGATGCTTGGCGTGGCCCACACGCTGCGCCCGATAGATGCCAGTATGTCCCGAGAAAAGATAACTGACGACGCATGCGAGCGCCGCATACACGCCGATCTCTGGGCCGAAGAGTTCGATCGCCATCACGGTCGACGCCAGCGGCGTGTTCGCCGCGCCCGCAAACACGGCGACAAAGCCGAGTCCGGCGAGAACCGGCATCGGCAACGCCAGCACATGGCCCAGCGCGTTGCCGAGCGTCGCGCCGATGTAGAACAACGGCGTCACTTCGCCGCCTTTGAATCCGGAGGCCAACGTCACCACGGTGAAGCCGAACTTTCCGGCGAAGTCGTAGAGCGGCAGCGGACCGTTGAAAGCCTGCACGATGGTCGGAATCCCCAGACCCAGATATTGCGGAACGTTCAGCACGGTTGCCAGCACCGCCACGACGGCCCCGCCGAGCAGCGGACGCAGCGGCGCATACGCCAGCCTGCTCTTGATGAAAGCGGACAACGCATGCGTCGAATCGGCGAACAGCATCCCGACCACGCCGAATGCGATGCCGGCGATGACGACGGAACCGATCCCGAGCGCGGTGACGGGGGGCACGAACGGAATCGTGTACACAGTATGGTGAATGCCCCACAGACGGCACACCTGATCCGCCACGACCGCCGAAGCGAGACACGCGAGCAACGCGTCGTAGCGCAGGCGTCCGATTGCCAGCACCTCGAGTCCGAAGATTGCGCCGGCGAGCGGCGTACCGAAGACCGACGAGAAACCCGCCGCGATGCCGCCCATCAGCAGGATGCGCCGGTCGGCGCGGTCCAGCTTGAACAGTTGCGTGACGCGGTCGGCGAGCGCGCCGCCCATCTGGACTGCCGTCCCCTCGCGCCCCGCCGAGCCGCCAAACAGATGCGTGATCACCGTGGCCACCAGCACGAGCGGAGCCATCCGTTTGGGCACGATCTTTTGTGGGTCGTGAATTTCGTCGATCAGCAGGTTGTTGCCGCCCTCCACGCTCTTGCCGATGCGGTGATACACCCAGCCTGTCAGAAAGCCGGCGAACGGCAACAGCCAAAGCAGCCAGGGGTGGCCGACGCGAGTATCGGTGGCGCGGTCCAGCGCGAGCAGGAACAACGCCGAGGCGGAGCCAGACAGAACGCCAAGCATGCAGGAAAGGACGAGCCAGCGCGCCAGGTAACGCACCATGGCGATCAGCTCGACAGACTTGAGGTGTTTCATGATTTCGCGGTTCGATTGGGATCAAACCTGGACGACAGGACGTCGCGCGAACGGCCTACGTCCTCCTGCACCCAGGAATTCGTAGGCATCGTCAGCCGAGGGATCGGCGGTTGTTTGGAGGAATGCCATCTCCAGAGGGGCCGATTGTAAGCGAGAAATGTTGCGCTGCGCAACGATGAAAACAAGCGCGCGCCCGCGCTGCTGCGCGTGGGGAGGGTGATGTGCGCTGGACTGGCGGGTCGCTTGCGCTAGTTCGCACGAACAGACCGCGCAGCCGGCGCTGGGGCGGGCACTGCGCCTTGGCGGGCGTACTCGACGGCTTCGATGAGCACGCCGGCTATCTCGGCGATGCGATCGCGCGAGATGCGAATTTCCACCCACTCGCGCATCGGCGGCCTTCCATAGGGCTGAAACGCGATGGCGCGGCCCGCCTCGACCAGCGCGGTGGCGCGAGGTGCCGGAAGCTTGATGCCGATACCGCTGCCGTAGACGCAAAACGCCATATGGTTGCCGACAAACGCCGCGGGGCAACCGAACATCGCCCCTTCGCGCACCTCGGCATCGAGACTATGAACGTGGGCGAATGCCACATCAAACAAGCCGCGGTCATGCAAGAGTCTGGGGACCGTCTTCATGGTTGTTCTCCTGAAGCTGACTCACACGAGCCGTGAATACGACGCGAGTGACTGCTGTTACTCACCGCCCGGCGCTTCGCTCGTCCCAAGCACTTCGTATTCGACGGGACAGCGGGTATAGAAGAGCCGCACGCCGCCTTGGCGCAGCGTAGCGAGCAGCGCGTCGATGCGCGCATCAACGGCTGCCACCGTGACGACGACGGGCTGGTCAACCAGTTCGAAAAAACGCGCGGCATGGTACTTGCCGTGCGCGTCGATGCGTTCGCTCACTTCGATAACGGTCGCGCCTTGGATGCCCGCTCTTTTTGTCTCGTCCAGGATCCACTCGACCACCGTCTTGTGATGCCCGCGATGACTCTGGTTGTCCGCAAACAGCGTCAACTGACTGCCTTGCATGAGGGCCTCCGGCTGGTGCGCGAAGTACATCGACTCGCCGCTGCGTGAACACGAGGCGACGCCTTCGATTGAGGCTTCTCGCGGTGGTTGCGCATTGGCTCATGGGCTTGTCACGGCCTTGATGATAAGGATAGGAAATCGGCTCAGAGCCGTGGGCAAATCTGCTGGCTGGGTCGCGCCATCATGTAACCTTGCGAAATTATTGTTTCTCTTTTGTTTACTTTGTCTTATGACTGTTCAGTCATGCTCTGTGTACCAAAACGACTGGTCTGCAGCGATGGAAGCGTTCCGCCTCGACGCCGGCTGGGTTGCGCGCGCAAGTCCGCGCGCAGTCGCCGCCGCCCGACCAAGATCTATTCCAAACTCAAAGCCGGAAACCCGCGCCAATGCTAGATCTTGTGCAAATGCCGACTTCGCACAAACAGAGAACAGAGAACAGAGAACGAAAAAGGGGAAAACGGGCTGAAAATCCGTACGCCGGCGTCAAAGACCGACTTCGCACAAAACCGGGAAGCCGCGCCAGCACTGGCGCTACGGCAGATGTGAAAAAGGCCGGAGCAGCGTCTGGCCTTTCAATATTGGTGGTGGTGAGGCGACTGAATAAAAACCCAGGGTGTTATGGCAAATAGGCATAGAGCGGCGGAAATGGAAAGAGATCGGATACTTGTCCCTAATTGGCGAATGACCAAATATTTTTGGAGCCAGACCGCAAACGGGCTTCGTGCGATGGGCAAGTGATCGCATCTATCGCATAGAACACTATCGTCGGCTCTGAAACGGCCGCAGTCACCCCCAACGTCGTGGACTCTCAGCCCCGCAGGCGCGCTTTGCTCACCGGCTCCGACCGAACGGCTAAACCTACCGTCCCTGGGACACCTAAAATCCGCACGTGCGTGGACATCAATCTTCCGTCAACTTCGTTCGGGATATCCAGTAGGTAGCGCCACCGACGACGAAGCCTACAAGCATGAAGACCACGGCTGCCCAATCCCACCGTTCGAGGTTGTCTCTAATGTCGTGGAGAGTCTCAATGGTCGGCGGCTTTGCCGGGTTCGGAAAGAACCAATCAATTAATTTCCATTGCCAGTTGAAAACAGCGGGTTGGAAAGCCTCGACCGCCTCCTTGAAGACAAAGCCCGTTGCCAGGGCAGCGCCGATGGTGTGTAGGAATTTCACGCTCCGTTCACGCAGCTCGGACGCGATTTCGGATGTAACGCGATCGATATGGTCAATCGTCTCGAGTGTTTCATGACGCTGTTCGTCGAAGCCCCACATCTTCACCAGGGATGCGCGAAACTCGTTCAACGGCCAGGGATCAGCGTGATTGACGACGCTCACGCCAACCTTCAAAACCTTTGCTTGCGCGACCCAGCTGTCCTTCTTCCACTCTTCAAACTCCTTGCGGCGGAACGAGGGACTTGCCAAGAGTCTCTCCTGGTATTCGAGCACTTGCTCGAGGGATTGGTTGTCATGGAACACCATCAAGGCGCTCCATGCGTTGGCCATCGCCTTGAAGATTTTACTGATAGCATCGATCTCCAGCCTCATGCCGGTCCAGTCCTCAAATGCGGTAACCCCATCGCGGTGAATTATCAAAAATCCACCGTCGAGTTGCTGCACGCGATAGCTTGAGTCCGAAGGCAAATCCAACGGTGAATTGATAATCTTGCCTGGCGATGACTTGGCTTTCAGCCAAGCCCGGAAGGTCGGACAGTTGGCAATCGACGAGGCTGTAACAATGCCTGC
>Ga0335083_10011999_pt1 | contig 10390 bp, 6 predicted proteins | sample Lox_Sample_42_FD_206716 | JGI IMG/M metagenome (GOLD analysis project Ga0335083, IMG submission 206716) | Soil microbial communities from Loxahatchee National Wildlife Refuge, Florida, United States - Lox_Sample_4.2 | ecosystem: Environmental > Terrestrial > Soil > Wetlands | place: USA: Florida... | reverse complement strand
GAGCGCCATGCCATTCACGGCGGCACCCATCGCGTGCTCGCGAACCCCGAAATGCAGGTTCCGACCCCTGTGGTTATCGGGCTCGAAATCGCCGGCACCGTCGAAGGTCATACGCGTCTTCGTGGAGGGCGCAAGGTCAGCGGCACCGCCGATCAGCCATGGTACGCGCTTTGCGATCGCGTTCTCGACCTGGCCGGATGCATCCCGGCTCGCCATTCCTTTGGGATCTGCTGGGAAGTTCGGAATACCACCGTCCCAGCCCGCCGGAAGCTCTCTGGCTTGGATGGCGTCGAACTCCGCCGCAAGATCGGGATGGACTTCGCGGTAACGCTGAAGCGTGTCGCGCCATTCCGCATGCTTTGCGGCACCGCGAGCGCCAATTCCGGCGGCGAAGTGCTGATAGACGCCGTCGGGAACGAGAAATTGCGCATCCTCGGGCCAGCCGAAGAACCTCTTGGTCAGCTTGACCTCTTCCTCCCCTAAGGGCTCGCCGTGCGCCTCGGAAGTATCCTGCTTATGAGGCGCGCCATAACCGATGTGACTTTCGACGATGATCAGCGTGGGGCGACTCAGCTCGCGGGCAGCGTTGTCGATCGCGCTCAACACCTCCCTTTCATCGTTCGCATCGCGAACATGGAGGACGTTCCAGCCGAAGCCGAGGAACCGGGTCGCGACGTCCTCCGTAAAGGCGAGTGTCGTATGCCCTTCGATCGTCACGCGGTTGGAATCGTAGATCCAGCAGAGCTTGCTCAGTCCGAGATGAGCCGCGAGCGAGCCCGCCTCGCTCGAGATCCCCTCCATCATGCAGCCATCGCCGCAGATCGCGTAGGTGCGCCAATTCACCAGCTCGAGGTCCGGGCGATTGAAGTATGCGGCGAGCCAACGCTCGGCCATGGCCATGCCGACGCTCATCGCCACACCCTGGCCGAGCGGACCGGTGGTCGCCTCGACGCCGCTCGTCAGATGGTATTCGGGATGTCCGGGGCAGGCGCTATCGAGTTGGCGGAACGCTTTGATGTCGTCCAAGCTGACTGACGGCCGTCCGATTGTCTCGTACTCCGCGTTGACGGCTTGCGTCTTTGTCAGATGCAGCAGCGCATAGAGCAGCATCGACGCATGGCCGCAGGAGAGGACGAAGCGATCGCGGTTGGGCCAGATCGGAGCGGCCGGGTCGAAATTGAGCCGCTTCTGCCACAGCGCATAGGCCACGGGAGCCATGCCCATCGGCGTTCCCGGATGCCCCGACTTCGCCTTCTGGATGGCGTCGATCGCGAGCGTTCGAATCGTATTGATCGAGAGGCGGTCGAGATCGCTTTTGCTCGCGCCCGCGTCGGGAATGGCGGCGGCGCTCATGGCTTGCGCCGTCTGCGATAGCGCTCGATTAGCGCATTGGTCGAGGAGTCGTGGGGAAGTATACCCGAGTGAGTCGCGTCGAGCTCCGGCACAATGCGCAACGCCAGCACCTTGCCGAGCTCCACTCCCCATTGGTCGAAACTGTCGATGTTCCAGACGCTACCTTGAGTGAAGACGCTGTGCTCGTAAAGTGCGACGAGCGCACCGAGGGTCTGAGGGTCGAGGCGTTCCGCGAGGATCACGTTCGTGGGTCGATTGCCCTCGAAGACGCGGAACGGCACCTGCCAGCGCGGGACGCCCTCACTCGCCACCTCCGCCGCCGTCTTGCCGAAGGCCAGCGCCTCCGATTGCGCAAATAAATTCGCCATCAGAAGGTCGTGCTGGCGGTGAAGCGGGCTCAGCGGCTCCAGAAAGCCGATGAGATCGCAGGGAATGAGCTTCGTCCCCTGATGGATGAGCTGATAAAAGGAGTGCTGTCCGTCGGTACCGGGCTCGCCCCAGATTATGGGGCCGGTCTCGTAGGTGACGCGGTTGCCTTGGAGATCGACGTGCTTGCCGTTGCTCTCCATCTGCAACTGCTGCAAGTAGGCAGGGAAGCGGGCGAGATGCGCCGAGTAGGGCATGATCCCTAAGCTCTGAGCGCCGAAAAAATTGTTGTACCAGACGGTCAGCAAGCCCAGCAGCAGGGGCAGGTTGCGCTCCGGCGGCGCGCTGCGGAAATGCTCGTCCATCGCGTGAAATCCGGCGAGGAGCGCGCCATAGTTCTCCGGTCCGATCGCGATCATCGTGGAAAGGCCGATGGCGCTGTCCATCGAATAGCGTCCACCGACCCAATCCCAGAACCCGAACATGTTCGCGGGGTCTATGCCGAATTTTCGAACCGCTTTCTCGTTGGTGGAGACCGCAACAAAATGCTTGGCGACGGCAGCATCCGACCCGAGCCGCTCGACCGCCCACTGCCGCGCCGTTGCGGCGTTCGTCATCGTCTCGAGAGTGGTGAAGGTCTTCGAGGAGATGATAAAGAGAGTCTCTCCGGCGTCGAGGCCGGCTGTCGCTTCGGTGAAATCCGCGCCATCGACATTGGCCACGAAGCGGAAGGTCATGGAGCGGTCGCTGAAGGGACGGAGCGCGCGGTAGGCCATCTCCGGGCCCAGATAGGAGCCGCCGATCCCAATATTGATGACGTTCCGGATGCGCTTGCCCGTATGGCCGGTCCATTCGCCGGAGCGAATCCTCCGCGCGAATTCCGCCATGCGATCGAGAACCTCGTGGACCTCGGGGACGACGTTCTTGCCGTCCAGCTCGATCGTCGCGCCGCGCGGGGCGCGCAGAGCGACGTGCAGAACCGCGCGCTCCTCGGTGATGTTGATCTTTTCCCCGCGGAACATCGCATCGCGCCGCGCGAGGACGCCGCTAGTTTCAGCCAATTTGAGAAGCAACTCGATCGTCTCGCGGGTCACTCGGTTCTTCGAGTAATCGAGAAACAGGCCGCCGCCCTCGGCTGACAACCTTTGTGCTCGCGTGGAGTCGTCGGCGAAGAGCTGTCGTAGATGCGCGTGCTTGATCCGCTCGTGATGCGCGCTCAGCGCCTGCCATATCGGCGCGACTTTGGCTCTCGCTGTCGGATCCATTTGTTTCTCGCGGTCAGGCATGGGACCGGCTCCGAGCCTCGATCTTGGAATCGATGGTCTTCAGGAGATCGCGCCAGGATTTGACGAAGGACTCTGTGCCGTCGGACTGGAGTTTCTCGGCGAGCGCGGCGATGCGCACGCCGGCCTTCTCGAAGCTCTGAAGCAGCTCCGCACCGTCGCCTCCGTCCCGTGAGAGCTCGTGGCTGATGAACGCGTGGTCGGCAGCCGCTTTCAAAGTGGCCTCCGGAACCGTGTTGACCGTGTTCGGTGCGGTCAGGCTGATGACGTAGAGCACGTCCGGCGCCTTCGGATCCTTCGTTCCCGTACTCGCGAACAAGAGCCGCTGCGCCCGTGCCCCGAGATTGGCAAGCCGCTGCCAGCGATCGGTCTCGAGCAGATCGCGATAGGCCTTGTAGGAGAGCTCGCCGATTGCAATGCCGAGACGGTTCTTTAACGCGTCCGGCACCGTCGCGGCGACAGCGACATCCCAGCGCGAGATGAAGACCGAGGCGACCGAACGAATATCCGGCGACAACCCCGCCTTGACGCGTCGCTCCAGGCCTCTGAGGTAGGCGTCGGCTGCGGCGGTATATTGATCAGGCGAGAAGAGAAGAGTGACGTTCACGGGAACGCCGTGGAAGATCGCTTCCTCGATCGCCGGCAGTCCTTCCTTGGTGCCGGGTATCTTGATGAACAGGTTCGGCTTGTTGGCTTTGGCCGAGAGCGCCTGCGCCGCCGCAACGGTGCGCTGCGTATCGTGCGCCAGCAGCGGCGAGACCTCGAGCGACACCCAACCGTCGACGGTTGCAGTACGCCGGTGCACCGGCTGGAAAATCTCGGCCGCGCGCACGAGATCCTGAATCGCGAGCTCGAAAAAAAGCTCCTCGCCCCTTTTGCCTTCGCCGACAAGACGGGCAATCTCCCGGTCGTAGGCGGCACCATGGGATATGGCGTGATCGAAAATCGTGGGGTTCGACGTCAAGCCTGTGAGCGGCCATTGCTCGACATATTTCGCGAGCGCTCCGCTGTCGAGCAGCTCGCGCGTGATGTCGTCGAGCCAGATGCTCTGACCGATTGCACGGAGCTGCTCCGCCCACTCCCCGGGCTTTCCCGGACGCGGCGATGCCGCGCGGTCCGATCGATTGGGCGATTGATTTCGGGTGCTCTCCTGCATATCCGGCGACCTTTCACTCGAAGGCGATTTCTCGATCGTTCCTCAAATCGCGCGAGGCTTTGAGCTTGCTTTTGTCGACCGCTCGACATGCCCACCGAACTCCAGCCGGAGCGCGGACAGCAGTTTGTCCTCGAACTCCGCATTGCCGCGCGAAGTGAAGCGGGAAAACAGAGCCGTCGCGATGACCGGCGCCGGCACTCCCTCGTCGATGGCGGCCTGCAAGGTCCAGCGGCCCTCACCGGAATCGGAAACCTGTCCGGAGAAGTCCGCGAGATCCTGGTTCCCCTGCAGCGCACTCGCGGCGAGGTCGAGCAGCCAGGAGCTGACGACACTGCCTCTGCGCCAGACTTCCGCTATGGCAGAGAGATCTAACTCATAGTTGTAGAGGCTCGGAGATCGGAGCGGAGTTGTTTCGGCGTCAACCGCGGTTTGCGCGCGCCCGGCATTTGCCTTCCTGAGGATGCCGAATCCTTCGGCGAATGCCGCCATCAAGCCGTATTCGATTCCGTTGTGAATCATCTTTACGAAGTGGCCGGCACCGCTCGGGCCGCAATGAAGGTAGCCGTGCTCCGCCTGGCTCGGATTGCCCTTCAGACCCGGTGTGCGCGGCGCGGTTTCGACCCCCGGAGCGAGTGAACGAAAGATTGGATCCAAGCGCGCGACGACATCGGGCTCGCCGCCGATCATAAGGCAGTAGCCCCGATCGAGACCCCAGACACCGCCGCTGGTGCCGACGTCGACGTAATGCAATCCTCGCGCACGAAGCAGCTCGTTGCGGCGGAGGTCGTCCTGGTAGAAGGAATTGCCCCCGTCGATGACGACATCGCCTGATTTCAACAGCGGCACGAGCGTGTCGAGGACGGGATCGACGGCTGCCGCCGGAAGCATCAGCCATACCGCGCGTGGCACCGTGAGCCCGCCGATGAAGGCTTCGAGGGTCGCATAGCCCGTGACCCCCTTTGCCTCCACCTCTTTCACCAAGGCAGAGTTGCGGTCGTAGACGCGGAGGTCGTGACCCGCCTTCGTGAGCCTCGAGACCATGTTTGCGCCCATACGCCCGAGGCCAATGACGCCGAGTTGCATGCGTGGAGCTCCCGAATGCGCCTTTGTGGTGAAGCTAGGGGGCAGGGCAACCGCCGTCTTTCCTAAGTGCCCTGGGTTTATCAGGATCGAACGATGGCCGGACGCTCAGGCGATCCGCCGCTCATTCTAATCGTTGCGTTCCAATACTTCTGCGAGGCCCAGAAAGGCGGGCACGGCGGCGGTCATGATCCAGGTCGGGATCGCGGCCAAGTAGTCGCGAAAGCGGCCCATGCGCTCGAACCGCTCGCGAAAGCCGCTATCGGCGAACCGCATGCCCAGCCGAGGCACGATTCCACCGGCGATGTAGACGCCGCCTCGCGCCCCGAGTGTCAGCGCGAGATTGCCGGCCACGGTGCCGAGCATGGCGCAGAACATCGCGGTTGCCGCCTTGCATAGGGGTTCGCGCTCACCGATCTCGGGATCGGTGATCTGTGCCGGCGTATAGGGGTTGATTTGGACGCCCTCGATATCCGCGAGGGCAGAGTAGAGATTGACCAGCCCCTGGCCGGATAGCACGCGTTCCGCCGAGACATGCCCGAACAGCCGACGCAATCGAAGCAAGACTTCGCTTTCACGGTCGTCGGCAGGCGGCATGCTGGCATGACCGCCCTCGCCCGCGAGAGCGACCCAACCTCCTTTCGTGGGGATGAGGCCGCTCACGCCCAATCCGGTACCCGGTCCGAGCACGGCAATTGGCGCGTCGGGAACCGCTTCGCCGGCGCCGACAGCGACACGCTCCTCCGCGCCCAAGCGCGGCACGGCCAGCGCATTCGCGGTGAAGTCGTTTATCACGACCAAGCGCCCGATGTGCAAATCGTGTCGCAGCCCCGATTGCGAGAATGACCAGGGATGGTTGGTCATTGTGATCTGATCGCCAATCACCGGCGACGCGACCGCGAGGGCGACGGCACGCAGCGGTACCGCTATTTGCTCTGCGGCCAGATAGGCTTCGATCGCCTCGCGGATCGTCGCATGTTGCTCGACGGGTATAATTCGTGTTTCCGCAGCGCGGCGCCCATGCCTGTAAATGGCGAAGCGTGCATTGGTCGCACCGATGTCTCCGAGGAGCCGAATGCCCGGCGAAGCCCTGCGGCCAGTGCGGACCTTGCTGGCCGTCTTCTTTCGGGGGATGCGAGATGCGCGGGACACGGTCAGAGATCACTTAGAGATTGAGCAGCAATTTCAAGCCAAGGATGAAGTCGCCAGTCTGCGAGATCCCGCCGGGATTGTGAATGTATTGGATGTTCGGGCGCAGATTGAGCCAACTCGCGGCCTGAAAGTTGTAATAAAGTTCTGACGCATATTCGGCGTTCTGGACGGCAACGGGTCCCTGGCCCAACGAATTTTGAAGCTCTTGGCCGTTCGCGATCCGACTGTTGACGTGTGTGCGCCCGAAGGCAAACGCAATGTCATCGTGGGGGCGGGAGTCGAAAATCCCTGCGTATTTGATGCCGATCGCGATCTGACTATTGAGCGTGGAAGTCCGGCGATCGGCGACCGTCACATTAAAAAAGGCGCTGAGGCCTCTCTCGGGCTCCGACGCGAAAGGACTCGTCAGTTGCTGAACGAAGCTGAGATAGGCGCCGTATGCGCCGTTTCGCATCAGCGGCTGCCCGCCCGCAACCGCCAAGGGCTGGCCCTGGGTGTTCACGAATACGTCGGGCGTCTGGGACGTGTTGTACCAGATGCCGATCTTGTAGGTGCCTGGGAGATTGCCATCGCCGAAGACCGGCTGCCATCCGACCTCGAGCGGCAGAAGCGCACCGGTCCTTCCCGGGGGATCGCCGGGATTAAAGGCGTTCCCTTTATCGAGGTAGCCCGGATTGACCTCATAGGCGGCGATTTGCGCATAGCCGAACCCCGATATTTGGAGCTTTAGGCGGCTCGCCCACTGGCTTACCGGCCAATTGTACCAATAGCTCCCGACCAAGTTCCCGGGCTGAGCACCACAGAAGGTCAGATTCATAAAATCGCAGGCGAAGGTCGCGGAGTCCTCGCCAACGGTGAGCCGGCCGATCTTCCAGTCCAGGAGCTGGTTGAAATAGGTCTGCTCAAACCAGAGCTGCGTGATGCGCCACGTCTGCCCCCGGCCGTAAACTTCTTGAACCAGCTGCAGGGTATTGAGCTGAGCATCGCTGCTGAGGTTGCGGCCGTTGCGGTCGGTGACCGTGAACTGGAACTGCGCATCGTGCATCTGGAGAAGCTTGTTCAGGTCCAGATTCATCCCGAACGTGAACTGGTCCGTATATCGCACGGTGGTCTTGTTGCCGCCCTGAAGATTGGACGCCGTCTCCGAGACGTAACCGCCGCTGAAATTGATGCCATCGCTCTGCAAACGGGTGCGCAGCCCGCCCCAGTCACCCGTTAGGCCATCGCTGAAGGCCGGTTGATCGTCGGCCCAAACCGCCTGCGGAACGAGGACCATGCACGCTACAAACAGAAACCGTCTGTAGCTTCTACGCATCGCCGGATCCTCTCGGACCCTTGGCAGTCTGCATCGTCGTCTGTTGGATCGATCTCACCCGATGCCTCGCGCACGCGGATCACCGAGGCAATGCATATAGGCGAAATGTCGGTGTGACTTCCGGGGGCGCACGGCGAGTTCAAAAATCGCACGATCCCGTATTGGCGAGAGACCGGCGGCTCACGTCCCGCTGCAACGCAAAATTCATGGGCTCTAATCGAGCCGCGCGACCCCGCGGAAGCGACACTGAAGCGACTGCCGCACTGCCGAAACGGCCTTAACGCCGCGAATTCAAAACGGGTCGGCTGATGTCGGAAAACCGCCCGACGGACGGGGATGGAAATTCGGCACAAATCCCTGGGAGGACGACAAGCCGATTGATGACGGCTCTCACGGATTAGGCGCGGAAGAGCAGGCTACACGCCGTTGAACAGGCGCAGGCGGGAGCTGACGACCTTCCGCATCTCATCGAGCGGCTTGTTGTAGATCTTGTACGGCACGACCTCGTCGGGGTTTTCCGCCAACGAGGCTTCCAGGCCCCGCCGCCACGCGAGCCGGATTTCCGTGTTGATGTGGACGATCGTCATCCCCGCGAGAATCGCCTTTTGAAAGTCGCCGTCGTCGGTTCCCGATCCCCCGTGGAGCGTGAGGGGGATTCCGGCAGCACCGGCGACATCCCGGATGCGGCCGATATCGAGACGCTTCTTCACGTCGCCACTGATCATGGATTTCAAGAGGCCGTGCATATTCCCGACCGCTGGCGCCAGCACGTCGATCCCCGTCGCCTCGACAAACTGCTTCGCCTCCTCTGCTTTGGTCAGAAAGCGCGAGCTTTCGGGCACCTTGTCATGGATCTCCGAGCCGCTGCCGATATTTCCGAGCTCGCCCTCGACCACGATGCTGCGATTGATCGATTTCACGGCCTCCACCGCCTGCTTCGTGAGCTTGACGTTGGTCTCGAGTGGATTGGTCGACGCGTCGAACCCGATCATGTCGAAGCCGGCCTCGGCCGCGGCGATGGCTCCCTCGAGGGAATGCGTGTGATCTGCATTGAGGAAAATTGGGTGATCGAGCGTTTCGCGCAAGCTCGCGACTACGGCGGCGATCTCGCGCACGCCCAGGAAGCCCCGCTCGCCCTCGGAAGCACCGATGAGAACAGGCAGTTTCAACCCACGTGCAGCTTCGGTCACTGCCTTCAGCGCGACGAGGTCGGCGACATTGAAATGGCCGATGGCGACATGGCGACGACGTGCATCGTTTAGCGCCTCGGAGAGCGTCATCATTTGGTGCCTTTGCTGATGCGGCCGGTGGCGGTTCCAGGGCGGCACACCTCTCGCAAGCATCGGCCGGGCGCCGGCATACGTCTTCCAGGTTCGAATGCGGAATTTCCGAATCGCACGAACGAGAGCGGTGTTGGCCTCACGGTGAAGCGCGCTCTCGGCCGTCCGCAGCGGCGACCCTGACATGCGGCTCGGTTTATTTCCAAGAGCAGCGTTGCCCGCCGGTTGCTGCGTACAGCATCTTTGGGCTGACAATACACTCGGCTCCCGATGTCGGGTATGCGCGCGAGCGGTCATAGTTAGGTGCGGATTCCACCGCGGGCGAAGGCTTGCAGCGCCCGCGGAATTGGACGTCGTGGTCGGAGGCTACGGGGTCCATCGTAGCGGCCGAATTTCTCTCCCGCTTGCTCCTTATAAGCATCTGATTTAGGCGCGGCGGCTCCGTGAATCAGCGCCCGGGTAGCGCGACACCAAGTTTCCAAGGAGGATCTTGCGATGCGACGTCAGAATCTCGGTCTTTGCGTGGCTGCCATGACCGCCATGGCAGTGCTATCGGGCGCGGTGACGTCCGCGCAGGCGCAAGATGCGCAAAAGCCGAACATCATCGTCATCATGGGCGACGACATCGGCTGGTCGAATATTGGTGTCTACAATCAAGGCATCATGGCCGGACGGACGCCCAATCTGGACCGTATGGCCAACGAGGGCATTCGGTTCACCGACTATTACGCCGAGGCGAGCTGCACTGCCGGACGAGCGAACTTCATCACCGGGGAATTGCCGATCCGGACCGGCCTGACGACCGTCGGACAGGCGGGCTCGCCGCTCGGTATCCCGGCCGAGGCTGTCACGATTGCGCAGGTTCTCAAGTCCATGGGATATGCGACTGGCCAATTCGGCAAAAACCACCTCGGCGATCTGAATAAGTTCCTGCCGACTGTGCATGGCTTCGACGAATTCTTTGGCTACCTATACCACTTGGACGCAATGGAGGATCCATCGCACCGCAATTACCCCGCGATTCTCAAGGACAAGATCGGTCCGCGCAATATGGTCCATTCATGGGCGACCGATCGGGACGATCCGACGGAACAGCCCCGCTGGGGAAAGATTGGGATGCAGCGCATTGAAGATGCCGGCACGCTCTATCCCAAGCGAATGGAAACGGTGGACGACGAAATTCTCGACTTCACGCTAAAGTTCATCGATAAGGCGCGCGCTGAGAAAAAGCCATTCTTCGTTTGGCTGAACCCGACGCGCATGCATGTCGTGACCCACCTCTCCGAAAAATATGAAGCGATGCGAACGTCGGAAAACGGTTGGAGCATCCAGGAAGCCGGCATGGCGCAGCTCGACGACATCGTCGGTTCAGTGTTGGCTTACCTGAAAAACAACGGTCTCGACG
>Ga0335083_10011997_pt1 | contig 10391 bp, 8 predicted proteins | sample Lox_Sample_42_FD_206716 | JGI IMG/M metagenome (GOLD analysis project Ga0335083, IMG submission 206716) | Soil microbial communities from Loxahatchee National Wildlife Refuge, Florida, United States - Lox_Sample_4.2 | ecosystem: Environmental > Terrestrial > Soil > Wetlands | place: USA: Florida... | reverse complement strand
AATTGCTCCTTTAGGGCATCTTCAAACGCGTCGCCGCCGTCGCCGAGCGGTATTCTCACATCAGCTCCCAAGCCAGCCAGTGCCCTTAAGGCTTCGACATTTCTGCCTGTCGCCACAACCTTCTTGGCGCCCATATGTTTGGCGATCTGGACGGCCAAACGGCCCGCGGCGCCGGTTGCTCCGTTTACAAGAACCGTTTCGCCTGCCATGAGCTGGGCGCGTTCTTTGAATGCAGCCCATGCCGACATGCCTGGATTTCCTATCGCGGCGGCGGTCACATCGTCCAGGTCGTCCGGCAGAAAAACGCATCGAGAAGGCGGAACTACCGTCTTTTCCGACATGCTTCCAAAGGGCGCTTTCGGAAGCACAAAGTACACACGGCGGCCATCATCGAGGCGGCCTACCCCGTCAATCCCAACAACAAAAGGAAACTGTCCAGACGAGCTATAGTGCGTGCCGGAGGCCCTGCTTTTGACGACGTTACTTAGCCCGGCGGCACTGACTGTGACCTGAACTTCTCCATTTGCCGGGGCCGGCTCTTTGAAATCTCCATAGATGGGCGCTTTGCCCGCTTGCACCACGATTGCGGCCTTCATCTCGTTGGTCCTTTCGCCGATATGTGTATTATACACAGATAGCGTGCTATGCTGTCGACGGAAGATGCATCATGAATAAAGAAATTTTCGAGCTGCACCGCGCGCTTGTCGACCTGATGAGCCTTATGAACAGGCCGCAACGCGACAGTGCGTTACTTCAGGAAGCCGGCGTTTCGCTCGACCGAGCTTTGTTTCCGTTGCTGATCGTAGTCGAGCGCAAAGGCCCCCTTGGGGTGGTGGAACTGAGCGATTTTGTTGGAAGGGACTACACGACGGTAAGCCGGCAGATTGCCAAACTGGACAACCTCGGGCTAATCCGCCGACGTGCTTCGAAAGCGGATAACCGCGTGCGGGAAGCGGTCCTCACCGCCAAAGGCAAAGAAGTGACAAGCGCTATTGATGCAGCCCGCGAACGATTGGCGATCTTATTGTTTGCTAAGTGGAGCAAACGCGACCTTCAAGATCTAGCGCGGCTGATGCGCCGGTTTGCAGATGATCTTCAGTCCCTGCCATTGCCACAGCAGCCGTAATTTTTTCCGGTGAGTCGCGCCGCTTTGGACGTTCGTTGCTATCGCCCTCCGGCCTGACCGAACGGTATGACCGCTCGGTAGAATAAGAGCATGTCTGATGTACTTCGCATCGCGGATCGGGAATTTCATTCGCGGCTCTTTGTTGGGACCGGAAAATATCGCAGCTTTCACGAAATGGCCCGCTGCCACGCGGCTTCTGGCGCCGAAGTGGTCACGGTGGCTGTGCGGCGCGTCAACCCGACCGACAAGAGCAAGGAATCGCTGGTCGATTTTATCGACCTCATGCGGGGTTTTGGCTCTCTCAAGTGACGTACTTCCTCTATTGTACCGGCATCCCCGCGGCGCGCGCGATTGGTCAGCATCGGTATCTGAAACGCTAGGATAAGAGAAGGTAGCAGCATGGCAAATTCGGACTGGTCTCAGTGTCCTGCCGTGGAAAGCGTGCCAGGTTGGCTCGGTGGCGCATGGGTATTGAAGAATACGCGGATGCCAGTGTCCGCCGTTTTCGAAAATCTGGAGGCCGGGGCCACGGTCGACGAGATTGTGGAATGGTTCGACATCCCGCGAGAGCAAGTTGTCAAAGTGTTGGAGTTCGCTGCTCGCACTCTCGACACACCGAATCCCCCCATTGACGAGAGCCCTCCACTGACGCCGGTCGATGCGCGTCCTCTTTGAGGAGGGAAGCATGATTGGCCGCCTTCTGTTTTCAGCCACTCTCATCAGTACCGTTGCCGCGCAGAGCAATTCAACTCGTGAAGTTGTGTACACCACCCTGGATGCGTGCCCACATGGTGGATGCCCCTCCCCCCTATTCGACAAAGGCTATTTGATCCAGCTGAAGGACTATCGAGGAGGATACCCGTCCGACGGATACGACCTTTGGGCGCCCGATGGCACCTTGCTACATCACGTCGACATTCTCGCACCCGATGGAACCGCGGGGCACGTGCAAGATGTTGCAATCGACACCGACGGGGTAGCAATAGTGCCGATCTCATACGGAGGGTGGGGCGGGCCTGGCCATGTCAAAGGTGGTGGCTTGGTCGTCGTCGATCCAGCCGGCAAGCAGGTCCGGTTCATCTCGACCGATCGGTGGCTACCCGCTCATGCGTGCTTCGGCCCGGACCACTCGATCTGGGCTTCGGGAACGCAATACGAACCGCTGCGCGATGGAGATGACTTTGATCACCATTCGCGCGGCGATTATCTAATCGTTCGAAAGTATTCGTTAAATGGCCAGTTACTCGGCGCGTTTCTTCCACGTTCGTCGTTTCCCCCCGGTCTTCCACCGGCCGACTATGGAAAATTGCGAGCGGCTAGTGACCGAATCGGCGTGCTCACCCACCCTGGCAAAGTTGGGAAATATCCGGAGTGGGTGGAATTGGGCCTAGACGGCAACCTCATCGGACGCTGGAAGCTCGGGCCTGACAGTGTTAGCGATCCAGACACCCACAGGGCGACTTACCAACTAAACGAGCTTGCCTTTACGGCCGATGGCCGCCTATTCGCGTTACCATCCGACTACGTATCGCATAAACGCCAGATTATGATCTTTGACCGGGCAACGTCGTCTTGGAAACCTAGCGATGCCGTTGGCATTCCGCCCGTGCAGTCTGAGCTTGTGGGGGCCGATGGCGATAACTTGGCCTTTGAGCGCAGGAACGGTAGCGTGGAAGTTATATGGAAGCCTCTGACCCCGCGTGAGCGCTCGGTAGAATAAGAACATGTCTGACGTACTTCGCATCGCGGATCGGGAATTTCATTCGCGGCTCTTTGTTGGGACCGGGAAATATCGCAGCTTTCACGAAATGGCCCGCTGCCATGCCGCTTCTGGCGCCGAAGTGGTCACGGTGGCTGTGCGGCGCGTCAACCTGACCGACAAGAGCAAGGAATCGCTGGTCGATTACATCGACCGCTCGAAGATCTTCATCCTGCCGAACACGGCCGGCTGCTACAACGCCGATGAGGCCATCCGCACCGCGCGCCTCGCTCGCGAAGTGGGGCTTTCCAATTGGGTGAAGTTGGAAGTGATCGGCGACCAGAAAACGCTGTTCCCCGATAACGAAGGGCTGCTCGAAGCCACGCGCGTGCTGGCGAAGGAAGGCTTTATAGTGCTGCCTTACACCAACGACGACCTGGTGAACGCACGCAAGCTCATCGATGCGGGCGCGGCCGCCGTGATGCCCCTGGGTGCGCCCATCGGCTCCGGCCTCGGCATCCAGAACACCACCAATCTGCGGATCTTGCGCGAGAGCATCACCGAAGTCCCGCTGATCGTGGATGCGGGCGTGGGCACCGCGTCGGACGCGGCCATCGCGATGGAATTGGGCTTCGAAGGCGTCCTGATGAACACCGCTATCGCCGAAGCGGTGGATGCTGAAAAAATGGCCATCGCCATGAAGCTGGCAGTCGAGGCTGGGCGCATGGCGTACCTGGCGGGCCGCATGGAAAAGAAACTGTACGGCAGCGCCAGCAGTCCGCTGGCCGGCGTGGTGCGGTAGCGCTACAGCGTTCGCGTCACTTTGGTCAATGTTCGGGGCTGGTCCGGATCCAGGCCTTTGTGCTCCGCCAGGCAAGCGGCGAAGATCTGCGCGGGGACGATATAGGGAATGGGCGTGAAGACTTCCGGGAGCGGCATCGGCAACGCGACGGCTCGTTCATGGAACGCGAGCGCTTCCCGATTGGCCTGATCGGTGATCAGCAGCGTCTCGGCTTTCAGTTGATTCAGCTTCTCGATCATTTCGCGCAGTCCCGGCCAAGTCACACCCTGGGGCGCGAACAGGAAGGCCGGAAACGAAGCCTCCACCATGGCGATCGGACCGTGCAGCAGATCGGCGCTTGAAAACCGCTCGGCCACCACGTAGCAGGTTTCCATCAGCTTGAGCGCGAATTCGAACGCGTTGGCATAATTGAGCCCCCGGCCGATCACCACCGCGTGGTCCATGAATCGGTAGCGCTCAGCGCGGCGCGCGATCTCGACCTCCAACTGCAGCGCTCGGCTGGACCACTCCGGCAGGCGCGACAAATCGTCGAGTGCGATGTTGGCGCCCAGCGCGCGGGCCAGCAGATAGAGCATCAGCAACTGTCCGGTGTAGGTTTTGGTTGCAGCCACGCTCTGCTCGCGTCCGGCATGCACCAGAAATACATGTTCCGCGATGCGCGCCAGCGAGCCGTCCGCTTCGTTCGTGATCCCGATGGTGCGTGCCCCTTGTTCGCGAGCGCGCTGGACCACCAGGTTGGTATCGGTGGATTCCCCGGATTGCGATATCGCGACCACCAGCACGCCCTCAAAGCGGAACGGCGCATTGTAGAGCGTGAAGATGGAAGGCGCGGCCAGCGTGACAGGGATGCCGGTGGTCACTTCCAGCAGGTAGCGGCCGAATTGGGCGGCATTGTCGGAGGTGCCGCGCGCCACCAACATTACCAGCCGCGGAGGGTTGCGCTCCACGAGTCCGCGCAGATCTTCCATCGGCCGCCTTTCGGCTTGCAGAGTGCGCTCCAGGGTAACCGGCTGCTCGCGAATCTCCTCCAGCATTTTCGACATCAATCTGGTCTGAGAATAGCAGGCGCGACCGGTGGCATATACTGAATTTCACCGGCAATGAGAAAGGAACTGCTGTGAGAAAAGGCTTACTGCTTCTCCTGCTGTGTTCGCTGACGGCTCTATGCCAGCCCAGCCCCAAGGAAAAAGAGTCGCGGGACGTTCTGGACAAAGCGCTCCTGGACAAGAACCCGGACACGCGCCGTCAAGCGGTGATTGCGCTCAGTCTGATCGGTTCCGTGGATCCGTATCCTTCCGATCTACAGTCGATGCTCGGCGACAAGGACGTGGAGGTGCGCCTGGCCGTAATCTCCAGTTTGACTGATCTGAACAACAGTAACCGCACCATGCTCTCGCTGCATGCGGCGCTTAACGACTCGGTGCCCGAAGTCAGCTTCGCCGCTGCACGTGCTTTATACACGTTGGACAACCCAGATGGCAAGGCTGCGCTGCTTTCGGTTCTGGAAGGTGACGCCAAGACCTCGTCGGGTTTCTTCACCAAGCAAAAGCGCGATGCCCTGCGAATGATGCACACCCCCAAGACCATGTTCCTCTTCGCGGTTAAGACAGGCGCCGGACTTGCGCCGGTGCCCGGGCTCGGAACGGGCGTGTCGTCCATGCAAGCCTTGCTGTCTGACCCTGGAACCTCGGGCCGCGCCGCGGCCGCTCTGCTGCTCGGCAAGGAAAAAGACCAACCCACGCTGGATGCCCTGCGCGATGCGCTCAACGACAAGGACTGGTCCGTACGAGCGGCGGCGATTCACGCGCTGGCGCTGCAAGACGATCCGGCGCGGCAGGCTGATCTTGCGCCCCTGCTAGACGATAAGAGCGAGCCTGTGCGCCTGCGTGCCGCGGCCGCATACTTGCGGCTGGAGACCATCAAGAATCAACCCAAGGCGCCAGTGAAGAAAGCGTCCAAGACCCGGGCCAAAAAGGCGCCCGCGAAGAAGACGTAAAAGCCTGACCCGTTTTTTCGCGCGCCCTGATACCATTCGCTCATGGTGATTCGGACGTTCCCGATGCTGTTCCTGATGCTCGCGCCCGCGGCGCTGTGGGCGCAAACGCCGCGGGAAACCAGGCTGAAACAACTGGCCTACACGCGCGAGCATTACACCAAGTACGAGTACAAGATTCCCATGCGCGATGGCGTGAAGCTGTTCGCCAACGTCTACGTGCCTAAGGACGCCTCGCAACGCTACCCCATCCTCATGCAACGGACGCCGTACTCGGTGGCGCCTTACGGCATCGATAATTATCGGCCCATCGTGGGCCCGTCGGAGGCCGCCGAGAAGGAAGGCTTCATCTTCGTGTATGAAGACGTGCGCGGGCGTTATCTGTCGGAAGGCGTGTTTGTCGACGTACGGCCGCACACTGCCCGCGCCGACGACGTCGCGGATCCGGACGAGAGCACGGACACCTACGACACCATCGACTGGCTGATCAAGAACGTGCCTCACAACAACGGGCGGGTCGGCATTTGGGGCATCTCCTACCCTGGTTTTTTCGCCGCGCACAGCCTCATCAATTCGCATCCGGCGCTCAAAGCGGTTTCACCGCAGGCGCCCATGGGCGATGTCGGCAATGGAGACGACTCGTATCACAACGGGGCCTTTTACCTGGCCGCCAACTTCCGGTTTTATTCCGATTTTATGCCGCGGAAACCAGATCCCGAGCGGCCCCAGCGCACCGTGCAGTTCGATCCCGGCACCTTCGACGCCTATGACTTCTTTCTGCGCATGGGTCCGATTGCCAATGCTAATGAGAAGTACCTGAAGCACAAAAATGTGTACTGGGATGAAAACATCGAACACGCCAGCTATGACAAGTTCTGGCAGGCGCGCGCGCTGGCGCCTGATATGAAGAACGTCAAGCCGGCGGTGATGTGGGTAGGAGGCTGGTTCGATGCCGAGGATTTGTCGGGTCCACTGAAGCTTTACGATGCGCTCGAAAAGAACGGCGCAAGCGCGCCCGACACGCTGGTGATGGGGCCTTGGCGGCATGGCGGCTGGTCGGCCGACGCCGGCGATACCCTCGGCAATCTCAACTTCTATTCCAAGACCGGTGAATTTTTCCGCGAGAACATCGAGCTCCCGTTTTTCGTGCAGAATTTGAAAGACAAAGGCAATGGCCTGAAGGCCTCGGCGGACGCCGCGGTCCCGAAGGCATATCTGTTCGAGACCGGGCGCAATGAGTGGCACCGTTTCGACGCCTGGCCTCCCAAGAATGCCGCCGCGCGATCCCTGTATTTCGATTCCAACGGCACGCTTAGCTTCAACCAACCCTCCGCGTCCGGCTTCGATGAATATGTGAGCGATCCCAACAAGCCGGTGGCATCCACCGGTGAGATTGCGCCTGGATTCGGCATGCCCGCCGACTACATGACGTTCGATCAGCGCTTCGCCTCCACTCGTCCGGATGTGCTGACCTACGAGACGGAACCGCTAGATCATGATGTGACCATCGCCGGCCCGATCACGCCTATGCTGCGGGTCTCGACCACCGGCACCGACTCGGATTTCGTGGTCAAGCTGATCGACGTCTATCCCAACGATTATCCCGATCCCGACCCCAATCCCAAAGGCTTGCACATGGGCGGCTACCAGCAACTGGTGCGCGGCGAACCCTTCCGCGGGAAGTTCCGCAACAGCATGTCCAAGGCGGAGCCGTTCGCTCCGGGCAAGCAGGAAAAAATCGAGTTCTGGATGCCGGATGTCCTGCACACCTTCCGCAGCGGGCACCGCATCATGGTGCAAATTCAAAGCTCGTGGTTCCCGCTGGTGGACCGGAATCCACAGCAGTTTCTAGATATTCCGAGCGCCAAGGCGTCCGACTTCAAGAAGGCCACCGAACGCGTGTATCGCGGCGGCGCGGATGGATCACGTCTGCGTGTCCTGGTTCTGGAATAGGGCGCAGGAGACGGCTATAGATCGGTCGGAAGCTTGGTCTCGGTTCCGGTCCAGGCTCCCTGCGTCGGTAATTCGGTGGGGGGTGGGATGGTGATGTGGGGTTTAAGGACGATCAAGGTTTGGCCGAGGTCTTTGTTCACCGTATTGTTGCGCAGGAACGGAATCAGGCTTAAACCGGGGATGCCGGTGATTGTGCGGGCATCGGAAGCAGTCATCAGGCCTGCCAGCACCGCCCATTCGCCCCGCACTAAACGGACTTTGGATTCGTACTTCTTGTTCGAAATGACCGGTATCCCATCGACGGAGGCGGCTTCCAGCAGCTTGAACTCCGTGCTGACCTCGAGCGTGACTTCGTCGGTTCCATGAACGTGCGGCGTCACCTTGACTACCAGTCCGAGATCCTCAAAATTAAAGGTCGGCGGAGGTGCGTAGATGCCGGTTCCGTTGGTTCCGCTGTTGGTGGCTCCCACGGCGAACGTCACCTCGACGGTCTGGGTAACTCCGGCGGCGGTCACCGTGAGGTAGCCGATGTAGTTCTGTGCCGTAAGATTCGCGGGGTTCCCGGTCAGCGTGAATGTAATGGGCGTGTTCGCTTCCACGGTTGTAGGGGGAGTTGAAAGCGAGAGGCCGGAGCCGTTCACTGCCGCCGAAAAAGCTCCCGCAGTCGCACTCGTTACTGTAATGGTTTGCTGTATGGAGGCGCCGCCCAGGGAAGCGTTCAGCGTGATGGGGTTAGGTGAAACCGTCAGGCCGGTGGCCGTTCCTCCATTCACCGTAAGGTTCACGTTGAAGTAAACGATGGATCCGTTGGGAGCTGTGAATTGCACCGTGCCCGTGTAATTGCCCGTGCTGAGCTGGGCCAAGTTGGAACTGGGTGAGATGGTCACCGTCGCAGGCAGGCTGCTGCCACTCACTTCAGTTTGCCCGTTCACCAGCAGCCAGTTGTTGGCGCTGGATGCAGTCGCGGTAAAGCTGATCGCTGAGGAACTCGAGACCGTCAGGGTGGTTGCTTGCGGCAAGCTGCCACCAGTGTTGTACGTCCATGGAACGGAGGACTGGCTCAGCAGCAAACTACTATTGGAAATCACGTCGAAGGTCACTGGGATCTCTTGAGTTGTTCCAGCCACTGTCACACTGAGTATGCCAGCGTAGTTCTGCGCCGAAATTCCAGCCGGATTGCCTAAGACCGTGACGGTGGCCGGCGTATTGGGGCCTGCGGAGGTGCCGGATAGCGACAACGAAAGACCAGTGCCGGTAACAGTTGCCGTAAGCGTTCCAAAAGTGTTACTGGTCACGGCCACGGGTTGCTGAACCTCCAGTCCGCCGGCCGAACTGGTGAGTGCCACTGTTGCGGGAGAAAGCGAAAGACTCTGCGCGCCTCCGTTCACTGTCAGATTCACGGTGATATAAGCAACCGAGCCGTCCGATCCGCTCACTTGAACTGTGGCCACGTAAGAACCTGTTCCCAGCGCCGCAAGGTTGGGGCCGGGCGTTATCGTCAAAGTGGCGGGCAATGCGCCGGTCGACATGCTCTGGTTGTTCACCAGCACCCACGAGCTGGAACTCTCGAGCGTGGTGGTGTAGTCGATTGTTCCAGCAGTGCTTTTCACGGTGATGTTGGTTTCCGTTGGAACCGCGCCGCCGCTCGAATAAGTCCAGGTGACCGATGTTTGACTCAATTGCAGACTGCCGGCACCACCGACGCCACCAGGATTGCCGGAGGTAGGGGTGCCGCCGGTTCCGGACGAGACGCCGCCGGTGCTAGAAGAACCCGAGCCAAGATAGCTATTGGTGATGATTGGGTAGCGATCTCCGATATGCAGCGAGGCCGCCTGCCCATCCAAGGCCACCAGCTCTGAGCTGAGGACCGTCTGGCTATTGGACTTGCTGGCAGTCGCGAATAGCTGCGCGCTGGTTATGCCCAGGCCGATCACGCTGGCGCCTCCACCGAAAGCGAGAAAGGTGTTGTAGCCGGCGGGAATGCTGTTCAGCAAGTTGGCTTTGTTGGGGAAATTCACCAGAGGAAAGGCCGTTTGCGGCGAGATGCCGTAGCTCAGCGAAGAGGACAAGTCGGTCGTAATGAGGTCTACTTCCACCTCTACCTGCGCGCGCGAGCGCAACAGATCCTGCAAAATCTTTTCGGCCAACCGGACTTTGGCGACTCGGTCCCGCATCAGGATCAACTTTCTTTGGTTGTCTACCATCAAGCGCTGCATGTCCAGGACGCCGCGCACGCTGGTAGCGATTTCCTGCAGCTCCTGCACCGTCTCAGTCTCCGCGAATGGGATCACCACCGCCGCCGTTCGTTCATACTCCGTGCGCTTCTGGGTGGTGTCGTTGGCCACGAAGATCAGCTCAACGGTCACCGGCGTCAGAAAGGAGTTGGTGGCGGCCTCCAGCGCCCGCAAAGTTTCCTTGTAGTCGGCTTCCGTTAATTCAAAACGTAGTGAAGGAGTGGGCTGGTATTGCGGGTCGAAGAGGACGCGCAGGTGGAGCGCGGCCGCAACTTGCTCCCATAGCGACTTGGAGTCTCCCCGCAGGTCGTAATCGCGTCTTCCCGGAGCAGCTTTCAATTCGGCGGGCGGCAGCGGCTGGCGTGCCTCCTCCAATTCGCGATCGCTGATGTGACCGAATAAGGTGGGGTCGGTTTTCTCAGGCGACAGATCCTCGCCGCGCTTGGCTTCGGGAACCTCCAGGAGGCCGGCCACTGGTCGAAGCGCCTGCGCGCGCGACCAGTATTTCAGATTACCGGGGTCGGCGGCGGCGGCCTGTGTATAAAGGACGTAAGCACGGGCTGGGTCGCCCGCCCGCTCGGCTT
>Ga0335083_10011996_pt1 | contig 10392 bp, 11 predicted proteins | sample Lox_Sample_42_FD_206716 | JGI IMG/M metagenome (GOLD analysis project Ga0335083, IMG submission 206716) | Soil microbial communities from Loxahatchee National Wildlife Refuge, Florida, United States - Lox_Sample_4.2 | ecosystem: Environmental > Terrestrial > Soil > Wetlands | place: USA... | reverse complement strand
ATCGGGGAATGCGTCGGGGTCGGAGAACGCGCTCCAGGCTTGCCCTACCAGGAGGTTTTCGTATTGACCGTAAAACTGGCGGAGGCGTATGGAGTTCCGATCATAATTGCTGAGGAAATCAAACTCGAAATAGACCTTCACCTCCTTCCCGCTATTATCCGGATTTCCCTGCCGCGTCTCCCAAGTGAATCTGGTCGGCCGCATCGAAACAGTGGAATTCTCCGAATGCGGCGTCGTTGATGACGGAAAGCTGGATGGAACATAGGCACCGTAGTAGGTCCCCGCATAGTTGAGGTCATAGAATAGGTCGGTTTTCACGAACCCGCCAAATTTCATGTACGTTTGCGTGCCCGGAAGATGGAAGAAGCCGCGCAGCGCGGGATCTAATGGCTCATTCTCGATGCGAGGCGCGCCTGCGTCGTTTTCTAATGCTGTTTGTCTGGTCCGCGTTTCGGTCCCATAGTATTCAGCCGGAGAATGTACGACTGGGACTTCAGAGGCCTGGGGAACAATCGGGGAGGATGGCACGGCACGCGAGGGCTTTTGTGGCTGTTGCAGAGCAGCGATTTGAGCCTTCAAGTCCTGTATCGTTTTTTGGGTCGATTCCTCGAACTCAAGAAGCTTTTGCTGCAAATCCTGAAGACTAGACGTCTGAGCAAATGCTGAACCGGCACATAGGATGCACAGCGAGACAAGACGCGAGGTGGTTAGTGCGATCACTCTCGTTTCCTTTCGGACACAAGATGGCACCTGGTTCTCAGTCGACTTTAAATATTTCAGTGCAATGGTGTGCGACGTAACAGTCACACCTGCCTGTCGCGATTACTTCTTGCCGAGCCTTTTGGAATCCTCTACGACTCTAGTGCTTTCAATTGCATCCGGCTGCGCATGACACTTTCAACGAAGGCAAGCGCCAGCGATGCTAGACGCGGTCGCGCTTCTCAAGCCTCAACTGACCTTCTCAAGCATCGCTTCCGGTGATCGGGCTAGCATTAACCCAGAGCGCTGGCCATTCCATTCTTCGATTCCTGAGCTAGTGAAAATTCAAGCCACACGCAGCGTTCATCTGGACAGTGGCGGCACGATCTATGGAGCTGATCGGCGTTTTCTTCTGTTCGCCTTGCACGGTCGTGAAATTAAGAGTGTCCGCGGTATACCAGTAATCCACAGCCACCCAAACCTGGTTGTCGTATGTCAGTTTAATCAGATACAGCGGCTTTCCGTTTGCTTGTGGGCAGGAAGCCTGATCGGGTGCGCTGTACACAGACCCGTGGTCGTTGCTTGGGTACGAATAAGGAACTGCGTACGGATAAACAGTGGAAGGATAATAATAAGAAGGGTACCCGTAGTAATAATAAGGGTAACCATAACCCCAACCGCCGCCGTAATATGGCCAGTAGCCGGGAATGCCAAAGCCCAAGAAATAGCGGTTCCCCCAGTAGTAGCCACCGTATCCTCTATACCCACCTCTATACCCACCTCCACGAAATCGTGGGCCAACAACGCCCCCGCCGTGATAACCACCCATCCCACCGTGAAAACCACCCATCCCACCGTGGAAGCCACCGCCACCGCCATGAAAACCACCGCCGCCACGCTGGGCGATCGCCGGTGTCGCCAGAAAGCAACCTATGAGCAAGAATTGCGCAAATCTTCGCATGGTACTTCCTCCTATCGGAGTCGATGCTGCGCTGGGAGATTAACCGCAGGCTTGCCGCTCGAGCGGACCAGCTCAGTCCGGAGCGTGAACTGCGGCTGACCGCCCCCACTATGCCCGCCCACCATTTAACCTCCTAGTACGTTGATGCCGGGGTGGTCGATCAAGCGGCATTTACTTGGCAGCGAGCCGCAGTGAAGGTTCTCCTCACACCAACGTTACTGGGCTACACCAAATCATTTCAGATCGCCAATGTACCGGGCCCCGCAACGGCTCATGAAACTCCCGCCATCGGCAGGGAAGGACTTTCTGTACTCTTGCGATTTGTTCCGGAGCACAGTCTGTCTGGCGCAATAAGCCCAATTACTTCTGGAGTGCATCAGGTTTGCAACGGGATGATATCGGCACCGTACGCTCACCTCCAGGACGAGGGGGCCGGTACTGCACGCTGACAGTAGCTGCCATACCGGGGAGGACTGTGACGCCGAATGGGAGCTTCATCTCAAAGCGGACCGGAACTACCTGAGTCGTTCGATCTGCGACTTGCATTACTTCCTTGATGTGTACCGGATAATTAAGACCAGGCGCTCCATTAATCTCGGCAAACGTCGCCGTGATGTTCGGAGAACAAGCGTCGGATATTATGACCGTCGCCGGAAGACTTGCGACGATGTCGATTGCATCGACGCTCTGGAACCTAATAACCGGCTTGTTGGCGGTGATGGACTGCCCCTCATCGACGAAACGCTGGGCGATCACGCCGCGGTATGGGGCGCGCAGCGTGCTGTCTTCGAGTTGGAGCTTGGCTTCTGCCAGCAGGCCGCCGAGTCCACGAACAAGGGCTTCCTGGGCGACGATGTCCTCATTGCGAGCGATTGTTCGTTTCTCGAGTAACTGCAGGGCCGCTTTATGATCTTCCTGTGCAACAACGTAGTTGGTTGCCGCGAGTTCGTATTCGGAGCGCGATACGGCACCGGACTGGACAAGTCCCTCGTAACGATCGAATTCCATACGCGCATTTGCGAGTCTCGCCGCGGTCACATGCTCTTGCGCCTCGCGCTGGATCTGGTCCTCAGGTCTTTCTCCTAGCCGCAGAGCATCCAGGGCAGCACGAGCCTGGTCGAGTTGGCCTTGTGCTGCCTGTAGCCTAGCCCGAAATTCGGCCGGCCTCAGTCGGGCGATGATCTGACCCTTGGCGACCTTCTGTCCCTCCTTTACCGGCAAGCTGACGAGTATACCTGTTACCTGGAACGCAAGTTCTACCTCTTTCGAGGGATCAACCCTTCCAGCGAATGTGCGAACTTCAACTGTATTCCCAGCCGGTACAGAAATCGTTTTGCCGGGATGAACTTTCTCGGAGCGGCTCGGATCGGACCGGGCGCATCCCGTGACGACGTAGACCATCGACAAGGCGACCATTAATGCCGGCGAGCGCAACTGCGCATGTTCATGACTGCTTCTGCGCTTCGTTAATCTGGATTTGGAACTCATGGTAGGAACTTTTGGTGCGTGGGTGGGCCCGGTCCGTCTTCCAAGTTGAAACACGCCAAACGGAGTGGGCCTCTCCGAGAATCAATAAGTTGCCGGTATAGAAAAGAAGCTAGTGGGATCTTCGGCCCAACGCTCGTGTTCTTCCATTTCGTGAATCATCCGCTTGGCGACTTTCTCCTTTTGGCGGGGCGTCAAAATCGATTCGATCTGTCTGCGGGCCTCGATCCGAATGCTTTCTTCTCGGGCGAATATTTTCGCAATGGAAAGATCGGGATTTCCGCGAGCCAGGGCGAACTGCATGGTCTCATTTGCGATGATCCGCTCAACTTGCTTATGCTGCGCATGCGTCAGGTGTAAATACCTGATCATTTCAAGCAGTCCCGTCTGAAGGTTTTCCAAAGTTGGAATTGGCTCCCACCCCGTGACAGGTTGTGCACAGGCGACCGAACTGGAAGCTAGAAAAGCGCCGGCGACTACAAGCGCCAGAATTGGTCCTTCGCATCTTCCCATAGAATTTACTCCGTTCAAATGGTCTCGATTTCGGCCCGTCTCCGATTCAACCCACGGTTGTTCAGAAGTCAGATGCGTCCGAGACATACGCCGCGCTATTTTTTAACCGGCAGCTTGGGGGCGGAATCACGGCGTTCATGGTATACCCAGCCATAAGTTCCATCGGCCGGAAGCGAATCTGCACGTCCGCTTCGTTGAGGGCATTCCATTGGTTCGAAACGCCAATGAGCTTTCCGATGCCAGCGGGACGTCAACACCTTGGCTAACCTAGTTCCGAACAAATAGAGCTGCGGAACCTAACGGTCATCTCGCTGGTAAAGGACTGAGTCCCACTGTGAAGAAACTCAGAAAGTTTGTCCTGAACAGACTATTGGCCGGCGTACTTGTTGTCGCTCCGATTTACCTCGCCGCGTTGCTGTTGCTCAAGGCAATGAAATCGTTGACACATCTTGTGCGGCCCCTCGCGAAACTTCTTCCGGAATGGTTGCCTGGTGATCATATCTTTTCATTGTTGCTCGTGCTGGTTATCTGCCTCCTCATTGGAATTACCGTTCGCACTCGGGCCGGACGAGCTACCTGGGGGCGAATGGAGAACGCGCTATTCCGAAGAATTCCTGGTTACACTGTTGTTCGAAGTTTTACTCAGCAATTGGCTGGCGAGACACAAGGCGAAGCTTGGAGGCCGGCGCTGGCCGAGATTGAAGGGGCTCTCGTCCCCGCGTTCATCATTGAAGAACTTGAGCACGAGCTTTTCACGGTTTTCGTCCCTTCAGCACCCACTGCTTTCAGCGGAGCTGTTTACATTCTCAGCCAGGATCGTGTGCATCGAGTGAACGTACCGATTACGCATGTTATTACGACGGTCACACGTTGGGGATCCGGTTCCAAGGACCTTGTTGCTGCAATGGAAAGGAAGTCTATCACCGGCCATAGCATCCGCGATAACACGCGGGCCGCGCCGCCCAGATCGCCTCATAACAATGCAACCCGTCGCTGGAAAAGATGAAGCGGAAGCAAGTTTGCCATGCTACGACGGCTCGACAGGGTTGACAAGGTACTCACGCCATTATCGCAGTAGAAGTCCTGTACGGTACCAAGAGTGAAGCCCCCGAAAAAAAACCGCATTCGCGAGAGACCGATCTCGGGATGAGGACGCCATTTTCGCTCGGCACCATCCACTGCGGAGTATTTGCGGAATGGTCGTCTGGAGAAACTCGGATGACCTCATTTCTGGCGATATTGGCTGTTTCGTGTACGGGCTATGTCGCGCCCAACCTGCAAGTCCTATATAGCCAGGCCGTCAAGGCGTGGGCGCCTTACCGGGCAAAGGTCTGCGGAGTGAAGTGGTGTGAGCCGGGAGAATGCTCGGAGATGGGCGGCGGGATGTTCCACTTCGATTCACGGGTTATCGCGATTGATCCGGACTGGCCATTCCAGGGGAATGAGCTGCTGTTGACCTTGGAGCATGAGTATGGGCATGCACTGGGGCTGCAGCATCGTAGGGCGAACTCGATTATGAAGCCGGGATGGGACCCGCCATTTGCGCAGGGGCCCACCGAAGAGGATTTTATGGAGCTGCGCAGAATGCATGACGCGAAGGCGCTGACTTATGAGGTGGGCGGTAAGTAGTTTACGGAGGAGCGTGCGAGGCCCGTTCTACCATTGGGAAAACAAATACTGGTACCCTGCAAAATGCTGCGTAATCCCAAGCCACCATGCCGATCAGCGACTTACGGCACTTGAGCGATTCAGAGCGCAACAGGATGGCGCAGGCGTCGAAGCGATCGGCGGAGAAAGCGCAGACTTAGCGAAGTAGTTGTCTTGCGACAGATTCCGGTAGACCGCTCCTGCAACCCCGGAAGCGATGGGGCCGTTGACGGCATGCCCACCGGTCAATAGAACCACTACAACGAGCTTGTCGTCGCCGGATTCCTGGTAGGACCCGAACCAGCCCAAGTGCGTGGGCATGCGGTCATCGGTACAGGTTCCGGTTTTTCCGAAGATCGGCTCGACGGGATTGAAGTTGGCGCGCCGAGCGGTGCCATACTCAACGGCTCCCATCAGTCCAGGCTTGATTTCGGCGAGCCACGGGGCGATATCAAGTTGCCGTTTGACGCGAGGCATAAACTCACTAATTTCTTGCTGGGATCGTGGGTGCTGGAGGTAATAGAGTGTTCCCCCGTTGGCGACCGCCGTCATCAGCGCCGTCAGTTCCAGCGGCGTCATGTGGATACCTTCGCCGAAGCTGGTCATCATCCCCAATCCATCGGCAGGAGGTTGGTCACTCAAAGATCCCGACTGCTCACGGTCCAAATTCAATCCAGCTCTCTCGCCAAGTCCGAACAGATGAGCATGTTTAATGATTTTGTCGTAGCCTAGTTTGAATCCGACGGCGGCGAAGAACTGATTGTTAGAGTGAGCTAGGGCTTGCGTCAAATTGATGGTCTGGCGGCTGGTGATGTGGAATAGAGTGTTCTGGCTCTGAAGGGTGCCTTCTGCGAGGCCGGCTAGTGCGGCCACAATCTTTATGGTCGAGCAGGGCTTAAATCCGTTTTGGAAGGCAAGCTTCTGATTCACGATCGTCAGAATCCTGCCTGTCTTGGGATCGGCGACAATCACAGTTCCGTTGTACCGGCCGAGCGCTTGCACGGCTGCTCGGCGAACCGTCAGATCGTCGCCGTCCAACGAGTCGCCCTCGGTGGAGTCGGCAAATGTTGGTGTTCTCCAGGGACCGGCCAAAACAATTGGTTTGCGTGCTGCCGCACCGTGGGCAACTGGACCTACCCTTAGTGCCGACCCTGCTGGTGGAGCAGCTTTGCGGCGCGTTTTACGGTGAGTCGTACCCCAGGCCGATCCGGGTACCAGCACCAACAGAAGAAAACCAGACACTAGACGGATTGTCTTCCAAGGACGCATATTGGCACGTTCCCTACCCACATTAAACGCCTTCATTTGAGCGCAAACCCTTTCTCTGGATCGCCGACTCGCTTTTCGGCACGCCGGAACGTGTCAAGCGGCGAAGGGCCTCTTCCCCAGGCGACCGACGACGGCCCATACGTGCGGTTTCCCATACTTCTTGCGTCCCGTTGATGCGCGACAGATTCCAGAGCCCAATTCCTCCAAAGCTATAGTGGTCAGGTTGGGCGATTCGGCAGTGAAAAGCCGGGGCTGCTTCCCCAAAAAGCCGCGAGCGGTGGCGTTGCCCTCACAACCCTGCCTCTGGTCGGTGGAACTCCTTAAGGACCTCGCGTGTCGTTCGCAGCAAGGGTCATCGAATCTAATCCTATTCTGGCTCTAGTGGGATCCGTTCGGCTCTCTCCACCAAATCGCGCTGAAATATCTGCACGTGGTGTCCATTGCACGTCGCGTCGATCATGCCCGCAGCATCTACGGAAGATTCGGGAATCAGGATTTTACCTGGAGCGAGCGTCAAGACGCGTTCACGAGAACCGTGGCGAAGTAGAGCCATTATCGAGAACGTGACCCGGTATCCGGAAGTCTGGGTAGCGAGTTTCATGGTTGGTTGTGACATATGCGCCTACTGTAGAGACGGATGATGCGTGCAAATCCACGAAGATTCATATTTTGCTTGCTGCGACATAAGAAAGCGCCGACTTACGAACATGAAGCGAATGCACCTTAAGGTGAAGATGCCGGGCCACAATGTTTTAAATCGCTGACCCTCGGCTGCCATCAGTGTCCCGTAAGAAAACTCTTGAGCCAAAGTAAGGAGAGACCAATAGTGAAACTCAAATATGCGATCCTCATGGGACTTACCCTATTCGCAAAGGCAGCATTCTCACAGGAAGAACCAGAGAACATCAACGTCTTTGGTGAATATTCGTACCTCCGATTTAATCCCACATTGACGGGACTTCCAAGCCGCAGTTTCAACGGCGGAGGCGGTGGTGTCGCATTCTTCTTTGGTAAGTATTTCGGTGTCAAAGGCGATCTGATGGGCTACGGCAGCACCACTTGGACTGTGACGTTTCCCGCCGAGCTGGTGGTCACGCCCCATGGCACCACCGCTACTATTCCCGCCGGGACGTTTTCAACCAGTGCAAACATGCTCACTTATCAACTCGGGCCGGTGTTCAGATTCCCTTGGAAGTCTGCCACGGTATTTGCCGAAACGCTATTTGGTGGATCGAACACAAATGGATACGCAAACCTGGAGCGAAGCATCGATTTAGGCGGCGGTACGCTAAGCGTTTCGGGTACGCAGCATCCCTTTTCGATGTCTGTTGGCGGTGGCTTGGATATCAATGTATCAAAAACTGTCGCTATTAGAGTGGCGGAAATGGACTATTTCCTGACTCGCTATACCAACCCGATCACGTCAACCAACAACCAAAACAACTTCCGCTACCTTGGGGGCGTCGTGTTCAGGTTCCACTAATTCAGATCGACTTTAAGTTGCTTCAGGAATCTGCGAGAAGGCTCTGGCCGCAGCTCGGTGCATGTGGCGCCGAGCCCGCGCCCCGGGCATAAGCCACCGACGCAGGAATCAACAGCACTGAGCCACTCGGGGTTCCCCAGGCCGATCGCGCGACATCTAAGCGTATGTGCCGGTTCGAACCCCGTCTCCGTGGCGGTCATTGCCATCGGCAGCACCGTCTCTGAGTAAAAGGCAAACTGCGGCGAGGCGTTACACACTGGTCATTCGGGCGCCCGGAGACAGTCATTATGGTAATGCGGTGCAGCCTTTGTTTGGTCCTACTGGTTTCGTCGATCGCGAGGAGCGACACGCTGCTCAACCCTGAACCGTCCGATTAGACGAAGACAGTCTTTGATGCCACTGTGTATGCGCTAAACCACAAGCAGATTACTGCCGCTGAAGTTCGAAATCGCTCGCGCTTGGGGCGAAGCCTGTTGAAGAACAACGTGACCTATAGTGACTACCGCAAGTTCACTGCCACTTCGAGCGTCAGCTTCGAACGGCCATAGTCTAAGGACCACCAGCTCACGGTTTGCTGGCGACGTAGCCTGCCCGCGTATGGACTTGGAGGGGGCTGTGTTGCGGGTCCTTGACCACCAGACGGATGCGATGATATTGCCCGTCCTGAGCTCCGGGGAAGCCCAGCGTGTATTCTTCACGGATTTCTTTGGCGATGCTGACGCAAATCTTGTTCACGTCGGTCACCTCGCTCGGCAAGAACATTTCGCCTCCAGTTTGTTCGGCGATGGTCGAGAGTGCTTGCGGGTTCCCGTCTCTGTCGTTTTGGTCGAATATTCCGATTGGGTAGACGACGACGCCGTCTTTACGCACCGCGTTCAGTACTTCGGTCAGCGTCGCATGACTCGAGTTGTCTCCGCCGTCCGTAATAGTGAGAAGGACCTTTCGCGAATGCGCCGCGGAATGGAATGGCGACTCAGCCAGCAGCAGCGCGTCATAAAATGCAGTTGTTCCGCCCAGATCGAACGCTGCGATCGCATTCTCCAGTGCAGAGATACTTCCGGTAAACAGCGTTCCCTCGGGAAGGCCAAAGCGGATGTGATCACTGAAGTGTACGACGAACATTTCGTCCAGTGGATTGCTCGCCCGCGCGAAGGCCAGCGCAGCAGAAATCACCTCCTGTCGTTTCGGACCCATGCTGGCGCTGTTGTCTATGATGATACCGGCGGTCACGGGTGCGTCGTCTTGCTGAAAAACTGTTATGGGCTGCGGAACGTTGTCAATGAATAGTTGGAACGCGTCCTTAGGCAAGCCTGACACGGGGCGCCCTCCGCCATCGGTGACCCTTGCGTGCAGCTGGACTAAGTTCACATCCGCGCGGATTGCGAACGGATATTCAGCTCCTGGAGACTGCGCGATCGCAATAATAGTACTTAATAATGTTGGTGCTATATACATGATTCCACTAGACTAGCTCGATAACTCACGGCGAGATATCACCCAGATTGGGGGGCCTCCGGCATAATGGCTGCCCCGAACTCTACACGGGAGAAATTGATATCGCTCTTTATTTTAGCAGAACGTTTAACTAGCGTTGCCCTTCAGGAGTTACAAGACACTCTCAAACCCCCAACGCGCTTCCCCGGTCGTTCAACTGCTTGCTTCGTTTGCCTAGGGCGAGGACTACCCTAGCAAGATCGCGTGTTTACGGTCTAGAAACGAATCGAATAGTGACTACGACCGTATATCCGGGCTAAAGCTGACGGAACTCCCTTTGAATTCGGGGCCTCTACTATTACACCAGCGATGTTTCGCTCAGCGGATAACCAATCTCGCCCAGTCGTTCAGCAGCGTCCGCAGTAAGAAGGCAGCGGCCAGCGCGAAACCGATGCCGGCAACAAGCTTCGGCCACCAGAACTCCTTATGCTTCTGCATCGTTTCGGACATCTTCAGTCCCTCCTTTATCTCAGTAAGGGTGGTTGGCAGCCCTTCGATTCAAGTCCCTGCTTGTTTGATTCGAATGAAACTCTGAGAGACCCAGGACATAGGTGAAGGGCTGCACGCGTAGAAAATTGGAAGAGCGTGTTCCGATGAATGCTATAAGACGTAAGTGATTCCCGCTAGAGGTGCGAACTCACAAAGCCATCCTCGGATTTATGGAGGGCCCGACCGGCCTGAATAACTGGTCAGGCAGGGGCGTCATGTAAGCGCGGAAGGCGATTCTGAGGTGTCCCGCTTGCCCATAAGGAATTTCACTCCGCCACCGATACTTCGCCCCCAATTATCCAATACGGCCAGATACTCGCCCGAGCTGGATAAGATACTCGGTCTCGAAGTC
>Ga0335083_10011995_pt1 | contig 10392 bp, 6 predicted proteins | sample Lox_Sample_42_FD_206716 | JGI IMG/M metagenome (GOLD analysis project Ga0335083, IMG submission 206716) | Soil microbial communities from Loxahatchee National Wildlife Refuge, Florida, United States - Lox_Sample_4.2 | ecosystem: Environmental > Terrestrial > Soil > Wetlands | place: USA: Florida... | reverse complement strand
CGCGACGTTAACGAGTTCCTGGCGGCCCTCCCGCCGGCGGCCGTGCGGCATCCGCTGCGAGTCCGCGTCGCGTACCACGACGCCTGCCACCTCGCCCACGGCCAGGGCATCCGGCAGCAGCCTCGGGATCTGCTCGCGGCGATTCCCGGGCTCACGCTCGTCGAGATCGCCGACGGCGATCAGTGCTGCGGCAGCGCCGGGATCTACAACCTCGTCGAGCCCGAGAGCGCCGCCGCGATCGGCGAACGGAAGGTCGAGAACGTGCTCGCGGCCGGAGCCGACGCCCTCGCCTCCGCCAACCCCGGCTGCCTGCTCCAGATCGCGAAGCACCTGCGCGGACGCGGGGCGGCCCTGCCGTCCTACCACCCGATCGAGATCCTCGACGCGTCGATCGCGAACCGGCCGCTCGGCCGCTGAGGATCCGGCCGCTCCGACCGGGCGGCCGAAGGTCAGCGGGACGGCGGCTCGCGCAGCGCGGGCTCGGCTTCGAGGGCGTCGAGGGCCGCGAGCAACCGGGACGGATTGACGGGCTTGGCGAAGTGCTCGGCGAAGCCGAGGGCGCGGCTGCGCTCGACGTCCCGCTCCATGCCGTAGCCGGAAAGGACGACGGCGCGGAGCGCGGGGTGCATGGGCCGCAGTGCCGCGAGGAGGTCGAGGCCGCTGCCGTCGGGCAGCCCCACGTCCGTCATGAGGATGTCGGCTGGCCGCTCCTCGAAGGCGCGCGTCGCGGCGGCGACGCTGTCCGCGCCCCGCACGTCGAAGCCGGCCTCGTCGAGGAGCTGCCGGAGCGCGGAGCCGGTGTCGGCGTCGTCCTCGACGACGAGCACGCGGACGCGGCGCCGGCTGGCCAGCCGCGCCTCGTCCGGTGCCGGCTTCTCCGGCCCGGCCGGCCGCGCCGCGGTCGTGGCGATCTCGACGGCGAAGGAAGCGCCCCGCCCCTCGCCCTCGCTCGAGGCCGCGAGCGTCCCGCCGTGCAGCTCGACGAGGTTGCGCGCGATCGCCAGGCCCAGGCCGAGGCCGCCCGCCCGCCGCGCGGCCGTGACGTCGCCCTGGTCGAAGGCGTCGAAGATCCGGGGCAGCAGGTCGGGACGGATCCCGCGCCCCGTATCTGTCACGGTGACGCGGAGACGTCCAGGCTGCGGGTTGCTCGAGCGCAGCGTGACGCGGCCGCCGGAGGGCGTGAACTTCGCCGCGTTGCGAAGGAGATTCAGGAAGACCTGCTGGAGGCGCGCGCCGTCGCAGTGGCAGTGATGCTCCTCGGCGACGAGGGCGGTCGTCACGTGAAGCCCGCGCGAGAAGAAGTCGCTCCGCGAGCTCTGGAGGACGCTCAGGAGCAGCTCGTGGACGTCGAGCGGCGCGCAGTCGAGCTCGACCTTCCCCCGGGCAATGCGCGTCAGGTCGAGCAGGTCGTCGATCAGGCGGGCCTCGAGCTCGACGTTGCGCCGGATCATCGAGATCGATTCCGCCACGCCGGCGGGCAGGTCGGGCCGCCGCTCCAGGCGGTGCACCGACGCCATGATCGGCGTCAGCGGGTTGCGGAGCTCGTGGGAGAGCGTCGCGAGGAATCGGTCCTTGGCCGCGTTGGCCTCCTCGGCCCGGAGGCGCGCCTCTTCGAGCTCGCGCGCGTGGCGCCGCCTCTCGGTCACGTCCCGGACGAGCCGGGAGACGCCGATGAGGGCGCCGTCCTCGTCGCGGATCGCCGAGAGCGTGACGACCACGTCGAGCCAGCGGCCGTCCTTCGTCCGGCGCCGACCTTCGAAGTCGCCGGCGCGGCGGCCGGCGGCGAGCTCGGCGGTCAGCGCCGGGGCAGGGTCGACCGAGTCCGGCTCGGCGAGGTCGAAGAACTTGCGGCCGATCATCTCCGCGGCCGTGAATCCGAAGATCGCCTCCGCGCCGTCGTTCCAGTCGGTGATGACGTTGTCCGGCGTCTCGGCGATGAGGGCGAAGCTCGCCGAGGCGATGATCGCGGCCAGGCGCTGGGTCGACCGCTCGGCCTGGCGCATCTCGGCGATGTCGCGGAAGACGAGCACGACGCCCTCGAGGCCGCCGCGGGGATCTCGGATCGGCGCGGCGCTGTCGGCGATCGGGGTCTCGGTGCCGTCCCGGGCGATGAGCGCCGTGTGGTTGGCGAGGCCGACGACGACACCGTCGCGGAGGACGCGGCGGACCGGGCTCTCGATGACGGCGCCGGTCCTCTCGTTCTCGATCCGGAGGATCTCCTCCACCGGCCGGCCGGCCGCCTCTGCCTGGGAGAAGCCCGTGAGCCGCTCGGCCACCGGGTTCAAGAACGTCACGCGTCCGCCGGCGTCCGTCGCGAGGACGGCGTCGCCGATCGACTGCAGGGTGGTGCGCAGGCGATCCTCGCTCTCGCGCGCCAGAGCCTGAGCGCGTTCGCGGCCGAGCACGTCGCGGCGCACGAGCAGGATGAACCCGAGCAGGAGGAGCAGGAGCCCGGCGGTGCCGGCGACGATCGCAAGGCGGAACTCGCGCCCGGCCGCGTCGGCGTCCCGAGCGCGCTCGGCGAGCAGCCGCGCTTCGTCCGCGCGCATGGCGTCGACGACGTCGCGGATCCGCCGCATGGTTCGGTTGCCGAGCCCCGCCTCGACGGTGCGCAGCGCCGCCTCGCGGTCGCCGCGGGCGTACAGCTGGATCGTCGCCGCGAGCTCGTCGAGCTTGGAGCGGCTCAAATCCTGCAGCTCGACGAAGCGCTTCTGCTGCTCCGGGCTCTCGAGGGTCATCTGGCGAAGCTGGTCGAGGTGGCCCGCGACGGCCCCCGCGGCGTCCCGGTAGGGCTGGAGATACGTGGGATCGCCGGTGAGGAGATAGCCGCGCTGGCCGGACTCGGCGTCCTTGAGCGCCGAGAGGGCCACTTCGAGCCGGCTCATGGCGCGGTGCGAGCGCTCGACGCGTCGCGTCTCGGTGACGAGCGCGAGCGTGTCCCGGTAGACGACGCCCCCGAAAGCGGCGACGGCCGCGATGACGAGAATGGCCCCCGCGACCAGGACTTTCGACGAGGGCGGCCGAGCGGCGCCGGAGTTCAAGCTGCGATTCTCCTTCAGCCGCGCGGCGGCGGCAAACGAGCCGCTTCGTCGCTCGCGCCGGCGGCCGCGAGCCCGGCGGCGCGGCCGGTCGCCCAGGCCCACTGGAAGTTGTGGCCGCCGATCGGTCCGAAAGCGTCGAGGATCTCGCCGCAGAGATGAAGCCCCGGCGCGCGACGGCTCTCGAGCGTCTCCGGGTCGACGTCGTCCAGGCTCACGCCGCCCCCGGTGACTTCGGCCTTCGCATACCCCTCGTGGCCGGCGCAGGGGAGCTCGCCGCGGACGAGCGTCTCGACGAGGCGCAGGCGCTCGGGGCGCCTGAGCTGGGAGAGGGAACGGCCGGGCTCGACGCCGGCGGCCGCGCCGATCGCGGCGGCGAGACGCTCCGGCAGGCGCCCGCGAAGGGCGGCGGCGACGGTCCGAGCCCCGTCGGGCCGAAGCGCCTCGGTCCAGCCGGCCTCGGCGGTCTCGGTCCAGCGCACGGCGAGGCGCGGCGCTTCGCCGGCCTCGAGCGCGCGGACCGCCACGTGCGACACGTCGAGCACGGAAGGGCCGCTGTAGCCCCGGTGCGTGAAGAGGAGGCCGCCCGAGGACTGCGAACGCCTGCCGGTTCCCTCGGCGGTCACGGACACGGGCAGGGAAACGCCAGCCAGGTCCAGGTAGGGTCCCACCGGCGGCGCCGTCAGCGGCGTCAGCGCGGCGTAGGTCGGGTGGATCGTGTGGCCGAGCCGGCGCAGGACCTCGAAGAGGCGGCCGTCGCTGCCCGACTTCGGCACCGAGAGGCCTCCGGCCGCGACGACCACGGCGTCCATCTCGAGCGGGGGGGCGCCGTCCCGCAGGACCCGCCAGCGCGCCCCGGCAGGCTCGAGGCCGGTCACCAGGGTGTTGGGCACGAACGTGGCGCCGCGGCGGCGCGCGAGGGCGAGCAGCGCGTCGCGCACGTCGCGGGCGCGGTTGGAGGCGGGGAAGAGCTTGCCGGTCTCGCTCTCCTCGGCGAGAGGGACGCCGAGGGTCTCCTCGAAGAATCGGATCTGCTCGCGCAGCGGCCAGGCCCGGAGGATCCGGACGAGCGCGCGCGGGGAGGAGTCGGTCACGAAGCGTTCGGGCGCGGGGCGCGATGGAAGGACGTTGCAGCGTCCGCCGCCGCTGACGAGGATCTTGCGGCCGCCGTCCGGCGTGCGCTCGAGCAGCAGCGTCTCCGCGTCTTCGGAGGCGGCGAAGATGGCTGCCATCGTGCCGGCGGCGCCGGCTCCGACGACCGCGACGGTTCGGCGGCGCTTCACGAGGCCGCGATCTTGTCTCGCGGCGGGCGATTTGCGTGAATCGAACCGAGGCGATATGGTCCGCGCTTCCTGCCGGGACCCGGGCGAGGAACATCGTGGGGGAGCGCTTGACTTACGCCCCATTTGCGCCTAGAGTACCCATCAAGGCCGATGGGCCGGTTCCGGCGAGGCCTCCGGACGGCCGCGGTGGTTCCCTCGGCCTTATAAATTATTGAGATATTGGCTCTAAACCTAAGTTTATTAGGCTGGATATGAATCTCACAAAACGACAGAAGGAAATCATCGACTTCATCCGATCGTACCGGGCCGAGCACGGCATTTCACCCACCCAGCGCGAGATCCGGGAGACTTTCAAGCTCTCCTCCTTCGGCACGGTCCAGAAGCACCTCAAGCGACTCGAGGAGAAGGGGGCGCTCGCCCGGGAGTGGAATCGCAGCCGTGGCATCGCGCCCAAGGACGAGGCTCCTTCGGGGCGCGGCGTGCCGCTTCTGGGACTCGTGGCGGCGGGCCGGCCCATCGAGCCCTTCCCGCAGGAGGAGTCGATCGAGGTCCCGACGTCGCTTCTGGGCAAGGGCGATCACTTCGTGCTGCGCGTGCGCGGCGAGTCGATGATCGAGGACGGGATCCTCGACGGAGACTTCGTCGTCGTCGCCCGCCGGGAGAAAGCCGAGAGCGGGCAGACCGTCGTGGCGCTCGTGCGCGGCGAGGCGACCCTGAAGCGCTACTACGCCGAAGGCCAGCGTATCCGTCTGCAGCCGGCGAACGCGGCGATGAAGCCGCTGACCTTCGACGCCCGCGACGTCACGATTCAGGGCGTCGTGACCGGTTTGATCCGCGACTACGCTCACGCCCCGCGCTGAGTCGACCCTGTCGGGCTGGGGTAGAATTCGGCCTCGGCTCCGGCGACGTACCCAAGTGGTTAAGGGAGAGGTCTGCAAAACCTTTATTCGGCGGTTCGAATCCGCCCGTCGCCTCCATTCCATCGCAAACCGTTGAAGAAAAACGTGAACTTCATGGAACACAAGCCGCGCGGCGCCGGATCTGGACGATTAGCGGGCGGTTCCGAGTCCTCCTCCACGGTTCGCGGCGTTCGAAACGCCGGAGTGGCGGAATTGGTAGACGCACGGGACTTAAAATCCCGAGGGCCGCAAGGCCCGTGCCGGTTCGACTCCGGCCTCCGGCACCACTGAGAACGTCGTGAGCCTCGTTCCGACGGAGGCGCCGTCCGCCTTCCAGCAGCCCCTTGGCTACACCTTCCAGGACCCCGGCCTGCTCGAGCGGGCGCTGACCCACAAGTCGTTTTCGAACGAGAATCGCGAGGTTCGCTCACCCAACAACGAGAGACTGGAGTTCCTGGGCGACGCGGTTCTGGGATTCGTGGTCGGCGAGATGATCTACCGCTCGTTTCCCAACCTTCAGGAAGGCGCCCTCTCGAAGATCAAGGCCCACCTGGTGTCGGCCAACATGCTCGCCGGGAAGGCGCGGTCCCTCGGCATCGGGCGCTACCTCCGCATGGGTGCGGGGGAGGCGCGGTCGGGCGGGGCCGAGAAGCCGTCCCTGCTGGCCGACGCGTTCGAGGCGGTGGTCGCGGCGATCTACCTCGACGGCGGGCTCGCCGCGACCGAGGCTCTGCTGCGGCGCATCTTCGGGCCCGAGATCTCGGGGATCGACATCGGGGACCTGTCGTTCCACGACTACAAGACGACCCTTCAGGAAACGGCCCAGAGCCTCGGGTTGCCGCTCCCCGACTACCGCGTGATCGAGGAGTCCGGTCCCGACCACGAGAAGGCGTTCGTCGTCGAGCTCGCGTGGGACGGCGAAGCCTTCTCGCGCGGCATGGGAGCGTCCAAGCGCGAAGCGCAGCGGAAAGCCGCGAAAGAAGCGCTCAAAAAGCTGGGGCGACTGCCGGCGTAGCGGCGGTCGGCGAGCCTCAGGGCGCTTTTTCCAGCCGTTTCAGGAACTCGTCGGGCCCTTCGAAGCCGACGAGGCGCAGGTCTTTTCGCTCGTTGCCGCCGGCGTCGAGGAAGACGACGGTCGGCACGCCGAGGATCGCGAACTTGTCGGCGAGGGCGACCGTCTCGGCCTCCGCGGCCCGGGTCATGTCGGCCTTGAAGAGGCCGCGCCTGGCCAGCGCCTCCCGAACGCGGGAGTCCGAGAAGGTCTTCTTGTCGAGCTCGATGCAGGGAAGGCACCACGACGCCGAGAAGTCGACGACCGCGGGGCGTGCCGCGGCGGCCACGCGCGCCGGATCGTAGGCGGCCCACGCCGGCCCGACCGCTTCGGCCCGTCCGATGGGCGCGAAGAACGCGCCGACCGCGAGGAAGAGCACCGCGACCGCGGCCCGCACGCCGAGCTTGAGCGTTCCGTGCACCGCGAGCATGGCGACGGCGCCGACGGCGAGCACTGCCGGCAGGAGCCACGCCCCCGCCGCGCCGGGAAGGGCGGTCCGCAGGAAGTACGCGGCCATCGCCAGCAGGATCCAGCCGAAGACTTTCTTGACGCCCTCCATCCAGGCGCCCGCGCGCGGCAGCGTCGCGATGCGGCCGGAGAACGCGGCGAGGAACAGGAAAGGCAGTCCGAGGCCGAGCGACAGAACGAAGAAGAACAGGAAGCCGAGGGCGGCGTCCTGGGTTGCGGCGACGAAGGCGAGGAGGCCGAGGACGACCGGCCCGACGCAGGGCGCCGCGACGACGCCGACGAGAAGCCCCATCGCGTAGGCGCCGGCGACGCCTCGTCGGGCTCCGGCCTTCTGCATCAGCGCGGTCGGCATGCGGATGTCGTACAGGCCGAACATCGACAGGGCGAGCCCGACCAGCACGAGCGCCACGACGCCGAGCACCCACGGCGACTGGAGCGCCACGCCGAAGAGGCGACCCGACAGCGCCGCGGCCACGCCGAGCGAGGAGTACGTCGTGGCCATCCCGAGCACGTAGCACGACGCCAGCAGAAACGTCCGGCGGTTCTGGCCGTGAGCCTGTCCGCCGAAGAAGCTGACGGTCAGGGGAATGACCGGGTAGACGCAGGGCGTCAGGTTCAGCGCCAGGCCCCAGCCGAAGAGGAGCAGGAGGACGCCGGCCATTCCGCGGCGCTTCAGGAGGTCGCCGAAGTCCTCGGACGCGCCGGCGGCGGCGGTCGAGCCGTGGAGTCGGCGCGCCTCGGACAACGGCACGGCGCCCGTGGTGGCCGACGTCGCCGCGGGAACCGTCGCGGCCGCCGCGGAGGGCTCGGCGTGAAACGGGACCGAGGTCGGCGCGAGGCACTGCGCGTCGTTGCAGGACTGGTACTCGAGCGTTCCGGACAGCGCGGGCGCGCCGCCGGTGCCGTCCCACTCGACGGGCACCTCGATCGTGAACTCCTCCGCGTACACCGAGAGCGGCGTGTCGGAGAACGCGAACTTCTGGAGCTTGCCCTCGGGATAGCGCGGCTCGCCCGGCCGGACGCCGCCGGCCGCGGCGACCTTGATCTCGGTCGGGATGAGGTAGTCCTCGGACGGCTTGTGGCTGTTGACGTGCCACCCGGCGGCGAGCTTCGCGTGGACGACGAGGGTGCCGTGGCCCGGCCCCGTCCCCGTCGTCGCGGCCTGGAGCGTCACGAGCGTCGCCGGATCCGGCGGGGCGCCCGTGGCCAGGAGGGATGCCGCGATCGCCACGAGCGCGATGCCCGAGAGGGCGGCGGCGCGCCTCACGACTTGGGCTGCGCCGCTTCGAGGCGCGTGATGAAGCCGTGCACCTTGTCGAGGTAGGGCGACTTCGGGTGGTCCTTGGCGAACTTCTTGTAGAGAGCGAGCGCCTCGCCCGGCTTCTGCTCGGCCAGCGCGATCTCGGCCAGCGCGAGCTCGGCGCGTTGCTTCTGGTCGGGGTTCTTCGTGGTCGCGATGACCTTGTCCGCCGCGCTCCGGGCCCCGGGGAAGTTGCCGAGCTGGCGGTCCGCGGCCGACAGCCCCATCAGGGCGCTCTCGCGGATCTCCGGCGTCGCGTCCGGCGCGGCCGCCGCGCGCGCGAGCCGGCTCGCCGCGCCTTCGTAGTCGAAGCGGGCGTAGAGCGCCTTGCCGGTCGAGAAGGCCTCGTCGGCGGAGAGCCGGGGGACGTCCTGGGCGTCGACGACCCTGGCAAACTCACGGTAGCCGTCGACGTCCTTGTGCACGTGGGCGTAGAAGTCGCCCGCGTCCTTGAAGCCTTCCATCTTGAAGACGAGGCGTCCGTCGGGATTCGTGATGAGGACGCTCGGCTCCTGCGAGATCGTGTAGATCTCGGCGAGCTTCGTCCCGTCGGTCGAGCTCAGGGCGACCTGCACGGGAACCATGCCCGTCATCAGCGCCTCGAACTCGAACGCGGGATGGAGGAGCCCCTGCATCCGCCGGCAATCGCCGCATTCCTTGCTCGCGAACTCGTAGTAGACGAGCTTGTGGTCGGCCTTCGCGATGGCGCGGGCTTCCGTCACGTTCGCAGCCCAGACGGCGTTGCCCGGGCTCTTGACGGCGCGCCGGGCCGCCGGTGGCGGTGGCGAGGCCGGCGTCGGCTGTTGCGCCCCGGCCACGCCGCACAGAGCGGCGCCGGCGGCGATCAGGACACTCGGAATCAAGACTCTGGATGTCGTCATTCGGCGGAAAAACCCCGTCGGCCCCCCGAGAATTCCCCGGCCGCCGCGAAGAGCCTATGATGCGGCGCACGATGATGCTTCGAACGCGCCCGCGCGGCAAGGCCCGGGGAGCCCGGAAAACCGCGGTGTGGATGTGCCTGGCGCTCCTCGGCGCGGCCGCCGCGTCGGCCCAGGCGGACCGGGACTGGCCGCAGTGGGGAAGGACGCCCCAGCACGGCGGCGCCTCCGCGGCGCTCGGCCAGCGGCTCGACGTGATTCTCGCCGACGTCGTCTACGACCCGTTCGTCGAGCTCATGAAGGCGGATGCCGGGGGCGATCTCCTCGCCCACTACGCGACGCCCCTGCTCGACGAGACGGGCGTCTACATGACGTTCAAGTCCGGTGCTTATACCGGTTTCGGCAACTGGGGCTCGATGACCTGGAGCGTCCACAAGCTCGCCTGGATCGGCGGCTCGCTCCAGACGGTGTGGACCTTCGACAGCGACTGGCAGCCCACGCCGGTCGACATCTCGCAGTGGGAGCCCGTCTTCCAGGCCGCCCTCTCCGGCGACTCCGTGTACGTTCCCGGCCTCGGCGGGACGGTCCATCGCGTGTCGAAGGAGACCGGCGTCGAGATCGAGCGCCTCAGCCCCTTCGCGAGCCTCGACGCGCGGCGCTACGTCGCCGGCGGCCTCGCCGTCGCGCCGGACGGCAGCGTCGTCTACGACGCCGTCGCGTACGACGCGTCCGATCCGACGCAGGCGATTCTCGGCGCGTGGCTCGTGCGCGTGTCGGCCGGAGGGCACGCGGCCCTCGCCGACTTCGCGACGCTCGTTCCGGGCGCGCCCGGTGCCGGCGACGCGTGTCAGCAGTCGTTCGCGTCGAGTCAGCGTCCGTGGCCGCCGTCGAACTCGGCGACGCCGCCCACCACGCCTTGCGGCGCGCAGCGGCCGGGCACCAACGTCGTGCCCGCGATCGCGCCGGACGGAACGATCTACACCGTCAGCCGCGCCCACGGCGGCGACCGGTATTCCTACCTCGTCGCCGTGCACGCCGACCTGACGCCCGCGTGGACGGCGTCGCTGCGGGGGATCCTGAACGACGGCTGTGGCGTGCTTCTCCCCGACGACAACACGAGCCTCGGTTGCCGGACGGGCGCGAACATGGGCGTCGATCCGGCCACCAACGACCGGCCCGCCGGACGCGTCAACGACGCCGGGACCTCGTCGCCGGTGGTCCTGCCCGACGGCGCGATCGTGCTCGGCGCGTTTACGTCGTACAACTACTTCCGCGGCCACCTTTTCAAGTTCGGCGCGGGCGGCGACGCGCTCGCGACCTACGACTTCGGCTGGGACATCACGCCGGCGGTCTATCCGCACGACGGCACCTACTCCCTGCTCCTCAAGGACAACCACTACACGAGCGCGGACGGCGACTCCTATTACTACGTCACCTCGCTCGACGCCGACCTCTCGCCCGAGTGGTCGTACCTC
>Ga0335083_10011994_pt1 | contig 10392 bp, 8 predicted proteins | sample Lox_Sample_42_FD_206716 | JGI IMG/M metagenome (GOLD analysis project Ga0335083, IMG submission 206716) | Soil microbial communities from Loxahatchee National Wildlife Refuge, Florida, United States - Lox_Sample_4.2 | ecosystem: Environmental > Terrestrial > Soil > Wetlands | place: USA: Florida... | reverse complement strand
CAACCCGACCCTACCGGAGAATCGGCGATGACCGCCGCAAGCCGCTCGCTCGCTACGGCGCTATGGAGAGCGCGCTTCGCGAGCGGCTTGCTCCGTCCGAGCTACACCACCAATTGGGACACGACCCAGGAACCCAGGAACACGCTCGTCCCCATCACACTACGCGCACGCCCGTTGTCGGATCACGGAGAGATCGTGGCCTGCCATGAGAAATGCGCGCTAGGCTTACCAGAGACTGCGTTGGATTGCGACAGTGTTCGCCATGTTGCGATGATCGGAGCCAAGTGGTGCCTGCAGTCGTTCGTGCTCGGTCCCGCGTGCCGTGCGGGCGCACATGTCTGCGTCGGGATCGCGGAGCCACACATCCGATCGCGCGCGCTGTCAGCCACCGAGGGGGCCTCGTCGCCGGCAAAATATCGTGCTCTCTCCGCATCCGCATCGATCCACCAGGTCCTCTCCCGCCACAAGAGACCTTCGCTCTACGCTTGCAAAAGCCTCATATGGGCTCAGACGACCGAAATCGCCTACGAATGAAATCGACCGCCGGAGGCCGCCGCGCACTCTCCGGATCAAGCCCGACCCCACCATCGTCCTCCTTAACCGGCGCGTCGATGAGGAAGCGGAAGACCGCATCCAGGACTGCTCGCGCTCTCGACGTGCTAGGAGTCATCAGCCGGAAGGGCGGTTTCGAGGGAACTCCATCCCCGTGAAGGATCTCCGCCAAGACCAAAAAAATCGCCCGACAACGTCAATTTGGTTTTGATCAAGCAGGGTGCGACAAATGTGCAGTCCGGTACGCGGCGGGCGCCCCGCTAAATTCGACAACAAGAGCGACCGGTCGATCGCTATCCGGATAGGGGGTAGTGGGACTCATTGAAGCGCTGCGAGCCTCCTTGCCTCGGACTGAAGGTCCAGGCGAAGCCGGCGATCCGTCTCGCTCCCGAAGACCTCGCGATACACGTCCGCGCCGAAACTCGTGCTGAGAGGCTCGCCCTCGATGAGCTTGAACGTGCGGCGCCCGTCCGGCTGGCGACCGGCGCGCAGGAAGAGCGCCATCGCGAGCCGTCTTTCGTAGAAGCCATGCGTGAAAGAGTATTGATGGCTGACGAACACGATCTTGTGTGGTCTTTCGAGCAGGGCGGAGACGATCTGCCGAGCGATCTCTGAGCCCTCGCGCTCGTTGGTCGCGGCAAACGATTCGTTGAAGAGGACGAGGGCGTTCGGGGTAAGAGCGTTGACGATGTCGTTCATGCGGCTGAGTTCTTCATCAAACTTGCCGCTCTTCATGGTCGCGGCCTCTTCCCGCTTGAAATGGGTGAAGATCCCGTCCACGACGTTGAGGCGAAGGCTTGCTGCCGGCGCAAACATGCCGCATTGAGACATCAGTTGCGCCAGGCCAAAGCTCCTGAGGAACGTGGTCTTGCCGCCCTGATTGGCGCCCGTCACGATGATGAGGTTTTTCCCGTCAGCCGCAATGTCGTTACCGACCGGGCGCCTGTTCATGCTGAGTGCGAGGCAGATGTCGTAGAGATCCTTGCTCGAAAACGCCAAGGCGCCAGTCTCCTTCGCCGAGGGAAAGGTGAACGGCGCGCCCAACTCGAGAAGGCGTTCGTGCAGGTTCAGGCAGCCGACATAGAACGCCAGCTCCGTTTGAAGCATCCGAAAGAAGCTCTTGATGTGTTCGACGCTCTTGGCCAAAGCGTCCGCGGCGATGGCGACGCCGCGGTCGCGGAGCTCCGAGATTGCTTGCGCGCCCGCCTCGTCGCGGGGGGCGAGGTAAAGCGTGTAGGCGTCCCGCGGGCGCCGTCGAAACAGGCCGAGCGAATGCGCCCATTCGTAGACCTGTTTCCAGGCGCGGACGAACCAATTCCCTTCCGGCTGGAGGGGCCGGCGCAAGGTGTAATTCCAGCCCCTCAACCCCGGTCCAAGGGCCACGCTGACCAGAACTCCGTTTCGAAAGTTCAGGCGATTGAGCTGTCGATCAACGAGCGCGAAATATTCCTCGTCGAGCTCGCGAGCGAGCGTCGCGAAGAGGTTCGAGAAACCCTCCGAACGGAAGTCGCGGGTGTGCCGGTCAGTCAGGGTTCGAATCTTCTTGAGCACGTCGACGAAGATCCGCATGCGATTGATGGAATCCTCGAGAAGGCTGGAAGGGTATTCGCAAAATCGGCCCCACACTTTTTTCAAGCGCTGGAACGCCTCATCCGTCAGGTTGTAGAGCTGGCGGACGACCTCCGGATTGCTCAGGCAATCCTTGAGAACCGCCTGCCGGTATTCGATCGTGGCGACGTCATTGGCCGACGCCGCCATGAGCGCCGCCTTCGCGACGTTGAGAATCAGCTCGTCCTTGCCGGCCAAGACCCACAACAGCGTGTCGAGTTCGAGGTCGCGCGAAAGGTCGCCCCCGTTGGGGGGCGGCGCGCATTTGAGATCGAAGTCGCGATCCCGATGCAGGAGAAAGGCCTTCATCGGCTCCGCCTTTCCGCAAGCTGGCGGTATGTAAGCTGATATTTCTCCGCCACCGAGAGCGCGTAGGCGAGGCCGTCCGGCGGACGACGGGTGATCTTGAATGTGCGCTGCGCAAGGTTGCCCGGCTTGACTTTGCTCGCCATGCTGACGACCGTGCGGCTCAGCGACGCCAGTTCGTCGATGAATGTGACGCAGACGCAGAGCGCGTCGAGCGCGATGATGGACGTGAGCACCTTCGTGCTGAGGAAGACCGCGTCGCTCAGGCTGGTCGAATTGAACACCTCGTTGAGGATGATGACGCTGTTGGAGGAGGCTTCCGACAGCGTGTGATTCAGACGGGTGAGGTCGTCGTGCAGCTTTCCCCTCAGGTTGCTGATGTCCTCCTCTTTCTCGAAATGGGTGAACATTCGATCGAACAGGAAGAGGCTCGCGCTTGCCGCGGGGACTGAACAGCCGAGCGCCGCAAGAAAATGCAGCTGACCGTACGTGCGGGCGAACGTCGTCTTGCCGCCCTGGTTCGGTCCCGAGACGATGATGATACGCTCGCTTCCGTCCAGGAAATAATCGTTGGCGACGATGTCTTGCTTTGCGCCGACGAGCTTCTGCGCCAACGCCAGATCGTAGCACGCAGAAACCTGTTCCTGTTTGCTGTTCACAGACAGCTTCGGAAAGCAGATCGGGTGGCCGGCGTCTTTGAACCGGCGGACGTGGGCCAGATAGGCGACGTAGAACTGGATTTCCCGGTCGAACCTCGAAACCGTCGGGTCGAGGAAGCTCGTGTTTCGCGCGACAAAATCTTGAAGCTCGACAAATATGTCCGGGAAGAGCAGGGCGACCCGATCGAGAATCCCGGCCTCTATGTGGTTCATCTGAGCAAACTCTGAGAACTTGAACACGTGGTCGGCGGCTGCGCCCTGCCTGAATTTCGCAAAATCGGCCTGGATCTCGGCGCCGTAGTCGGCCTCGCCGCGATAGGCCGAAACCGTGACGAAGCCCGATCCGATCAGGAGGCGGTAGCGGATCGAGGCCAGACTGGTCTTGAGAGCCGCCGCGTCCGCCATCATTTTCTGGAATGCGGCGGCGGCGACGTAGGCGTCGAGATACCCGAAAAACCCTGCAAGGCCGGCCGAGCGGGGCGGCGAGGCGCCCAACGCGGAAAGAAATTGCTTGGCCGCATTGCAGTAAAGTTCGATCGCATCGAGCGACCAGGCACAGGCCTGGAATTTATAGTGAAGCTTTGCGACCTGAGCGACGTGGTCCCGGACCGTCCGCATGGCCGTTGCAAACTCATCGACCGCCTCAAGTCGGCGCGGGTCCTGGAGGTCCCGCATGACTTCCTGGCGGTACTCGACAGCTTCGACTGTTTTCAGCGGATGATGGAAGAACGGCGTAAGATTGTATTCCTGCTTCCCGTTCGTAATCGAGGCGACGATCTGATCGAGATTGAGGTCACGGAAGAACGCCGGCGTCTCCGGTGCCTCCGTTGGTTCGTCGTCATCCGACGCCCGAGTCACTACGCTACGAAAGGACGATCCGGCCTTGCTTAGCGAGGGGACGTGATGCTCGGCGGGCGCGATCGCAGGCGAACCTCCGTCCTGGACTGCGAATCCTGCGCCATCGATCGAGAGGCCTTCGTGTCGGGACATCATATACTCCTCCTGTCGCTATCAAGCGTTGAGAGGAGTCATCAGCCGCAAAGGCGTTCAAAGGCGAACTCCATCGCCTCAAGGTAAGGTATAGCGCACTCAGTTATTGTCAAGGCAACACTACGGAAGGCGGACCCAGGACGCGAACGAGGGTCGAGCCTGTCACTTGACAACCGCCGGCATGGCCGTCAGCCTTATTGAAGGCGATGGAGTTCGCCTTGTAACCGCCCCCGGGGCTGATGACTCCTGTCAGGCCAATCAGGCAGACGGAGCCGGCTGTGCGGATGCGGGAGATTGTGTCTCAATCACCTGGAACACTTGGCGAAGCGGGCGGCCCGTGTGAAGGCGCTCCGCGATGAGCGCTCGCGACATCGGCCTGCAAGTCGCCCAGGTTCTGGTCACGCTCCTGCTCGCGCCCCTGCTCCAGGGCGTGATCCTGCAATTCGAGGAGAGGGTTCAGCGCGGCCAAGGGCCCGGCATTTTTCAGCCGTATCGCGATCTCTGGAAGCTGTTCCACAAGCAGATCGTAGCGCCTGAATCAGCCTCCTGGTTCTATTGGGCCGCGCCGATCGTCGCCTTTACCACGACGCTGACCGTCCCGATCCTGATCCCGGTTCTCACCAACTATCCCCTGCCGCTGTCGGACATGGGCGACATCCTTGGCGGCGGCCTGATCCTGACCCTCGGATCCTTCATGATCACGCTCGCCGGTCTCGATACGCGCAGCGCCTATGGCGGTATCGGGTCCAGCCGGGCGGTTATGGTCGGCATATTGTCGGAACCGACACTGATTCTCGTTTTCGTCGGCATCACCCTTCTCGCCAAGGCGATGCTGCCCTTCGTCGTGAACCATCTGCTGGTGGCGGAGCCTGCGATCTATTGGGGCCCCACACATATTTTCCTCGTCGCCGCCTTCTTCATTCTCCTTCTGGTCGAGACGGACCGCCTGCCGATCCATTCGAGCACGCACATCGAGGTCTACATGATCGACGAGGCGCGCATCCTTGAATACTCGGGGCCGATGCTCGCGATCCTCCGCTGGGCCGCCATGATGAAGCAGTTCATCCTCTACACCATCTTCTGCAACGTCTTGCTGCTGCCTTGGGGCCTCTCGGCGGAGGGAACGCCGCTTGGTGTGCTCGGGTCGATCGGCGCGCTCGCGCTGAAGTTCCTGCTGGTGGTTTGCGTCGTCGTCGTCGTCGACACCACCCAATCACGCCTGCGGTTCTACCGTTATCAGGAACCCCTCGCCCTATCCTTCCTGCTCGCGATCCTTGCGATCGTCGGAACTCAGTTGAGCTGACGCGCATGCTGGTCGCCCATCTCGAGCCCCTCCCGGCCGCTCTCTTCAGCCTGCTTGCGATTGGCAGTTTGCTCCTATCCTTCGTCATGCTCGGCTCCCGCTGGCTGAGGCACTACCTCTTCGCCTTCGCCGCGCAGTCCTGGCTCATCGCGATCCTTTCGGCGTCGATTGGATATTACGGCGACTACCCTGAGCTCTACATCGTGGCCGTCCTGACGGCGACGTTCCGAGGGCTCCTGCTGCCGTATCTGATCCTGCGGATCATTCGCCGGATGCTGGTGCATAGAGAGGTCCTCGTCATCCTGCAGGTGAGCTCGACCCTGGTCCTGGGGGCCTTCGCCGTCATCTTCGCCCTGACCGTCGCCTACCGCATCGGATCCGCGCTCAATCTTGGGGGGACCATTGCGGTGCTGGCGCTGACCGTGATGCTGTCAATGAAGCTGATCGGCTTTCTCATGCTCTCCGTCCGCCACGAGGCGCTGAGCCAGATCCTTGGTCTTCTCCTGCTTGAGAACGGCGTGTTTCTCGGCGCCCAGATTCTTGTCCCGGGCATGCCGTTGCTCATCGAGATCGTCATCCTCTTCGATCTCCTCATTATCGTTGCCTGCTTTGGCGTGCTCGTGCGCTATCTCGTCAGCCATGTCGGAACCACCAGCTCCCTCGAGCTCAAGCGACTGGTGGGCTGATGGTGACGGCAACCTCAGCGCTGCTTCTGGCCTTCGCGCCGGCGTTGGCGGTCGTGCTCATCCTGCTGATCGGCCGGCCGAGAGCGGCTGAGGCGCTGAACCTTCTCGCAAGCGCGGTCTCGCTCGTGGCAATCCTCGTGATCCTGGCCCGTCACGACGCCGCGACGTTCTGGGGCGGGTACGTCATCATCGATGGCTTCGGAGCGTGGACAGTCCTTTGCGCCGCGATCGTCTATTTCCTCGCCTCCCTGTACGCGGTCGGCTACATGCGGCTTCTCGGCGAAGAAGCGCGCCTCTCTCGCTTCTATGCGATGTTTGCGGCCTTCGGCCTGAGCACGCTCGTCGCCCCGATGATGAACAACGCGGGCCTCTACTGGATCGCCGTCGAGCTCACGACGTTGATCAGCACCTTCCTGGTAGCATTCGAGCAGGAGGCGTCGAGCATCGAGGCCGCTTGGAAATACATCATTGTCGTCTCGGCCGGCATAAGCCTCGCGCTCTTGGGCACGGTCCTGTTCTATTGGAGCGGCACGTTCGTGATCGGGCCGACCTACGACATGACGTGGAAGGTCCTGCAGGATGTCGCCCCGCGCCTCAATCCGCAACTCGTGTCGCTGGCGTTTCTGCTTGTTTTGATCGGCTACGGCACGAAGATCGGCCTCGCGCCCATGCACACTTGGCTGCCCGATGCGCATAGCGAAGGCCCCGCTCCCGTTTCGGCGCTTCTGTCAGGCGCGCTGCTCAACACGGCCATGGTCGGGGTAATTCGCTACCTAGCCATCGCGGACGCCGCTGGGATCTCGGGGCTAGCGCGGGGCACATTGCTCACGCTCGGCGCCCTTTCGCTATTCGTCGCGGCGCTGTTCATCGTACGCCAGAAGGGCGTCAAGCGCCTAATGGCCTATTCGAGCGTCGAGCATATGGGGGTCATCGCGCTGGGGTTCGGTTTTGGCGGGCAGTTGGGCGTCGCGGGCGCGCTCTATCACATGCTCAATCATTCGCTGAATAAGTCGGCGATGTTCTTCGGCGCAGGCGCCGTGATGCGCGCCTACGAGACCAAACGCATTCCCGGCATTCGGCGCGTTCTTACGCATTTTCCGGTCCTTGGAGCCTTATGGCTCGCGGGCGCGGTAGCGATAACCGGGGCGCCGCCGTTCGCTCTGTTCCTCAGCGAGCTTGCGATCATCCGCGCAGGGCTGGCCGCGTCCCGGTATGTTCTGGTCGGCCTTTTCGCGGTTCTCCTCATCGTCATATTCGTCGGCTTTCTGAACCAGTTCAGGATCATGTATTTCGAAGACGGCGTATCGAAAGAACCTGACGCCCGCGCCGTCACGCCATGGATCATCGCGCCGATGGGACTGGCGCTCGTTCCGTTGCTCGTCTTCGGGCTGTGGTGGCCGCAGGCGTTCTGGGGTCTCTTTCAGACGATCGGGCTCTCTCTAGGCGCCTTGCCTGTGACGGGAGCCGCGCCATGATCGGAACTCAAGCGCGGACGCTCGCTCCCGACGAACTTCAGCCGGCCGCGCAAGACCTCTTGGCGGCAGGCGGTCGGGTTCGCTTCGCCTACGCCTGGTCGCCCGACGGCGTGGTGGAGGTGCGTTACATCGCGTCGATTCCGGACCGGCGCGTCTTCGAATCGTGGGTCGTGAAAGGCTTCCGGGAGTTGCCGAGCCTTGCGGCGGTCTTTCCCTCGATCGGCTGGTACGAGAGGGAAATGATGGACGTGAACGGGCTCAGGTTCACGGATCATCCAGAGCCCTATCCGCTCGTCCTGAAGGACAGCGGGGAGGAGTTGGTGAACGCCATCCCGGCTGCGACCGGCCGCCCCCGCCTTCCGAAGATCGACGCGGTCGACGTCCAGCAGTTACCGTTCGGGCCGATTCGGGCTGACGTTCTAGAGTCCGCCGAATTCACGTTCGTCTACGTTGGCGAACACATCATCCATTATCAGCCGCGGCTCTTTTTCAAGCATCGCGGCATGGAGACCTGCTTCGAGGGCGCGGACTCTGGGCGGGCTGTGGTCACCGCCGAGCGCGTATCCGCGGTCGGATCGGTCGCTCACGCCCTGGCCTATTGCGAAGCGGTCGAGCGCGCGGCCGACTGCGCCATCCCCACTCGGGCGAGGGCGGTTCGCGTTCTGCTCGCCGAGATGGAGCGCATCTACAATCACCTCCACTACCTCGGGCACCTGTCCCACACGACCACGCTCAAGGTCGGGGAGGCGCAAGGAAAGCTTCTCGAGGAAAAGGCGAAGCAACTGAACGCGCGCCTGACGGGGAGCCGCTTGCGCAGTCTCCTGGCACCGGGAGGTCTGCGACGCGACCTCGACCCTGGACGGTGGCTTGGCGACGCCCTCGAGGACCTGCGAGAGGAGTTTACGACTTACGTCGAGAAGCTCGAGAACTCCGAGAGTCACCTCGATCGCCTGATCACCACAGGCTTGCTCACGCAAAAGGTGGCGTTTGACCAGGGGGCGACCGGACCCGTGGCGAGAGCGTCGGGCATCGACCGCGATCTGCGGCGCGACCACCCTTATGCTCATTACGACGGCCTGCCGCTGACGACGCCGACGTTTGAGGACGGCGACGCATACGCCCGCGAGCGCGTCCGCATGGCGGAAGTCGAGGCGTCATTCGTTCTGTGCCAGCGCATTCTCCTGCTCCTCGAGCCCGGACCTGTTCGCGTGGAGTGCAAGCCTGCGCCATTGGCCGAGGGACTCGGCTGGACGGAAGGGCCACGCGGCTCCGTCTACTATGCCGTTCATGTCGGCGGCGACGGCCGGCTCGCTCGCGTCAAGGTCAAGTCGCCCTCCTTCTCGAACTGGCGCGCGTTTCCGTTCACCGTGCATGACAGCAACATGATGGACTATGCGATCAATGAGGCCAGTTTCGGTCTGACCATCGCCGGCTGCGACCGGTAGGAGCGGCTCATGGCCCTGTGGACCCTCTTCGGACTCGCGAGCGGAAAGGCGACGACCGCTTGGCCAAGGGCTGGCGGCGACTCCGGTCAGGACGGCGTGCTCGGCATGCCCCGATACAATCCCGCGGCCTGCCGGGAAGGATGCGCGGAATGCGCCGCCGTCTGTCCGACCCATGCAATCGAGTTGCTCGAAGGCGGGGTTGCCGTGGACTACGGCCGTTGCGTCGTCTGCCAGCTTTGCACCGAGGCTTGTCCCGCCAATGCGATGACGCCCTCGGAGGACTGGGCCTTCGGCGTGAGGGATCGGCAGGATCTGCTCTGGTCCGAAACGGGCGCGTCCTCGCCTGCGCAGGCGGCGTCAGATCGCAAAGCCTTTCGCCGCAGCCTGCACATTCGCCATGTCGACGCCGGCTCGTGCAATGGCTGCGAGTCTGAGCTGCAGGCCCTGAACAATCCATTCTACAACCTGCACCGGCTCGGGATGTTCTTCACTGCATCTCCGCGTTTCGCCGACCTCCTTCTGGTCACAGGTCCGGTCACGCACGCCATGCGCGAGCCGCTCAAAGCGGCCTACGAGGCGATGGCCGAGCCGCGCTGGGTGATGGCGGTCGGCACGTGCGCGGTCTCGGGAGGAATATCCGCCGGCAACTATGCCTCGGGGACCGGCCTCGAGGGCGTTCTTCCTGTCGACCTCTATCTACCCGGCTGTCCGCCGAACCCGGCCGCGATCATGGAAGCCCTGCTCATGTTCCTGGATCGCGCCCCGCAGCGCGTGCGGGGAGGGCGGATCCATGGCTGACGCGCTGCTGCTTGTCGCCGCCGCTCTGTGGCTCGCGGCCGCGGTTCTCTCCCTCGGCGGCGTCCCCAACCTCGGTCGACTGGCGCTCGCGGCCGGTGCAACCGCCGGAGTGGCGGCGGCGGTCGCGGGCCTTCCGAACGGGAGCGAGACGGTAACGCTTCCCGGGCGCCTGACGGCGGAGGTCGTCGACTTCCGCATTGCGCCGCAGGGTCTATGGCTGATGGGTTTCGGCCTCGTTCCGGCGATTTTCGCCACCTTGCTCGCGCCCCCGACGACCGGCGTCAGGCGGGGCTGGGTGTTCGGCGTCGCGCTGAGCCTGCTCGGTGCGCTCGGCGTGTTTGGCTTGCAGAACGGCGCGGGGTTGCTGATCGCCTGGGAAGCCATGAGCTTGGGCGGCGCGGTAATGATCCTGTCGGACGATCTCGGACCCGCGGGCGGCCGGACAGTACTCTTCATGCTTGCGCTTCTTGAATGCGGCGCGGTCGCTCTTGTGCTTGCCGTCGCGCTGCTCGGTCTGCACACGGGAGGTCTCGAATTCGATCAGTTTCTGTCCGCGGCGCCTTCCTTGTC